>Ga0208980_10002106_pt1 | contig 12069 bp, 15 predicted proteins | sample WetSurMetagenome_3_FD_187993 | JGI IMG/M metagenome (GOLD analysis project Ga0208980, IMG submission 187993) | Wetland microbial communities from Twitchell Island in the Sacramento Delta, sample from surface sediment Aug2011 Site A1 Bulk (version 2) | ecosystem: Environmental > Aquatic > Marine...
GTCGAATTTTTAAGAGGTGAGATCGAGAACATTCCTCTTCCCGATAATTCCGCAGATGTCATTATCTCCAACTGCGTAATCAATCTTTCAGGGGATAAAGACAGCGTACTGCGCGAAGCCTTTCGAGTTCTGAAGCCCGGCGGCCGGCTTGCCGTTTCTGATATCGTGGTGCTCGGAGATGTTCCGGCAGACATCAGAAGGAATGTTGAGCTTTGGGCCGGCTGCGTCGCCGGGGCCTTGCACCAGGACGAATATCGTTCGAAGCTTGCGGATGCGGGATTCAAGGATATTGGCATCGAGCCGACCCGGATTTATCAGGGGCAGGACGTCAGGGATCTTTTTTCCGGAACAGACCTCGGTTTGGAATCCATCATCGCCCAGGTGGAGGGAAAATTCGCAAGCGCCTTTATTCGCGCTCAAAAACCGGCTGCTTCATGTTGTGGACCGGATTGCTGCCGCGGATGAGGAATGAGTTTGGAGACAGGTTGACCTGGACACTTGGCATATTGCCTACCGCTTCCTTATCTCATAATAGCGCCGGTACTGGTTCAAAAGAGCTTCCCTGTAAAGCGCCTCCGCTGGCGCGCTCGCGGGAATATAGTTTTTCTCCCGCAAACGATTGATCAGTTCTATAGCGGTGGAATCATCCGGCAGCCTTCCCTCTTTGAATGCGGATTCAAGTACCGCATCCAGGCCAATTAGGCCGACCTGGTCTCCATCCGGGAAAGTAATTTTTCGTACGCCGGGGATGGAGGAGCCACAGCAGTTTCCCAAATTCAAAGGCTGAGTCATGATTGCCGCCTGCGCTAAGAGACCTTAACATGCCCGGCTTCGGCAAGGACTCTGTCGACTTCGGCGGCAATTTTTTCGGCAACGGCCGCGACGGCTTCTTTGTCCACCTGGGATGTGTAACGCGATGAACGGCTGCAACCAGCGGCCTTTGTCCCCAGGATTTCCGAAACCACGAGAGCTCCACTAATCGGCCCGCTATGTTTTTCAGTGCCCCACCGGGCACACTGCTTCCCGCACCCATCAATTGCTATGGTCGGGTGAGTTTTTGCAAAATTCCGTTCGCCTTCTTCTCCGGCCAGAAACAGAGGCAGGCAAATGGTTACGGCCTTGCCTGGACGAAGTGTTTCGAGCACTTGACGTGTTGCCAGACGGGCGATCGTGCCCTCGGAAATCTCTTCACCGCTGCAGGAGATAATCCCTGCCTTCGCGATATCCTCACTCACTCGATTCCCTCCCTTTCTTGACAAAGCCGCACTGCATCCCTCGCAGCTTTCGTGGCGATTTCCCTCGCAATCGCCCACCCTTCATCTGTTAACTCATTGGCGCTGCCGGGTTTGGCTCCCCGGTGCTCCTTTAGGATATCCGTGACCTGGACAATTTTTGAAGGAGTCCCGCCGGCGATTTTCACATTCTTTTCAGCGCATGCCTTAGGACAGCCATCGATTGTAATGCAGGCTTGAGATTTGACTGCCTCAAGGGCTTCCGAATCACCTTTGACAAGCAGTGCCAGGCACATGGTGTCGGTTTGCTCCGGCGCGATCTCGTCGGTAACCAGATAGGTTGCCTCACGGCTCAATAACCCATGCACCTTGCCGATTCCGCTGCATGGAATGACCAGCACAGGCTTCTTTTTCATCCTGTCGCTCATTACCTCCTCCCATTTCACCTAATACCTAAGTCCAATATGAAGCGCCGGCATCTCACTCCGGCACTTGGGTTTTAACCATCGGATATCCCCATTCATCCCATTTTAATAATCCGCCCTCCAAGACCTTTACCTTGTCATGGTCGTAGCCCAGGCGCCTTAGCTCCAATGCCATGCGGGCGCTGTCCGTACCTTCTTCACACAAACAATAGATAACGACCAGTTTGTCCATGGGAAGCGCCATGAGCATCATCTCCCGGTCGGTTGGATTTGCTGTGGCAATATAGGGGATGTTGACCGCCGTGGGGATATGCCACATTTCGTAATTTTCGGCAGGCTGCGTGTCGATGATGACAATGTCTGCCTTCCTGGCGATCAACTGCTTAACCTCCAGTGCGGCGATTCTAGGTACTTCCGGATGCGCAATTTTTGTTTTGGCGGTTTCCCCTAATCCCCCGGAGATGGTTCTATCCCTTACAGGAAATGCCGAAATTGCTGTGACAGAAAGACCCCATGCACCCAAAACAGAAATTGCCATCACTGCCGCCCGCATCATTGCGTTCTCCTTTGTCTCTTCAAGGACACATTATGGACACTGCACGGCAACCTGGGCCCACAGGCGCGCGCCTCAGGCGGAGGCGAGGTCCCTTTGCTGTTTCATCGACAACAACCTTGGCTCCCGGCTTAGAGCCGTATCGGCGGTTAAATTCCTCCGAAAAGGGCAGCTTTCGGTTTTTATCCACTTCCGCTTGCGGCTTTTCATCCTGCTCTTTCAAACGCCCCAGCGTTTAACCGATCCTCACGTCAGAATCCGATGAGGTTTTTCAGAAGGATATAGATCCCAGCGCCTATAAAAACTATGGCTGTCAGCTTGCGCACCCATTTTTCAATTTGGGTCAATTTATCGAAAACCTTTCCGATCGACTGTACGCTGAAGACCATTACCAGGGCGAACACGACAACGGGAAGTGCCGTGCCCAATCCATACACAGATGGCATCAAAACCGCCGACTTACCATCGATCGCCAGCGGGATCAGGCTACCGAAGAATAGCGCAGCCGAAAGCGGACAGAATGTCAGCGCAAAAACGATTCCCAATAGGCCCGAGCCCCACATCCCCCATTTTCCAACCTTTTCTGGGACGGAGCTGCCTGCCAGGGATGCAGAAAAGGAAATGGGGATCACATCCAGCAGGATGATTCCCACGAGAATCAGCAGCGGCCCTATGATCTTGTGCATGTTTGATTCGAGGAAAAACGATACTTCGGGCAGGGAAAGCAGGCTGGCAACGGCCAGAACCGCAATGACCACATAGGCAAGCATCCTGCCCGCCGCATAGGTCAATCCGCTGAACAATACCTTGCTGGATGATCCCAAGTTCCGGGTAATGAAGGAAACGGCCGCTATATTTGTGGCCAGTGGACATGGACTGATCGAGGTCAGGATCCCCAGCCAGAAAGCCGAGAAAATATCAAAGTAGAAATTCTGCATTGAAAATCCCTATGAGTTCCCTCATTGATCGACAGGCTGAGAATATCATGAAAAAGAAGAAACCTTGTGCCGCCCTGCGCCCATACATGGCTAAACATAAGATATTGTTTCAATTGGGCCTGCCTTGCTTTCGATAATAAACCTTGACTACATTCGTTAAACCGGATATATGAATGTAGTCTAAGGAGATTCCATTGAAAGATACCGCTCGATTCTTCAGAGTCCTTTCCGATGAAGCCAGGCTTCAAATGCTCTGGCTTCTTTTCAACAACCGGGAGCTTTGTGTTTGTGATTTCATGGAAGTGCTGGAAGTCACTCAGTCCAAGGCGTCCCGTCACCTTGCCGCTCTGCGCAATGCCGGCCTGGCAATGGATCGCAAGGAAGGGCTCTGGTCCTATTATTCCCTTCGTCCCGTCGAGGACAAGCTTGTGGAAGCGCATCTGAAGCTCTTAAAAACAAGCTTGTCGAAAAGGGCGGATGCAAAACAACTCCTTTCAAAGCTCAACGCCTGGCTAAAGATTAAGAAAAGGGGCGAAGCTTGCGCCGGGAATACCGATAGCGCCCGCATTCCAAGAAACGCCAGAAGCAGTTCCCCATCAGCGTACATTTCCGGAGGCGCCCGATGAGCAACCAGTCCTCTGTGGCCCCGGCTGCTAATGCAGCCCATCATGAAGGCATTGCTAAGAAACTGTCATTCCTGGATCGCTATTTAACTCTTTGGATCTTTCTCGCCATGATTGTGGGTGTCGGGGCTGGATATCTCTTCCCCGGCATTGTCCCATTTTTAAACAAATTCAGCGTGGGCACCACCTCTATTCCCATAGCCATCGGGCTGATTCTGATGATGTACCCGCCTCTGGCCAAGGTGCGCTATGAGGAAATGGGACCGGTCTTCCGCAACACCAAAGTTCTGGGGCTGTCCTTGGCACAGAACTGGGTCGTGGGCCCAATCCTGATGTTTGCCCTGGCGGTGCTGTTTTTGCGCGACAAGCCGGAATATATGGTCGGTCTGATCATGATCGGCCTGGCACGCTGTATCGCCATGGTCATCGTGTGGAACGACCTGGCCAAGGGTGACACTGAGTACTGCGCGGGCCTGGTCGCCTTCAATTCCATCTTCCAGGTCTTTCTGTACTCCATCTACGCTTATGTCTTCATCACCGTCCTGCCCACCTGGTTTGGATTGAAGGGCGTCGCGGTAGACATCACGATCGGGGAGATAGCCAAAAGCGTCTTCATTTATCTGGGGATCCCCTTCCTCGCAGGCATCCTAACGCGTTTCACGCTGATTCAGGCGAAGGACAAACGCTGGTACCACGAGAAATTCATTCCGAAGATCAGCCCGATCACCCTCATCGCGCTCCTGTTCACGATCGTTGTGATGTTCTCTCTCAAGGGTGAAACCATCGTTCAGCTGCCGCTCGATGTGGTGCGCATTGCCATACCTCTGCTTATCTACTTTTTGTTGATGTTTTTCATATCCTTTTTCATGAGCAAAAAAGTGGGCGCCACCTACGGCCAGTCGGCGACTCTTTCCTTCACAGCCGCATCCAACAACTTTGAATTGGCCATTGCGGTCGCCGTTGCCACGTTCGGCATTCAGCACGGAGGTGCCTTCGCAGCCGTAATCGGGCCGTTGGTCGAGGTGCCGGTGCTTATCGGGCTGGTCAATGTTTCCCTGTGGCTGGGACGAAAATACTACGGAAGAAAAGACCTCTAATGTCGAAGGACATTCTCTTTTTGTGCGTGGCCAACTCGGCGCGCAGTCAAATGGCGGAAGGGATAGCGCGCTCCCTGGCTCCGCCTGGAATAAGGATCTGGTCGGCCGGCTCCTGCCCGGCAAGTGTGCGCCCGGAGGCTATCGCCGTTCTGAAGGAAATCGGGATAGACATCTCGGGATATCGTTCCAAGGGGATAAATGCGATCCCGGTTGCCGAAGTTGGCATAGTCGTCACTTTGTGCGCAGAGGAGGAATGTCCGGTTTTTCCGGGAAATGTCCGGCGGCTGCACTGGGGATTGCGGGACCCTGCGGCCGTCACCGGCTCGGAACAGGAAATACTCGCGGCATACAGGGAATCACGCGATGAATTGCTCCGGCGTATTACAGCTTTCCTAAAGGGGAATTGTTGATGAAGGAGTGGAAAAAATTCGCATGGCTGGTAGGAATATTCCTGGTTGCCTACTATATTCCGCTTGGAAACTCGAAGGTCTCCAATGCCATCCTTGAGTCCTTCAGGCTTCTGCAGTGGTATGCCGTAAACCACACTCTTGCCTGTGTGGTTCCCGCGATGTTCATTGCGGGTGCAATCTCCACCTTCCTGTCGCAAGCTTCGGTCATGCGCTATCTTGGGCCCAATTCCAACCGCACGCTCGCTTACGGCGTCGCCTCAGTATCGGGAACAGTTCTGGCTGTGTGTTCCTGCAGTGTGTTGCCCATGTTTGCAGGCATCTATGCCATGGGCGCCGGCCTCGGTCCTGCAAGCGCATTCCTGTATTCCGGCCCAGCCATCAACGTCATGGCCATATTTCTTTCCGCCCGAGTGCTTGGCTTCGACCTTGGAGTTGGCCGGGCCATCGGCGCGGTGATCTTCGCGGTTGTCATTGGCCTATTCATGGCTCTCGTCTTCCGGAGCTCCGATCAACAAAGGATCAGCAAAATGCACTTGCCGGAAGCTCCGTCAAATCCGCGGAGGCTTTGGAAGACGTCCCTTTATTTCCTCTGCATGATCCTCTTCCTGGTCTTTTCCGACTGGTACAACACCAATGATGTGACGCTGTCCATGAAAGATGGGACAAAAATCAGCGCCAATATCCGCTACTCAACACAGGATGCACTGGACATCCAGGAATATCAGCCGGACGGCCACCTGGCCTCGGAGGTCCGGCGCATCGAGCAGCAGACGATTGCCTCCGTCGAGCCGGTTCCGGGCTTCACGATGACCATCCATGGCATTAAATGGTATCTGGCGGGAGCTATGGGCCTTCTGGTGCTGCTCATGGTGTGGCGTTGGTTTTCTCCGCAGGAGGTGAAGCAATGGATGCGGGCGACCTGGGATTTCGGACTGATGATCGTCCCCCTCCTGTTCGGCGGTGTTTTCCTCACCGGCTTTATCGGAGCGTTGATTCCCGAACGGGCAGTTGCAGCTTTCGTCGGCGGCAACAGCCTGATCTCAAACTTTGTTGCTTCCTTCGTTGGGATGCTCTGGTACTTCGCAACGCTGACGGAAATCCCCATCGTCGAGATGCTCATGCGTCTCGGAATGGGCAAAGGACCAGCACTTGCACTGTTGCTGGCCGGTCCGGCGCTTTCGTTGCCCAGCATCCTGGTGATCCATAGAATCATCGGCGCTAAAAAGACATTCGTTTTCTGCGCGCTGGTGGTGGCCATGTCGACCCTAGTAGGTTTCCTGTTTGGATTGATTCATTAAAGAGGGAATTCAGCATGAAAATCAAGGTTCTGGGCACTGGATGCCCAAAGTGCAAAAAGCTTTATGCCGAGGCTCAAAAGGCCATCTCCGCATCGGGAGTACAGGCTGATCTGGAAAAGGTCGAGAAGATCACCGAAATTATCCAATACGGCGTGATGTCGATGCCCGGGCTGGTCATCGATGAAGAAGTCAAGGCCAGCGGGCGCATTCCCAACAGCGATGAGATCGTCTCGTGGATCAAGACGACTGCAAAAAGCGGCGGCTAAGCACCCGATCGGCTCGACTTCACTCCGCTGGAAGATGCCATGATGAAAGATCCGAATGACGCGCTTGCATTGACGGTTGACAAGTTCATATTCCGATTCCCCAGAGGACTGCATTACAGTGAGGCCGGCATGTGGATCAAACAGGAGGGAAGTTTGCTCCGGATGGGGATGTCCGACTTTTCCCAGCAAAGAAACGGCGATATTGCCTTCGCCACTCTGGCGCCGGCAGGGACTTTGCTGGAGGTGGGTGACGAAATAGGCAGTATCGAAACGGTAAAAGTCAACATGAGCCTTCCATCTCCGGTGAAGGGAATAATTGTAGAGGTCAATTCGCAGCTTCAGGAATCGCCGGAGCTGATTAACCAGGAGCCTTATGGCAAAGGATGGCTCGTTGTATTGAAGCCTGAAAATTTGGCACAGGATCTCGGGAGGCTTTTGGCTGCCGAAGCATACTGCAATTTGGCCAAACAACAGGCCGAGGCGGAAATGAAGTCGTAGCCGTGAATGAGCAGGATTCGGGTTGAAACCAAAAGGACTCGATTCCAGCTCGCTTAACGGTAATATTACCCTGAGGTGCGGCAATGCCACGCACGGCAACCTATAACACAACCGTTCGATGGAAGGGTGAACACTATGGGCATATCCGTATGGGGAATGGCCCTGAAATGGATTTTTCGGCTCCGCCTGATGCGCAGGGGCATGGGGGCGTGCTAACGCCGGAGGATGCATTCGTGGCTGCTGTAAACACTTGCGTCATGCTGATGTTCATCTGGTCTGCCGAACGCTTTAAGCTGGACCTTGTATCCTATGAATGCTTCGGGGAAGGGACAAAACTGATCGAGCTGGACCGGACGGAGCTATTCACTCAAGTTGTGCTGCGGCCCCGGATTGTCGTGCGTTCGGATGAAACAGAGAGGGACGCCATTCTCAAGCGACTGCAGCGAGCCATAGACAGCGCAGTGAAATATAGTCTGGTTGCAAACTCGATCAAGTCGGAACTTATCCTTGAGTCGCAAATCGAAATTTATCCATCGGCCGCTAAAATTGCATCGCAAGAATAGAACCGGGAGATTCCTATGAAAGAGAAGGCTCTGGGCTTTATCGGCGGAGGAGGGGTTGCCCGCATTATCCTGGGTAGTTTCAAAAAAGCCAAGAAAATGCCTGCGAAAATTGTCGCTAGCGACACGAATCCGGATGTTCAGAAGAAGCTGCTATCCGGATTCCCGGATGTTCAGGCTGCATTGAATAATAACCGCGATGCTGCGTCCCAGGATCTGGTCTTTATTGGATTGCATCCGCCGGCCATTTCAGCCTCACTTGCCGAAATTGGGAACTGCCTGAAGCCGGGTGCAGTCAGCCGTATCGGACTGCCTCCCTGCAGGCCGAATTGCCTGATAAACTTATACTTAGCAAAAAGCGGGGGAGCCGCATATCGGCGCCTATGAATTATGATGCTATTCTCGGTCCGGCCATAAATACCCGGATCCCATTAAGAAGCGAAGCCATCGCAGGGAGAATCACAATGAACTTTAAATGTCTATTAAGGAGCCTGTTGCTTCCTGGATTATGCGCTGCCATCGCATATACGGCGCTTAACGCATCAGTAGAACAATCCGCCGCGGCGCAACCGGGAGCGCATAAGGTAATCGCCTACTACTTTCACACGAACACGCGTTGCAGCACCTGCAAGAAAATCGAGGCTTATTCCCAGGAGGCAATCCTTCAGGGCTTCCCGGATGAGCTGAAAAACGGACGGCTGGAGATGCGGATCATCAATTACGAGCAGCCTGAAAACCGGCATTTCATCCAGGATTACAAGCTCGTTTCCAAATCACTCATCCTGGCTAACACGGTCGATGGCAAGCAGACCGCGTGGACGAACCTGAAAATGGTATGGCAATTGACGGGACGCAAGGATGCCTTCCTCAATTATGTGCGCAAAGAGGTTCGGGCTTATCTGGCCAAGGGCTAACCCGGGATTCTCGCGGCTCTTCGAAACAAGAATGCACAGTCGGGCATGGATAGAATCAGCCCGAGGTTGCAGGTCGCAGGTCAAGCATCGACATCTATAGCCTGCGTCCTGTAACCCCTATTCCGAACGGATAGGACGGGATTGGCCGGAGCAGCGAGAATTCTGCGGGAGGGGCGGGCCAATCCGATTAAACCGATGCAGCGCTAACGCCTGGGTATTTACCCGGCTATCCCTGCATCGCTGATGAGTGGTTCAGTTCAATGGAAGAATTCGAAGGACAGATCGACGAGTCCGGGCGTCTTATACTTCCTGACGATATCGCCGCACGCTATGGCCTCAAACCCGGCACCGAAGTGCGAATCGGTAGCAACGCCAACGGATTGCGCATTTCCCGGCCCGTCACCCACCTGGCAAAGGTCTATATCGAGCCGACCAACCGCTGCAATCTGCAATGCGTGACATGCATACGCAACAGCTGGGACGAATCCCTGGGAGAAATGAAGCCGGAGACCTTTGACCAAATCGTCGAAGGACTACGCCCTTTCTCTCCCGCGCCGGACGTCTTCTTTGGTGGTCTGGGGGAACCGCTGTCGCACCCGGGTATCGTGGATATGGTGCGCCGGATGAAGGCCCTCGGCTCATCGGTGGAACTGATCACCAATGGGACGCTCCTCACAGAATCCATGTCGGAGCAATTGATCGACGCCGGCCTTGACCGGTTGTGGATATCCCTGGATGGAGCCACGCCCGAAAGCTACCGGGATGTACGCCTGGGAGCAGCTTTGCCCGGAGTGCTTGAAAATCTTGCCCGATTCCGCCACGCCCGTTGGGCAAGGCATTACCCGACCTATATGGATGTACATCTCAAGCCGCAGCTCGGAATCGTTTTTGTGGCCATGAAACGGAATATCGCGGACCTGCCTTCCGTTTTCAGCCTGGCCAACCGCCTGGGCGCTTACAGCTTCATGGTGACAAACGTCCTGCCCTACACTCCCGATATGCAGGATGAAATTTTGTATTCGCGGTCTTTGACCGACATTGTCTACAGCAACACTCCCTGGCTGGGCTCCCTGGACCTTCCGAAGATTGATGTCAATCCGACAACGCGCGAGGCTTTTTATCAGGCCATGCGCAACGGCCGATCCCTGAATATCGCGGGCGGCAGCCTTGGGGAGAAAAACAACCGGTGCCCCTTTCTGGAAAGAGGTTCGACGGCGATCCGTTGGGATGGAGACGTAAGTCCGTGTCTTGCGCTGCTGCACAATCACAGGATGTATTTTTACAAATACGAAAGAACTCTCAAACACTACGCGGTCGGGAACGTGCTGAAACAATCTGTCGGCGATATCTGGATGGAGCCGGAGTATCTTGTATTCCGCAAGCGGCTTCAGGAGTTTGACTTTTCGCCCTGCACTCAATGCGGGGGATGCGATTATTTCGAGTCGAACCAGGAAGATTGCATCGGCAGCCCGTTTCCGGCGTGCGGCGGCTGCCTGTGGGCACAGGGCATCATCCAATGCCCCTGACAGAAGATATTCCTTAGAGGCTCGGCAAGGCAAGGAAACGCTGAGCCCTCGCGCTTTTTCTGCCGAGAATTCGCCTTCATTATCAATCGGTGTGCGTCGGCGCTTTTGTCGGCGTATGTCCGCGTTACCAAACGTTTTCAGAATTGAATCTGGCTCGGGTGCTTGGGGAAAAAATCGACTCGGGGTTCCAGGAAACGAAGCCTATGCTCCCCGGGATCCTTCATGAAGGCATACACGGTGTCAAACGCCCGCTCCCAGCTCCAGAAGGTCTCGTCAAATCCCAGGTATTCGCGGATCATTTCCGTGCCGAATGGCGCGATCGGGTGAAGCATGAGTGCGGCCGTGCGGACGCGGTGGAATGCGTCAATCAGCGCCTGACGCAGCACAGGGTCGCTTGCGGAAAGCTCCTTCCCCGGAGTGGTTTTCACCGCCGCAGACCAGTTTTTGGTGATTGCCCGGACGTAGTTGTCCGTAATCGCCATAGTCTGGTGGAATTCCAGACGATGCATGGCGGCCTCAAAATTCAGGAGAGCCTTGCCGCTTTCTTCCAGAACTTTCGGAGACACTTCGCCGACCGGCACACGGCCGTCAAAATACTTCTGGGCTGTATAAAAGCAAGTTCGCACTGCTTTATTGAATGAATTGCACAGCAGGTTCCCTTCCTTAAGCACCGGATCGCCTTCACGGGGATCGGCGTTCGGATTCAAGGGACGGGGCTTGAAACTGACGCTGCGGATGCCGAGGCCGAGGGAAACAAAGTGCGCCCGGAGTTGATCGGCTGTGTAATGGTCGAGGAGCTCGCGCGCCATCGGTGGGCGAATTTTTCCGCTGCTGCTCGCCTTTTTGTCAAAATACAGTATGTGGTTGTTCACAACCAGTTCCGGAAGCTGCAGGCAGCCATCCTCCGGATCGGCCGATACCTGCCGTCCCTGGACGCCCATGAACATGCTCATTTCGGCCAGACTGTAGAAATAGACATTGTCCTCGCCGATAAACTGATAAATATGGGACTCTTTCGACTCCCACCACCGTTTCCACTCCGCCGCTTCAAAGCCGCGTGATTCCAGGTAAGCGGCCGAAAACGAAATCGGCGCCCAAAGCGATTCCGGCCAGACCCAGAAAGTCAGCCCCTTCAGGTCAGCTTCCAGGTCCGGGGCCGGAAGCCCCCACTCGACATTACCCGTCAGGCGGAATGGCACAAGCGTCTTGCCGTTCCGGTAGCGGATGCCCGCCCGCCCCAGCATTTCATTTGCCATTTCGCGATCGCCGAGAGCTTTGAATACAAGCCGGATGGGTTTGTTCGGCTCCTCGAAGCGTTCATGCTGCGGGAGGTCCTTTGTAACGGCCGCCAAATTTTCCCCTTGATCCTGTTTGACATAAATTGTCGGCGGCTCAAGAAACTCCTCGATTGCGCTCACGGCAAACGGTCGATATCCCGGAACACTCTTTTGGGCCTCGACCCAGCATAGGAGCTCGGTCCGGAAATCCTCGAGATTGATGTACCAGTTGGCCACGCCGCGCATCTCAGGGGTATCGCCCGTAATCGCGCTTTTGGGAGCGATCAGTTCGCGCGGTTCGTAAGGATGCCCAAGCGCGCATTCGTCCGCGTAAGCCTTTTCAGATTTGCACCCGGGCACCGGGCAGCGTCCGACAACCTGGCGGCCGTTCAGAAACACTCCGGCTCTATTGTCATAGAACTGCAGACTGCTGATCCGGCGAAGGAATCCAT
>Ga0208980_10002107_pt1 | contig 12068 bp, 12 predicted proteins | sample WetSurMetagenome_3_FD_187993 | JGI IMG/M metagenome (GOLD analysis project Ga0208980, IMG submission 187993) | Wetland microbial communities from Twitchell Island in the Sacramento Delta, sample from surface sediment Aug2011 Site A1 Bulk (version 2) | ecosystem: Environmental > Aquatic > Marine...
GAATCTTCTGATAGTGTTCATCAACAACGGTGTTTACGGCATGACCAGCGGTCAAATGGCGCCGACATCGCTGGAAGGAATGAAGACTACAACATCGCCGTATGGAAGAGATGTTCAAACAATGGGACATCCGATGAAAATGTCCGAACTTATTTCACCTCTTCCGGGAGCATTTTATGTAACGCGCCAGGCGGTCCATACACCGAATGCTGTACGGAAAGCAAAGAAAGCAATAATGAACGGATTTCAGTACCAGAAATTAAATAAAGGAACAAGTTTTGTGGAAATAATTTCGAACTGTCCTTCGAACTGGAAAATGACGCCTCTTCAGACAGTAGATTTCCTTGAAAACAATATGATGCAATATTATCCTTTAGGGGACGTCAAAGTTCCGTCTAAAGAAGATTTAAAAGAACTAGCAAATAAATAAGCGCGAAAGGGGAATATCCATAATGTTAAATGAAGAAATAATAATCGCTGGGTTCGGAGGGCAGGGAGTTCTCTCTATGGGACAGACTTTAGGTTATGCCGCGATGGTGGAAGGTAAAAATGTTTCATGGATGCCGTCATACGGTCCTGAAATGAGAGGCGGAACAGCAAATTGTATCACAATCGTTTCTGACACCGCCATAAGTTCGCCTATCGTATCAAGGTTTGATACAGCAATCCTGCTCAATCAGCCTTCAATGGAAAAATTTGAAAGCTGTGTCAAGCCGGGAGGCATACTCGTTTATGAATCTACAAACATTCTGCATGCATCGGAACGCAAGGATATCGGCATTTATGCGATACCTGCTGCGGATGAAGCCAACAAACTGAATAATGTCAAAATTGCCAACATGATTCTTTTAGGAGCCTTTCTAAAAAAGAAACCCATAGTATCTCTGGAGGGAATTATGGAAGCGCTTAAAAAAGTATTGCCCGAGAGGTATCATCACCTGCTGCCTGTGAACAGAAAGGCGCTTGAAGTAGGTGCTGAATTAATAAGTAAAATGAACTAATCTTCCCAAATATAAAAAAAAGAGGAGATTTATATGAATTTTAAAATAACAAGAAATCCAGATTCGCGGATCGGTAAAATTGACTGGAACAATTTGAGGTTCGGAGTTTATTTTTCAGACCATGTTTTTATATCTGTATATAAGAACGGCAAATGGGATGACGGTGCAATAGAGCCGTACGGATTTTTACCCTTTGAACCGGGGCTTTGCACACTTCACTACGGACAAACGATTTTTGAAGGCCTTAAAGCATTCAAGTCAGTAAAGGGCGGCGCCAATATATTCAGGCCTGACATGAACGTTAAACGTTTAAACCATTCAGCCGGAATAGTCTGTATTCCTCAGTATGATGAAGAAAGGCTGCTAGCAGGAATCCGCGAACTTGTAAAAACGGATTCGAAATTCATCCCGCAGGAAAGAGGACAGTCGCTGTATATCAGACCTGTTGTTTTCGGAAGCGGGCATTTCCTCGGCGTCACCGCTTCAAGTGAATATCATCTTATAGTAATGACGTCACCTGTTGCATCATATTATGCGGCAGGATTGAATCCTGTAAAGATAATGGTCTGTACTGACTATGTAAGGGCTGTGCAGGGCGGCGTAGGCGCGGCGAAGACAGCCGCTAATTATGCGGCTTCACTTTATGCCGGAATGGACGCTCATAAGAGCGGATACTCACAGGTACTCTGGCTAGACGGTGTAAACAGAAAAGATATTGACGAAGTAGGTGCGATGAACATTATGTTTGTTATAGGAGACGAACTTATCACGCCGTCTCTCGATAAGGGTACGGTACTTGCAGGAGTTACAAGGAATACAGTACTTTCTCTGGCAAGGGAATGGGGAATGAAAGTAAGTGAAAGAAATATCTCGATTGATGAAGTTGTTTCAGCGCATTCTGCCGGTAAGGTCACGGAAGTATTCGGAACGGGAACAGCTGCCGTGATTTCGCCTGTCGGATTGCTTCATTACAAAGGAAAAGATATGATTTTCAATGATATGAAAATAGGCCCGGTTGCCCAGAAGTTCTATGATTCAATTACAGCTATACAATACGGAGAGACTGATGATACCCGCGGCTGGATACAGCATGTAGATTTTTAAGTAGAAGAGAATTAATATTCTTATTAAATTAACCCGTGTACAGCACGGGTTTTTGTTTAATAAAATTTAATAAAAATGCAAAACTTAATATTATTATCGCTGTTCATCCTCGTGTCTTTTGCCCCGGGATGCACAAGACAGGTACAGGATTCTGAAAAGACTTCAAGTGTTACAAAGGCTGATACCTCGATGAAATCCGAAAAAATTGAAATCATTACAGAGGATAATATAAAACTATCCGCGAATTATTTTTACAAAAATAATAAACAGGATATAAAGGAACCTTTGGTTATTCTGATTCATCAGTTCCGTTCGAACAAAGAACAATGGAGAAAGGAATTTTTAAATAAGCTCATAGACGGCGGTTTTAAAGTTCTGGCTTATGATATCAGAGGTCATGGTGAATCAGAAAAAGTAAACTTTGAACTGACTCAATTACTATCCGACGGCAGTCAGGCACCTAAGGATATTGACGCTGTTATAAACTGGACTTACGGAAAAAAGGGTATTGATTCCGCTAAAATTGGAGTGATAGGTACATCAATCGGAGCTTCATTAGGGATATATGCCAAAGTAAGCGGGAAAGCAGCTTCTGTCGTCGCAGTCTCGGGTGGTAAAGGAACTTTCGAAGCATTCACAGGTTATGATGACAGAATGATGGCAATGGGAAGGCCGATTGCCAGGATAATAAATGTGATGTTTATATGCGGTAAGTCAGATGGAAATTATGCTGAAGAAGAGAAATCTATTTATGAAAATTATCTGGGGGATCCGAAAGAATTTCAATTGTATGAGTCAAATCAGCACGGCAGGGATTTAATAAAACAGTTTCCTGAAATTGAGGAAAAGTCAATAAACTGGTTAAAGAAAACTTTATAAAACTATAATATGGAAATATGGGTTCTGGCAATTATTGCAGCGGTAGTTATATTCATCATTACTCTGATTACTTCCGTCACCGTGCTTCACAAAAAGGTAGTGGAGAAACAGGTGGAAAAGTATGAAGAAAAGAACAAAGATTAATATCCTTTGCAGATTATACGTTTTTCTGCCTGAATATTTCGTACAAAAGAATCGAAGCTGAAACGGATGCGTTAAGTGAATTAAAACTGCCGGACATTGGAATTCTTATCAGTTCATCACAATTTTCTTTCAGGGATTTCCTGATTCCTTTACCCTCGCTGCCTATTATAATACATACGGGTTTATTCATGTCTGTTTCGAAAGTAATTTTTGAAGCGGACGCATCCGCTCCGATAACGGTGAAAGCATTTTGCTTAAGAATTTTTATAACATTATTGAGATTAGTCTCAACTGCAATCGGAATATAATTAACCGCGCCTGAGGAAGTTTTAATTACAGTATGATTCACTTCTACAGAGTTATGCCTCGGTATTATAATCCCGTCAGCCCCGAGACACACTGCTGAACGTATAATTGCACCGAAATTATGCGGGTCGGTCAGTTCATCGAGCATTATTACCAGAGGGGTAGAAATCGACTCTGTCTTTTTAAGAATTTCACTGATTGAAGAATACTCATAGTCTTTAATGAACCCTATGACGCCCTGTGCTATACCTTCCTTCTTATTTTTATTATTAAAGTATTTTTCAAAATCAAATTTATTAAGCATTATAATATTAATGCGGTTATCCTCTGCAATTCGCGTTATTTCTTTCAATTTCGGTTCTGGTTTAACTGTTTTTAAAAGTATTATTTTGTTAAAATCTCCGGGATTCGATTTTAAACTTTCCAGAACCGGATTTCTACCTATAACGAGCATATTTATCCTATTTGATTAATAAACAAACCAGAATGTTATTCTTCCGACAATATCTGAATTTCTGGAAATATTAGATATACTTTTATCTTTATAGAAAGTCATCCAAATATTTGGAATAATGTGAAAATTCGGGAGTGGAATTATATCCACACCCGCATTAATGAAATGCTCCACAAACCCGCTTGAACCGGTATTACTGTCGGGATTGAAGAAATCATACCTGCCGAACAGATTAACAATTTCAGATTTATTTACATCAGATTTTTTAATGAGGTTAACTTTACCATTTATTGTGAATGCATACGGATTAACGGGGACGCCGCCTGATGCATTATTTCTGTACTGAAATACAGGTTCAAACATAACGGTGTAATTACTGGATTTCCAGCCTAAAAGCCCTCGTGTCGTCCATCTGTATTTATTGTCTGCGCCTGATTGATAATCAGCGTACGCTTCAAAATACAGACTTTTTAAGAACTGCCTGTAAAAAGAAGTGTAAAATTTTAAATATTTTGATACTTCCGGTACTAATCCTTTTCCGTTTCCAATCATAATATTGTAGCCGTATTCATCATTACCTCCGAAATTTCCTTTCATGCATACTCCAAAATCTGTTGCTGTTCCGAATCCGTTTTTATCGGCAACGGTTCTTTCTACTGACCTGTAACCGTAAATCTTTTCCGATAGTCCCCATACAAATGTAGGAGCCGGCATAAGTCCGAATAGCAGGCTGGATTTTGGAACTGCGTTTTTCCATTCAAAGTTTGCATCATAGAGAATAAGGCTTATTTTACCTTCAAGTTTTATGATTTCATTTGATTCTATCCCGAAATTTCCCGTGAAGTTTTCATTAAAGTAATGTTCATAATGAAGCCTCGTTCTCCTGAGCGAAAAACCCTGCGTGCTTTTTTTGTACTGTGAATACTGGTTCGACAGACACGTAGAGTCGCCGTTGATTTTGTAAAAATAATCACCAAATAGCACACCTGTTAATTTCCCGACAGGTTTGGAATCCTGCGATAATAAAGGCAGTGAACAAAATAAAATAAAAAAAAGCAGTAATGTTTTTTGCATAAATTAAAAATAAATGAGTAATTAAAATAAAAAAGTTCCTGCACGGTAATGCAGGAACTCTTAAATTCACGGGTATATTACATATTAATACCCTGATGTTTTATTTCCTCTATCCAGTGCATATTTATCCCATTGGGGAATTACTTCATTTAAAAATACTGATTTTGCCTTATACAAACTATCCATATTCAGCCCGATATACTGCTGTGCTTTGAATTTTGTTGTAATATCCGGCATTTGTACCGGCAGTTTCACGTTTAGTTTAATCATAACTTCAGTCAGCAAATTTCTGGCGTCCTGTGCTTTGGCAATCGAATTGCCCAGAATTCTTGCACATTCAATCGGAGCATGGAAAGCACCTCCGGTTGATGCCGCAACGTAATCCCAGCGCCATTGGGCCTGTCTTATTAATTTCAGAATCGGTTTCATTTGTTCTTCTGTTGCTCCGTTATCCCAGGCAATTTTTGCTTCGATATGCGCTTTGGCAATAAAACCTGTCGCAATGGAGCTCAGTTCAATTACTTTGTCCTGTCTTTCATATACATTATTTCTTAAAGTAATTTCACTTTCCCGGTGACATACCTGGCATGAATTTGCAATGTTGTTTAACGGGCTCTGGACGTGATGGTCAGTGAATTTAACGCCGCCCTGACTTTTGTAAGGCATATGGCAGTCTGAACAGGAAAGGCCTCTTTGTCCGTGTATTCCAAATCCGAATAATTCATAATCAGGATGTTGTGCTTTAAGCATAGGTGCCTTGCTTAATTTATGCACCCAGTCAACGTGTTCAATATCATCATAGTATTTTTCCATATCTTCAACGGTCATTCCCTTATCCCAGGGAAATGTCAGGTACTTTTCATCCTTGCCTTTGAAGTAATATTCAACATGACACTGGGCGCAGACCAGTGACCGCATTTCCTGATGTGTTGATTTTGATATATCTTTACCTTGCCTTTGAAAAGCTTCTACGAGTGCCGGCCTTGATATTCTAAGGTTCATAGTCTTATTATCATGGCAGTCCTGGCAGCCGATTGCGTTCACAACTTCAGGCCCTAATTCTCTCCACGGTTGTTTATAGAATTTTGCAATTCCAATTTTATTCATTAATCTGGGCACATCAGTACTTTTGCAAGTCCAGCAAGTTGCCGGCTGGGGAACATCAGTTCTCAGGGTATTGCGTATATCTTTTATTGCCAGGTAATGCCCTCTGCTCTGATTATAGTCTCTTGAAAAAGCATAACCGGCCCAGAGAACCACAAGGTCGGGGTACCTTTCAAGTACATCAATTCTGGCAGAACCTCCGTGTTTGCTTGCGAAAGAAGTATCTTTCGTTTCGAGATATGTTTCATATTCACGTGGATAGTTCTCTCCCCATACTTCATTCCTTGGTTCCCAGTCGTTAATAGGTTTGACGTTCTGAATAATCTGGTTTGATTCGCTTCTTCGTTCTATTATTGAACTGCCGAGAAGACCGATAAGGAAAACAAGAATAACTGTGCAACCATAAAGAACCCACCCCAGCCAGGGTTTTTCCTTAATTTTTTCTGAAATTTTCATGATAATAAAATTTAATGTTATTTATCTTTATTTAATGCATTGTCAATCCAATCCGGAACAACCGGAGATAATTTCGGAACCCTTGCATTCGGGAATGATGATAAACTGCTGACAGTACCGTGCGGAACTTCCTGGTGGCATTTCCAGCAGGGTTCTTCTTCTTCGGTGTCTTCGTATCCTCTGTCTTGTGCCGCTGAATGCACGTAATCCAGTAATCCCTGATGGCACCTTTCACAATTCTCGTGTACAACCTCCTGTCCCGCCTCTTTTATGTGTATCACCTGCGGTTCTAGCCGCAGAGTGAACATAGCAGTATGCCTGAGTCCGTCAGATGCTTTGAATAAATATTTACTGATAAAATTGTCATGCGGGACATGACAATCATTGCATGTAGCCACACGGGCATGCGAACTGTGCTGCCATGAAGAATACTGCGGGAACATTACGTGACAATTAACGCATGTTTCCGGTTTATCGGACATGTATGATGTGCCGTTAGCTATGTGAAAGACCAGAATTAAAAGGCCTGTAAAAATCCCAAGTATAATTATAACAGGCATTTTCCAGCTATCGGGAGGTTTAAGGAAATTAATTAGTTTATCGAATTTGTTCATTGAATAATCAGATTAAAAGGTCTTATTATAACAAATTTATGAAAATTAATCAAAAAATAAAACAAAGAAATTGCCGTACAGGCAAGCAAAATACATTTAATAAAATCATGTTAATAATTAAATTAAAAAGATGGAAGCGCCGGGATTTAATAATTATCAGGAATTCACAGAAATGAAATTCCCTTATCTTAAGATTAAGAATGGTGTTTTGTATATTGTTTCAACACCTGTCGGCAATCTGGGAGATATTTCTTTCAGGGCATTATTTATTCTGAATGGTGTGGATATGATAGCATGCGAAGATACAAGGGTGACATCGGTTCTTCTGAACAAATTCGGAATAAAGAACAGGCAGATGAGTTATTATTCAAAAGTTGAGAGTTCGAAATTGAATTTAATAATAAATGAACTAGAATCGGGGAAATCAGTGGCATTGGTATCGGATGCCGGCACGCCCGGGATTTCGGATCCAGGGAATTTACTGATATCGGAATGTATTAAAAAAGGAATCCGGGTTTCACCCGTGCCCGGTGCATCTGCTCTGATGCATGCATTAGTTATGTCGGGATTCGAAAATAATAAATTTTTCTTCCAGGGTTTTCTGCCGCATAAAGGAAGGGAAAGCCTGTATTCCGGACTTAAGAAAAAAAGAATGATTCTTATAATTTATGAGTCGAAATTCAGGATTAAAAAGACTTTGTCTGAAATGAAAGAACATTTTGGAAACAGGCAAATAGTTGTAGCAAGGGAACTTACGAAATTACATGAAACTATTTACAGAGGAACGCTGAATGAAATTCTGAAAACAATATCAAAAATAACGGATAAAGGCGAATTTGTAATTGTGATTAATAATTTATAAGATAATGGATAACATTAAAGAAATAAGAGTACGGTACGCACCATCACCTACGGGATACGTTCATATAGGAAATTTAAGAACAGCCCTGTACAATTACCTGTTTGCGAGAAACAAAGGGGGGAAGTTTATTTTAAGAATTGAAGATACAGACCAGGCAAGGAAAGTCGAAGGTGCGGTTGAGAATATTATAAACGCCCTCGAATGGGCCGGACTTAATTATGATGAAGGTCCGTTCAAAGAAGGCAGCTTCGGGCCTTATTACCAGTCTCAAAGACTTGAAATATATAATGAACATATAAGGATGCTGCTCGGAAGCAAAAGGGCTTATCACTGTTTCTGCACGGCAGAAAGACTGACTGCGTTGAGGGAAGAACAGCAAAAGATGAAATTAAACCAGACAAAGTACGACAAGCATTGCCTGAATTTATCAGAGAATGAAATTAAAAAGAATCTCGAAGAGGGTAAACCTTACGTTATCCGGCTTAATGTTGAACAGGAACGGATAATAAAGTTTACCGATTTCATCAGGGGTGAAGTGGAATTTGCAAGTGAAATCATAGATGATCAGGTACTTGTAAAATCTGACGGGTTTCCGACATATCATCTTGCGAATGTAGTTGATGACCATCTTATGAAAGTTTCGCATGTGATCCGGGGTGAAGAATGGCTACCTTCAGCACCGAAACATGTATTGCTTTATGAAGCCTTCGGATGGGATCCTCCTGTATTTGCGCATTTACCGCTACTGCTGAACCCCGACCGTTCAAAGCTCAGTAAACGGCAGGGAGATGTTGCAGTCGAAGATTACAGGAACAAAGGTTATTTAAAAGAAGCACTTCTCAATTTCATAGCACTACTCGGATGGACCGCGGGAGATGACAGGGAAATATACAGTTTGAACGAACTTATCGAATCTTTTTCTCTTGAAAGGGTCAATAAGTCGGGTGCCGTTTTTGATATAGAGAAACTTAACTGGCTAAACGCTGAACATCTGAGAAATAAAACTGATAAAGAGTTGATTTCAATGCTGAGAGAGTCACTGAAAAATTCCAGGTACGGTACGGGCGAATTTTCAGATATATTTCTGTTAAAGGTAATAACAGCGATGAAAGAAAGAGTATCATTTATAAAAGAATTTTTTGAAAAGGGATTTTATTTCTTTGAGGAACCCGTAAATTATGAAGAATCAGCTCTCAAAAAGAGATGGAAGCAGGAATCGCCGGCAATTCTTTTAAAATTTGCCGAAAAGATTGAAGGCATAGATACTCCTCTGAAAAATGATTATGAGAATGCTTTAAAAGAAACGGCTGAAGAAATGAAAACCGGAACGGGAAATGTCATACACCCGCTTCGTCTTGCAGTTTCGGGAGTAAGCGGTGGTCCCGGAGTATATGATATTCTGGACATCATAGGAAAAGAACAAACAATAAAAAGAATCAATAAAATTATTAATACAATCAGATAAATGGATAAAAATACCAGCATACCATCCAACTTTATACGAGAAATTATAAACGAACATATCGAATCCGGCAAGCACGGAGGCAGGGTACACACAAGATTTCCACCCGAACCGAACGGGTATCTACATATAGGCCACGCAAAATCTATTTGCCTGAATTTCGGTATTGCGCGGGATTATAAAGGATTGTGCAATCTAAGGTATGACGATACTAATCCGGAGAAAGAAGAACTTGAATATGTGAAGTCAATCGAGGAAGATGTTCACTGGCTCGGGTTTGACTGGGATGACAGGGAATATTACGCTTCGGATTATTTTGACAAACTGTATGAATTTGCCGTGCAGCTGGTCAAAGAAGGAAAAGCATATGTTGATTCATCAACTTCAGAGCAAATAAAGGAAATGAAAGGGACTATTTCAGAACCGGGAGTCAATTCACCCGACAGAAACCGTTCCATAGAAGAAAACCTCGAACTTTTCACAGGAATGAAAGACGGAAAGTTCGAGGACGGAAAATATGTATTAAGGGCAAAAATCGATATGGCTTCACCCAACATGCTGATGCGCGACCCTGTAATTTACAGAATAAAAAGATTTGAACATCACAGGACCGGGAATAAATGGTGTATATATCCGATGTATGACTATGCGCATCCGATTTCAGACTGGGTAGAAGGGATTACTCATTCTTTATGCACTCTTGAATTTGAAATACACAGACCTTTATACGATTGGTTCCTGGTTGAACTTCATCTCGAAAACCTGCCCCAGCAGATTGAATTTGCAAGGTTAAATCTGACATATACGGTAATGAGCAAGAGAAAACTTCTCGAACTTGTAACGGAAAAATTCGTAACGGGCTGGGACGATCCGCGCATGCCAACAATATGCGGATTAAGAAGAAGGGGATACACGCCTGAATCAATAAGAAATTTTTCAGAAAAAGTCGGAGTAGCAAAAAGGGATGCTATGACTGATGTTGCATTACTTGAACATAGTATCCGTGAAGATCTGAACAGGAAAGCAGCGAGAATAATGGCTGTGCTTAATCCCGTTAAAGTCGTAATAACAAACTATGATGATGGGAAAACAGAAGATATGGAAACTGTCAATAATCCCGAAGATGATACAATGGGTACGAGGATGATTCCGTTTTCAAGGGAAATATATATAGAAAAAGAAGACTTCCAGGAAATTCCGCATAAAAAATTTCACAGACTTTCACCCGGTAACGAAGTAAGGCTTAAGTCAGCATACATAATCAAATGCGTTGAGGTAATAAAAGATGAGAACGGTAATATCCTGGAACTTCGTTGTACTTATGATCCTGAAACGAAGAGCGGTTCGGGAAATCCCCGCCATGTTAAAGGTACGATACACTGGGTATCGGTAAAGCATGCGGTGAAAGCACAAGTAAGGCTTTATGACCGGTTATTTGTAACGGAAGATCCTGCATCTGTTGAGGATAAAGATTTCAAGGAATTGTTGAACCCTCATTCACTTGATATTATGGAAGAATGTTATATAGAACCCGGAATTGCTGCAGCCAGGTCAGGCGAAAAATTTCAATTTGTAAGAACCGGATATTTCTGTGTCGACCCAATGTCAACGGAAGGGAAACTTGTATTTAACAGGACTGTTTCCCTGAAAGATTCCTGGTCTAAAATCGAAAAAAAATGAAAATAAATAAAAAAACATAGACCCTGAAAATAAAATCAGGGTCTATTATGAAATCCTTCAGAAATTCAGTTTATCTTATTCTCTTTTTATGACGGTTCTTTCTTAAGCGTTTTTTCCTCTTATGAGTTGACATTTTTGCCCTTTTTCTCTTTTTACCACAAGGCATTAATAATTTGCTCCTTTCGATTTATTATTTGTTTGTTAAACTTTCCTGTACTAATTTTTTAAATTCTTTTGAAACTTTGAATTTTGGAATAAACCTTTTATCCAGATGGAGTGTTTCACCTGTCTTAGGGTTTCTGGCTTTCATAGGCTCCCTCACTACATTCTTGAAAGTCCCGAATCCTCTGATTTCTATGGAATCATTCTGGCATAAAGAGTCAATAACAATGTGTATAAAACCCTCTATTACTATTTCAGCTTCCTTTTTGCTGATACCGGTTGCTTCCGAAATCTGAGATGCTATTTGAGCCCGAGTCATATAATTTACCTTTCGAATTTATATTGTAAAACAGGTTTATTTATGTATTCAGAGTAAAATTCTTCTTTCATTTCTCTAATCTGGCTGCCTGTCAGGTTCTCAAGGAATAATTCAATCAAATGATTTGTTTTCTTTTCTCTTACAATCACCGGTTCTCCTTCTATGCCTGCGATTTGTGTTGTTATCCTGACGGCGTCCTCGAATGTTCCCAGTGAATCAACAAGCCCGAGTTCTTTAGCCTGTTTCCCGGTGAAGACTCTTCCGTTTGCAAGCGGTTTCAGAGTTTCCATATCGATTTTCCTTTCCCTGGATACTACCTCGAGAAACTGCCCGTAGCTGTCATCCACGATTTCCTGGAAATATTTTTTGTCATCTTCATTCAGATCCCTTAATGGATTTCCCGAATCCTTAAGGTTTCCGCTTTTAAAAGTAACATCCTTTATGCCA
>Ga0208980_10002108_pt1 | contig 12067 bp, 10 predicted proteins | sample WetSurMetagenome_3_FD_187993 | JGI IMG/M metagenome (GOLD analysis project Ga0208980, IMG submission 187993) | Wetland microbial communities from Twitchell Island in the Sacramento Delta, sample from surface sediment Aug2011 Site A1 Bulk (version 2) | ecosystem: Environmental > Aquatic > Marine...
AGTGGACACATACAGACAACAATCAGTTATTGCGGCAATTGTTGAACCCGTTTTAGGAGAAGGTGGCGTGCGTATTATCAATGACCAGTTCCTCAACAAACTCTCAATGGAAGAGTTTCCTCTTATTTCGGATGAGATTCAATGCGGGTTAGGACGAACCGGCGATATTCCAGAATGTAAATGTGCCCACTATTACCTTTTTGGTAAAGCCCTGGGCGGTGGACTGGAAAAGATTTCTGCTGTCATGATAGAGAGTTCAAGATACTGTTACAATTTCAGTGAATTCTACTCGTCTACCTTTGGTAATGGCGAGCTGGCTGCTGTGACTGCTATGAAAACCCTTGATATTGTAAGTTCGGGATCCTTTCTGACCGGCATAAGAGAGGCAGGCCGTTATCTAGCTGAAAAATTATCATATCTCCGTAAGAATCATCCGTCTGTTATAAAGGATGTCCATGGGAAAGGACTCATGCAGGCCATAACTTTCAATCCTGAATGCGCATCAGATAATATTATTCTGCGCGCACTTTTTAAAACTGAGAAGGCCGGGTTCCTCTTCTCGGGGTGGCTTCTAAATAACCGGAAAATAAGGATGTTCCCGGCTCTTTCTTCTCCATATACTTTAAGGATTGAACCTTCTGCATATTTTTCAAAGGAAAAAACAGACCAGCTTATTCTGGCACTGGATGATCTCTGCGCTGTCATCAAAGAAAAACAAATATACCGGCTGTTCGCCTTCCTGATGGACAATGATCTTTTCAGTGAATCAAAATCAGAACCGCCCGGAAATAATTACTTACAGCAGCACTATGATATTCCCCATGAAAATTCTGTCAGAACAGCAGTCATAGTTCATTTTGCATACCCGGTGAAAGATCTGAGAATTATTGAACCGGATTTTATAAAGGCTTCTGACACAGGATTAAGGATTCTCTTTAACCGGCTTCAGATCCTCATGGAAATGGAACCTGTAAAGCTTCTGGCATTAAATCTTTTCCGGGGGAAGATCCACTTCTCCATGTATCTTGTGCCTCTCGACTCCTCGGAGCTTGAATTTCTTCATAAATCGGGCAAGAGGAAGAAAATCATTACAAAGATTCAGATGGCTGTTAATATGGCTGCTGATGAAGGAGCAGAAGTGATCAGTCTTGGGGGATATACATCCATTCTCACTAATAATGGTTTGTCGCTATATGAGCCTCCCGGGAAGAAGATAATAACAGGCAATACTCTTACTGCAGCGTCGGGGCTGTCACATCTGATAAATAAAATCAAATGCACACCTGAATTCAATAAGCCAAATATAATTGCAGTTATCGGCTCGACAGGAAATATCGGACAGGTAATAGCTGAAATTCTATGCAAAAGAATGGATGTATGTTCGGAATTGATTCTTTATTCACGCTCTGAGAAACGGGTAATGGAACTTATTGATGAGATTAATAAAAAACATAAGGAACATGTTCCTTTAAGAAGTACATGCAGCCTGACAGATATTAAAAACGCGGATGTAATTGTAATAAGCACCAATACGAATGACCCTATAATATTCCCGCATAGTATTTCCCCTGATAAACCTGTTCTGATATCTGATCTCTCAATTCCATCTGCCATATCTCCGGACGTTCGCAGAATGTCGAACATTACTTCTCTGGCTTTTTCAGCTTTTGTCAGCTTGTCGGAAGACAAGGATGCTGTTATCAGTTCATTTTCACCTCCGGGTACTCTGTTTTGTTGCGCAGCTGAAGCGATCCTGCTCGGACTTGAAAAGTTTGAAAAACCTTTAAAGGGCAAGATTACTCCGGAGGCGGTCTCTGAAATAATGTTACTGGCTGAAAAGCATAAATTCCTGATGAAAACCGGAAGCCTTGAAAGTTTTAAAACCGGCATAATTTGAATATGGATCACCTTTATAATTATGGAATATCGCAGGAAGATGTCCTCACAGAGATAAAAGCATTGGATTTATCCGACAGTGATTCTTTACTGTGTATTGCAAGTGCCGGAGAGATTCCTCTGAATATTGCCGCATTATTTGATGTTAAGGTCAAAGCTTCAGATATTTCAGTCAATCAGCTGAAGCTTTGCAGGATAAAGCAGGTTGCGGGTTTACACCCAGACAAGATAAGAAGCGCTTCATTCCTGGGTTATATGGATATGGGAAGATATGACCGGGAAATAATTTTCAGAAATGAAATCGCTCCTAAACTGCCGGAAGAAGACAGGAAATTCTGGGAAAGAAATTCTGAAGCATTAAAAAACGGCGTAATTAATGCCGGCCGGTTTGAAAGTTTTATTCAGAAAGCAGCGTATATGGGAAGGCTCATAGTAGGAACAAAGAATCTAAAAAGTCTTTTTGAGTGTGTTTCAATTGAGGAACAGGCAGATATATTTGACAAGAAGATAAAAAACTTGTTCTTAAAGGGAATGTTTAAGATTACATTTCATCCGATGATATATAAAAACAGGGGAATTGATCCAACCGGCCTTACTCACTCAGGTGCACGGAATATTGCAGATTTCTTTTTCCACAGATTCAGGAACTTTTGCTGCAGCACGCTTTCAAGAAGAAATTACTTTTTTCAGTACACCTTTTTCAACAAGGTACTTTTCCCTGAAGCAATGCCTGAGTTCCTTCAACCTGCTTTCCATGACAGGTATTTAAAAAACTGCAATAATATTGAATATGCTGCTGAATCAATTGGGAAAATTCTGGCAGATGAGGATCCCGGAAAATTCAATAAGCTCCATATTTCCAATATCGGAGACTGGCAATCTGAGGATAAGATGCAGGATTTCTTCAGGCTGATCGATCGAAAAACTTCTACCGGGGCAAGGATAAGTATGCGGTATATTCACATGAATCATAAAATTCCGGCAGATTTACCCTCTATTGTGGCTGATTACAATTTAGGCATGACTTTAGAACAATCAGACCGATATCCTTTTTATTCAATCGTTCCTCTTATCCGTAAATAGTATGAGCAGGTATTCCTTAAAATTTCTTGACCGGACATATAATGATGATATGCTTGAGATTCTTAATTCTGCTCCAATAACCACAGATAGTATTAAATTATGCTTCGACAGGCAACCCGATATTTTCAGGATGGCAGAAATTAAATATGAACCATATAATTATCTTGGGTTTTTCCAGGAAAGTGTACTTGAAGGATATGCAATGATTGGCTACCATAATGCATATGTTAACGGAAATGCAGAAACAGTTTTCCATTTCACTGATTTTTATATAAGACAACAATCGAGGAGCAAAGGATTCAGCTATAAAATAAGCGACTATTTTTTTAAAGAAACTTTCAATAATGCCAGGCTTGGTTATGGAATAATTATGGAGGGGAATAAGGATGCTCTTAGCCTGCTTGGCCGCAGGCATCCCAAATATCCATTTGTGCCATGGACAAGGATTATAAACAAGCTTGACGTTAAAACAATTTTGCTTGCCTTTCCTGTAAAACAGGATAATTTGTACACTATCCGGCATGCAACGTTAGATGATATTCCTGTAATTGTTACTCTTTTAAATGCAGAACATAAAGACCGGCTTTTTGGAAACGTTTACTCAGAGACATCCTTTGAAAAGTTAATTTCAAACCGGCCTGATTTCTCAATTGATAATTATTACCTGGCCATGGATAATTTAAAACGTATAGCCGGAGTTTGCGCAGCTTGGGATTGTACATCCTTCAAGCAAAACCGTGTAATTAAGTATGGCAAAGCATTCCTTCCGTCGCGAATCGGATACTGGTTGATGTCAAAAATATACGGATTGCCTCCGCTTCCGGAAGAGGGCCGGATCTTCAGAGATGTTACTATAACTGACTATGCTGTCAAAGACAGAAATCCAAGACTTATGGAAGCGTTACTAAGGGCAGTTTATTCCGATTACAGGAAGCAGGGTTATCACTCAATGATCTGGGGCAGTTCAGTGGATGATCCTTTACTAAAAGCCGCAGACGCTTTTTTCCATCAGGATATTATTTCAAATATTGTTCTTCTCTCTACCAGGCCTGAACTAATTGATAACAATTCAATCAAAAATAATGTCCCGTATATTGACATTGCCTGTCTATGAAAAAATTTATCGGCATTTTATCTGATCTTTTCTTTTTTATCCAGGTCCTGCTTTATTGGCCATTAGCTTTACTGGTGTTAAAACCGCTATGGTGGATTGACAGAATAGCAGGAGCCGGGTTCTTTAAATATATTGACAGGTTTATAAAAAAAATTGCTGGAGAATGAATACCTTAATCATAATACTTAGCATAGTTTTAACCTTGTTCGTCCTCTGGAGATTCATCTTCTTCTTCCGTAACCCGGTCAGGCAGATTGAGACCTCTGAAAATGCAATCCTGTCACCTGCGGATGGATACGTAGTTTATATCAAGTTTATCAGAGAAATAAAAGAAGAAATATTCTCCGTTAAAAATGGTAATAAGATTTTTCTCCGGGAACTTATGATGCTGAATGAAACAGATAATTTGACAGCAGGCTGGCTTATAGGCATAGCAATGACCCCTTTCGATGTTCATTATAACAGAGCTCCTGTCTCAGGATACATTGAAAAAATCTGTCATGATTTCCCTGCGGGACTCCGAAAAAATTTTAACATGTTCACTTCCCTTCAGAATATGTTCTTTAAAGAGGAAAATCCTTATAAAGATGCTGCTTATCTTATTTATAATGAAAGAGCTTCATATATAATATCAAACTCGCGAATAAAAATATATCTAACGCAAATAGCTGATAAGCATATAAGGAAGATCGTTACTTTAAAAGACAAAACTCAGATTGAAAAAGGTGAAGTATTCGGACTTATCCGGATGGGCTCGCAGGTTGATATCTTTATTCCTGACACATTTGAAAAGGTTCAGGTCAATGTTCGTGAGCGTCAGCACCTATTGGCGGGAATTGATGTAATAGCAAGGCTTGAATAATCTTTCAGGAACTCATTTTAGCTTTTATATTATTTCACCATCGGATAATTGAATTACCCTGTCAGCCGACGATTTGATTCTTTCATCATGACTGGAAATTATCACGCACTTATTCTCCGATTTAATGATTTCCTTCAGGAAGCTAATTATAATCATGCCCTGTTGTGTTGCAAGACTTCCAGTCGGTTCATCCGCCAGAATAAGCTCAGCTCCGTTTGCAAGCGCCCGGGCAACAGCAATCCTTTGTTTTTCACCCTGGCTGAGAGTTTTTGGTAGGGCATTTTTAAGATGCTTTACGCCAAATCTGTCAAGCAATTCTTCAGCTCTTTTGCTTGCTGTCGTCTTATCCAGCCCCGAAAACTTCATTATTAACATAATATTTTCAAACGACGTCAATGAATCAAGAAGATAAAATGTTTGAAAAATAAATCCTATCCTTCTTGCTCTCAGCATCTGAAGTTCTTTATCCGAATACTTATTTACGTTTTTCCCGAACATTAATACATCGCCGGTGGTGGGACGCTGCAATCCGGCAAGCAATGTAAGGAATGTAGTTTTACCACTGCCGCTGGGTCCTAATATCAGCACCAGTTCTCCCGGATGCGCTTCAAACGTAACATTATGCAGAGCCCGCGTTTCAACTCCCGATCGCTGATAAATCTTTGAAACAGAAGACATTTGTGCAATAGAATTGTCCATAATTACCTGATCTAATAAAAAACCTCAAGAGGATAAATCCGTCTTAGCTTCAATGCGGGGATTATTGAACTTATAAGGCTTATAACTATTAAACTTACTGATACAATAATAAGCTGTGATGCGGATGATTCGGCTGTTACTTCGGGAGATATTTTCCCAACCAGATTAAGCAACGGAAAGAACATGATAAATGCCAGGAACATGCCGCTCCCTGCAAGAATCAGGGCTTGTTCCACTACCATCCATGTTATGAATCCTGACGGAGATCCGATCGCTTTCATTATGGCATAATCCTGTCGTCGTTCCAGGACATAGACAGAAAGGATCAGGCTGAGAATAGCAGTCAGAATTACGCCTCCAATGAATGCAACAACAAATAAAATAGGTAAAACACCCGATTTCATTTCATAAGAGTTATTTTCAAGAAAGGTAAGATTGTCATATACCGCAATTCCCGGAATTTTGTCAAATATTGATTTTACAACTTCTGATATTTTTCCACCTTCTGATGTGTCTATCAGATAAACAGAAACATACCCAGGGAAACCCAGCATCTCCCTGGCTTTCCTCAGTGTAACAAAACCGTATTGCAAAACAAACAGGTTCGTTCCGGTGCTCAATCCTGTAACAATCAGAGTGTCTCTCTTTATTACGATTCGGTCTCCTGTCTTTATCCTGTATTTTGCTGCAAAAGAATTATCAAGCACTATTTCATTATCCTTTTCAATATTTCTCCCTCTGATAATCATGGGTGGCCTCCCCTTAACTGACTTTGGATCATAACCTGCCAGATAAATTGAGGCCGGATGATCGCCTGTTTTTACAGAGGCAAGAAGAAAAAGAATAGATGATACCGATTTCACACCATCAATCTCCGATAAAGTCCTATTGAGATTTGAAGAGATAAAGGATGTATTTCTTAAGATATTGTTCGCATTATTCTGCATCACCCAGATATCGGCATCATTGGATTTGATATACTGTACTGCCCCATCAGCGGCCCCTTTATAAACAGCAAGAAGGAACAACATCAGAATAACGCATAATGCTATACCAAATGCTGTAATAATAAACCTAAGGTATTGATTTAATAATGTTTTAACTGAATACATTGAATTAACCTGCTATTTGTCTTATGACCATAACTCCCCTAAGATATAAATTTTTTATTTATGAAGAACCTAACCGGATATATTTCAGGCACATATCGGACAATACAGGTCTTTCACAACTCTTCTCTTCAAAAAAAGTTCTGGTCTTAAAACGCCGGTTTTTTTTCTTTATCTTTGGAGGTATAAAGACAAATCATTAATCAATTACCAATTACCAATTCTCATGAAAATCAACACAAACAGTGAGATTCCTGCTTCCGATGTCCGGATGGAAGGAGCCAGGGGGGTGAAAATTAAAATCCTTCTTGGTCTTAATGAAGGATCAGACAAAATTATAATGAGGCATTTTATTATTGCCCCCGGTGGAAATACCCCGTATCATCAGCATAATTACGAGCATCTCGTCAAAATAGAATCAAACAGGGGAATTGTTGTTGATGAAGACGGGAATAATCACGAAGTAAAGAAGGGTCAGAGCATTTTTGTTCAACCAAATGAGAAACATCAGTTCAGAAATCCCTTCAGTGAAGATCTCGAATTTACCTGTATAATTCCCAATCCTGATAAGAAGTAAGGTTACATGGAGATTATATCCAGTTTCTTCCCTTCTGTCTGTTCATAAAGCTGTTTAGCCATCTCTGCTTTGTCGTGGCTAAAGGAAGGATCCATAGAATAAGCTGTCATGTATGATTCATAAGCCTTATCGTATTTTTTAATATACATGTAATAATCGCCCTTTGAGTCATAAACGTTTGGATTCTTCGGCTCAAGCTCAATGTACTTGTCGAAAGCCTCTTCCGCCTTATCACTCTGCTTCATCGTCAGGTATGCATATCCGAGCTGATTATAAAAAGGCGCTGGATTCGCAGCGATCTTAATCGCTTTATTAATAGTTTCAACCATACCTGTAGAATCGCTGGCGAGTGATTGATAATTAATAAGGTAGCTATATGCAGTGGGATCTTCCGGATACATTTCCACAAGTTTTTTCCCTATGCCGACAATATCGGTATGACCTTTTTTCAGGCTGACAAGTGCATCCTTCAGCTGATCCTCAGCCTCACTGAGCTCTGCTTTGCAATTTATTGCAGCATCTGCGTACCTGCTAAAATTATCATTGGCCCGATTCAGAAGGTAATAAAATGCCAACTGGTAATTCGCCATGAAGAAATCAGGGTCCTGAACAAGAGCTTTATTAAAAGTTTCAAGTGCTTTATCCAGTTTGACGTCATCAAAGTACTTCATGGCCTGTTTATAATAAGATAAAGCAGAACTGGAATTCGTGGTGACAGGCATCTGCTTTTCGTTTTGAGTCTGGGAATATATCAATACTCCAAGTGAAAGCAACATTATCGACAAAAACAATTTCTTCATTTTTCTAATTTTTTTTTATTTGATCTTAAATATTGTTATATAATTACTGATTTAAAAAGTAAATCTAATTACAAATTTAATGTATAACAAACAGGAGTATATACCGGTTTAATAAAGTCGCAAAAAAATGTATTTGATTGACTGATATAATGAAAGTTTTCCGGAATTGATTTTAACTTTTTTCCCGGTTATCTTTTCTGTTTGTGCTTTTAATAATTATTAATCAGGTATGATGATGCTTTTCTGTAAATATCGGATTTGATTTTAATCAGAGTTTTGAAATTTAAAGTTTTACAGGACTCCATCAAATTCCGGAATGCTTATTTAAAATTGGATTCTCAATTGCTTTGAGTCAACTTTTTGATAAATTAGCTTTATAATTCAAAAAAGGTTTAGAGGCGGTTTTTTTACTAATTCGATAGTATGAACAAAAACGTATATATCGCTACCCTGATTACAGGAATTTTCCTTATTATCTCCTGTACTGAAGATGCGAAATGGATAATAACAACTGAGAGCCATCCCTGGGTTGCAGGGAAACCTTTGAAGCTCAGCCAATCTGAAATCAGGTGTGATGTTATTATTGATACCTCCCAAACAGAACAAACTATTGAGGGATTTGGAGCCTGTTTCAATGAACTGGGATGGGTCTCGCTAAACAGACTGAAAGAAGAAGATCGAAAAAAGGTTTTTTATGAACTTTTCAATCCCGGATCCGGTGCTAACCTTAATATCTGCAGGATACCGGTTGGAGCAAACGATTTTTCCAGAGACTGGTATTCTTACAATGAGACGGACGGTGATTTTAGTATGCGGAACTTCAGCATTGAAAAGGACAGGGAAACATTGATTCCTTTTATCCTGGAAGCAAAGAAGTATAATCCTGACCTAAAGCTATGGGCTTCTCCCTGGAGCCCTCCATCGTGGATGAAATGGAACAAACACTATGCCTGTGCGATCACAGGAAAAGGAACAGACCCGAAATTCCAGAATAATCTTGACCCGGACAAACAGGGTAAAGAAGGGACAAATATGTTTATTCAGGAAAAAGAATATTTTTCTTCATATGCTCTCTATTTCTCAATGTTTGTTAAAGCATACCGCAACGAAGGCATTGATATAAAAATGATAATGCCACAAAATGAGTTCAATTCTTGTCAGATCTTCCCAAGTTGTACCTGGACATCGGCTGGATTGAGTGAATTTATAGGCAAGTATCTTGGCCCGGAACTTGAGAAAATTGGAGTTGATCTTTTTTTCGGGACAATGGAACGCGCAGATGAAGCTCTTGCAGACACCATTCTGAACGACCCGGATGCAAGCCGTTTTGTCAGAGGCGTTGGCTTTCAGTGGGCAGGGAAAAAAGCAATTCCTGGAATACATAAACGGTATCCCGGTCTGACTCTGTACCAGACAGAACAGGAATGTGGCAATGGCAAAAATGACTGGGAATATTGCTGTTATACCTGGTCTCTTTTAAAACAATACCTTGAAAATGGAGCAAATGCTTATCTGTACTGGAACATTTCTCTCAATAAAGGCGGATTCAGCCGGTGGGGCTGGCAGCAAAACTCACTTTTAACTGTCGATCCTGATTCCAGCACTTTCAGGTATAATCATGAATACTACCTTTTAAAGCATGTGAGTCATTTTGTGAAACCTGGAGCGAAACGACTATCTGTTACCGGAAGTTTCAGGAATTTGCTTGTTTTTCAAAATACAGATAAATCTGTTATCTGTGTAATGCAAAACCAGGACCCATATCCTAAAGAGATTAGCATTGGAATAAATGGCAGGAATGTAAAACCATTGTTGCCGGCAAATTCATTTGCAACTTTGGTTCTGAATTGAGATTTTAAACTAATTAAGTTCTGTTGTACTAATTAACTTCATTCTATGAAAAAGCTTTATTTCCTCATCACCGTGCTGCTGGTCAGTTTTTCAATAAGCCAGTTGACATTAGCACAACCAGTATCTGCCAGGGATCAATGTGTTAAACTAGGCAGAGGGGTTAATATTCTCGGATATGATAAAACATTCTGGCAAGACTATACCAAAGGAAGATTCAAGGAAAAGTACTTTAAAATGATCAAAGAGGCAGGGTTTTCAACAGTTCGAATTAACCTGAATCCTTTCTCACAAATGGATGGTAGCTACAAAATCAGTCCCCATTGGCTTGAGACACTCGATTGGGTGATCGATAAAGGACTGGAAGCAAATCTAATGATCATCCTGGATCTGCATGAGTATACTGCCATGGCGGATAATCCCGAAGGAAAAAAAGGGATGTTCCTATCATTCTGGAAACAGGTTGCTCCGAGATACAGGGACAAATCAGACAGAGTGGTGTTTGAAATATTGAATGAACCTAATCAGAAACTTTCAGCGGAGATGTGGAATACATTCCTCGCAGAAGCAGTAAAAATAATCAGGGAGTCAAATCCTGACCGCACACTTATAATTGGACCAGCCAACTGGAATGGTATAGAAAGTCTTAATACACTTATACTGCCTGAAAATGACAGGAACATTATTGTAACAGTTCATTTTTATCATCCGATGAGGTTTACCCATCAGGGTGCTGCCTGGGCCACAGAATACAAGAATCTAAGCGGGATAAAATGGACGGGTACTCCTGATGAAAAAGAAGCAATAGAATCAAAGCTTAAAATTGCGGCTGACTGGTCCCTGAAAAACGACCGGCCAATATTCCTGGGTGAATTTGGAGCTTACGACAAAGGGGATATGGATTCAAGAGCAATTTATACCGCCTTTGTGGCACGCACAGCAGAAAAATTAGGTTTTTGCTGGGCTTACTGGCAATTCGACAGTGATTTTATTGTTTACGACATTGATAAGGAATGCTGGGTCGAACCTATCCTGAAAGCATTAATTAATTGAACCGCTGAATAGCTGAATCAGTCTTCCTGAAACACTGACAAACCACAAACTATATTGAATTAATATGTACTTTTGTATAATTAGTTTATAATACTTTATAAATATAAATTAAGATGATTCAGTCCTGCCGTCCTGTACTGAAGAATATGTTTATAATGGTGGGATTCGGAACTTTATCCATTATTCTTGGTTATATCAGGTTTGTCGTTCCGGGAATGCAGGGTGGTGGCAGTGATATGAGGGAAATAGGCATTTTGCTCAGCATATTGTTTCTTCCAAACTGGATATACATACTTGGCGTCTCATTCATTGCATCTCTAAGCTTTCCTCTCCATAATCTTGAAATATCAACTATTCTTATGCATTGTACAGCCAGTCTTTTTGCATGGTATTTTTATGCATATGTAAAAAACAGAATCAGGAGAGTTTACATGTTAGGTATGGTGTGGGCAATTATGGTTGTTGCATATTATATTTTCTTTTTAATCCCAACATTAATTGTGGTTTTTTATTTTGCCAGGGTCATAAATAGCAGCGAAATATTCCCAAGATATATTAATGTTCTTTATGCCTACAGGTTTGAGTTATTTACTGCTACCATTGTCACATCTCTTTTTTTAGTTCTTTTTAAAACGTCCAAAATCCTTGAAATCAGGAATAAAGATCTTGAACAGGCATTGAAGAGATCTGAAGAGAGTGATAAATTAAAAACGGCTTTTCTAAACAATATTAACCATGAGATCCGGACACCCCTGAATGGAATAATTGGCTTTAGCAATTTTATTATAGAACCGGATCTGGATAATGAGCAGCGTACTGAATATAGTAAGATGATCGTCTCAAGCAGCAACCAGCTCCTCTCAGTTGTTTCAAATATCATTGAGTTCAGCAAGATCAAAACGGGTCAGTTAGAATTAAAAGCTGACCACGTCTCAGTCAAAGAATTATTTGATAGCATATACCTGCATTATAACTCATTGGCGAAGGAAAAAAACTTGCTTTTTGAAATTGACCTGGGCGGGATGA
>Ga0208980_10002109_pt1 | contig 12065 bp, 9 predicted proteins | sample WetSurMetagenome_3_FD_187993 | JGI IMG/M metagenome (GOLD analysis project Ga0208980, IMG submission 187993) | Wetland microbial communities from Twitchell Island in the Sacramento Delta, sample from surface sediment Aug2011 Site A1 Bulk (version 2) | ecosystem: Environmental > Aquatic > Marine...
GCAGTATCCACGGGCGGCCGGGGAGCGTCAAGGAAGAAGCGGATCGTGGCTGGCGGTCCGCGGATAGTGAGAAACAGGCGATCGGCCGGCGGTTCTCCGCCCCCCCTGCGGGCCTGAGGCGGCTGGGCGAATGCCGGCCTACAATCCCCGCTACACAGGCCAGCCACGGACTCGCATCGTGTCTCAACCGACCCAGGGCGGCATTCCCCTTGACCGCATCGCCGCCGCATTCGCGTCCGAGCGGGACGCCTACGTGCAGCAGCACCCGCGTTCCCTGCAGCGCATCGGCGCAGGCATCGCCGGCTTCTACGGCGGCGTGCCCATGCACTGGATGCGCGACTGGCCCATGCCCTTCCCCTTCCTGGTCGAGGAAGCGCACGGCGCGACGCTGCGCGACGTGGACGGCAACGAATACGCGGACTTCTGCCTCGGCGACACGGGCTCGATGTTCGGGCACTCGCCGCCCGCCGTGGCCGAGGCGATCGCCCGCCAGGCGACCCGCGGCCTCACCTACATGCTGCCGACCGAGGACGCACTCGCGGTCGGCCGGCTGCTCGCCGAGCGCTTCGGCCTGCCGCACTGGCAGGTCGCGACGACGGCCACGGACGCGAACCGCTTCGCGTTGCGCGTGGCGCGGGCCGTGACGGGACGGCCGAAGATCCTGGTGTTCAATGGCTGCTACCACGGGACGGTGGACGAGACCTTCGTGCGGCTCGTCGACGGGCGCGCAGTCAACCGCCCGGGCCTCCTCGGGCAGGTCGCGGACCTGTCGCAGCTCGCGCGCGTCGTCGAATTCAACGACCTGCCCGCACTCGAGGCGGCGCTTGCGCACGGGGACGTGGCCTGCGTGATCACCGAGCCCGTGCTCACGAACTCCTGCATGGTCCTGCCGGAGCCCGGCTTCCACGCGGAACTTCGGCGCCTGACGCGGCGCGCCGGGACGCTGCTGCTCATCGACGAGACGCACACGATCTCCACCGGTCCAGGCGGCTATACGCGCGCGCACGGGCTCGAGCCCGACCTCTTCGTGCTCGGCAAGCCCGTCGCGGGCGGCGTCCCGGCGAGCGTCTGGGGATTCACGGACGAGGTCGCGCGACGGCTGGATGCAGCGCGGGCTGAGACGCCGCCCGGGCATTCGGGCATGGGCACGACGCTGTCGGCAAACGCGCTTTCGCTCGCCGCCATGCGCGCCACGCTCGAGCACGTCATGACGGACGCGGCCTATGCCCACATGGAGAGGCTCGCGGCGACGCTTGCGGCCGGCCTCGAGGCCTCGATCACGAGGCATCGCCTGCCCTGGCACGTCGTGCGCGTCGGAGCACGTATCGAGTTCATCTGTACCCCCGGACCGCTCAGGAACGGAACCGAGGCCGAGGCGGCGCACGTCCCTGCGCTCGAGCGCGCGATGCACCTCGCGCTCCTCAACCGCGGTTGCCTGATCGCGCCCTTCCACAACATGATGCTCACGAGCCCCGCCACGACCGATGCACAGGTCGAGTCCCTGTGCAGGGCATTTCACGAAGCGGCCGGCCGGCTCGCCGCGGACTGATCCGGGCACGGGCGCCGAGGCCGAGCGCAAGGGGTGACGATGAGCGCACGATTCAGCCTGCTGATCCGCGGTGCCCTCGTCTTCGACGGCACGGGGGCGCTGCCCACGCACGAGGACGTGGCGACCCGCGACGGGCGCATCGTGGCGCGCGGCCCCGCGCTCGACGTTTCACAAGCCGGGCGGGTCGTGGACGCCCGTGGCCTCTGGCTCATGCCGGGACTCCTCGACATCCACACGCATCTCGACCTCGAGGTCGAACTGGCCCCAGGCCTGCCGGAATCCGTGCGCCACGGCACCACAACCGTGGTCGTGGGCAACTGCAGCCTCGGTACCGCCTTCGGCTCGCAGCGCAGAAATGGCGACGACCCGATCCTCGACTGCTTCGCGCGCGTCGAGAACATCCCGAAGTCGTTGCTGCGCAAGGTCGTGGACCGCATGGACTGGCACACCACGGCCGGCTACCTCGCGCACCTGGACTCGCTGCCGCTCGGCCCCAACGTCGTGCCGCTGCTGCCGCACTCGATGTTGCGCATCGAGGTCATGGGCACCGATGCGGCGGTGAGCCGCGCACCCACCGGCGCGGAACTGCGCCGCATGCGCGAACTCCTCGAAGCCGCGATGCAGGAGGGTTACGCGGGGTTCTCGACCGACGCGATCCCGTTCCACTACCTCGCGAATGCGCCGCACACCGACAAGCGCGTTCCCGCGCAGCACGCGTCACTCGGGGAACTGCGATCGCTGCTCGACATCGTCCGCCGGCACGATCGCGTCTGGCAGTGCACGCCCGACGTCGCGAACCGTGTCGCGACGTTCCTGCGCTTCTTTTTCACCAGCGGCCGACTTTTCGGCAGGCCCCTGCGCACCTCCGCGCTCACGGCGGTGGACCTGACCCACGCGCGGCGGACCTGGAAGCTGTTCCCCGCGATCGCGCGCCTGCTGAACTCGAGGCTGGTCGACGGGCGGTTCCACTTCCAGGTGCTGGGCACGCCCTTCCGCATGTACGCGGAAGGTGCGATCTGCCCGATCTTCGAGGAATTCGAGTCGTCGCGGCGGCTGATGGCGCTCGACATCGAGGATGCAGCCGGGCGCCGCGCGATCATGGCGACGGACGAATTCGGGTCGCTCTTTGCGCGCGAGTGGCATGACGCAGGCGCGGTCTCGACCTTCAATCGGGACCTCGATGCGCTGCGGGTCGAGCGCTGTCCCGTGCCCGAGTGGTGCGGCGAGACCTTCGGCGCAGTCCTGCGGCGGCTGCGCGAATTCCAGTCGGGCCGCGCGGACGTCGCGCGCAGCGACGCGGAAGCGGCCGCCCTCGGCTCTTTCCCCTCCCCCATCGGGCGCGATGGAGAGTTCCTGCTGCACCTCCTGCGCCGCTACGACCGGGAGCTTCGCTGGTGGTTCGTGGTCGCGAACGACCGTCCCGACATCCTGAAGAAGCTGCTGTTCCACGAGCACATGCTGCCCGGGTTCAACGACAGCGGCGCGCACCTCATCAACCTCGCGTTCTTCGACGGCAACCTGCTCACGCTGCAGGTGGCCGCCCGCGACTCGGTCGAACTCGTGGCAGGAGCGGTCCGGCGCCTCACGCGCGAGCCCGCCGAGTTCTTCGGCGTCGACGCAGGGCGCCTCGAGCCGGGCGCGCAGGCCGACCTCACGCTCCTCGATCCCGAGGCGCTCAAGCGTTACGACACCGACGCGAGCCGCCGCATGATCCATCGCGACATCTTCGGGCACGACCAGCTCGTGAACCGCTCGGACGGCGTCGTGACGGCGGTATTCATTGCGGGCGAGCAGGTCTGGGACGGGCGTGATTGCACGCCGGTGCTCGGCACGCGGAGGCTCGGGCGCGCGCTCACTTCGGCGCGACAGGCGGACCTGCTGCCAGGCGCCGCCGCGGGGACGCCGTAAACCCGTCCATGGGGGCTCGCGCGCGGCGTCCCTGCCGCGCGACGCCCCTCGGCCGCGCCTGGCAGCAGGCCCGCCGTGCAAGCCGCTATAGCACGCCCACCGCCCGCGCGAGCCTGAGCTTCGCGAGCCCCGCGTCGAGACCGGCGTCGTCGCGATTGCGCAGTGCCTGCACGCGCAGGCTCTCCGCCTCTAGCAGCTGCGTCTGGGTCCCGAGGCCCGCGCCGTAGCGCTCGCGGGCGATCCGGAGGTTCTCCTCGGCTTGCTCCACCGCGCCGGCCGCCACGCGGAGGCGCTCACGCGTCTCGTCGACGTCGAGCCACGCCTGGCGAACCTGCAGCGCGATCATGGACTGCACGTCGGCCCGTTGCTGCTCGGTGGCGCGCCTCGACCGGTCCAGCGCCGAGGCGCGCTTGCGAGTCTGGCCGCCGTCGAACACCGACCACTGCACGCCGATGCCCACCGAGGCGAATTCCTGGTCGTTGAGGAAGGTGTTCTCGAGGTAGTTGTAGGCCCCGGTGAGGTTGAACTGCGGCAGGGCGCGTGCCCGCTCGGCCTTCGCGAGCTGGCCGTAGGTCGTCGCCTGCTCGTCCAGCGCCTTGAGCTCCGTTCGACGCTCCACGGCTTCACGCATCAGCTCGTCGGGATCGGCCACCAGGCCCTGCGGCGCAGGCAGGTTGTCGTCGAGGTCGACGGGTCGGGACATCGGCTCGCCCAGCCGCCGGTTGTAGGACGCGACGGCGAGCTCGACCGCGTTCGCGGCCCTGAGCCTGCCCTGGCGTGCGTCGGCGAGCGATACCTGCACCGCCAGCAGGTCGTTCTTCGGCACCAGCTCGCGCTCGAACATCGCGCTCACGTCGCTCTCCATGGACTCGAGCGTCTTCACGTTGCTCTCGGCGACCGCGAGCGCCTTGCGCGCGCGCAGCACCCCGACGTACGCCTCGGCAACGGCGAGCTTCACGTCCTCCTGGGCGCCCAGTGCCTGGGCACCCGCGCCGCGCCCGCGCGCCTCTGCCGCCGCGATGCCCGACGAGATCCGGCCGCTGGTGAACAGTGGCACCGTCAGGGTCGCGGCACCCATCCAGAAATCATTACCGCCGAAGAGCTCCGGCGCCGCGATCGGCATGCCCGTGTTGCCAAAGTCGAACGCGGGCGTGCTGTCGAGCCGCGTGTACGCACCGCCGACGGCCAGCGACGGCCAGCGCTGGGCACGGGCGGCGGCGGCATCGAGCTCGGCGGCCTCAGCCTGGCTGCGGACCGCCGCAAGTCCGTTGTCCTGCGCATCGGCGAGCGCCCAGGCCTCGGCGAGCGTCTCGGCGAGCGCGGGCAGCGAGAGGGCGAGCGCCGCAGTCGCCACCAGCCCGATGCCTGAAGGACTCATCTTCATAACTCCTTCACTGCTTCAGCGAGTCGATGCCGAGGGCGCTCAGGACGTACTTCTCGTAGATCGGCGCGACGGAGCCCGTCTTCACCTTGCGAAGGAAGTACTTCTCGAAGGCCACCTTGGCGACGTGCACCCACTTGCCCTGCTTCGCCCAGGTCAGGTTGCGCGGTGGAATCTGCGGCAGCGCGACGAATGCCGCGCCCGTGTCGCCAAAATCCGCGAGGCAGATCGCATTCCAGGTGCCGCGCGCGGTGGCGGACCTGCCCGCAAGGTCCGCCGCGACGTTCTCGCAGATCGCGCTCACCATCGACTCGATCATGTAGCCGGTCTTCGGTGCACCGGTCCCCACCGGCGTCACCTCGACAGGAGGAATGGCGACGCACACTCCCGCGGAGAAGATGTTGCGGTATTTCTTTGAACGCTGGTACTCGTCGATCAGCACGAAGCCGCGCGGGTTACAGAGCTCCGGCACGGCTGCGACCGGGTCCACGCCCTTGAACGCGGGTATGACCATCGAATACTTGAATGGCAGCTTGTGCTCCTTCCTGACCGTGCCGTCTTCGAGGTGCTCCGCCACCGTCATCACGCCGTCGTCGACCGCGGTGATTTTTGCATTTGTGATCCAGGTGATGTGCCGCTGGCGCAGTTCGGACTCCATGAGTCCCTTGCTGTCGCCGACGCCGCCGAGCCCCATGTGGCCGATGTAGGGCTCGGGCGTCACGTAGGTCATCGGCACCCGATCGCGGATCCTGCGCCGGCGCAGGTCCGTGTCGAGGATCATCGCCGTCTCGTACGCCGGGCCGAAGCAACTCGCCCCGGCCGCAGCGCCGACGACGATCGGCCCCGGGGCCTGCACGAACTGCTGGTAGCGTTCCCAGGCCTGCAGCGCATGGCCGTGGGTGCAGACCGACTGCGTAAAGCCCTTCGGGCCGAGTCCCGGCACTTCCTCGAAGGCGAGCTTCGGACCGGTGGTTATGACGAGGTAGTCGTACGCAACCTTCGAGCCGTCGTCGAGCGTGAGCGTCGAGCCCGGCGCATCGATCGCCTGGACCAGTTTCGCCACGAACTCGACGTCCTTGGCCGCAAGCGGGCTGGCGAGGTCGACACGCGTTTGCGGGGCCGTGCGCCAGCCGACCATCATCCATGGATTGGACGGCGTGAACTCGAAATACGGGCTGCTGCCGACCAGGGTGACCTGATGGCCCTTGCCGACTTTCTTTTTCATTTCATAGGCGCAGGCGACGCCACCGAGACCCGCACCCAAGACCACTATCCTTGCCATGTTCGCCCCCTTAGGCCGCGTCAGGCGGCCTGTTGCCTGCTGCGATAACTGAAGTAGAGGATCGGGATCAGCACCAGCGTGAGCACCGTCGAGACCAGGATGCCGAAGATCAGCGACACGGCGAGCCCGTTGAAGATCGGGTCGTCGATGATGAAGAACGCGCCGATCATGGCGGCGACCGCGGTGAGCGCGATCGGGCGTGCGCGCACGGCCGCGGCGCCGATCACCGCGTCGGCGAGGCTGCGGCCCCTCGCGATCTCGACGTTGATGAAGTCCACGAGCAGGATGGAGTTGCGCACGATGATGCCCGCCAGCGCGATCATCCCGATCATGGAGGTGGCCGTGAACTGCGCGCCGAGCAGCGCGTGGCCCGGCATCACTCCGATGATCGTGAGCGGGATCGGCGCCATGATCACGAGCGGCACGGCGTAGGACCGGAACTGCGCCACGACCAGCAGGTAGATCAGCACCAGCCCGACCGAATAGGCGAGGCCCATGTCGCGGAAGGTCTCGAACGTGATCTGCCACTCGCCGTCCCACTTGAGCGTCGGCGTGTAGGGGTCCTCGGGCGCGCTGAAGAAGCGCTGCTCGAGTTCGAGTCCCGCCGGCAGGCCCTTGCGCAGCGCACCCACCACCTCGAACATCCCGTAGAGCGGACTGTCGGTCGCGCCCACGGCATCGCCGCTCACCCACGTCAGGGGCAGCAGGTCCTTGTGGTAGATGGCGCCGTCCCACGGCTTCTTCTCGACCACCGCGATTTCGGAGAGTGCGACACGGGCCCCGCTCCTCGAGCGCACCTGGAGGGCCAGCACGTCGGCGATCCGCGCCTTCTCCGGCACGTCGAGCTCGAGCCGCACCGGGATCGGGTCCGTCTCGTGCCCGGCCTTGATGTAGGTCGCATCGAGGCCCGCGAGTCCTGCCGTGAGGACCCTCACCGCCTCGGCCTGGTCGACGCCGAGCAGCGCCGCCTTCTGGCGGTCGATCGCAACCACGATACGGCTTCGCGAGGCCACGAGGCTGTCGTCCACGTCGACGATGTCGGGCTGCACGTCGAATTCGTGGCGCACGAGCCTCGTCAGCCGCTGCTGCACGTCGCGGAACGGCCCGTAGATCTCCGCGACGAGCGGCGCCTGCACCGGGGGGCCCGGAGGCACTTCGACGACCTTCACCGACGCGCCGTGCCTGCGGCCGATCTCGGCCAGCGCCGGCCGGATCGCGATGGCGATCTCATGGCTCTTGCGGTCGCGGTGATGCTTGTCCACCAGGTTGACCTGGATGTCGCCGAGCTCGGGGCCGCTGCGCAGGTAGTACTGCCGCACCAGGCCGTTGAAATTGATCGGCGCCGACGTGCCCGCGTAGACCTGGTAGTCGGTGACCTCGGGGAGTTCGGCGACCCTGGCCGCGAGCTCGTCGAGCACCCGCTCAGTCTCCTCGAGCGCGGTGCCCTCGGGCATGTCCACGACGACCTGGAACTCCGACTTGTTGTCGAAGGGCAGCATCTTCATCACCACCCACTGCACGGCCACCAGCGACACGGCGATGACGATCGCGGCGAGCGTTCCCAGGTAGAGCCGGTGCCGGTTGCGCCTCGCGTCGCCGCCACGCAGGAACGGCGACATCACGCGCTCGGAGAATCGCTGCAGGCGGGTGCCGCTCCCGGTATCCGTCTGCACGGCGTGCGAGTGCGACAGCATCCGCTTCGACAGCCAGGGCGTGAACATGAGTGCGATGGCGAGCGAGATCAGCATGCCCATGCTCGCGTTGATCGGGATGGGGCTCATGTAGGGCCCCATGAGCCCCGACACGAACGCCATCGGCAGCAGAGCCGCAATCACCGTGAAGGTCGCGAGGATCGTCGGACCGCCGACCTCGTCCACGGCACGGGGAATGATCTCACCTAGACCGCCCTGCCCGAACGCCATGTGACGGTGGATGTTCTCCACGACTACGATGGCGTCGTCCACCAGGATGCCGATCGCGAAGATGAGCGCGAAGAGCGAGACGCGGTTGATGGTGAAGCCCCACGCCCAGGACGCGAACAGCGTCGCGGCCAGGGTGATGACCACCGCGGCGCCGACCACGACGGCCTCGCGCCAGCCGACCGTGAGCCACACGAGCAGCACGACCGATGCGGTGGCGAGTGCGAGCTTCTGGATGAGCTTCTGCGCCTTGTCGTTCGCGGTCACGCCGTAGTCTCGCGTAACCGTCACCTCGACCCCGTCGGGGATGAAGGTGCCGCGGAGCTGCGCGACCCGCTCGAGCACCGAGCGCGTGACGTCGATTGCGTTCTCGCCCGGTTTCTTCGAGATCGCTATCGTCACGGCGGGCGCGGTGCCCGCGAGCTCGATCCCCTTCTGCGCGGCCGCCAAGCCCGCGCCGAAGCTCACGTACTGCTCGGGCTGGTCGGGGCCCTCGCTCACCGTCGCCACGTCCTGCAGGTACACGGGACGTCCGTCGTGCACGGCCACCACGAGCCCCGCGACTTCGTCGCGGTTCGCCAGGAACTCGCCCGCCTGCACCGGGACGTCCGCGCCGCTCACGACCAGCGAGCCCGCCTGCTCGGCCAGGTTGGCGGCCTGCAGTGCGCCCGCGAGCTCGGTCACGGTCAATCCGTAGCCGGCGAGCCGCTGCGGATCCAGCGTCACGTGCACCGTCTCGTCGGGTCCGCCGATCGAGTAGACGTTGCGCGTGCCCGGGACGCGCTTCAGTTCGGGCTCGATCGCGTGCGCAACCTGTCGGAGTTCGTGCGCGCCACGCGCAGGATCCTTCGTCCACAACGTCAGGCTCAGGATCGGCACGTCGTCGATGCCCTTCGGCTTCACGAGCGGCTGCATCACACCTAGTCCGGGCGGACGCCAGTCCTGGTTCGAATAGATGGCGTTGTAGAGACGCACGATCGCGGCCGTTCGCTCCTGCCCGACCTCGAACTGCACCGTGAGCACGGCGGCGCCCGGCCGCGACACCGAGTAGATGTGCTTCACTCCGGAGATCTCGGCCAGCACCTTTTCCATCGGCGTGGCGACGAGGTTCTCGACCTGCTGGGCGCTCGCGCCCGGGAACGGCACGATGACGTTGGCCATCGTCACGTTGATCTGCGGCTCCTCCTCGCGCGGCGTGACGAGCACCGCGAACAGGCCGAGCAGCAGCGCCGTCAGGCCGAGGAGCAGGGTGAGTTCGCTGTCGAGAAAGAGCCGCGCGACCCGCCCGCTGAAGCCGAGCTTCTCAGTCATGCGCCGCGGCCTGCTGCCGGATCCGCGCCGCCGCTACGGAGGGATCGACTGCGATCGCTTCACCCGCTGCGAGGCCCGCAAGAATCTCGATCGAGTCGCCCCGCGCGCGACCGAGGCGGACCTGTCGCAGGGACACGCGCCCGTTGGCGCCCACGACGTACACGGCGCGCATTTCGCTGCGTTCGACGATGGCTTGCCTGGGCACGAGCGTTACGTCGGCTTCGCCGGTCACGAGGCCGATCTTCACGAACATTCCGGGCGCCACACCGCTTATATCGCGCGGCAGGTCCAGCCGGATGCCAAAAGTGTTCGTGTCGGGCTGGGCAGCCGGGTACATGGTTATGGCGCTTGCCTCCACCCGCCTGCCGTCCACGTACACGACGCCTTTGCGAGCCGTCCGCACCTGCGCGGCGATGCTCTGTGGTACCTCGGCGACGACCCTGAGCGCGTCGAGCGACGCGACGACCATGAGTGGCATGCCGGGCGCCACGGACTCGCCGACCTGGACGAGCTTGCGGGTCACGACGCCGGCGTAGGGAGTCCGGATCTCGGTGTACGCGACGCCCTCGCGGGCCGCGTCGAGTCCGGCCCTGGCAGAATCGAGTCGCGCGACCGCTGCGTCGCGCGTGGTCGTCGCATCGTCGAATGTGGCCCGCGCAACGACCTTGCGCTGGTACATGTCCGCGATGCGCCGGTAGTTCGCCTGCGCTTCCACCTCACGCGCCGTCGCTTCCTTGAGCGCGGCCTGCGCCTGCGTGAATCCCGCGACCTGTTCGGTGCTGCGGATGCTCACGATGACCGCACCCGCGGGCACCTGGTCGTTCACGTCGAAGGCGATCGCGGCGATCCGTCCCGCGGTCTGTGCCGATACGGTGGCCTGGTGGACGGCCTCGACCGTGCCGTCGAGCAGGCGCTCGGACGGGACGGGCGAAGACGTTACCTTGAACGTCGCAAGCGCCGCGGTGGCCGCGGCCGGGGCATCCTTCGCACCTGCGGCGACCGCCACCCCGAGCGCTGCGACCATGCACAACGACGTGAGCACCCTCGCAGCGGTCGCGTCCGGCCTCATCACCTTCTCCTGGCTAGCGAAACGCGGCGCCGGGCTTCACGCCCAGCTTGTGCAGGAGGATCGCGATCGGGCAGAAGCCCGTGAACGCGGACTGGAGCAGGTTCGCGCCGACGAAGGCGGTGAACCAGAACCAGTACGGGCTCACGTAGATCCCGAGCAGCAGGCTCAGCAGGATCATGGTGCCTGCGAAGGCGACGACGGCTCTGTCGATGTTCATGGTCGTTCTCCGTAGAAAAGGGTCAGTGCCTGCCGTCGTCGATGACGCGGCCGGTCTGGGGGTCGATGCGGATCAGCGGCAATCCCGCCGACTTCCACGCCTGGAGGCCGCCCGCAAGGTGCGTCACCTGGCGACGCCCGGCGGCCTGGAGCTTCTGGGCTGCCATGAGCGAGCGCTTGCCGCCGGCGCAATGAAGGACGAGACGCCGTCCCTCGGTCGGAAGCGTCGTCGCGTCGAACGTCGAGAGCGGATAGAGCAGTGCACCGTGGATGCGCTCGAACGCGTACTCGTTCGCTTCGCGAACGTCGACGAGGAGGATCTCTCCCGCCTTGAGCCACGCGCTCACCTGCTCGGGCGTGGCTTCGATGACGTGGATATCGTTCATGGAAAGTGACTCGTGATCAGCGGTTGTCGGTAATCGGTCAGAGGGGGCGGCCGAGAACGTTCAGCGGGACCCTGAGGTAGCTCACGCCGTCGGCCTCTACGGGCGGCAGCGCGCCCGCGCGGATGTTCACCTGCACGGACGGGATGAGCAGGTTCGGCACGTCGAGCGTGGCGTCGCGTTTGCGGCGCATTTCGACGTACTCCTGCTCGCTCACGCCGTCGCGGACGTGGATGTTCGAGGTGCGTTGCTCGCGGATGGTCGTCTCGCAGCGCGCCTCGCGGCCGCCCGGCGAGTAGTCGTGGCAGACGAAGACCCGCGTGTCCTCCGGGAGCGCGTACAGGCGCTGGACGGAGCGGTAGAGTTCGGCGGCGTCGCCACCCGGGAAGTCGCAGCGCGCCGAGCCGCTGTCCGGCATGAATATGGTGTCGCCCAGGAACAGCGCGTCGCCGAAGAGGTACGCGACGCTGTCGTTCGTGTGGCCGGGCACCGCGATGACGCGGCCACGCACCGTGCCGGCGTCGATCGCCTCGCCGTCCTCGAGCAGCCGGTCGAACTGGCTGCCGTCGGGCGTGAAGTCGTCGCCGAGCCCGAAGATCTTCTTGAAGGCCGCCTGTACCTTGCGGATGCCCTGCCCGATCGCGACGCGAGCGCCGAGGCGTGCCTTGAGGTAGGGGGCGGAGGAAATGTGGTCGGCGTGGGCGTGTGTCTCGAGGATCCAGCTCACCTTGAGCCTCCGCTCCTCGCAGTGCCGCAGGACCTGGTCCGCCGATCTGGTCCCGGTCCGGCCGGAGCGCCAGTCGTAGTCGAGGACGGGGTCGATGATGACCGCATCGCGTGACGCCTCGTCTGCCACGACGTACGTCCAGGTACCCGTGGGCGCATGGTGAAAAGGCGTGACCGCTGGTCGCATGGGAGTCTTGCTCCTCGGTTATTGCGCAACAGTATATTAGCTGTTGCTAATTTAGTCAATTCTGAAATACAATTCACGCACCCGCATCACACGGACCGACCATGCCGCCCGCCGCACGCCGCCGACCCGCGACC
>Ga0208980_10002110_pt1 | contig 12062 bp, 13 predicted proteins | sample WetSurMetagenome_3_FD_187993 | JGI IMG/M metagenome (GOLD analysis project Ga0208980, IMG submission 187993) | Wetland microbial communities from Twitchell Island in the Sacramento Delta, sample from surface sediment Aug2011 Site A1 Bulk (version 2) | ecosystem: Environmental > Aquatic > Marine...
CTGTTCCAGGCCTGCACGCGGCACGCCGAATCCCGCCATGAGAAGACCCGTGCGCTCGCCCGCGAGCTGCTCAACCACTGGGACACCTTCTGGGTGGTGCTCGACTACCCCTGGCTACCGCTGACCAACAATGAGGCCGAACGGGCCTTGCGCCACTGGGTCAGCGCCCGGCGCATCGGCAACGGTACTCGCACCCATCAGGGCACCACGGCCTTCGCCAACCTGGCCAGCGTCATCGAGACTTGCCGCAAACGTTCCGTCTCGCCCTGGCCCTACCTGGCCGCGGTCCTCAGGCAACGCCGCCAAGGCTTGCCGGCTCCCGCGCTGCCCACCCCCACAGCCGTGGCTGTTTGCACTTCCTGAACCGCCTGGCGCCGGCGGGGGGGCTGAAGGCTTACCGTGGCGGAGTGTCGCTAGAGGTTCGAATACGAGACCCGATCTTGAGGGGATTAAGACCTCGGATCGCGGCGGGGCCCCGCTCCTACGGGGGTGAGGCGTGCGAGGGAGGCAGCGGTCGAGATCCCGGCAAGCTTTGTTCCTCGCCCCGGCCGTGCCGTTAGGCCTGGGGGTTGCGGGCAGGTAGGAGCGCCACCCCGGCGCGATGGGGCATTTGCCAGGGCACCGCGGTTGAATCGCGGCGAGGGCGCCGCTCCTACAGGGGTGGGGATTGCGGCGAGGGTGCCGGTCCTACAACTGTTCGGATACGAGCCCAGTATTGAGCAAGAATGCGCTGGTAGCGCGCAGCGGAGATGAGGCGCGACGTTACGTTATCAGGGACCAAAAGGCTCCCGTGACACGAGGATTGCCATGAACGAGACCCTCCATCTCTGCATCGTCTCCGAGCGGCTGCTGCCGAATCTCATCCCCGCGCTGATGCTGCGGCCCCAGCAGGTGCTCTTGGCCACCTCGGAGGAGATGGCGCAACGCGGTTTCACCCGCCGGCTGGCGGGACTGCTCGCGGCGCGGGGGTTCGCGGTGGCGGTGAAGGAGGGCCTCCCCAGCGGGGGGCTGAGCGGCATGGTGGACTTTGCCAGGAGCTGGCTGGAGGAGGTGACCCAAGCGCATCCGCAGGCCACCCGGGTGCTCAACATCACCGGCGGCAACAAGCTGATGACCATCGCCTTCCTGCAGGCGCTGTGGGGCCGGGTGGACGACATCCTCTACACCGACACCGCCCACGGCGTGCTCGAGCAACTGGCACCCCCGCGGGGGGCCAGCACCCTGGAGCTGACCGGTGTGCTGGATGTTTCCCTCTACCTGGCGGCGCAGGGGATGGTGTACCGCGAAGCGGTATCCGACTCGGCAGACTGGCGCGGGCGCGCCCAGCGCCGGATGCGCCTGACCCAGCACCTGGGGCGCGAGGCCCCAACCCTGGGCCCCTTTCTCGGCACGGTCAACTGGCTGGCCAACGCCGCGCTCGGTGCAGGGGGCGATGTCCTGGTGGCCCCGCGGCAGCGGTTTGACCGGCCACCGCTGGGCCGCTGGCGCGCGGCCATCCGGGGCGTGGACGAAGCCGGGGTGGCGCGCTTCGACGGGGGGTGCGGCCTGGAGTTTGCCGACGCGGAGGGTGCCCGTTACCTCGGTGGCGGCTGGCTGGAGGAGTACGCCTGGCACGCCGCCCGGGCCCTCGGTCCCGACGATGTCCGCATGGGCGTTACCGGCGATTGGGAGGACACCGAGCGCGGCCGTAACGAGCTCGACCTGGTGGTGGTGCACCGCAACCGGTTGCTGCTGATGGAGTGCAAAACCCTGCGCCTGGGCCGGACCGAGCAGGGGGACACGGAGCTGATGTACAAGCTCGACAGCGTGGGCGACGACGTCCGTGGCCTGTTCGGCGAGGTGGTGCTGCTGAGTGCGCGCCAGCCCTCGCGGATCGTGGTCGATCGCGCCGAGCATCACCGCATCCGGGTGGTGGGGCCCGATCGGCTCGGCCGGCTCAAAACGGACATCGCCGCCTGGATGCGCACGGGACGGTTCCCGCCGGCCTGACCAAGCCACCCCCGCAACGCCGCAAGCTTGCGCCGGGCCCCGGCGCGCTCGCCTAGCCCCCATAATAGGGCCGGTTACCCCAGAGGGGGCTCGCGGGCGCTGCCCGGCCCCTTCGTCCAGGCTCGGGGCGGGCCGCGATAACGCGGCGCTGCACCCTATCGAGGCATCGTTTCCGAGTGGCCTCGCCGAGCAGGGGACAGCGAGGGGCAAATGGCTCCCACCGCGGTTTCCGGGGTTTTGGAATACAGGACGCAGGAACGGATCATGGCCCATCACGCCGATTACGACGACCACCGCGTAGCCGAGGACGAGGAGCCCGATGCAGTCGGCGCGCTGGAGCAGATGGGCCCCTCGCGGGAGGTTGCCGCCACCCTGGAGGCCATGCAACGGCTCTGCGCCGGGGAGCTCGACTTCGTGGTCGCCGAGGGACGGGTTGCGGGGCTCGCCACCGGGGTGGTGCTGGCGGTGACCCCCGGGGGGTTGGTGCCGCTGTTTACCCACGTCAGCGCCGACATCGCACCGGTGCTGATACCGGCCACCGACGCAGGCGGTCGACCTATTGACCCCACCGCGGCGCGCGCCCGGCTCAACTGAGCGGGTGCGAATGGATCTGCGGGGCAACGCGACGGGGGTCGCTTGCCCCTTCGCCCATCGAGGTGTGAAAGGCTGCGGGGAGCCGCTGCGCGCAAGCCCGTCGGTGGGCCCCTTACGCCGAAGCAGGGGGTGGTGCATCCCTCATCGGCCCCCCTCCTGGAGGAGGTTGTCGATAAAGCCCAACAGGTTCATTTCATTAGGCTGCGCGCTGCTCTGTCCAGCCTACCTTTTACTTTTCCGACACCCTCTGGAGGGGGCGGGCCGTTTGCACGTTCTGGGGTCGCCCATGCTCACCCACCCACATAGATCCCGCATGCGCCTGCTGGGAGGGCTCTTCAGCCTCGCGGCGGGCATCGCCCAGGCCGCGGACTCCAGGGTCACCGGGCCTGACGGGCAGACCCAATACTACATTGAGGATCGCGGCACCGAGCGGGTGATCCGCGCCCCCGACGGCAAGATTCTCGGTTACGCCGACGAGCGCCGCGTCACCGCCCCCGACGGCCGCACCCTCTATTACCTCGACGATCCCGACCCCAACCCGCGCCCTGAGCCGAAGTACCGCAAGCGCTAGGGCTCTCGCCCGCCGACCACGGCGCCGGGGGGTGTGGCGGTTGCGGGCAGGTAGGAGCGCCGCCCTCGGCGCGAATCTTGTGGGCTTGTCCTCCTACAGCCAGATGGCATCCCAATGCGGATAATCGCCGAGTCTCTCGACCAATCCTGCGCGCAACGGATTGGCGATCATGTACCGCTCGAGGGTGCGAACGTCTTCGTCCCGCCGCAAGGCGTGGTCGTAATACCCCGCTTGCCACAGGTGCCCCCCCAATCTGTGGGCCGTCACCGATTTGACGTCGCCCACAACGCTCGCCAGGGTGGCGGAATCTGCTAGCTCCACCAGCCAATGCAGGTGATCTGGCATGACCACGAAGGCAAGTGTGTGCGCTCGTCCCCGCTCTTCTTCCGCTCGCAGCGCACGGATCAGAACCCTGGCCGCGTAGGGGTCGTTGAATACGGGTTGGCGATGCAGGGTTGTCGTCGTCAGGTGATAGGTCCGATTGGCCTCGGAAAAGCGACCTTTGCGGAGATCGCGGCCATGTGGCCGTGATGCGGTGGTCGATCCCATATCCAACAGGCAAGCCTCAACCGGAACGGGTGCCGCCATAGCACGGCTCAGGGGCAGGAGGGGGTCGATTCTCGCTGCGAGGGCCCGTACCTTCAATGGCCGTAAAGCAATTGGTAGGAGCGCCGCCCCGGCGCGATAGGGCTGCTACTGGGGCGCCGCGTTGGAATCGCGGCGAGGGCGCCGCTCCTACGGGGTAGGGATCGCAAGAATCGCGGCGAGAGGCGCCCGCCCAATCGCCGCAAGCTTGCGGCCTCTGCCCCCCGCCTACGCCAGTGCCACAGTAGCGGCGTCTATTGAGCATCGCCAACCCCTGGCCCTCGCACCATGACCCAGCGCGCCCTCTACATTGCCGCCTACGACGTTTCCAACGACGCCCGTCTGCGCAACGCCCTGCGCGTGCTCAAGGGCTTCGCCAGTGGCCGGCAGAAGTCGGTGTTCGAGTGCTTTTTAACCGACGCCGAGAAGCGGGTGCTCCTCAGGGAGGTGCGGGCGGTGTTGGATGAGATCGAGGACCGCTTCTTCCTGATTCGGCTCGAGCCGCGCGGCACGGTCCACACCCTGGGCAAGGCGGTGCGTCCGTTGGATCTCGCTTGGTATTACGTGGGCTGACCCGGTTCGGAATCGCGGCGGGGCGGTGCTTCGACAACGGAAAGGAGACAGGAGTTGACTACGCTCTACCTCGATCGCCGCGGTCTCGCGCTGAAGCAGGAAGGCCGTAGCCTGGTGATCTTCGAGGATGGCTCCCGCCGCGGGTCGGTGCCCCTGCACCTGCTGGAGCGGGTGGTGCTGCGCAGCTCGGTGAACCTCGACAGCGCGGTGCTTGCGCACCTCGCCGAGGCGGGGATCGGGGTGTTGGTCTTCGGCGGTCGTTTCGGCGGCAAGCGCGCCCTCATCCTGGGCGATTGGCACAACGATGCCGCCCGCCGCATCGGCCAGTACCGCGCCTACGGCGATGCCGAGTGGCGCCAGGTCTGGTCGCAACGGCTGGTGACCCTGAAGGTAAAGGGACAACTGCGGCTGCTGCAGCGGGCACTGCGGGAGCGGCCCGATCTACGCCTACCGCTCACCACCGCCATCGGCCGCCTGGAGGGTATCCGCTCGACACTCAACGGGGGCGCTGCCCCGCCCGAGCGGGTGCGGGGACTCGAGGGCGCGGCCGCCGCGGCCTACTTCGAGGGGCTCTGCAACCTGTTTCCGGAGTCGCTTGCGTTCAAGGGACGCAACCGCCGTCCGCCGCGCGATCCGGTCAACGCGGTGCTCTCGCTCGGCTACACCCTGCTGCACGCCGAGGCGGTGCTGGCGTGCCACGGCGCGGGGCTCGACCCCCTGATCGGCTTCTACCACGAGCTGGCGTTCGGCCGGGAGTCCCTCGCCTCCGACCTCATCGAGCCGCTGCGCCCGCGCGTGGATGCCTGGGCCTGGGAGCGCTTCCGCACCCGCGACCTGCGTGCCGAGGACTTCGACACCAACGCCGGTGCCTGCCTGCTCGGCAAGGCGGGGCGGCGGAGCTTCTTCGCCACCTGGGAGCGGTTTGCGCGGGCGCCCCGGCGGCTACTGCGCCGCTACACGAGCCGCCTGGCCCAACGGCTGGCCGTGCCGGTGGGGCCGGGGGCCGAGGTGGTGGCCGAATCCCGCTAGCGCTTGTTCCCTACATTCGGAAGGATTGACCATGATCATCCCCACCCGTACCAAGACCCTCCCCCAGCCGGCCTCGGGCGATCCTGCGCTTGGCCCGCCGCCCAAACCGCTTTATCTCATGCCCCACACCGGCATGCGGGTGGACCTCGATGGGCCCGCCCTGCGGGTGAGCGTTCCCGACCAGGCCGAGCGGCTGTTTCCCCTGGTGCGGCTTTCGCGGGTATATGTGCAGGGCGATGCGCTCTGGGCCACCGACGCGCTTTTGGCCTGCGCCGACCGGGGGGTGAGCGTGCTGTTCGTGGACCGTCACGGCGAGGTGCTGGCCCGCCTGCTCGGACGGCCGGGTCTGCGCTACGAGCTCCACCAGCGCTTCGTCGACTTTCTCGAGCGCCCCGATGCCGAGGAGCGCTATCGGCTGTGGTGCGAGGCCATGGAGCGGCAGGCGGTGCTCTGGGTGCACAACCGGTTGGGAGAGGCTGAGCCCGTGGCTTGTGTGCGGGATCTGCGCGCCCAAATCGAGCAGGCGGCCATCCACCTGGCCGGGCGCGAAGGCGCACTGCGTGTGCGCCAGTGGCTGCGGGCGCTGGCCTTCAGTTGGATGCAGGCCCATCTGCAGGATCTCGGGTTCGGACGCGACAACGAGCATGGCCAGGATGGGCGGCCCAGCCTGGCCACCGATCTGAGCGATCTGCTCCTGTGGTACCTGGAGCCCGCCCGCCTGGGGTGGCTCAACCGTCGGTTTCAAACGGCGCAGCACAAGGCCGAGCCGGTGCGGGCACCCTCGCGGCGGGAGACCCTCGCCCTGTTCCAGTCCCGCGAGACCCGCGTGGGGGTGCGCGGCCGGGGGCTGACCAACCGTCTGCACCGCTGGCTGGTGGAGATGGCCTGAGGTGTCGTCATGGCCGATCTCGTCGCGCGTCTGCACATCCTCTCCTACGACATCGCCGACCCGAAGCGACTGATCCGGGTGCATCGGACCCTGAGACGCTGGGGGATACCGCTGCAATACTCGGTGTTCCTCATCCGGGTGAATAAACCGGCCCTGCAACGCCTCAAGGACGAGCTCGACGACCTCATCGAGCGGCGCCGGGATGACATCCGCATCTATCCCTTGCCCGCCCGACTCGATCTCACCCATTACGGGCGCCAACTCCTTCCCACGGGCATCGAGCTATTTGGCCGCGACCTCTACAATGACCTCATCCCGGGCCTTGCGGCGCTGGGGGACCCGAGCCCGCGGCGACGATTGAAATCTTCGCCCCAGAGGGGTTAGATGCGGGGCTCCTGGAATGGGGCAGGGTATTCGCCCCTTATGCGGGGGATCACAGAAGCCATGGAGCGCGAATGAGCACCGATCAGCAGGCGCTGAGGGACAAGGGGATCGGTACTCACACCGCGGCGGTTCTGCACCCTTCGGTCGGGGGGGCAAGCCAGCGCTCATGCTCGATCTGTCTGCGGAGCGGGGATAGCCGCTTGAGCCGAGCAATCCTGGTACAGGAGATCGGAAGGACACATGCGTTTCATCCATTGCGCTGACCTCCATCTGGACAGCCCGCTGCGCGGCCTCGATCTGTACGAGGGCGCCCCAGCGGAAGAGATGCGGCAAGCTACACGCCGTGCCTTCGCCAACGTCGTCGACCTCGCCATCGACCGCTCGGTGGATTTCGCGTTGATCGCCGGCGACGTCTTCGACGGCGACTGGCCGGACTTCAACACCGGCCTGTATTTCGCGGCGCAGTTGCGCCGCCTTGCCGAAGCGGACCTCCGTGTGTTTCTGACCTACGGCAACCATGACGCGCTCAGCAAGTTGACCCGATCGGTGCCCCTGCCCAGGAACGTTTTCAGCTTTCCGGCGAGTCATCCGGCTACTGAAGTCATCGAAACCCTGGGCGTGGCGATCCACGGGCAGAGTTTTGCCTCCGAGGCCGTGACGGCGGACCTTTCTGCCGCCTATCGCGCACCCTGCAGCGGGCTGCTGAACATCGGGGTTCTGCACACCGCCCTGTCGGGCCGCGAAGGACATCAGCCCTACGCGCCGACAACGGCCGATCGATTGACCGATAAGGGCTACGACTACTGGGCGCTGGGTCATGTGCACACGCGCGAGATTGTCCGGGAGTCGCCCTGGATCGTCTTCCCCGGCAATACGCAGGGACGCCACGCCCGTGAGACCGGACCCAAAGGCTGCATGGTCGTCGAAGCCGAGCCCGGCGTCGGCATCCGCTCGGTCGAGTTCGTTGCGACGGATGTGGCCCGCTGGCATCACCTCGGCATCGATATCGGCGCGCTGTCGTCCGAGGATGATCTCCACGCCGCCGTGCAGGCAGAAGTGCGCGCGGCGCAAGTAGGCGCCGCAGACCGCATCCTCGCCCTGCGCCTGACCCTGGCGGGGCGGGGGCCGCTGCATCAGGTCATTGTGTCGAATCGGGAAGCGATCCGGGCGCAGCTTGCGGCCTCGATTGCCGAAGCCTCTGCCGGCATGGCCTGGCTCGAAAAGGTCCGGATCAGGGTCACGGCGCCGCTGGATCTACCCCGACTGGCGGAGCGCGATGATCCGATCGGCTTGCTGATCCGCTCGATCGAGTCCCTGGAAGCGGATCCGGCCAGGCTCCAGTCGCTGGCCGAGTCGGTGCTGTCCGATCTCGGGCAAAGGCTTCCGGCCGAACTGCGCGGGTCCGACAGCGCCTGGGCTCTGGTTTCCCCTGAAGCCCTAGCCGAAGCGCTCGCCAACGCCCGAGAACGCCTGCTGGCGGCAATCGCCGCCGAGGACGCCTCATGAAAATCGAGCAGATCGATCTCAAGGCGTATGGCCACTTCACCAACCAGCGCCTGGCGCTGGGCGGTGCCGCCAATCTTCACCTCATCTGCGGGCCCAACGAGGCCGGCAAGACCACACTGTGGCGAGCGATCAACGGTGCCCTGTTCGGTATCCCCGAGAACACCCGCGATGGGCATCGGCATAGCAACCCGAAACTGCGTGTGGGGCTTGCCTTGTCGTCGCGGGCGGGCGACCGGCTGGCGGTGATGCGACGCAAGGGCCGGGTCAACACCTTGCTCAAATACGATTCCCACACCGGCGCCGAGCTTTCCGAAACGGTGCCGGAGGACCGTCTTCGCGATTGGCTCGGCGGCCTCAGTCAGGGGCTGTTCCTGGCCATGTTCAGCCTCGACCACGAAGCCCTGGTGCGCGGTGGTGAAGCGCTGGCGCAAGGCAAGGGCGATGCCGGTGAAAGCCTGTTCGAAGCCGGTGCCGGACTCACCTCGATCCGCGCTTTGCGCGCCAAACTCGACCGCGAGGCGGAAGGGCTTTTCAAACCACGCGCATCGACATCGGCCCTCTACCGGGCACTCTCGGACTACGACCGAACCCGGCGGCAAGCCAAAGACGCAACGGTGCGACCAGTGGAATGGACGGCCGCCAAGTCGGCGATGGAGGCGGCGAGCAACGACCAAGGGGGCCGGGGAGAGCAGGGATATGCTTGAAGGAACGTGCCAACAACAGGGGCAAATCGCTGAAGCGGCGGACGCGGGGAGGCTGATCGAGGCCTTTCTCGCACGGTTTCCCGCGTTCGGCGTCTACCGCTTCGAATTCTCGGCCCAAGAGCCCATCAGCCTGCCGGCGTACACCGGCTCCGCCTGGCGCGGCCTGTTCGGACACGGCCTGCGCCGCACCCTCTGCGTCACCCGCCAGCCCACCTGCGAGGGCTGCCTGCTGGTGGGGAGCTGCGTCTACTCCACCCTGTTCGAGTCCCCGCCGCGGGACCCCGCCGACCAGGCCCGCTACAACGCGGTGCCCCATCCGTACCTGCTGCGTATCGACCCCCAGCAGCCGGGGGAGATCGCGCCCGGCGCCCCCCTCGAGGTCGGCGTCCATCTCTTCGGCCCCGCCGTCACCGCCCTCCCATACCTGGTCCACGCCCTCGGCGGGGTGGGCGAGCGGGGCATCGGCCGCGGCCATGGCCGGTTTCGCCTGGAGCGGGTATGGCAGCTCGCCGCGCCCACAGGCGGCTGGACCTGCATTCACCACACCGGCGGCCCCCTGACGGCCAGCACCACCGCCCCTGCCCGCGCCTGGGCCGCGGGGGCTGCGCCCGAGCGCATCCGCCTTCAGTTCCAGAGCCCCTTGCGCATGAAACGCCAGGGGTCCTTGGTCGGCCCCAAGGAATTCGGGTTTGGCGAGCTGTTCCGGCAACTCCTCTGGCGCCTCAACGACCTCGCCCGCCACCACGGCGGATCCGACGCGCGGCTCGAATGGGCCAATCTGGCCCCTGCCGTCGACCGCGTCAGGGTTGCCCGTTCGGAGCTGCGTTGGCGCGACTGGACCCGCTACTCCTCGCGCCAGGATGCGCTCATGCAGCTCGGCGGCCTGATCGGTGAGATCGCGCTCGAAGGGGAGGGGCTCGCCACCCTTTGGCCGCTGCTGCGGCTCGGGCAGTGGACCCATCTCGGCAAGGCCACCACCATGGGGCTCGGCTGGTACCTCACCCTCGATGCCGCAAGCTTGCGGGATGCGCCCCCACTGGGCGAGGCGCCGACACTAGCCGGCGTCGGAGCGGACCACTGATGGAAGAGCCGGGAGCCTGCCAGGGACGGGGTTCAAGGAGTGGCAGGAAGCCCCTCCGACAACCGCGATCATCGTCCCGCTGACCACGCCCCCCGGGCAAGGGAGACCAGGAGCCACGCCCCATGACCCGCGATCCCCACCTGTTCGATCGGCGCGTGCTGCTCGCCGTCACCGGCCTCTCCCCGCAGGTCGTCACCGAGACCCTCTACGCCCTCACCCGGGTGACCCAGCCCCCCTTCGTCCCCACCGAGATCCAGCTCATCACCACCGCCCCGGGGGCCGAGCACGCCCGGCTCAACCTACTCTCCGCCGACCCGGGCTGGTTCCACCGCCTGCGCCAGGACTACGGGCTTCCCCGCATCCGCTTTAGCGCCGAGCACATCGAGGTGCTGCGGGGCCCCGACGGCAATCCGCTGGAGGACATCCGCACCCCCGCCGAGAACGAGCAGGCGGCGGACTTCATCACCGAGCGGGTACGCGCCCTCACCGCCGACCCCGACTGCGCCCTGCACGTCTCCATCGCCGGGGGGCGAAAGACCCTGGGCTTTTACCTCGGCTACGCCCTCTCGCTGTTCGGCCGACCCCAGGACCGGCTCTCCCACGTGCTGGTGTCCGCGCCCTTCGAGTCCCACCCGCAGTTCTACTACCCCACCCCCGCCGAGCGGGTGATCCACACCCTCGACCGCGCCCAGCTCGCCCTCGACTGTCGCAACGCCGAGGTCACCCTGGCGGAGATCCCCTTCGTGCGGGTGCGCGATGGGCTGCCCAAGCGGCTACTGAAGGGCAAGTCGAGCTACAGCGCCACCGTGGACGCCGCCCGCCGAGCCCTTGAGCCTGCCGACCTGGTGCTCGACCTCCCCGGCCGCCGCATCCGCGCCGGGGGCGAGGTCATTGCCATGACCCCCGCCGACCTCGCCTTCTACAGCCTCGCCGCCCGCCGCCGCAAGGCCGGCGACCACCCCCTGCGGCGCGCCGACACCGACCTCGCCGGCCCCTATCTGGCCGAGCTCGGACGCATCCTGGGCGAGATGTCCGGCGAGCTGGAACGGGCCGAGGAGAGCCTCGCCCAAGGGATGACGGAGGACTACTTCGACCAGCGCAAATCCAAGACCAACAGCGCCCTGGAGGAAGCCCTCGGCCCCCAGCTCGCCCGCCCCTACCAGATCCAGGGCAGCGGCCGGGGCAGTGGCCGCTTCGGCCTGCTGCACATCGACCCCGAAGCGATTCGCTACGGGACTCTGGCCGACCTGGCCGGAGGCGAGGCATGAAGGCGGGTGGCTGCCCAGATCCAGGGTGTCATTGGCGCCTTGCGCACCCGCTGGAGGCCCTGCGCGGCATCCTCGGCTGGTCCGCGGGCATCCCGGTGGCGAATGGCTCAGACGGCCTCGGGCTAATGCACGGGAGCTGGGAAGACGGCAAGCTTGCGCGAGCCGAAACCTTAGCTGGGTTCGGGTTATGATCTGAGCGCTGCGACGGATCGCTACCGAGGCTGTGCGGTTGCTCGTCGGCTCTGGGGTGTAACGGAGGACCGCAAGCTTGCGCGAACAGACAGCAGACAAGATTCGGGAGATGCTCGTAGTTGAGCAAAGGGAGCCAGACATGAAGAAACTCGAATACCAGGTGAGCTTCACGACTCCTGGGTTTCTCGGCAACGCCGAACAGGCGGGCCAATGGCGCACACCGCCGTTCAAGGCGCTGCTGCGGCAGTGGTGGCGGGTGGTTTATGCGGAAGCGCATCGTTATCCGCAAAGCACCGTCGCCATGCGCCGCGAGGAAGGTTTGTTGTTTGGCCATGCCTGGCTGGAAAGTGATCGCGATGAGCAAGGGCGAGCGGTGGCCGCGCGCAAGAGCGCGGTGCGGATTCGGCTCGACAAGTGGGACATCGGCACGTTGCGGGCTTGGCAACCCTTGCCAACTGTGTCGCATCCCGAGGTGAAATTTCCGGTCGGTAGCGATCTGTACCTTGGCTACGGCCCTCTTGCGCTGCCAAGCGGGAGCAAACAACCTCAGCTCAAGAACAACGCCGCGATCCAGGCCGGCGAAACGGCGATGCTTGCCATTGCAGTGCCCGACGAGCACGCAGCACACATCGAACGCGCACTCTGGCTGATGGATCACTACGCCGCGGCCGGCGGCAGAAGCCGCAATGGCTGGGGC
>Ga0208980_10002111_pt1 | contig 12061 bp, 7 predicted proteins | sample WetSurMetagenome_3_FD_187993 | JGI IMG/M metagenome (GOLD analysis project Ga0208980, IMG submission 187993) | Wetland microbial communities from Twitchell Island in the Sacramento Delta, sample from surface sediment Aug2011 Site A1 Bulk (version 2) | ecosystem: Environmental > Aquatic > Marine...
ATATTCGGAAAACTCCTGTATGGATCGAAATTTCACACCCTGAAACAGGCACGCGGGCAGCAAGGCATAGGGATTTCGGCGGCTGGCATGTACGGCCTTCTGACCACCGGGAAATCGATCGCGGTGACTTCGCGCACCGGGCTGGATAAGCCGGCTCACTACTATGAAATCCAGATAGACACGCGCAAGAATGCACCGCAAGTCATCGCGGACAAGGTGGTCGAATGGGAACCGGCACACGGAACCAGGGTCGAAATCGAGTTGATCGGGACCTATAAAAAAGGCCGTCACTCCGTGGACGACTACATCCGCCAGACAGCCATCGCCAATCCCCACTGCGAGATTTTCTACACCGTTCCGGACTCGGAACAGCCCCTTCACCTGCAGAGAGGCTCCAACCTGCTCCCTCCCGAGCCGCGGGAGATAAAGCCCCACCCTTATGGCGTCGAACTCGGCGTGCTCATAAGGATGATGAAAGAAACTCCGGCCCGTCAGCTCAGCGCCGCGTTGCAGAGGGATTTTTCCCGCGTAAGCAGCAGGGTGGCGATGGAGATCTGCAAAGCCGCCGCTTTGAATCCTGGCGCGAATCCGCACACCATCGTGGTGAACGAGGCCGAGAGGCTTTATAAGGCGATCAACAGCGTGAAAATCATGAGTCCCGCCACAAATTGCCTGTCGCCCATCGGGGAAGAACAGATACTGTCGGGGCTTAAAAAAGAAATCGAGGCATCGTTTTACGCCGCCATCACAAGGGCGCCCGCGGTATATCGGGGAAACCCATTTCAGGTGGAGGTTGGTTTGGCCCATGGAGGCAGGCTGCCCGGCGACGAGTTGGTCGACCTCCTTCGATTCGCAAACCGCGTGCCGCTTCAATATCAGCAATCGGGCTGCGCCATCACCAAAGCCGTGCTCGGGATAGACTGGCGCAGTTACGGGCTTTCTCAGTCCAAAGGCGCCTTGCCCATGGGGCCGGTTGTTTTGTTCGTGCATATCGCATCTGCCTGGGTGCCCTTTACATCGGAGAGCAAAGAAGCCGTCGCGGCATACCCGGAAATTATGCGCGAGCTGCGGCTCGCCCTGCAGGATTGCGGGCGCAGGCTGTCGGCTCACATCCGGGCGCACCGGCGCGAAGTGGACGAAGAGAAGAAAAAATCGTACATCGAAAAATATATTCCGCACATCGGGATTGCCCTGCGCGAAATCCTGGGGCTCTCCGAAAAGGCGGAAAAAGAGCTGGTTGTCGCACTCAAACACGTACTCGAACGCAGCCGATCCAGGGAGCCTATTGAGGATTGACGATTGCGGGAAACCGGCGGGAACGAACGCCAGGAATTTGGTTTTGGGAGACTGACTGATGCCGAAAAAAAAGAGCGCCGGCCCTAAAACAAAGCAGACTGAAGAGAAGAACGTTCTGAGCGCAATTCGCGCGTCCGCGGAAGATATTCACGGCAAGATCATGGCGCGAAAAAAGCCCACCATGAAGCTTCCGGTGCGCTCGCTGTCCAATGTCCGATATCAGCCTCAGCGCGGCTTTTTTGAAATGAAGGGTCAGAAGAAAGAGCGCACCCTCACGGTCAATACCGTGAAAACCTTCGCGCAGACACTGCGCATGGTGGCCCTTTCCAAAGAGCTTGTCGAAAACGACGATATCGCCACGAAAAGAGAAGCTTACTACGTATCCAAAAACTGGGAGGATGCCCGTTTTAACGAACAGCCGGAATCGGACACCGTCATGGATGATGTCGAAGCCTACTTCGGCGTCAACCGCGAACAACTGGGCTTTATCCCCGAGGAGAAAGGGGGAGATGTGGCCGGACGCCTGTTCGTGGTCGATCACGACCGCGACACAGGGAAAGTGCTGCGCATCGATTGCACCAAATTCGGCTCGGGCGCCTACAGCATCCCTATCTCGGTCGAGCAGCTGCAGTTCGAGACCAATGCCAGCTTCATTCTCGTGATCGAAACAGCCGGGATGTTCCAAAGGCTGGTGAAGCACAACTACTGGAAAAAGGCCAATTGCATCCTTATCAGCATGGGGGGCGTGCCGACCAGGGCTTGCCGCCGCTTTATCCGGCGGCTTGCCGATTTTAAAAGGATCCCGGTCTATGTTTTTGTTGACGGAGATCCTTACGGCATTACGAACATCTACCGGACGCTGAAAGTGGGATCCGGAAACGCCGCGCACCTCAATGAATTCTTCTGCGTGCCGCAGGCCAGATTTTTGGGAATTACGCCGCGGGATATCGTCGACTACAAACTGCCGACGCACCCGCTGAAGGATGTGGATATAAAGAGAGCCCGGGACGCCGTCAAAAACGATCCTTTCATCAAACATTATCGCGAGTGGGTGCATGCAATCGAGCACCTCCTGGAGATGGGTGTTCGCGCCGAGCAGCAGGCTCTGGCAAAACACGGCTTGAACTACGTCATAGACACCTATCTGCCTGAAAAGCTCGCCCATCCGGAGCGCTTTCTGCCGTAAAAACGCCGTAAACCGGGAACCTTCCAAAGCTCCGTGTCGCCATGAGCAGGACATTCTTTTGCCGGGATTGGGCTGTAAGAAGCCGGGATCAGACCTGGATATAGAGCTATATCCCATCAAATCGGCCCCCGATTGACAACCAGCACACGAGACATTATCAATGGCTATGGGCTCAGGTCGCCAGGCCTCTACGGCCAAGGCCGGGGATTTGCGGAAAGGAGACAATATGGGAGAAAAGAAAATCATCGCCGTTGCGGGGGCCACCGGCTCACAGGGCGGAGGTCTGGTGCACAGGATTCTAAGCGATCCGAACCACGAGTTCATCGCACGAGCAATCACGAGAAACATAAACAGCGATAAAGCCAAAGAACTCGCGGAGAAGGGGGCTCAGGTCGTGGAAGCGGATCTGGACGACACCCCCAGCCTGGAAAGAGCATTCGCGGGAGCCTACGGAGCTTACTGCGTTACTTTCTTCTGGGAGCATTTCTCGCCTGAAAAGGAACTGGCCCATGCGGGAGCAATGGCCAGGGCGGCGAAGAAAGCCGGAATTCAGCATGTAATCTGGTCCACGCTCGAAGATACGCGGAAATGGGTTCCTTTGAGCGACAACCGGATGCCGACCTTGATGGGAAAATACAAAGTTCCCCACTTTGACGTGAAAGGAGAAGCCAACCACCTCTTCGCGGACCTCGAACTGCCGACAACCTTTATGCTGACCTCGTTCTACTGGGACAATCTTATAGGTTTTGGCATGGGTCCCCGGAAAAATCCGGACGGGTCCTGGTCTTTCACGCTGCCGATGGGGGACAAAAAGCTTCCTGGCATTGCGGCAGAAGACATTGGAGGCTGCGCCTTCGGAATCTTCAAAAAGGGATTGGAATTTGCGGGCCGGACCGTGGGTATCGCGGGTGAGCATCTGACGGGCAGGCAAATGGCGGAAGCGCTCAGCCGTGCGCTGGGCCGGGAAGTGCGTTACAACGCGGTCCCTCCGGAGCTTTATCGAAGCTTTGCGTTTCCGGGAGCCGAGGATCTCGGAAACATGTTCCAGTTCAAAAGAGATTTTGAAGGTTACTTTTGCGGGGCGAGAGATATTGGATTTTCCCGTTCCCTGAATCCCGAACTGCAAACCTTTGAGGATTGGCTCAATCGGAATAAAGATCGCATACCCCTTGAGTAGAGAACCGGTCGGGACGTTATTCAGATACTTATCAATATTGCTGCATCCTCATTGGCGGCGAGCGGCCGGATGTGGGAAATCCAGACCGCCGGAATAGTAATATGCGCGATCTCCGCAGCGGCAACTTGAAGCAATGAGTTATTTCAAAGACATTCGAAGAACTGTCCGGAGAATACCGCGGGGAAGAGTAGCAACCTATGGCAGTGTGGCTCGCGCCGCGGGACATCCTGGAACTGCCCGCCAGGTAGCATGGGCGCTTCGCGCTCCAAATTCAGAGACGATGCCCTGGCATCGGGTGCTCGGCCGAGGCGGCAGAATTCTGCTCCCCGGAGAGGCCGGACTGAACCAGCGGTCGCTTCTCGAAGTTGAAGGCGTCCGCTTTAGGGGCAATCGAGTGGACATCGGCAGCAGCGAATTTGATTTTGATGAATTGAAGTGAGGTGTTTTTTCGAGCACCATAAAGGCGGTCGCCCAAATTCCCTATTGGCGCACTCCTTGCAGGCTGCTGCTAATCCTGAACTTTAATGGGCAAAATTGTAATGCAAAACATCCAAGGTCCTCAAAATACCCACTACCCCGACCATAATCCAGAAAATATTCAGCAGGGAATAGGCGGCATCCTTTTTCAAAATTGCGCACCATGAGAGCAAAACCGCGTCAATAGTATTGAAGATCCATACAAACAAAAAAGGGCTCTCAGGGCCTAACCAGCTTACGAGTGAAAAGCTGAAAATCCTCATCACCACGCCTATCATTTCAATAATTCGGATATTATTCAAAACCAGATTATTCAGCATCGCTCCTCCCTGTTTTGCATCGACTGTTTTAGGGCCTCTTCCTATGCAGTGACCCACAAACTCAATGAATCCCGCCCGCTGTTTTCTCTTCATGGATTAGCGCTCATTCAGCGCCTTTGCCGGTGGATACCAGCATCACACAAATCCTGGAGCTGTCGTATTCCAGGAGCAAAGCCGGAAATTTACCGATGGATTAATATTGAATATCCGGGACGTTTTCCCTTGGGATCCCGGCCGACGGGTAAATGCGGTAAAGCATCGGCGCAACCTGCTCCTGTCTGCAGTTTTTGAGCAGAAAATGCACATCAAGAAACTCGCCCTCGAAGTAGGACCAGCCCAGGGGATCTTTGCTGAGGTAAACCGGGACTCCCTCGGCCCAGGCGCCGCGTATCGCTGTTTCTGCGTTCCCGGCATCCCAGTTCCAGCCCGACCAGAGAATTTGCCAGCCGGGACGCAATCCGATTCCGCGGTAGTAATCGAGCACAGGACTGTAGTTCCCAGCGATCAGCAAGCCTTTACCCGGAATGGAATCGCGCATGACGCGGGCAAATTCGATTTTCCGTGTCTGGGCTTGCCGATAGGGTGAAAGCACTGCGAGCGCAACTCCGAAGACAAGGATCTGGACCGCCGCCCAGATAGCCGGACCTTTGCGGGAAGGCACCCAACGCTGATACAGGGACGCGCATAACAGGAGCGAAGCGGGCAGAGCCACGAGGGCATATCGGGGGTGCATCTGCACATCCGCGTCGCGCCACAGCACGGCTATCGGCAGTAACAGGCAGGCGACGACTCCCCAGGCAGCATTCGGGATGGATCCGGGGCGCCGCGAACGCTCGCCCGCGGTACTCAAGGGATTCGGCCGATGGAAGAGCCTGTAAATGCCTGCGCCGGCTGCGGCAAACCAGGCGCCGGGACAAACGGCCAGTGTAAACAGAAGGCTCGCCTGGAAGTTGTTCCGGAACTGTATGGGACCGGTTGGAATCGCATGAAGCCAGGTCCGGGTTCGCTCGATGAATCCGGCCTGATCCCGGAAATAGAAAACCATCGCAGGCGCCAGGGCTACGGACGCTGCTGAAACCGCAAACAGAGCCGTCGATCGAATCCGGGATCGGGTGTTGTCGCGCCGGCAGAAGATAATCCATATCAGCGCTGCTGCCAGCGTCAGGGCCTGCTCCCTGATGCCGATTGCGAGGCCAAAAAAAACGCCTCCTATTATGTCGTTCAGGGAAGCTTTCTGCCCGCCGGATTTCCAGAGGACCAGCGCGGATGCAGTGAGAGCGGCAAGCATCGGGACTTCGGTCATGATAAATCCCGCATAAAGAGCGTACAACGGGGATACGGCCAAACCCAAAGCCGCCATCCGGCTTGCGGGAGAACCCAGGATTTGCCGGCATAATCGCTGGAAGAGTATAACGCCCAGAGTCCCCAGCAAAACTGCACCGGCCATCGTCACGGTTTCCACCTGTTGGGACTCGAGGTGAAAGAGGGTCTTCGCCGATTCCCAAAGCAGGATGTTGTAACCGAGGAATACCGGTCTTCCAATTCCGAGCGCCGAAACCTGATGGGAAACAATCTGTTTGAGATAGTCAAAACTATCCCATTGCCCGAGAAAAGGCGCGCTGTATGCGACGTAGAGATAGAATGCAGCGATGGCCAGAATTATTGAAGATTTCGGAATTTTCAGAGCCTTCTCCCCATCCATCGATACAGGATAATCCGATTGAAAGGGCAGCCTCCGGCATTAGAGGAAAAATCGCCCGGCGGCTAGACGGTCCCGTGCCGGGAGGAAACGTAGTCTTTGGCAGCCGTGTACGGGCCCCACGATTCGGCTTTCAGGACCCCCCGGACGATAGCCGTGGCCAGAGCGTCTGCAGCCAGCGCCCCGATCAATCCTGCATCCGTCCCGCCTTCTGCCGTCCATGTTCCCGTACTGAGCGCAAAAACCGTGTCTCCGTCCCACGGCATGTGGGAAGGGCTTATGGATCGCGCCAGTCCGTCATGGGCCATTGCGGCAACTCGGGCGCATTGAATTTTAGAAAGCCTCGCATTCGTTGCTACAACTGCAAGAACTGTGTTCCCGTGAAAAGAGGTGTCCGGCCTGCAACCCCTGCGCAACACCTCCATGGCGCCGGCAAATCCCTTGTTGTCTGCCGAGCGGGCGCCTGCAACGATTTTGCCTGTTGACGGATCGACCACGTCCCCGATCGAATTGACCGCGACCAGCGCCCCCACCTTGAGTCCATCGGGTCGCGACAAGGCCCAAGAACCCAGCCCTCCCTTCATGGCCCGCTCGGCGCCCAGTATTTTGCCCACGGTAGCGCCGGCGCCGGCGCCCGCATTCCCTTCAGCAACCGGGTTGCTGCTTGCGGCGCATATTGCTTCGTAACCGGCCGAGGCATCCGGCCGGATACTGGAATTTCCCAGCGTGAGGTCGAAGAGAATGGCGCCGCACACAATAGGGACTTTGATTCCCTGGGCATCGAAGCCTCTTCCCTGCTCTTCCAGGTATCGGACAACGCCCGATCCCGTATCGAGGCCAAATGCGCTTCCGCCCGACAGCACAATCGCATCGATTTCCTCCACACTGTTTCCCGGCTTCAGCAGTTCGGCTTCGCGTGTGCCCGGCGCCCCGCCGCGCACATCGATGGACGCCACGAATGGCCTCGGTGCGGTGATCACCGTGCAACCTGTGGGACGCTCCGGCGAAGTATAATGTCCTACCAGAATCGGCTCGATATCCGTAAGCGATGGCGTTCGCATCATTATTTTTCCCGATTGGAGTTGGGGATCCGGAAACACGCATCTTCCCGGAATCCCATTCAGAGTGTTTCAAAATTTGACGGCATCCGCAACTGCTTATTGGAATGACGGATTCGAGGCTTCTTTCTGCCGGCTTCCGGCTTCCAAGGCTCAGTTCCGGTGAAAAGGAGGATATCCCCAGCTGATTTCAAACCCAATATCTCGCGAATTTTGGCTGTTTCGTGCTAAAAACTCTTGGTGTGAAAAGGGAGGCAGGCATTTCTATGGAATTCCGTGAACCCGGCTTCTGGATTGCCCTTTTGTTCGGCCTGTGCTGTCTTGGGATTTTCATTGCCTGGTTGCGTAAAGGAGGCAGGAAACCCCCGTCGCAATGAAAGAGAGTGATCAGAGGTAGTGTATTACTCCCGGGATTTTGATAGATTACTCGCGGCTTTTTTTGCCGGGGCGAAAGCTGGGATCCATGCAGAAAATCAAACGTATTTTGTTGACCGGGGGCGGCACTGCGGGTCACGTGAACCCGGCGCTGGCAATCGGCTCAGCTCTGGCATCTGAGGGAACACGGTTCCTGTTCGTCGGTGTTCGAGGCAGAGTCGAAGAGGAGGTCGTGCCTCGCGAAGGCATCCCGATCCGATACGTGCGGGCATCGGGATTTCCTGCCGGAATTTCTACCGCGCTGGCCAAATTCCTGCTGAACCTGCTCATAGGCACAGTCCAATCTGTCTTCATTTTGCTCAGATTTCGGCCCGATATCATCGTGGGAACCGGCGGCTATGTTTCGGCGCCCGTCATCATGGCAACCTCCTTTCTGCGCAAAATCCGTTTGTGCAAAGCGCGCGTGTTCATACACGAACAGAATGCCGTTCCGGGAAAGCTGAACCGGTTGATGGGACGGGCAGCGAACCGGGTCCTGGTCACTTTCCCCGAGACTCTGACTTTTTTCCCAAAAAACGGAGCGCTCGTAGGGTATCCGCTGCGCAGGCGCATAGCCAGAGTCAGCCGTGAAGAGGCGCGGCACAAGCTGGATTTTAAAATTCCGGAGGGGAGAAAAATCGTCCTGGTATTCGGGGGATCCCAGGGATCGCGGATCATCAACCGCGCCCTGGTCGACGCGCTGGGCAGCCTTCTTCCCGCGCGCGACCGATTGTTTATCATCCACGGAGTCGGCCTTTTCAAGAGCCGCGAGTACAATGCCATCGAAGACACCGAAGAGCGGCTGCGCGAGTCCTACAGCGGCGAGCAGCTCAAATCCATCGAGGGCTTTTATGTCTACCGTGCTTTCTTTCACAATATCGAGCTCCTGTACGCCTTGAGCGACCTGGTTGTGGCACGGGCCGGAGCCGGAAGCCTGAGCGAAATCTCGGCTATGGGGCTTCCGGCCCTGATAATTCCAAAATCCAATCTTCCGGGCGATCACCAGGTAATGAACGCCCGCGCCATGGAAAGGGCCGGAGGCGCGGAAATTCTATACGAACAGGTAACCATTCTGAACGGCAGGCTTTCGGAATATATAGATGGAAAGGTTCTGGCAGAGAAAATACTCTCGTTGCTTCAGGACGATAACCGCCTGCTTGAAATGAGCCGGCACAATCGCACTTTTCTGAACCAGAATGCCCTCGCCCTCATTGAGCAGCAGATACTGGGAAACAGGGCGGTACAGGTTCCTGCTCCCGCCGTGCAGCCGCCTGAGGCCGTTCCCCTTCCGGGGAACGCCGCTCTTTTGGCCAGGCTCGAGAGGGCTCATGCAAAACTCCGATCCACCTATAGGCCCGAACGCGTTATTTCACGCCCGCAGGACCTGGAGTACCTAAAAAATCGGGCGAGCTCCCTGCTGCTGCACCCCGAATGGCAGGAGCGAAATGTCGGTGTCAAGCTTCTTGGATTGCTCGATGCAAGGGAAAAGGTGCCATCTCTGGTCACGCTTTTTTTCGACCGGGAACCAGCCCCATTATTAAAACGGCTCCTGGGAGGGGACTTCAAGCAGGTCGGGTTCATCCGGCGCAACATCATAACGGCGCTCGTCCGGCTTAACGAATGCACTCCGGAGGTGGAAAAAGCGCTTCTTACGGGATTAGGAGATCCGTATTATGAGGTAAGGGTTGAGTCCGCCCATGCGGCGGCGTTTTTCGGTGACCGGCTCTCTTCCCCGGAGCCTTTGATTGCGGCACTAATAAAGCTGTTGTCCGATCCGGTTATCGATGTGGCAGCAGCCGCGGCCGAAGCTCTCGGGAAGATCGGGAGCAGGGAGAATGCCCTGCCGGTTCTCCTCAACATGTGGGACACAAAGTTCTGGAGGGTAAGGGCTGCCGTACTGCGCGGAATCCTTCACCTCGTGGAACGCGGGGAAGCCACCGACTATGAAATGCTTGAGAAACAGGTGCCTCAATTCATTTTGACGTCCACCGATTTCAAGCCACAGTTTGAAATCAGGTCTGCGTACCGTCAGCTCATGGAATCCGTTTCCAGGAAAAAGGCCGGGGGAAGCGTGCAATGATTTACTTTCTCGGAAAATACCTGCACCCGCATTTCGATACGTTTTCTTTTCTGCGGCTCGTCGATTATCTTTCGGCAAGATCCATTGGCGCAGCCCTGACCGCCATAGTGCTTACCCTGTTCTTCACCCCGATCTTCATTCGTTATCTCCACCGGCACGGATATGTGGATCAGTCGCGGGATACCGGTATCGCTTCCGCATCCGACAAGGCGGGGACTCCCTCGATCGGGGGTGCCATAATGACGGGGTGCGTGCTGGTATCGTGTCTGCTATGGTGCAATCTTTCCAATGTATACCTGCTGGTTGTATTGTTGGGGATGGTCTGGTTCGGCGGCATCGGGCTGATCGATGACCTTGCCAAGACGAAGGCGAGATCCGGAGACCGGGGGCTTTCGGAAACCAAGAAGCTCCTGTTTCAAGCTTTGTTTGCGGCAGCTCTTTCGATTTTTCTGGTAAGCCCTTTTTCGCCACTCCCGTCCGGCCAGCTTGGAGCCTTTTATCTTCCGTTTTTAAAATCTCCGCTTTTCAATTCCATATGGATCTATATCCCGATCATGTTTTTCTTCGTGCTCGTAGTCGGCAATTCCGTGAATATCACGGACGGGCTGGACGGGCTTGCCATCGTGCCTTCCGTATTTGTCGTGGGAGTCCTCGGTGTATTCGGATATCTGTTGGGTAACACTATCTGGGCTCGATACCTGAATTATCCATTTCTTCCCGGGACCGGCGAACTGGCAATCTTCTGTTCCGCATTCGCCGGCGCGGGAATCGGCTTCCTCTGGTTTAACGCTTACCCGGCGCAGGTTTTTATGGGAGATACCGGATCCCTGGCTATCGGCGGATGCATGGCGGTTCTCTCGATTGTTCTAAAGCAGGAAGCCCTTTTTCTGATCCTTGGAGGCCTTTTTGTAGCCGAGGCTGCCAGCTCGCAGATCCAGGATAAAATCGGGATCCGCTGGCTGGGCAGGCGCATTTTCCTCCGCGCTCCGCTGCATCACCGGATGCAGCATAAGGGGCTTGCGGAAACGAAAGTCGTCATACGGCTCTGGATAGCCGCCGGGATATTGGCCCTCGCCGCGCTGGCCACCCTGAAGCTGCGTTGACCATCGTTTGTCACGCAGGCAGTCTTGACCCGGGTTTCCATTAGTCTGCCGCGGCGAAACGGCGAACAGTGAATGGACACGGGGTGCGCGACAGATGAGAACGGCCCCGGTTCTGGCGGCAGCCCCACAAACCCGTAATTTTTGAGGACGGATCATTGAATCTGAGGAGTTCCAGCCAGAATGCGGTTTTCGTGGGGGCGGGCATCCTGCTCAGCCGCATCATCGGGCTGGTGAGGGAGCGCCTGTTCGCCCACTACTTCGGGAATACGGACGCAGCCGACGCCTTCAAGGCCGCCCTGAAAATTCCGAACCTGCTTCAAAACCTCTTCGGCGAGGGAGCCCTGTCCTCCTCCTTCATCCCGGTCTACGCCAACCTTCTGGCATCCGACAGGGAACAGGAAGCAAACCGCGTAGCCAAGGTCATCGGGTCCATTCTTGCCCTGGCGATGTCGGTCCTCGTTCTGGCGGGAGTGCTTGCGACACCGTTTCTGATAGATTTCATTGCTCCCGGATTTTCCGGCATCAAACGTGATTTTACCGTCCGGATGGTGCGCATCCTCTTCCCGGGCGTCGGGATCCTTGTGCTGTCCGCATGGTGCCTGGGAATCCTGAACAGCCATCGGCGTTTTTTTCTCCCGTATGCCGCTCCGGTGCTTTGGAACCTGGCCATGATCGGCGCGCTTCTCGGCTTTGGCGGAAGCTTTCAATCATACCCGCTGGCCGAAATTGTGGCCTGGGGGTCGGTCGCGGGAAGCGTTCTTCAGTTTGGAGTGCAAATTCCGTCGGTTCTAAAGCTGGCAGGGCGCATGCGTTTTCAGGTTGAAATCGCCTCCCAAAACACCCGGACAGTCATACGGAATTTTTTGCCGGGGGTTGCGGGCCGGGGCGTGAACCAGGTAAGCAGCTATATCGATGCCATCCTGTGCAGTTTCCTTCCCACGGGGGCGGTGGCTGCACTTGCGTATGTCCAGACGCTATACCTTCTGCCCGTCAGCCTCTTCGGCATGTCCATTTCGAACGCCGAGCTGCCCGAGATGGCGGGCCAGACCGGGTCGGCGGATGCAGTTTCGGAGGCTCTTCGCCAGCGCCTCAATGCGGCACTGGAGCGCATCTCCTTCTTTATCGTCCCCTCCGTGGCCGCTTTTCTGGCGCTGGGCGACAGCATCGTTGCGCTTGTTTACCAGACAGGCAAGTTCACAAGAGGCGATGTGGAATATGTCTGGGCCGCGCTGGCAGGATACACCGTAGGAC
>Ga0208980_10002112_pt1 | contig 12059 bp, 8 predicted proteins | sample WetSurMetagenome_3_FD_187993 | JGI IMG/M metagenome (GOLD analysis project Ga0208980, IMG submission 187993) | Wetland microbial communities from Twitchell Island in the Sacramento Delta, sample from surface sediment Aug2011 Site A1 Bulk (version 2) | ecosystem: Environmental > Aquatic > Marine...
ACCTCGTTTACTGGTTGGACAATAATCTCTATGCCGTTCCCTTTGATCCTGGCAAGCTTGAAATGAAGGGCGGGCCGGTTCCCGTGGTTGAGGGTGCAACCTATTTTGCGGCCATCTCCGATTCGGGGACATTGGTCTATATACCGGGCACAGTAAGCGCCACGGCATCGCCTCAGCGCACGCTGGTATGGGTGGACCGGAAGGGGAAGGAGCAGTCGATAGCCGCCACGGCCAATGACTATAGATATCCCAGAATATCGCCGGATGGAACCAAAGTGGCCTTGACTGTTGCTTCCGGCGGCAAAGAAGACATCTGGATCTGGGACCTGATTCGCCAAACCATGACGCGTCTGACTTTTACTGAATCGAGTAGAGCGCCTCTCTGGACTCCCGACGGCCGGCGCATCGCTTTTACGTCGGGCACGGGCATAGACAACAGGGCTATCTACTGGAAGGCGGCCGACGGCACGGGAGTCGAAGAGAAACTCGGATCGTCAAAAGAGGGACCACTCACCCCATGGTCCTGGTCCGCGGATGGGAAGACGTTGATCCTGCAGGAATTTGATTTGAGCGCGGGGCTGCAAATCAATATCGGGATTCTATCGATGGAAAACGACCGGCAATGGAAGCCGCTGTTGAAGGAAAAGTATGCGGAAGGCCATCCGAAGGTCTCACGGGATGGCCGGTGGATGGCCTATATGTCCGATGAATCGGGCAAACACGAGATCTACGTGCTTCCGTTTCCCGAAGTGAACCAGGGGAGGTGGCAGGTCTCGACCGGCGGCGGAGACACGCCGCTATGGTCGCCGGATGGCCGTGAGCTATTCTATCGCAACGGGGATACCGTAATGGCGGTGGCGGTGCAGACGGAGCCTGCATTCAATGCCGGAAAGCCTGAGGTCCTCTTTCAGGGAAAGTACCGTGATTTAGCTTTTGAGGATAGCCAACCCTGGGACATCAGCCCGGACGGCAAGCGGTTCCTGATGATGAAGAAGGTTCAGGCGGCTGGCGCCGCGCCCGCAGCTCCAACTCCGGGCAAAATCAACATCGTCGTGAACTGGCTGCAAGAACTGAAGCAGCGGGTGCCGATAAAATGATCCGCCTTCGGAACTATATCGGAACCAGGAGGCAAGTATCTTATATCAGTGGATTATCATTGATCGAGAAATGACATGCGCAAGGTTCCTTACCCGCATCCCGGGAAGATCCTGCTGGATGAATTCCTGAAGCCCCTGGGCATAACGCAGTACAGGCTGGCCAAGGAAATCGGAGTGTCCCAGCGGCGTATCGGTGAAATCGTGGCTGGAGTGAGATCGATTACGGCTGATACGGGGCTCCGTTTGTCGGGATTTTTCGGCATGTCCGACAGATTCTGGATCGGTTTGCAGTTGGACTATGATGCCGCCAAAGCGAAGGATGCCCCTGCCAAGGTCCTGGCCAAAATTAGGCCGTGGGCTGCCTGAAACTTCTGAAGATGCCCCTATCCCCGCTCCGCGCGGTATCCGCAGTAGGCAACATGCAGCAGCGACGGCAGTTGTATAAGCTCTAAAATTTTAAACGCTGTATACGCTAACCTACTCATAGGGATCGGCGTTCATCGGCGTTTTTGTTGGCGTAAGTCAGCGTTAAAAGAACCTGGAATCCCGGCTCAGCTAAAAAGCTTCCCGTATCTTCCCCGCCCAGTGGTCAAAATTGCCGTAGAGGTGCCCAAGGTGGGGCGCCGGTGAAAAGTGCCCGTGCCTTAGGTCTGTCTCGAGCGATTTCTTCATCAGCTCCATCGGGATATTTTTGCTGTCGGGCAACGTTCGGTCGTAAAAGAACAGCAATTCAACATGGGCGCCATGGCCATATTCGATCGGGATAATCTGAAAATTATTCGGGGCGTTTAAAATCTGTCCTTTTTCAATAAACTCGTTGAGGAACTCCGGAAATGCCCTGGCTATCTCACAAGTATGGCGGAGAGAATCCGCGTGCAGGACCGGCGCCCATCCTCCGCCAAGCTTCAGCACCCGCTGCAGGAAACTCACGATGATGAAGAAGTCCATATTGTCTTCCCATATCTTGCGAATGGATGGGTCGACCTCTTCCCCGCCCGTTTCTCTGACGATGTCCCACATGACCCGCTCCTCATACGCCGTTTCCTCTGGAGACGAGGTGGCCAGATAAACCCAGACCGCGCAGGATAGCTCTTTCTGGAACAGCCCGCTGTCCCACAGCGCCCAGAAATCGTTGGCCGAAACCGTGAACATCACAGCCGCAGTGGCATAGAAGAACTTCAGCACCGCCGCGCCGATTTCGGCTCTGCCCATTTCGATCATGAAATCGCGGGCCTTTTCGAGCGCGCCAAATTTGAAGATAAAGACTTTGTGGCAGTCCTGAGGCAGGCGGACCTTGTACGAGGGAGTGCGTCCTAGAGACGGCATGACTGCAGGCCCTTTCCAGGCGTCCAGGCCAATGGCTGCCTTGGTAAAAACGCCGCGCCCTTTCTGAATCAAGCCTACCAGACTTGGTCCTGGCCCATCCGGGCAGAACCATCCGGCGTCACCTCCAAGAGAGCCGGCCCTGAGAATTTCGCCTGAAGGCATCACCCACTCGTATCCCAGCAGATAGCGGTTATTCTTAGAGGTGCTGTGCTGGTTGTGGTGTTCCCCCTTGCCCAGAAAGTTCGACATTACCGAACACGATGGCCCTACGGACGGGACCGGATAGCTCAGTCCCCTTTTCATGAGTTCCGGCTTCAACTGGACATGCCGGACTCCAGGCTCAATCACTACGTAGCGGTCCTCTTCGTTGATTTCCAGGATCCGGTTCATTCGCCTGAGGCTGAGAATGATCTTCAGCTTGGGGCCGGGCGGCATTCCGGCGAAGAGGAGCGACACAACAGAATTGCACTGGATGTCGTACAGCTTGCATGTTTTAACGACAGCCTGCACTTCTTCGGTATTGCCCGGCAAAACGACGGCATCGGGGCTTGCAGGCTTTCGGCCATCCTGGGGCGAAGTATGCCGGTAAGCGGCGAGAATATGGGGGCGGTCACTTATGTATTCTTTCCCCACCACGCCTTCCAGCATTTTGTAGATATGTTCCGGTAGGCTCATGCGATCGATCCCTTCCCTTTCAATCAAAGCGCGCGGGCGACAAGCTCACAGAGATCATGGTAGCCGAATCCATTTTTGCAGGACTCCGCAGCTTTCAGGAAACTGGATTGACAAAAGGGGCAGCTGGAAACTACTGCTTCCGCGCCCGTAGACACGGCCTCGTTGATTCTTTCGCAGGCAGTCCAAAGCGCAAATTCCGGGAACGCGGCAGGCACGCCTCCGCCGCCTCCGCAGCAGAACGCGTTCTCCTCGTTCCGGGTCATCTCAAGCAGCTCGATGCCGGGAATCGAGCGCAGAACCTGGCGCGGCGCGTCGTAGACGCCATGCGTTCCCCTGCGCCACTGCTTCGGAGGATCGTGATACCCGTACGACTTGATTTCCCCGTTCCAGGGAACATACAGCTCCGAAAGCCTGCCCAGCAGGCACGGATCATGATAGGTCACCTTGATATCCGGAATCCTGCCCGGCCTCAGTCTGCCGTCCTGCAGCAGCCGGCTCACAAACTCGCTGATGTGCAACACTTCGAAATCCAGGCCGGAGAGTCTCGGGTAAAAGCCCTTGAAGGTTCCATAGCACTCGGCGCAGCTTGTAATCAGTGTCTTTATGCCAAGTTTTTTTATTGCTTCCAGGTTGTGCCCGGCAAGTTGTGCGGCGGCCTCTCTTTGTCCGGTCCGCCACAGCGGCGCGCCGCAGCAGAATTCTTCCCCGTACAACAGAGTGAAATCCATTCCGGCTGCGCTCAGGATCTTGACCGTGTCGCGGGCGATGCCGGGGTACAGATAGGCGGCGGTGCAGCCGGCAAAATAGGCTGTCCGCGCTCCTTTAGATGTCGGTAAATCCTCGGGCACCCAGTCGAACCTCTGGCTATGCGCCCGTCCATAGATGTTGTGACTGCCGGCGGCATGCACGGCCTGCTCCTTGTGCTGCGGCATCGGTCCCCGGCCGTCCTCGACGCACTTCGCCCTGAGGGCAAGGATTGTGTCCAGGACTTCCATGTCGCGGACCGATTTGCAGTTGATATCGCAAGCGCCGCAGGTCGTGCAGGTATAAATATGCGCCAGCAAATCCTCTTCATACTCGAGGGTCCCTTCCAGAAGCTCCTGGGCAATATTGATGAGCCCCTGCCCGGAGTAGGAGTCGAACTTGTATCTCTGGTAGATGGGGCAAACCTCGGAGTATTCCCATCCTTTCATTTTGGGGCCCAGGATAAAACGGCACTGGCCGCAGTGGTTGCAGGATTCCATGGTGTATCGATAATCGCCCAGCGTATCCATATCTCATTTCCTAAAAACAGAGTTTGCCCGGGTTCAGGATGTTGTTCGGGTCGAAGATGCCTTTCAGTTTTTTCAGCGCCGCCGCACCCTCGGCGTTTCGTGCGTAGACCATTTCCGCCCAGGGCCCGTACGGCCGGCTGAAAAACGCGCCATTCTTAATCAGGGTTTCCGAGGCATCCATGAACAGATTCCTGACTTCGGCCGTTTCGTCCGGATTGCACCTGTCGCAGGGCAAACTGAACTCGCAGTGGCATCCCCTGCCCTGAACCATGGGTTGGACATAGGCGCCCATGTCCTCACCCGGATGCCGGTATTTGGCCGTAATCGTTTCCATAAGACCGATGAAGCCTGGAGCTTTGCTTAAGGTTGTCAGGAAAAACAGATCGTGGCAGGAACCCTTGTGACGGAGCTTCCAATACGGTTCTTTTTCCCATGGACCGGACAGCAGTTCGAGAACAGCGTCTTCTTTCCCTTCCGCCCCGGGGAGAGCAGCATGTGGTTTCAATCCCAGTTCCCGGCAGATTTCCTTCAAATACCTTTCCTGTATATTCAGCCTTTCGTCCGCCCTCCTCTCATATCCGGCAACGCAAACAATAATGGTCCAGGGAGACAGCATTTTTTTAAGCTCCCCGTAATCCGCAGGCCAGTTCTCAGCCAGCACAGAAGCCAGGTTCACGTTGTTCAGGGCCAGGCACTCGTCGACGACTCTGCGCCTCAACAGCTGAATCATGGGAGCTGCCAGGTCACTGACATTGGTTATGGGGATAAAATAGATCTTCTGCAGGGAAGGCAATACTTCGGCTTTGGTAGTTGCCCAGGTAACCAGGCCCATGGTCCCCTGGGCTCCGGACACGAACCTGCAATAGTCAATCTGCCCCGGGCCCCAGGGATCCACCTTGTCGGTCTTGAGTGTCTCCAGAGCTCCGGGACCTGATGCCGAGCCGGTCCTCAAATCATCCCCGGTTCCATAAACTATCTCCAGGGTTAAAAGCGGATCCAGATAATCAAACTGGTACTTGGGAATGAGGGTCGGTTCCCTTTCCAGGCGGCTGGCAATCACGGATTTGGCGGCTCGCGGCAGGAAGGGCATGCTGAGCCTCAGCCCCTGTTTTTTCAGTTCCGGAACCAGTTGGCCAAAGGTCACGCCAGGCTGAACCGTGGCACAGCGGTTCTGGGAGTCAATTTTGACAATCCGGTTCATCCTGCTGAAGTTCACAAGTACACCGCCCTGGACCGGCACGGTGTCGCCGTGAAACCTGGGCGGGCCTGAGCTGACCGGTACCAACGGCATCCTGTTTTTGTTGGCCAGCCTGACTATTTCCTGCACCTCCTCCCTGCTTTCCGGATACACCAGAAGCATCGGAGCGCCCCCGGCAACAAAGCTGCAGTCCGCAGAATATCCGGCGAGAGTTGCCGGATCGCTGACAATTCTCCCGGCCTGGACAATCCCGGTCAGTGAGTCCTTGAATGCAGCCGCATTTGCCTCAGTATCGCCTGGTGCCGCACTGTTGCTCTGATCAAAACTCATGGGCTTTCTCCAGCATCGATGCACCCGGAATTCCCGAAATGTTCCGGAGAGAGTCCGGAGTATCATTTTCGCGGCCGGGCCGGATCATCATTTCCACAAAGGCTTAATGGCGTTTATAGTACACCGGCATCCGCCTATGCGCACTATTTTCATACCCCCCACTCCCAGCGGACTATTCCCGAAGCCTTGTGGATTATTGAGTCCCATAAAATCAAAAGTGCCAACTTCTCAAGCACAGCTAGCAGCCGGTTGCTGCTAATTGCGTTGCCGCAGTGAATTGAACCCTTTATACTCAGCTAAACGGACGCACTGGAGACTCCTGGCTCATGGCAGAGGGGACGAATCTTGAGTGAAACGCTTCCCCCGTTGACTGTTGTCGACACAAAGATTAGAAGATGCCTGAGCAAGTATTGGCTGAAATATGGCAGCCGTAACCTGGCAACATGAACGGAGCGCTCGCTTCCGGGAGGCAAGACAGAATGCAGGCTGACAGCGAAATCTATGACAGGCTGGAGCATAAATACCATCTTGTGGGTGACAAGCATTTTCGTGAAATACTCGAGACGCTCATGACGCCCGATGAGGGAGCCATAATTCTTGAACTGTCCGTTCCCATGACTCCTGCCGAATTGGCAGCCAGGATGAATGCGGATGAGCGAAAAATAGGCTCCAAGTTAGACAACCTGGCCCGCAGAGGTTTGTTGTTCCGTGGCAAGAAGCAATACGTCGCCTGGGGCAACGCCCATCAACTAAACGTCCGGGTAATGTTCAGTTCGGACGAGAACACTCCTCCCAGGTATCTTGAGCTTCGAAAAACGGATATGCGCTATGAGGAATCGCCCTATGCGGAAATAAATTTCTGGCTAAAGATATATGAAAATACCGGAAAGCCCTTGATCCGGGTGATCCCCTCCCGCCTGGCAATTCTGGCCAATCCAAATATCAAGGCTGAGGAAGTCTTGTGGTATGAGGACATGGCAGAGCTGCTCAAGAGGGCGGATGTTATAGGTGTTGTGGATTGTGATTGTCGCCGGATCCATCAAAAATGCGATAAGCCGCTATTTACGTGCATGCACTTCGGAAAAGAGATCATTGAATACGAAACCGGCAGGGGCGGTCGGATGAAGGTGATTTCCTATGAAGAAGCCCTGGCGATTTCGGACAATGCAGAGAGGGCAGGCCTCGTTCACAACACACCCGGCAACAGCGCCTCCCTGTCCGGTGTGATCTGCCATTGCTGCAACGATTGCTGTTCAACCTTCGAACCCGCCCTGCATTCCGGAAAGGTGAATCAGGTCGCCGACCCCAGCCGATACAGGCCTCGAGTGGAACCCGATCTCTGCCAGGGCTGCCGGCAATGCGTTCAGCGGTGTCCGTTTGGCGCCATTGAAATGGATGCGATTCCAAATTCCAAAAAGTCCAGGGCGAAAATCATTGGTGAAAAATGCCTGGGATGCGGGGCTTGCGTACTTGGCTGCAAACAGACGGCCCTAACGTTCGAACTCGTGAGACCTCCCGAATTTATTCCAGCTAAACCCGTGTTGCCTTTGGGCGATGGAATGAAGATTCTATAATCTGGGCTGTTTTGCCCGATCAAAGGTTGGGCCGCGGACCGGATAACGACAAGATAAGTTGCAAGCCGCCCGGATTGAGAATAGTATCGTCTTCATGTCACAGCTGCAGCAAAGGTCGCGCCTTGCAGCCTTTACAAAAACCGGAGCGAGGATTTTGAGTGAATGAAACCTGGCTGGGATAGGAGGTCCTATGAAGCACAAGTCATCACGCAGGACGTTCCTGCAGGCGGGATTGATGCTGCCCGCTGCCGAACTCATCTCTTCACACGGCCTGGAGGCGGCCTCTCAGGCGCCCGGCGAAATTGTCTATAGAACCCTGGGCAAAACCGGGCTGAAGCCCTCCGGCGTCGGATACGGCCTGGGACAATATCCCGATCCCGATATCATCGCGCGTTGCATTGAATTGGGCGTCAACTATTTCGATACAGGACGTATCTATGGAGGTGGCCACAGCGAGCGGATCTTTGGCATTTCCATTAAGGGTAAGCGGGACAAAGTCTTGATCTCCACCAAAAGCGGCGAAGCGACCAGGGAAGGTGTTTTAAAAGACATCGAAACCAGCCTGCAGACGCTCGGCACCGATCATGTGGACGTCTACCTCCTGCACGGCAGAGATACGCCGGAAAGAGCGCCTGAAGAAGCCATTGAGGCTTTGCGGACGATCAAAAAGCAGGGAAAAGCCCGGGCCATCGGCATGAGCACGCATGATCCGAACAACATGGTGGACTACATCATTAAATGCAATCTGGACGTCGTGCAGACCTCCTACAGCTATGTGATCGGCGGAGTCTACAGGGATGCGGCCATAAAAAAACTGCACGATGCGGGCCTCGGCGTGGTGGCCATGAAGCCCGTTATAGGCCTGACCAATGCGCCCAGGGAAATGGGACCCATGCCGGAATACTTTAATGAAAGGATGCTGAAAGCCTATGGCTTTACCACTCCGCCAAGGGATTTTTCCTACCAGCCCCCGTTGAAGGCAGGGGAGGAGACCGGTGTTGCGGCACTCAGGTGGGTCCTGCGAAATCCCGGGATCAGCACCACGGTTCCGCACCATGAGAGCGTCCATGAGCTCGAGATGAATATCCGGGCTATGACGGGATCGTATACACCGGCCGACGAGAAGCTTTTGTATGTGCGGAAAGAAGAAAACAGTCCGCTTTACTGCCGCATGTGCTACCAGTGCAACGGCCAATGCCCGAAGGGCGTGCCTGTGACGGACGAATTGCGATTCCTGGCCTACAATGACTTCGGCCGCAGCCTTCAGCAAGCGCGCCTGAGTTTCATGGAATTGCCCAGGGAGACCCGTAATATCCGCTGCAGCGACTGTTCCTCCTGCGTCATTCAATGTCCAAACGGCGTCATGGTCCGGGAACGGCTGATCCGCGCACAGGAGCTTCTGGCGTAATACATGTTTGTACCGGCATCTCTTCCAATTCTGGTACGGACGGCTCTCCAGAGCCGTCCGATACTGCTGACGTACGTCACTGACCGACCTAATTCCTAAAGGACCGGAGCGACAAAACAACATGACAAAGTACATGTTTCGCATGGCTGCGGTTCTCTTCTTCGCAGGTGCAGTTCAGGCGAATGCTTTTCAGTTGAGCCCCAAGCTTCCGAACGGTCAGGCACTGCAACCGGCAGGCCGGACCTTCGATGTCGGAAATATGCCGCTTTCTGCCGCTGTGGCGCCGGATGGCAAACTTGTATTGCTCCTGAGCGGCTATCGGGAGCAGGGCGTTCAGGTTGTGGATCCTGAATCCGGCCGTGTAATGCAGACCATCCCGCAGCCGGCAGCATTTATCGGACTTGCCTTCAACAACACCGGCGACACACTATATGCATCGGGCGCCAGCGAAGACGTGATCTACGAGTATGCCTGGAGGGATGGAACAGCAACCCTGAAACGCAAGCTTGCGCTATCCTCCGGCAACGATCCCAAAGAAACATCCCGCACCCCTGCCGGTATTGCATTATCCCGGGACAACCGCTACCTGTTCGTAGCTGAAAATCTATCCGATACCTTCTCGGTGATCGAAATTGCGAGCGGCAAGGTGATTGATCGAGCCGCCGCCGGGCATTATCCCTATGCTGTCGCCGCGAACTCCCGCGGAGACGCGTTCGTCTCGGCCTGGGGAGGGAGCATTGTTACGCGGTTTCGCATCGACCCCAAAACAGGGAAAATTCGAAACGCCGCGGAACTCCAGGTCGGCCGCCATCCATCCGCTCTATTGCTGAATTCCGCGGGCAACCGGCTGTTTGTCGCCTGCGGAAGTGTGGATTCGATTGCCATTATTGATACCCGAAAATTCCGGCTGATTACGACCCTGAAAGATTCTGTGCCGGGCGTTCTCGAAGGCAGCACACCCAATGCCCTTGCTCTGTCTGCCGATCAATCGCAACTGTTCGTTGCCGAAGCCGATAGCAATGCGGTGGCTGTCTTTCTACTGTCCTCTTCCTCATCAGGCATGAAAACGGCTGTAAAAAAGGATGAACTGCTTGGACGCATTCCTGTCGGCTGGTATCCGGCTGCTTTCGCACAGACCGGGAACCGCATTTTCGTGGTAAACGCAAAAGGCCGCGGCACGCGCGCCAATCCGGGAGCCGCAATGGGAGATGGGTTTGAGAAAACCCCAAACGATTATGTGCTCGGACAGTTGAACGGCACAATTACGGAATTGCCGGCGTCCATTGAATCGGGGAAGTTGTCCGAATTTTCAGACATGGTTTCCAGGCTCAACAACTGGAACCGCCCCGTAAAAAAGCCGGCCTATCCCCCTTTCAAGCACGTGATGTACATCATCAAGGAAAACCGGACCTACGACCAGGTCTTTGGCGACATGCCTCAGGGCGACGGCGATACTTCGCTGCTCTTCTTCCCGCGTTCGGCGTCCCCAAATCACCGCGCGCTGGCGGAAAGATTCGGTCTGTTTGACCGTTTCTTCGTCAATGCAGAAGTGAGCGCGCAGGGCCATCCATGGTCTCTTTCCGGCTATGTGACAGACTTTACAGAAAAGACCGTGCACTCAACATATTCGAATCGGCGCAGATCGGGGGCGGATGACGACGAAGCTTCTGAGCCGGCTGCCGGCTATCTCTGGAATCTCGCGATGCGGGCGAACCACTCTCTGCGGATTTTCGGCGAGTACGCCGCACTTTCTGCGGACAAAAAAACCTATATTTCCCAGAAGCCCGGCGTAGGACCATACACAAGCCCCGCGTATCCCGGATGGGATTTAAGCATCAAAGATCAGGTACGCGCCGATGCGTGGCTTGCGGAGTTCGGGGATTTCAAAAAAAAGGGCGAAATGCCCGCGCTGCAGATCCTTTGGCTTCCACAGGATCATACAGCCGGGGCGCGCGCCGGGATGCCCACTCCCGCAGCCTGCTTTGCGGACAATGATCTGGCCCTGGGCAGGATCATTGAGGCGCTCTCCAACTCCCCCTTCTGGAAAGATACCGTGGTGCTGATTGTCGAGGATGATGCGCAGGACGGTCCGGACCACGTAGACTCACACCGCTCCGTGATGTTTGTGATCTCCGCCTATAATAAGCCTCAAGTGTGGCACCGGTTCGTAAACACCACCGATGTGCTTGCCACCATGGAACAGATCCTTGGACTCGGATCTTTATCCCAGTTCGATTATTTCGGGCACCCGCTCCTGGAGGTGTTCTCGGAAACAGCAGACCTCACGCCGTATAAAGCCATGGTTCCTGAGCAATCGCTGGACGAGAGGAATCCGGACGACAAGAATGCCCGGGCGTCACTGGCCCTGGAATTGGGCAAAGAGGATCGGTCCAACGACACGGTCTTCAATCAGATTCTGTGGGCCGTAATCAAGGGAGATAACCCGCCGTTCCCTGGCCCGCAGCATGTCTCGCTGCAAAAGCTGCAGCAGGAACAATAGGCATCTGGCAGCTTTAGCCTTCAACAAAGAATGGCATCTCCGCCTGAGTGCGACAGCAGGAAAGGCATGAGAAATTCGGCTTGGCCGGATCCTGGCCTAATCGCTATTTGTGATTTTCTGACTCGTATCATATATTGAATCCGGATGCTTAGATCACGAAGGAAGGAGTCAAATGTCCAATACCAAATTCGGAAAATATTTCACTACGGACGTTCTCAAGGAAAGCCCCAAATTCCCCGGGCTGTGGGACTGCTCATCGACGCGGCATCTGACAGGCTTCGGAGGAGGACATCTCTCCGTGGACTGTATCTTTATCACCAGGCCGTTTGTTATGGTCAGCCAGCCGCACCGGCATGAATTCCCCCAGTATCTTCATTTCTTTTCCGCAACCCCGGACGACCAGAAGATCTTTGACGCCGAGATCGAGATGACCCTGGGCGAGGACGAGGTCCATGGGGAAAAGCACCTCATTACCCGGCCTACAGCGCTTTATATCCCGGCCGGTGTTTTCCACGGCCCGCTGAATTTCAAGATTATCAACAAGCCGGTGGTTTTTGTGGACATCGCTCTCGCCGGTGAATACAAGAGGCTGGGCAATACGCCCGATTAAATTGTCAGCGTCCATCAGCGCTTTTGTCAGCGTATGTCCGCGTGATCCAATTCTGGAGCTTTCAGCC
>Ga0208980_10002114_pt1 | contig 12057 bp, 11 predicted proteins | sample WetSurMetagenome_3_FD_187993 | JGI IMG/M metagenome (GOLD analysis project Ga0208980, IMG submission 187993) | Wetland microbial communities from Twitchell Island in the Sacramento Delta, sample from surface sediment Aug2011 Site A1 Bulk (version 2) | ecosystem: Environmental > Aquatic > Marine...
CACAGCTCGGCAGCGATTCCCATCAAAGCGTTGTTGTAAGGATCGATCAATCCATCCTTCAGCATGCCATCGACAACCTCGGCGTTGCCCATCTTGTACCCGGCGCGGGCTTTCTCCAGCAGATAGGGTGCATTGGACATGCTCTCCATACCGCCTGCGACAACGGTCTCCGCATCATCCAATGCAATGGCCTGAGCAGCCAGCATCACGGACTTCAAGCCTGATCCGCAAACCTTGTTTATGGTCATGCATTCAACAGACTTGGGAAGTCCGGCATACACGGAAGCCTGACGCGCAGGTGCCTGGCCGATCCCCGCGGAAAGTACGTTACCCATGATGACTTCGTTCACATCTGCATCACCCATGCCTGAACGTTTGATTGCCTCGCGCACCACAATGGCGCCGAGCTTGGGGGCTGAGAGCGCGCTTATCGTTCCACGAAACGAACCAATCGGGGTGCGACAGGCGCTTGCAATCACGACTTCTTTCATTGAGATCTCTCGATTAGATTTCTGTGAAGTGGAACATATCAGACCCGTCGCTTCGCTCAGGGTGACAGGACTAACTGTTCATCAACTTGAGAAATTCCTTGTTGGATTTTGTGCCACGCATCTTGTCCATCAAGAATTCCATTGCTTCCACGGGATTGAACTCTGACAGCAACTTTCTGAGAACCCATACACGGCTGAGATCATCGGAGCTGAGCAGGAGCTCCTCTTTGCGCGTGCCAGAGCGGTTGACGTCCATCGCGGGAAAAATTCTCCTGTCGCTGAGCTTCCGGTCGAGCACGATTTCCATGTTGCCGGTTCCCTTGAACTCTTCGAAGATCACTTCGTCCATTCTGCTTCCGGTCTCGATCAGCGCTGTCGAAATAATCGTGAGGCTCCCCCCTTCTTCGATGTTACGTGCGGCACCAAAGAAACGTTTCGGTTTGTGCAACGCATTGGCGTCGACACCGCCAGAAAGGATTTTGCCGGAGTGTGGAACCACCGTGTTGTGCGCGCGTGCCAGCCGTGTTATGCTGTCAAGCAGAATAACCACGTCCCTCTTTGCCTCGACAAGGCGTTTTGCTTTTTCCAGCACCATATCAGAAACCTGCACGTGACGCTCCGGTGGTTCATCGAACGTCGAGCTTACGACTTCCGCATTCACCGAGCGCTCCATGTCCGTTACTTCTTCAGGACGCTCATCGATCAGCAGAACAATCAGCTTCACTTCCGGGTGGTTTCTGGAGATGCTGTTGGCAATCTTCTGAAGAAGAATTGTCTTACCGGCTTTCGGTGGAGAAACAATCATGCCGCGTTGGCCCTTGCCGATAGGTGCAAGCAGGTCCATGATTCTCATGGAGTATTCGCCTGGTGCTGTCTCCAGCCGCAATGCTGAGTTCGCATACAACGGCGTGAGGTTGTCGAAGAGGACTCGCTCGCGGATCGTCTCAGGGTTCTCATCATTCACCGCTTCCACCCGAAGCAATGCGAAGAACCGCTCGCCTTCTTTGGGAGGCCGCACCTGCCCACTCACGCTATCACCAGTCCGCAGATTGAACTTCTTGATCTGAGACGGGGACACGTAGATGTCGTCAGGAGAAGGCAGGTAGTTGTAGTCCACCGATCGCAAGAAGCCGTAGCCATCCGGCAGGACTTCCAGCACACCCCTGCTAAAGGTGAGTCCTCCCTGCTCGGTCTGGGCCTCCAGTATCTTGAAAATCAGTTCTTGCTTGCGAAGATCGCTATAGCCGGAGATGTTCAGATCTTTGGCGATCTGATTCAACTCGGCGATCTTCTTCGACTTTAATTCGGAAATGTCCATGCTCATGGATGAGCCCTTTCAGGTGAGATTTCCCCTTCTACAAAAACCAAATGCAGGTTGCTTTGCCAACACAACGCGTAGGGAATACGAACTCGTTAAGAATTAGTGGTTGGGTGAAATATCTGAGACTGATTGATGAGTTTGGAACAGGTGGTAAAGCTGAGCGCTGATGCAGCTTCCTCTTTTGTCAGAATTGACACCCAGAATATACATCAAACAACCAATATTGTCAAGACTTTTTGCTGGTAAGATACTTCAGTGCTTCGCCAACCACATAATGTGAACCCGTAACGAGAATCTGCCCACCTGCTGTTTTTGCCAACATCAGGCCCTTAGCGACCGATCCACCATAGCGCCCGGGCAGCTTTCTGCGGCAAACGTGCCTAACCAAAGTTCTGGCCGAGAGCGCCCGCTCGGTTGCCGGAGCAACAGCGATTATCGTGCTTGCTAAAGGGGTTATGCCGTCTATCATGGAGGAGTAGTCCTTGTCGCTCATGACACCAAACACCACCGTCATGGGCTTACTGACGAGGGAACGCAGAGCCTCGACAAGGGTGTGTATCCCCGGAGGATTATGGGCCACATCCAGGACGAAGCGAGGAGAACGGCCAAGCATCTCCAGCCTGCCACGAATGCCAGCGTTCTTAACAACATTCTCGAACCCGCGGCGAACTGTGGCGTTGTTGACCCAGATGGTCAAGGATCTGTACTTCGGATTCTTCTTGATGACCTCAAGGGTTGCGAGTGCAAGTTGAGCATTGCGCACCTGATGTGCACCTTTAAGTCCGACACTGACATCCCGAACGGAAAATGATCGCGACTTGAAGCTGACCAATTCTGGCCGCTCTTCATTGGTGGCACACATAACGATTCGCTTTGCGTGGCCAAGCGTTGAATGGTTCCTGGCTGCAATGCTTCTGATCTGGATGAGCGCATTCTCGTCTTCCGTAGCTGTAACGCACGGTATAGCATGCTTGATGATGCCACCCTTCTCTCTCGCAATTGCCCCGATGGTTTTACCAAGAATGTCTGTGTGATCAAGACCGATGCTCGTGATAACGCTCGCCATCGGCAACAATACGTTCGTGGAATCAAGTCGGCCTCCGAGTCCCGCCTCGATAATGGCAACATCGACACCTTCGTCGGCAAAATACTGAAATGCGATACAGGTCGTCGCTTCAAAGAATGTTGCTCTTACCTTCTCGATTGCAGGACGCAACGTTTTGGTATACGAGACGAGCCTCCTCTCCGGTATTTCCCGTCCGTTAATCCGGATACGTTCAGTGAACCTGAGGAGATGCGGTGAGGTGTATAGTCCGGTCCGGTATCCACCCTCCATCCAAATGGAAGCCAAGAACGCGGCGGTTGAGCCCTTGCCATTTGTACCAGCTATGTGGATGGAGCGAAACTGCCTTTCCGGATTTCCCACAGACTGCAACAAGTATCGAATATTGCGGAGGCCAAATTTCATGCCGCGGTGTTGCAGACTGTAGAGATGTCGGAGGGTAGCTTTGTATGAGTCCAAAGGAAATACTGAAGAAGGAATTGAGAAGGAGCGCTAGAGCCACGTGTCCAACACTGAAACACCTACTTTTGCATCAAGACAGCCGACAAGAGAACCGACCTCGGCGATCCCACGATCCTCACAGTACTTCCTGATCCCTGCGGCAATCTTGATTCCTGTCGCCGGGTCAATGAAATTAGCCGTTCCGACTTGTACTGCCGTTGCCCCCACCATCAGGAATTCCAGGGCATCGTTCGTGTTCATGATGCCGCCGATTCCAAATATCGGGATCTTGACCGCTCTCGCTGTTTCATACACCTTGGCAAGCGCCACCGGCTTTATTGCTGGACCCGAGAGACCACCAGTGACCGTTGATAGGACTGGCTTGCGAGTCTTCACATCCACCGCCATGCCGATAAGTGTGTTCATGACAGAGACTGCGTCTGCCCCCTCAGCCTCGACCGCGCGGGCAAAGTCAGCAATGTGTGTGACGTTTGGCGTGAGTTTCAGGATGAGCGGCTTCCTGGTCCGTGGACGAAGTCTCCGAGTGATTTCTGCTGTCAGCGTCGAGTTTGTTCCGAAACTCAAGCCCCCCTCTTTCACATTCGGACAGGAGACGTTAATCTCATAGCCATCAACACCGTCATGTGCCTCCAGCTCTTCAAGAACTGAACAATATTCTTCGATGGAACTTGCTGCGATATTGACGATGACAGTCGTATCGAGTGTGCGCAGGAAGGGGAGCTTCTCAGCCACAAACTTCTTCACGCCGATATTTGCCAGTCCGATGGAGTTGAGCATCCCTCCCGCAGTCTCAACAATGCGCGTCGGGGGATTGCCGTCACGCGGCTTCATCGACAATGATTTTGTGATGATGCCGCCAAGTTGGTTCACGTCAGCAAGGTCAAGGCATTCGTCTCCATATCCAAACGTCCCCGAAGCCACAAGCACGCGGTTCTTGAAGACGACGTCCCTGAGTTTGAAAGAAGTGTCCACCATGGTTCACAGCCTTATCTTCTTCATGTCGAATGTCGGGCCATCTTTGCACATCAATCCATACTTCTTCTCCGCATCGACAAGTTCAACAGGACATCCTTGACAAATGCCGAATCCGCAGCCCATGGGACCTTCGAGCGAAGCCTCACAGTCCATCTCGTTCTCAAGCACATAGGCCTGGAGAGCCTTCAGCATCTGCGTTGGGCCGCAGGCAAAAACCTTCGGGTTTGAATACTTACCACGAGGTGCCATTTGTTTTATCAGGTCAACGACATTTCCGTGAAATCCTCTTGAACCATCGTCGGTGGCAACATGGACATCCCGCAGGTGCGCCTCGATGACCATTGAGGCAGTGCGGGCGCCGAGGATGGTGACCACTTTTTTCCCAAGCCGAATGAGCTCGCGCGTCGCCATCGGCATCGGGGCGACTCCCATTCCCCCGCCGACGAGAATTGCTGTATCGTGGCTCGGGCTGTTGAGGGTGAACGGAACTCCAAGAGGGCCGAGCACGTCGAGCATCTCTCCAGCTCTCTTATTTCTCAGGACAGCAGTGCCTTTGCCAATAACGTTGAAGATGATCTGTGCGAGATTTCCCTGGGTAGTGTACAGACTGAACGGGCGCCGCAGTAGTGGTTCGATACCTTCATCCGTTTTGATGTTGACAAACTGACCTGCCGATGCGGATTGTGCAATTCGATCAGATAGGAATGTCAGGACGAAGACGTTTTCTGCAAGTTGCTCGACTGTCTTGACGGGACAGAACTCTTGGGTCATCTGGAGTGAAGGAGATGCGCTCTCGTTAGTCTTTCTTTTCTGTTGCAGAAGAGTCGTCAGGCTTTTTTTCCTCGACGGGACTTCCATCCTTTCCCTCAAGCTCTCCGGTCTTGACCTGAACAGAATCCTTCACGACTGAAGGAATAGTGTCCCTTGCTGCTGCAGAAAGGGAATCTTTCACGTGCTGCTCAAGAGCTTTTATATGGAGGTCGTATTCATCCACCTTCGGTTTCACCAATGCTGCGTACTGCGACGATGGAAAGAGGCTCACAAGTTTCCGATAGCTTGAAGCGGCGCTGTCAGATCTGGCATCATCACGCTGCTCATAGGTCCATCCAAGCGCATACTGTGCTTTTGACGCCATTGGAGAAGAAGGATAGTTTGCAACGATTGCTCTCAAGGAATCACGGGCCGCTTCTGCCTGACCGGCTTCCAATAATCTTTCTGCATGGAAATAGGCAGCGTCAGCAGGATCCGTGAATACTGGTCTCATAGGTCGGCCAAGAATGCGGATTGCCTCTGCCCCGAACTCTGTTTCGGGATAGCGAGTGGCAACTTCATTGTATAGAGAATCACTTGTGGCCTTCGAGCGGGTGGAATCAAGGCTGTACAGTTGTGCGAGAGTGAAAAGGGCACGCGGCACCTGTGCACTCGATGCATGCTCCCTAAGCAAGTGCCAATACCATCTCTCAGCGGAATCCGGTAGGCTCATTGATGTGTAGAAGAGAGTGGCCAACTCGGCTTCAACCAAAGCGAGCCGTACGTTGGCTGAATCCAGACTTATCGAAGGCAACACCGGAATTCTGGTCCGAATCGTGTCAGGCTTTCCGCCGAGACTGTCCGGCGAACCGAGTTTCGGCTGAGCCGCATGAGCCAAGGTGCTATCGGAGTCTTGTCCCGAACTGTCCGGAAGTGTTGGAAGCTTCGAAGCACTTGCAGTTGCACTGTCTGCAAGACCCGGATGGCTCCCGAGTGCGGAATCAGCAGGCGCAGGCTCATGCGGCAGAATCGTATCACGCGGCGAGAGCCACACCACCCTGATACTGTCCAGCCATCGAATCTCGTTCCTGAACTGAATATATTTTGTCAGGTTGTCTGCGCGCTGACCAAGCTGTGTCGTAATAGCCGCCTGAGGATACTCAGTCTTTCCCCTCACGTACCGAAGGTGGGCCGAATCCAACTGGAACAGCTTCGTTTCATATATATCACCAAGCTGGAAATAGGAGTTCGCTGCCACCTCTGTATGAGCATATGCTGTATCAACGTATGTATACTGGGCAACCGCCGAATTGAAGTCGCCACTCTCTTTGTATGTGTTTCCAATTTCCAGGCTGATCTCACCGTAGTAGTCTCGGTAGTTCGAATTTGCGAGCAGCTCTTCCAACAGGCTCAGACTCTCCTCATGTGCCCCGAGCTTCGACATCATGCGCGCCTGGCCTATCCGTGCCTTGTAGCCTGCCTGATAGGTCGTGCTTGCACTTTCTGCTTTCCGGTACGCATCAAGAGCACGTTGGTATTTCCCCACCTGGGTAAGAAGGCCAGCCAGATAAAGATATGAGGCACAGCGCTCTTCCGAAGTCCCGCCTTTTTCCGCTGCAGTTTGATAGTACGTTATTGCAAGGTCGATATTCTTGTTGTCTATCTCCAGTTGAGCAAGAAGGACAGACGCTTTCGCAACGTAATCATCTTCATCCTCTTGGACAGCATACTCGAGGAGATCCTTGGCAGCGGCACTCGACTTTGTCTTCTCTCCCATCGTATAGTATGCATAGCCTAGAAGGATTTTCGCATCGTAGGCAAGGTCGCTCGTAGGGAATTGTTCAATCAGTTCCTTGAACTTCCGTTCGGCCGGCTGGTAGTCGTTTTGGTAGTAGTATGATTTCCCAATCATCAACAGTGCGTCATCCACGAGCTTGGATTTGGAGTGGTACTGGAGAAGCTTCGAGCATTTCTCTATGACACCGGCAAATTTTGTTTTGGTCCCTGCCTGAACATTGTAAGCAAATCCGAAGGGGAGCTCCTTCTGCCTGGTGTCAGGTTGGGCGAGCAATTCACCTTCCGCCTCTTCAAACTGGCGCTGTGCATTGTAAAACGTATTAAAGTATGCACCAATGAAATCTCCCACGGAACAGCCGGGGATCATCAATGTGGTGACAACCCAGAGTGAGAAGAGGAGGAGGGCCTTGCTTGTCAGACTTACCAGGTGAGGGCTACGCAACAATTCGCTTGCTCCATTCGCTTGCAACACAACTGAACTTACCGAGAATCCATCCAAAAGTCAACAGAATTGGCATTAAACCTTTCACATGAATACGAATCAAACATGTAGAAGAAACGCAACGATTACCTTTCACATACTAGCAGGAGATATCCTATGAAACAAACCTCAATTGGACTTTTGGTCATACTCTTCCTGATCTCGACATCATTGACACTCGCCCAACCGCCAGGTGGTCCACGGTGGGGCGGTGCAATGAAGGAGCAAGGTGAGCACCTGAAAGACGCGCTCAAGCTTACCGAACAGCAACAGGCTCAAGTTCAAAAACTCCGATTGGATTTGGAGCGCAAGCAGACGCAGGTGCACTCCAAAATCCAAGTCTCGCGATTGGACATGAAAGAGATTCTCTTGTCCGACAACCCCGATAGATCAGCCCTTGAGAAATCTCTCAAACAAGTCTCAGACCTTCAGCAACAGCTGAAACTGAATCAAGTGGAATTCTGGTTTTCTGCAAAGGGAATTCTGACAGCAGATCAACAGAAGGTCTGGAAGAAACATCTGGCTGGAATGATGGGAAGAGAACGCCAGAATATGAGGGGAGACATGGGAGGACGGGGGCCAAAGTGTTGCAGAGGCCGCATGGGATGCGGTGATTCCATGATGCCTGCTCCCCCCGACGAGGTCAACCCGAAATAGGTCGTCTTAAGCTGAAACCGAATACGGCCCGAGGGGAGTATGCTCCCCTCGTTTTCTATGGATTCGTCGGTCTGACATCAATCTCACTGAACATGGTTCTTTCCGGCGACGTTACTGCGAAGACGACTGCACTTGCAACATCCTCCGGCTGCGTGATGGTCTCTCCCCTCTTGTTCATCGAGGAGAAGCCGGTGTCAACCGAACCAGGGAAGATCGTTACCACCCGGATGTTATGCTCTCGAACCTCAAGCATCAATGAAGATGCAAATCCTCTCAGAGCCCATTTCGTTGCACAATAACCCGTTCCCCCTTTGAAACTGTTCTTTCCAGCAAGTGAACAGATGTTGACAATCGCTCCCCATTTCTGTCTCGTCATGTGGGGCAGAGCCGCCTTCGACCCAACAAATACTGCGCGCATGTTGAGGTTCCACATCTCGTCAAACTCTTGAAGCGACAGCTCGGAGGCTGGCTTGAAGTGTCCCAACCCCGCATTATTCACCAGAATATCAAGTCGGCCAAATTTCGCGGCCGTCGAAAGAATCACGTTCTCAAGTTGGTTTGAATTGGCTACGTCTGCGACTTCAAATGTCGCGTTCAGTCCCTTGTTGGTAATTGACGCCGCAGCAACCGACAGTTGCTCCCGAGATCGAGCCACTAGAACAACATGGGCCCCCTCCTTTGCCAGCGCTTCTGCAACTGCTTTTCCAATCCCCTTGCTCGCTCCTGTAACAAGGGCAACCCGGCCATCAAGTTTGTTCATTTGAACCACCTTCTTATCGTCTACTAAACATCCCTAAAGATAGATAAACCTCTTATCTATCAAGAGGTTCACTTGTTCCAGAGAATAATCCACATATGGATCAAGTCAGCTTGGTTCCGATCAGTGTCAGGAACTCCTGTCTGGTTTTTACATCGTCCCTAAACACGCCGATCATGGCACTTGTAGTCGCTACCGAGTTCTGTTTCTCAACCCCCCTCATCATCATGCACATGTGCCTTGCCTCGATTACCACACCAACCCCCAGTGGCATCAATGTTTCGTATAGGGTGTCGGCTATCTGCTGGGTCATGCGCTCTTGCACCTGTAGCCGCCTGGAGAAGAGCTCTACTATTCTCGGAATCTTGCTGAGTCCAATGATCTTGCCATTGGGAATGTATGCAACGTGAGCCTTGCCGAAAAACGGGAGCATGTGGTGTTCGCACATACTGAAAAAGTCCACGTCCTTAACGATAACCATTTCGCTGTACTTCTCGTTGAAGACGGCACCGTTCAGCTCCGTTCTTATGTCCTTCTTGTAGCCGCTGGTTAGATACGACAACGCCTTCGCCACTCGATGAGGGGTGCGTAGGAGGCCCTCGCGCTGAGGATCTTCCCCTATTTCTTCAAGTGTCTGCCGTACTATCTGCTCAAGCTTTTCCATGGGCAACTCCTCAGGAGTATTCAACTATGTTGGCCCCGATACTCAACAAAATTGCTCTCCGATTCATAGAGCTTTATTGAGACAAGCTTTCCCTCCGTGATCTTCGGCTCGAGAATCTTCCAGAACGCAATTGCCATGTTCTCTGCCGTTGGGATGCATCCGCTCATGAAATCGACATCCACATTCATATGCTTATGGTCAACCCGTTCGATCAGCTCGGTTTCAATGATATCTGCCAGCTTCTTCAAGTCGATCACCATGCCTGTTTCCTGCGGTGGTTCACCGGCAACTGTCACCTCGATGTCATAGTTATGCCCATGTCCGTTCGGGTTGTTGCACTTCCCGAAGACTGCGGCGTTCCGCTCGTCAGACCAGTTTGGATTGTACAGACGATGAGCCGCACAGAAATGTGCTTTTCGAGTTACGTAGACCATAAGACGATTTCCTTTGTTGGGCGAGTTCTAAAGAAGAGCAAGAATCTCCTCGGTATGTCCGTCAACCTTCACCTTAGGAAAGATGTGAGTGATCACCCCTTTCTCGTCAATCACGAACGTTGTTCGTTCGATGCCCATATACTTCCTGCCATACATGCTCTTTTCTTTCCATACACCATATTTCCTGACCAGTTCCTTTTCCTCATCACTGACGAGTGTGAAAGGCAGGTTGTACTTCGATGAAAACTTCTGGTGAGACTCTGCGCTGTCGATGCTTGCACCAATCACGACTGCGCCTTTCTTCTGGATCACTTTGATGTTGTCCCTGAACGAACAGGCTTCTTTCGTACAGCCGGAGGTATCATCCTTTGGATAGAAATAGAGGACTACCTTCTTCCCCTTCATTTGCTTCAAGGAGAGGAGTTCTCCGGAACCGGTTGGAAGTGTGAAATCAGGAGCCTTGTCACCAACTTTGAGAGTTGCCATTTCGTATTCGACCTGCTTACTATTGATGAAAAAGATCTGAGGGCGGCGAAACGTGCAACGCAGGTTGCGCCGCCACCGACATGAAGCGTGGCTAGAACGAACTCACTGCCTTGCGGACTTCATCATAGTTGGGCTCAACACCCGGATTGTCGGTAATCCACGCATACTTGACAATGCCGGCAGCATCGAGAACAAAAACAGATCTCTTTGCAGCTACGTACCCAGGAATGCCTGCAAAGCTGTCATACACACCAGCATACTGCTTGCTTGCCTCCTTTGTAACATCGCTCAGCACAGGGAAGTTGAGTTTGTTCTGGTCAACGAATGCTTTGTTGGCAAACGGAGAGTCCGTGCTTGCCGCGACGACTTGCGCGTTCATAGTGTTGAGTTGTGCGAGTGAGTCGCGGAAGGAGCACACTTCCTTGGTACAGACTCCGGTAAAAGCTCCGGGGTAGAACACAAGAACGAGTTTCTTTCCCAGGAACTCCTTCAGAGTTCTGGGTTTCTTCTCCAGATCATACATTGTGAATTCAGGTGCTCTATCACCGACTTTGAGGGCCATTGTATTCTATCCTTTCGTATTGACGCGTTGTTGATTAGTGGAAGTTACGCTTATAGACTTTCCAGGCAGCCTAAGCGAACACGGAAGACCATTCACAGCATTAAGAGCATCCCGCCCTGAAAACGCATGATTGGTCGTTACAACTCAAACCGAATCCGACCTGCTATGGTAGTGTTTTTCTGATTCGTCCCTGCAGTCACATTCTTGATGACTTCATTCTCCACTGCTACGTCCGCCCACATCTGGCGCACGATTTCGTAGGTGCACATAAACTGTAGCCTCGTCGTCTTCATGAATATTCCGTCAAGAAACGGGGCATGTTCAGGGTCTGAATCACGATGGGGCTGAAGAAAATCACCGCCAACATTTCGCAGCAGAAACCCATTTGGATCGACCTCGTTGGCACCGTGTCGCTCTAATGCAACACGGATTGAGATGTTCAAGTTCCGGTGTGGAAGAACATCAAACCTGAAAAACCAACAATCCGAATTCGGGCCGATGCGAGGTCCAAGCAATACACCGAGGCTTCCATAATCATTTTCACGCGATCGCCCGTGAGAAAAGACATACGGCTCAACGCGTGTGTACTCGACCATAAGTGAGGTATTCCGCACAGTGAACGGGTCAGCATAGAAGATGCTCGCCTGTCCAGCCCAACGGTTCGACCACAGGTCTGTGAAGAGGTCCGGGAAATTGAGATCGTCCAGCAAGAAGGTTGCCGCCAGTTCAATATCGGGAATGAACCTGGTTTGAATATCGAATGCCCAAAACACGTTGTCCCGTTCCTCGCGGGATCGTTGTGCCGATTCAATAAGCGTAACAGGATTGAGATAGGCAAGATCGACCGACCGATTGCTGTAGATAACCATCTCTTGCGCCCCGATGTCGAAGACGCCAGGGAAGGAGAACTCCAACCGGTGAGCAGCGATGTACTTATCCGCAACCACAGGTTCGACGAATGTTGCCGTTGTGTCTGAAGGCAGACTGAACGCCAGGTTCGTCCCCCCTTTCCCCAAAATCCAAGCGTGCATGAAGGTGTACTTGAGCGACTTGTATTCAACATCGACGCGGACGAAATCGAAGACCCGTGCGTAGTCCGACAGAATCATTTTCTGATCCAATCCGCTTCCCCAGAGTACACGTTCCCGGCCCAACTC
>Ga0208980_10002115_pt1 | contig 12055 bp, 9 predicted proteins | sample WetSurMetagenome_3_FD_187993 | JGI IMG/M metagenome (GOLD analysis project Ga0208980, IMG submission 187993) | Wetland microbial communities from Twitchell Island in the Sacramento Delta, sample from surface sediment Aug2011 Site A1 Bulk (version 2) | ecosystem: Environmental > Aquatic > Marine...
AAAGCGGGGCAATGTAATTGCCTACCCAGGCAGTTATAAACCCAGTCAACGCATCGATGTACGTTTCAGCTTGCTTCCCGATGTCGTCCACCCATTAAAACATGATACCCAGGTTAAGCTATTCCTCGGTTCAGCAGAAATATCATCCAGAGTGCGCTTATTGGGTAGTGATGAGCTTCTTCCTGGTGAAGAAGGTTGGCTTCAACTCGAGCTGGATACGCCAGTAGTTGCAACCCGGTTAGATCGATATATTCTAAGACGTCCTTCACCAGGAGAAACATTGGGTGGTGGGACAGTAGTCGATCCCCATCCTAAAAAACGCCACAAACGTTTTTCCACACAAGAGCTGTCTAATTTAGATACCCTCGCTCGAGGCTCACCCGCTGAAATCCTGGTTCAAGCGATGCTTGCCTTAGGGATTGCTTCCTGGCAAGATGTCATCGTCCGTTCCAACCTCGATCCAAACATCGCCAATAATACTGTGCGAGAATTATTTACCTCCGGTCAATTCATCATATTGGAGAATAGTGAAAAGGATTCAATTTCTCCTCCCACATTATTAACCTCCAAGGAATATTGGGATCAAATATCAGGAAAAATAATACAAGCAGTCGATGATTATCATAAGAAATACCCATTGCGTCGGGGAATTTCTCGTGAAGAATTAAAATCTCGCCTAAAGTTATCTACTCGCCTTTTCAATATAATATTGCGAAGAGTTGTCGTTGTAGGTGAATTACAGGAAAATGCCACAATAGTACAAAGGGTTGGTCATAACATTCGTTTTAACCCTCACCAGCAACAATCCGTAGATGCATTATTAGCTCGTTTCAGTAATGCCCCCTTCTCACCACCCACGGTGAAAGAATGTATAGCAGAATTAGGTGAGGATATATATAATGCCATGCTTGAGCTTGATTTATTCATTCAAATCTCACCAGAGGTGGTCTTTCGCAAGCAGGATTATGATGTGATGATTTCCGAAGTCGTTGATTTGCTGAAATCAAGGGGGACAATTACCGCAGCAGAAGTACGTGACCATTTCAATACAAGCAGACGATACGCACTTGCCCTTTTAGAGTTTCTCGATGTACAAGGCACTACCGTGCGTGACGGGGATAGCCGACGCTTGAAAAAATAACGACCAAAGCCTTGTTTTAATTGTACTGTGGGTTACCCTGAATATTTTTCGATATTCAATGATTTATATAACCGCTGTCGAATATCACTTGGTAAAACTTCAGTCTCGGCAGTCATATGGTAAATATTTACTGTTTTTCGCAATGTATCTACCACAACGCGACAGTCCTCACAGTTCTCCATATGATGTTCAAGCACCTGGCATAGATCTTCGCTCAACTCACCATCCACATATTCTGATAGTGTTCCAAGGAGCTGTCGGCATTTATTATGCTCGTGTTTTTTCTCTGTTTCAGTCATTTTCTTTTACTCCCTTAGAACGCAGAATTAGAATTTCTAGGTTCTTATTGGAGGTCGCTTTCGTTTGATGAGGCTGTGCTTCCCGAAGAACAGCCACACGATCACCGTAGTATGTAGACAGCTCTTCTCTCAATCGCAAACGCGCACGGGATAATCTAGTTTTTACTGCTGTCTCACTCAATCCCAATACTTCCGCTGTCTCGTGCGTTGATAGGTCGTTTATATCCCGTAACAGAAAAACCACTCTCAGGCTCTCGGGCAATCTCTCAACAGCTATATCAAGTTTTTCTCTTGACTCTTCAGATAAAAATTCGTTTTCTGGTAAACAACACCAATCGACAATCTGTATAGGCTCTTGTTCACCCTCTTCCGAATCCACTGGCTCATCGATGGAAACGAAATCTGGATGTTTACGACGCAAGACCATTAATGCTTCATTCGTGGCAATCCTGAATAGCCATGTTGATACCTTCGAGCGTCCATCAAACTTCTTTAATCCACGGTACGCCTTTAAAAATGTCTCTTGCAATACATCTTCTGCATCCTGCTGTTGAATTAACATTTTTAGTGCCAGCCGATAAATCTTGTTCGAATACGCATCTACTAGCCTCGAAAATTCCTCCGGGTCTCCTTCTTGTAATAATGCTAAAGAAAACCCTTCGTCTCTGACTTTATCCTCATAATCGTTCATTATTTAGATGCACCTTAACCAGTTTTGTCGCAGAATTTTTAAGTTTACAATATATTTATCGCTCAATATAATCAATGATCCCATCCCAGTATAACTCATAAATATTTGTGGTGTTAAAGATAAAACCAGCAGAAACCGGATTATGTTTGGGATAGAAAACGAGTATATTGAGAATAGATTGCTCCATGCACCCACAATAATATTTTTTACAGGTACAATTACTCATGCCGATTAATAATTCTGCCTCTTCGCTTGTTCCCTTTTTTTCACCTCGTGGAATTGCCGTCATTGGCGCTTCCACCGACCCTTCCAAGCTTGGATATGGCTTGGCTCGGAACTTGGTGCAGTGTAATTTTCAAGGGGCGATTCATTTTGTTAATCCTAAAGGGGGCAGTCTGCTTGGTCGCCCTATTCATCCATCCATTTCAGACATACCAGATCCGGTGGATTTAGCCATCGTATTAATCCCTGCCAAAGGTGTGAAGGATGTGCTTAAAGATTGTGCCTGTCGAGGGATTCAAGCGGTCATTGTCGCCTCCGGAGGTTTCAAAGAAACCGGTATCCACGGAGCTGAGATGGAATCGGATCTTATGCAGATTGCCAGGCAATACGGGATTCGCCTAATAGGTCCTAACTGTATCGGCCTGCTTGATACTCACCTGCCATTGGATGCTACCTTCCTGCCTCCCCCAGGTCCACCTCCAGGTGATGTTGCTTTTATCTCACATTCTGGTGCCATCTGTGCTGCTGTCATAGATTGGGCACGGGGACAGGGATTTGGCCTATCACGCCTTATTAGCCTGGGAAATCAGGTAGATGTAAATGAAACTGACGTTCTAGCGCCTGTCGCGGATGATCGCTTCACACGGGTCCTCACTTTATACCTGGAAGGAGTTAGTAATGGACTGCGTTTTGTTGAAGAAGCTCGAAAAATCACCCGCCACAAACCGATTGTCGCATTGAAAGTAGGGCGTTATCCAAGCGGGCAACGTGCTGCTGCCTCTCACACAGGTGCCCTTGCCGGGCAGGAAAGTGCTTTCAATGCTGCTTTTCGTAGAGCTGGCGTTATTCGAGCTGATACGAGTGAAGAGCTTTTCGATTGGGCACGGGCTTTAGCCTGGTGTCCGCTTCCCAAAGGTCGCGCTATTGCTATTTTAACCAGCGCAGGTGGTCCAGGAGTCACAGCCGCGGACGCATTGGAGATGAACGGGATGTCATTAGCAATGTTATCTCCAGAAACAAGATCAAAATTAGGTCAGCTTTTACCGCCTGCCGCTAGCCTGAATAATCCTGTGGATATGCTTGCATCTGCATCCCCCGAACAGTTTGCTGCTTGTCTTCAAGTCTTATTGGATGATCCCGGTGTAAATGGTGTCCTCGTGGTAACACCACCACCACCAATGCATACCACCGGAGCAGTTGCAAAGACCATGATACCGGTGATTCATAATTCTGAAAAACCTGTCACCATCGCATTAATGGGAGAAAGATTGATCCAGGAAGCCGTCGAGCATTTCCGCGCAGCTCGTGTTCCAGAATATCGTTTTCCAGAGCGAGCTGCTTCTGCCCTGGCAGTTTTGGCACAGCACGCTGAATACTTACAGCAAGATAGAGATTCTAAGACGGATGAATTTGCAGTTGATAAAGAAAGTGTCGGGAATTTTTTCAATACTCACAAATTGGTCTCTGGTTTTTTAAATTCGGTGGACATTTCAGTCATCCTGCGAGCATATCATCTTCCTGATGTGCCCCTCCGTTTGGCTACAAACGTTGAAGAAGCGATTAAATTTGCCCATCAGGTGGGTTTTCCTGTCGTAATGAAGATAGCCTCACCCGATATCACCCACAAGTCTGACGTCGGTGGTGTAATGCTTAATCTCGTAGATACAGAAGCAGTTTCGATTGCATATTCAGAGATAATCTCAAATGCAAGAGCGGCTTACCCCGATGCGATTGTCGACGGTATTTATATACAGCCTATGCTACCTGCTGGGCAGGAAGTCATTCTTGGTGCTATTCAGGATGCGCAGTTTGGTCCAATGGTTATGTTCGGTTCTGGAGGAGTGGAAGTCGAGGGGCTTAAAGATGTTGCATTTGGCTTAGCGCCAGTAACCAATCATGATGCGGAATGGATGCTTGAGAACACATGGGCAGGTCGCCGGTTGCATGGATTTCGTCACCTCCCTCCAGCTGATAGGCAAGCTGTTTTAGATACTATTAAACGTCTCGGCCAGTTGGCCGCGGATTTTCCTCAACTCGCAGAGATCGAAATCAATCCACTACGTGTTTTTCCATCCTCACAGGGTGTAGCTGCTCTCGATGTCCGCATGAAGCTGGTATAAAATTTTTTATTGCTAGTTAGTATCAACCTATCGCTAAACAGACCGAATTAGATCAACCAATATTCCCAATCCCTGCCCTAAAGATTTGATGTTGATATATTCACCGGTTGTGTGGGATCCCCCTCCAGTGGTCAATCCTATACAAATGGAAGGATAACCACGGCTAAGGGGTTCGTTAGCATCAGTTGAACCAATATTCAATTTTGCTTTCAATCCATTTGTAACATGGCATTCTTCAGCTAATTTAACCAGAGTATGGTCCGCTGGGATTCCTCCCGAAGGACGTTCACCGATCAAATCTGCAACCGCCCTGATGTTATTACCATCCTTCTGGTTGGCCAGTTTCACCAATGCTTCTACCTGACTGGAAATCTCATTCAACACGCCTGGACTGGTCGACCGCAAATCTAGTTGCATGGTCGCTTCTGCAGCAATGGTATTCACTGAAGTACCACCTGAAAGCGTCCCAATATTATAAGATGTCCGCGGTTCTGATGGAAAATTAAGGGATCTTATCTTCATAATCAGCTCTGCCAATTCATGGATCGCTGATTTTTCTCCATAATCCACCCAGGAGTGACCTCCTTTTGTGTTAAGGGTAATTCGATAGCGCTTAACGCCCAATCCCTGGTGGAAAATTTGTCCTAACGACATACCTTCCAGGATGATGTAAGCTCGGGCTTTTTCTCCAAACCGGTCTACAACAGCTTTCATTCCAGATAGATTGCCTAATCCTTCTTCGCCAACATTTGCAACCAGCCACACATCGCGCGCCAGCTTAAGCTTTTGATTTATCATATAACCATTACCACAAAGCGCCCAGAATAAACCAAATAATCCCGCCAGTCCAAGAGAATTATCCCCTATACCAGGTCCAAAGATTTTATCCTCCGTGCGCGTGATTGTTAGATCAGTATTTACAGGGAAAACGGTATCCAAATGTGCTGAGACCACTAAAGGGGGTTTCTCACCCTGGCCTTTGATGATTGCATATACATTCCCAATATCGTCAAATATCGTATCCTTGAAGCCTAAATCAACAAAATTTTGATGGATGAATTCAGCACGTAGACGTTCGTCAAATGTTGGTGCTGGTATTTGCTGGATCTTTACCGCTAGGTTAATTACCCGCTCGCTGATCGATGGATCGATTATCAAGTTTATACCTTTCTCACGCCCTCTTTTAATGCTTCCATTCTGGCTTGTGCCAATCCAGGTAAAGCATCTAGCGCATAAAATGCTCCACTTCCTTCAATCGTTAGCGATGCTGAGATTCCACCATATAACACTGCCTGAAGTGGATCATAGGTCTGCCTGTATCCAGCTAAAAAGCCACCACAGAAGGAATCACCAGCCCCGGTTGGATTAACTACTCGTGCTGGGTAAGCGGAGATTTCCCAGTGTGTTTTTGTCGCCCGATCATATAGATATTGACCCCGTTCACCACGTTTTACCACCACAATTTCACAACCATAATCTGATATGGCTTCCATCATCTGCCTCAGGTCAGTGTTTCTGCCTTGAAAAAGTGTTCGCATCTCTTCTTCATTGGGAAGAAATGCAGTTAAGCCACTTACCAACGCCGGGATGTCGTCCCAAAAGCTGGGAGTCATCGACCCGACGGATGGATCAAGAGTAACCGTTGTACAACCATGTTGACGTAGTACCGCAGGAAGCAATGTGTGAGTTAAATAATCGATTGGACAAATATGGGCTGCTGTAGCATCAAGATAATCAACAGGGATGTCCGATTGGCGGAGAGACGTTTGGGTTAGGTGCGTACGACTATCGATGGAATTTCTCGCCCGCGAATAATTAAGTAATGCTTTTGGAAATGGTTGTTGCATCCTGGTAAAATGCGCCGCCGGGTCCTCGAGCACGCGTGTGTATATATCTGAATATGCATAAAAAGAACGTAAATCTATGGCTTCCGGTAGCACGCGAATACCCAGTGTGTCAAATCCACGCACATTGAACTCTGCCAACCATTCCCTGGGATAGTCTTCTCCTACCCGTGCTAGTAATCCCGCTTGTTTCTTTGATTCCCACACACCAAGACCTGCAGCTGCATAGATCAAATTACCACCAGCAATATCCACTAATGCTTTTCCATCAGGAAGAAGCCCATAATCACGTCTTAGTTGCCCAGCAATTATGTATCGCACATGTGTTCCTGGCATGATGGGTTACTCATCCGCGTTGATTTGGCTTGCTGCATCAGCGCAGGTACATGCAATTATTGTATTGCCTGACTTGGTAAGCGTTCCTTCATATTCAGAAGGTCCATTATGCGCCACCCAACCATCAAGATCAAACGGAATTACCCAATCGGCCATCATCCATTCACCATTATACTTTCGGGCAATATGGACGTGTGTCCCAGTCGTTCGTCCACCTTCACAAGATGGGTGACCAATTGGATCACCGGTTTGTAAGGTCTTTCCCATACTTACCCTATCTTTAGTTTCAATGTGAAAATAAAAGACGACCCATCCCGTGCGTTCATCACCATCACCATCAAGGTCAAGAACAACTGCTCCCGGTTCAGACCTTGATACAATCCCTGGTGCCACCGCAGTAGTCCATTCGTCGGTCGGTGTGCATCCACTGGTTAATGCTCCCGGGGCAAAGTCGATCGCTGCGAGAGGTTCACCTTCTCCGAAACCAGTATGCGGCCCACCGGTATACGCCCAGGTTAACCCTGGCAAAAATGGTAAGGCAAAAGTGGGCTGTTCCAGACTTCCTGGTATATGTGGTGTGGCATTCTGCCATGGATCTCCGAAATACTTGGCATAGGAGAAGGCAAATCCGTCTTGTGCAATTGCGCGTGCATATTGGTCGCCATCAATGAGCCGAGAATAATAATTTTGCAATGCCACTGTTGCTGCATTCTGCCATGGATCAGGACGTTCTTGTGAACCGTCCAAATGGTCAAACTCAGTCAAGTCACCTTTCCTCCAGCTATAATAGCCATTATTAAGCAGGTTTGCAGCCCAGACCAGCTGAAGATACAAGCCTTTATGTTGCCAATCACGGTACCCAAGCGGGTATTGGCGTGATTCTTCAGGTAATGTGGGTATAGACAATGCCCCAGTTTGATATTCCAGCAAGGTGAGTAACAACCTCGGGCTGATGCTGAAATTTTTTGCCACATAATCAACGATCTCTGCTCCAGTCCGATTAGCTCCAAATGCGTAATCCATATAAGTATTTATCCAGCCAGGCTGTTCAGCAACGAATGCGGATGTATCGAAACCGACTTGATCAGGACCATTGATAAATAAATTATCAGGAATGATTTTATATTGTGACCCCCAGAATGGTTGGTAATAGATTGGGATTTTCATCGGCATACCTGGGGGCATTGTCGTAGCATTAACCGGGATAAAGCTGTTTGCAGAAAGAATTTCATCTACCGTTGTGTTGAAATGCTTTGCAATCGCGTCAAGCGTATCCCCGGTTTGTGCTGTGTAATCCACCAGTTCACCAGGTGGATATTGCGGACGAGTCGGCAATGGTGTTGTCGTAATGGCTAACTGATCAATGGGTAAATTTACAGTCAATAAAGGGGTAGCGGTTTCTGTGATCCATGGGAATTGATCCTGAATGCCCGCGTTTCCACATGCACACAATAAAAAAGCAAATATGCTCACCAAATGTGCGCTTTTATTTAAGATTCTCATCTTTCGGTTAAACATGCTGAGATCCTCGGACCTCGTTTAAAGCGCACTCATTCTCTATGGATTCCCCCTGGTTCGTACAATTTGCGATTCTCGAGCACCATATACACTGGAAGTAATTGTGTCACTCCCCCTGGTCATGGTCCCTTCATATGGAACGCTCCCAGCATGGACCGTCCAGTCGCTTAAGACAAAGGGAAGCGGTCCATCCGCTGAGATCCATTCGCCATTATATTTTCGTGCAATATGGATATGAGTTCCCGTGGCAATCCCGCCCTCACAAGATGGGTGACCAAGTAAATCGCTAGTCTCAACCCAATCTCCTACTTCAACGCGTTGATCTTCAATATGCAAATATAGAATATTCCAGCCCGTTTGCTCGTTTCCATCACCATCGAGGTCTTCGACAATTGCGCCATGATCTGCACGAACAATTAATCCTGGTGCAACAGCCACAGCCCATGCATTCGATGGCACACAACCTGATTCGGTGCTCCCTGGTGCGAAATCGATAGCTGCCCTGGAACCATCTCTTTCCCATGCACCGTGTGGACCACCCGTGTAACTCCAAATTTGCCCAAGCAAGAAAGGAAGGATCAATTTCGGTTGACTTAAATTTGGAGGATACAAAGGCTCAACCTCCATCGCTCTAAGCCATGGATTGCCAAACATATCTTCATACAGAGTTGTGATTCCACCCTTTGTATCCAGTGCCCCCAACCAGCCAGGGGTATCATATACTTGAGAAAAATAATATTGCAATGCCACCGTCCCGCTGTTCAAATCCGGTGCCAGGCGGGCGGTAATGCCATCCGAAAATTGAATATCCGTTTTCCAGCCCTCACGCCAGCCATAATATCCTATGGAAAGCTGATTCACTGCCCATGCAAGCTGCCGATATAATCCCTTCTCGGATAAATCCACTTTACCCATTGGGTAATCCTCTTGCTTTGGGTTGCTTGGTTGTCCATACACCCAGCCACTTTGGTATTCCAACAATGCCAACAACAAACGTGGGTTGATCGAATTTTCTAACGCGATTCGCTTAACAATCTGTGCTCCTGAAGTCCATTGTGTACTACCTAACCACTCTTTATAGGTGCTCAGGTATCCACCTGCATCATTAACAAAAGCCTCAATGTCAAAATCAACCGCCGATGGAGAATAAACAAGCTCACTATCCGGGATAATTTTCGCCGAGCTGGTTGTATTCACCAATTTATGTGGGATGACCAATAATGTGTTGGGATTCATTAGGCCCTTTTCAGGCAATGAACCTGAAGGAGAGCTGATCTCAGGTGAATCTACTCCAAAGCGAGTCGCCACAACAGGAAGGGTATCTCCAGCCTGGGTGTAATAAAGCAACGGTGCTGTGTCTACAGGAACTGATTCAGGAGTCGGGATATCCGTGGATAATAGTTGTATCCCAGCCACCGGAGGATCAACAGTCTCAGTGAGCAAGGGTCGATCTGTTGGAAAATTAATAGAAGGTGTCGGCGACCACAGACCTACACTATTCGGTGCATTAAAGAGCGGATCATTTTGATCTAACACCCCGATTGCACATGCAAGGTTGACAAAAGCCAACGTCAATCCACAAATCAGAACCTTGTGAAATCTGATATATACGCTTTGTCTACCTGTGGATAGTGTTCTCTGGGTAAAATCCTTCCCAAGCTTCAACCGATTCTCCATCCCGTTCTAAAAACCCATCGTATTCAATACCATTTCCACTGGAAATCCAGCCATCCATTATGAATGGAATCCCAAGTTCCGACTCTGCCTGGTCAGCTGGTATCCACTCACCATTATACCGCCTTGCCAGATGGGTATGTGTGCCGGTTGAATAACCACCCTCGCATGAAGGGTGCCCAATCCGCTCTCCGGCTTTCAGATATGTACCCGGTTGAACCCGATCACGGCCTTCGATATGCATGTATAAGACGACCCAGCCAGTACCCTCGTTCCCATCGGCGTCCAAATCCTGGATCACCCTACCCTTATCTGCACGGGTGATCAATCCATCCGCAACCGCCACTACCCATAAATCACTTGGAATACATCCAAGGCCTTCGCCACCTGGCGCAAAGTCAAGCGCTGCCCATGCTGATCCATCCCCCCAACCTCCATGCGGCCCTCCGGTAAACGCCCAGTCTACATCTGGCTCAAAGGGTAATTGCATTGCTGGTTGTTCTGGAATTTGAGAAACAATCGTATCGATGGCATAATCAAACGGATGCCCGAAGAAATTACTAAAGGTGGAAAATAAACCATCAGCTGAGACAGCATAATCCCAACCTGCGCGATCATATAACAAGGCAAATAATTGTTGCACACCTGCCGTTCCAGCATTAATGGATGGTGCGATTGGAATGATGATGCCATTATTTAAAAGCCAACCCCCAACACCATTCACCTTCCAAAGATAAAATCCTCGATTCAGGTTATCGGCAGCCCATTTTAATTGTAGATATAAACCTTTACGCCAGGTATCTTTGTTTCCGATCGGGAAATCTTTGGTCTCCGAACCAGGATTTGCCTGGGTCACCCAACCACTTTGGTATTCTAAAACCGCAAGTAACAACCGGGGATTTACTGAGTAATCTCGAGCAACGAACTCCACGATCTCAGGACCAGACAGTGTTTGCCCTTCCACTTCTTCTTGATAACGAAATAAGTAACTGTCATATTGCTCAACGAACTTTGTCACATCAAAGCTCTGAGCCAGAGGACCATAAACAAGCTCCGAGTCGGGAATAATCTTAAAATCCGTCCCAGGTTCCCCTGGAACAGGAGCAGGGATAATCAGTTCCTGTCCTACTTCTAACAAGTCTGGATTTGGAATTTGATTTGATGAAAGTATCATTGGCACATTTATTTCAAAAATAGCCGCAATTTTGCCCAGACTATCCCCTCTTTGCACAATATACTGTTCTACCTCACTTCGAATTTCTGGTAATTGACGCGCAACATCTGGAGTTGGAGATTCGATGGAAAGATCATCTGGACGCCTTACCACCGGTTGAAAAGTGGTAGATGTTGGGGAAGGTATCGGAGTTGAAACGGTTGTAACTGTTGGTTTATTAAAATCGAGCGTTGGAATCGCCACCGGTTGCACAGGTTGACGGCACGACAGCGTGATAAGTAACACCAATAAAATGGGATAGAACTTTTTCATTCGTGAACAATGCATTGGATCATCTCCGTACATTCTACCGTGAAGGAAATATCAAGTCAACAACGCCTCGTCCAGCTAGCAAGTGGCAGAATAACCTGTAAATCATTTCATCTGAGTGCGAGGGTATAATATTGATATTCCAATTGGTGAGGTCTGCTATGACAAAACCCATATTAGAATGCATCCCAAATTATTCTGAAGCGCGCCGTCCTGATGTGATAGAAGCGATCATAGGTTCTATCACTTCTGTAGAGGGTGTTACCTTATTGGATCGGCATTCCGATCTTGACCACAATCGTACTGTCCTGACTTTTGTCGGTCCACCAGATGCAGTGGAGGAGGCAGCCTTTCGGTCAATTTCCAAGGCGGCCGAGTTGATCAATCTTGACCACCATACAGGTGCACATCCCCGGATCGGTGCGACAGATGTGGTTCCTTTTGTGCCTCCAGGCTGTGGATTACCCCAGCAGAGAGGTGACTATTAATGGAAGTTGGAAAAACTAAAGTCATAAGCGTCCTGGTTGAAAACAAGCCGGGTGTCCTCCACCTTATCGCCAACCTGTTCCGCCGAAGAAACTTTAACATCGAAAGCATTACTGTCGGTCCCACCCAACAACCAAGCATAGCCCGAATGACTATAACGGTCAACGAAGATGAAAAAACAATTGACCAAGTCATCAAACAAGTCGCCAAACAAATCGACGTGCTTAAAGTCAGCGAACTC
>Ga0208980_10002116_pt1 | contig 12052 bp, 7 predicted proteins | sample WetSurMetagenome_3_FD_187993 | JGI IMG/M metagenome (GOLD analysis project Ga0208980, IMG submission 187993) | Wetland microbial communities from Twitchell Island in the Sacramento Delta, sample from surface sediment Aug2011 Site A1 Bulk (version 2) | ecosystem: Environmental > Aquatic > Marine...
CGCCAAGGCATCCGGGGTGGAACTCACGGGATATTCACAGGACAGCCGTCCTCAAACCAAGGGCAATTCCCGTCTTGCTTTTTTGCCTTTCATAATAATTATTCTTTTTTTGTTATTCGGGGGGAGAGGGCTCTCATCACTTCTTTTGCTGCCATTCTTTATGGGGAGAGGTTACAGGGGAACTAATAAATATAAAGGTTCCGGTTTTGGCGGTTTTGGAGGAGGCTTCGGCTGCTTCGGAGGGGGCGGTTCAGGAGGAGGCGGTTTTGGCGGTTTCGGCGGAGGAATGAGCGGTGGAGGCGGTGCCGGAGGCGGTTTTTAATGGGAGGCATTATGTCAAGGATACCAAAGGATCCTAAAGAAATTATTGACCAGTTTGTAAACGACTATAAAGGCATCTATGGTGATGCCCTTGTGAGCATGATTCTTTACGGGAGCGCGGCAGGCAGGGACTATATTCCAGGCAGGTCCGATATTAACTTCATGATTGTCCTGACCGAGGAAGGTATAAAGGATCTGGAAAGGTCATTTTCCATGGTGAAAAAATGGAGAAAGAGAAATGTGGCCATACCGCTTTTTCTGACCGAAAAATATATTGAGACCTCAACAGATGTCTTTCCTGTAGAATATCTGAATTTTCAGAGGAGATATATCCCTGTTTATGGCAAGGACGTTTTGAAAGGGTTATCAATAAAAAGGGAATTGATCAGACTTCAGGCAGAACGTGAGATCAAAGGCAAGCTCCTGCTTTTGAGGGCTTCTTATCTTGGAAGCGCCGGGAAAAAAGAGGCGATGATAGCGATAATCAAACAGTCGCTTCATGCCTTTTTAGCGATATTCAACGCCCTTCTTTTCATTAAGGATATCGATATACCGGAAGGCGGAAGATCATTAATCATAACCGTATGCAATACCTTCGGCCTGGAAAATAATGTATTCATGAGGCTCATTCATATCAGAGAGGGTAAGATCAAACCCGATGAGAAGGAGCTTAACGGGATATTTAAAGAGTATCTGAATGAGATAAATAAACTATCAAAGATTGTTGATGAATTAGGAGGATGATATGAGCAAGACAATAAAATTATTACTTATCGTTGCGGCTGTAATTTTTATTATTATCGTGATCCCGCTTCTATATCTTAGAAGCACATATAACGGCCTCGTGACCATGGATGAGACGGTGAAGGCATCCTGGGCGCAGGTTGAAAACCAGCTCCAGCGCAGATATGACCTGATCCCCAACCTGGTGGAGACGGTTAAGGGCTATGCAGCTCATGAAGAGGGTGTATTTGTGAAGGTTACGGAGGCGCGTTCCAAGGTTGCCGGGGCATCAACCGTAGACAACAAGATAGCGGCCAACAATGAGCTGTCCTCCGCTCTCTCAAGGCTGCTTGTAGTAGTAGAACAATACCCGGAACTGAAGGCGAATGAGAATTTCATCAGGCTCCAGGATGAGCTGGCAGGGACAGAGAACAGGATCAGCGTGGAAAGGCGTCGCTACAACGAGACGGTGAAGGAATTTAATATCAAGATAAGGAGATTCCCGACAAACCTTATTGCCGGAATGTTCAACTTTGGAAAGGCTGCATTCTTTGACGTGCCTGAGGAAAAACAGGAAGCCCCCAAGGTTGATTTCACCGGAAGCGGAGTTAACAAATGATAAAGGCAAGGCTATGGTTCAGATGTGCGGCAGTGCATGACCCGGTTACGCCTGTCATCATAAATCCTGCAGTGATCGGCTGGGACGCTAAGAAACGGAAGATAGATCTGACCATTGAAAGGGCCTTTAAAGGTGACGAGCTTGTTTTGAGGATGAACGGCTGGGTCACTGTGGATGTTAAAAGGGTTGTTGACGTTGTGAAGAAGCATGGCTTTTTAAAGGTTCTTGATGACCGTGACCTGGTCGTGGAATTTGAGAGGGAAGAAGATTTTCAGGCCCTTGAGACAGAGCTTGTTGAAAATTTCAGGGACCAGGTTGACCTTGAACCGATGGGCAAGGCTTAAGACATTCTATGGGTGTAATGGAGTACCGGGATAATTTTCCAAGGTTTTGAAAAAACAAGAACCGGCAGGGCGGTTAGGAATGTTTTCTTAGCTGCCTTGTTCTATTTTGCGGAGGAATGGGCGAAGTCATTCCATGTAATCCCGTTTAAGGCGCCAACCAATATACACCCCTAACATGCCCCCGATGACACTGAATATGTAACCGGTCATTAATCCTATCCTGGCGCCCAACCACCAGCCTATCCAGCTGAAGATCGTTATGCATATCAACATGAAAAGCTTTTTCATTATTTTCACCTTTCCGGGATATTGGGGATAAAGTGCAACTAAAACATTGTTTCCACTTTACCTCCCCTTGGGATAAGGGGATGTAAAGGTGGGTACGTTCGTGCAGCCCGCCTGTATCATAACTCCCATCGACCCCTCTTATCTTATGAGGGGAGAATGATGTCACAAGTCTAGTCCGGGATAAAGGTGATAGCAAGAATTATAATGCATTGCATTCTCAAGTCTTTCAGCCAATATGTTTCTTTATAAAGGTGCATATCTCTTCCATTGCCTTTTTAGCCTCGGGAAAGAGGGGCGAGCATGCAGGGTAGCAATGAAACATGCCCTCTCCGGTCCTAAGTGTAACATCGACACCTGCATCTTCAGCCTTTGCCGCAAATCTCGTAGAGTCGTCTCTCAAGAGCTCATCAGATCCTACATAGATAAGAAGGGGAGGAAGTCCAATCAGGTCCCCATACAAAGGAGATATCAATGGTAAACTCGGATCGTTGTTTCCTGTATAATATTCAGCAAATACTTCCTGTGCATCCTTCCAGCAAAGGGTGTCCAGTTCGGCATTCGTTGTCAGGGACTCGCCGGTGTTCTTCAGGTCTGTCCAGGGCGACAGGAGAACAGCAGCGGCAGGCAGCGGGATCCCCTTATCCTTCAGGCCAAGCAATGCTGCAAGACATAGATTGCCGCCGCCTGAGTCCCCGGCAAATATTATATTCGAAGGCTTAATGCCCTTGGCCAGCAAGTAATTATATGCTGCTATGGAGCTGTTCAGACCTTCAGGAAAAGGATGTTCAGGAGCAAGTGGATAATCAAATACCAGTGCGCTGATTCCGCTGCCTTTTACAAACTTGGCAACAATAGAACGGTGGGCCTTGACTGACCCGACAACCAGCCCGCCGCCATGAAAATAGAGAATAGCCTTATCCTTTGGGGCATCAGGAGAAAACATCCATTCGGCGTTGAGACCGTCGATAGAGACGGGCTGCAGTTGGAAACCGGGCGGCAATTTGCCGAAGAAATCCGAACCTCTTTCAACCTCCCCGCGTAATCGGGGTATTGACGTGCTCCAGTCAACAGAGCTTGTTCTTTTCCATTGAAGACGCAACAGGTGGCGATGTTTTAAAATAAAGACAAATAGTCTGCTTCTGAGACTGGGCATTTCAAACCTCTATAATATATATCCATACGCATACCAGGGCCAGGAGTCTCTTACCTATTAAACGATTATTCAATGAAAATATATTAAATTGTTGACTGGTGTGTCAATATCAAGAAAATATCTTCAAAAATAGTTAATTAAAGTTGCATGAAATTGTGCAACTAATATAATATGGAGTATCTTAAAAGGTGAAAACCGGATACTTACATGTATTCTACTTCGGAAGTGAAAGAATAATAAACGTATCCAATAAAAATGAAAGGATGAAAATATGTCCGAGTTTAAGAATGTAACAGCTGTTAAAGAGGCTAATATATATTTTGACGGCAAGGTAACAAGCCGTTCAATAATTTTTCAGGATGGTTCAAAAAAAACGCTGGGGGTCATGCTTCCGGGTGAATATGAATTCAACACCGACAAAAAGGAGATCATGGAGATCATGAGCGGGGACCTGGAAGTAATGCTTCCAGGGGCCATGGAATGGAAACGGGTTGAAGGCGGGGAGGCCTTCGAAGTGCCTGCAAAATCCAAATTCGGACTCAGGATAAAAAAGATTACCGATTACTGCTGTTCTTTTGTCGATTGATTAAGTAAATCATCAAATGGCATCTTGTGCTTCGACTGTGGAAGAATTTTAAAATATCCTCACAGTATTCTGAGGTCAAGCCGCAGGATTGCAAAAAGTCATGTGTTTCGCTGGATCAGCCTGTTCCAGAACTTCCCGTTCATATATGAGGGCCGTTCAGTCTTATCATTAATAACTTCTTGAGAATCACATCGTTAATCGAATCACGGGGGTCCCATGACCAGATTTATCAAAATATCCTTTTTGATTGTATTTTCGATCGTCTTTGATTCTTCTCTTCTTTTCGCCCTTGACTCAGCAAAACCCGCTGATGGCTCCCAGCCGTTGCAGATCCTGAACATCACCCCAAGCGGGGAAGATGTGCCTGCCGGGCGTCAGATTGTATTCCTGTTTAATCGTGCTGTCGTCCCTGTTGGCCGCATGGACAGGAATGCCTCGGAGATCCCGATCAGCATCACCCCGAAAGTCAATGGCCAATGGCGCTGGCTGAATACCAGCACGCTTGCCTGCATGCTGGATGAAAAATCAGCCCTCAGTCCTGCAACCAGATATGAGATCATCGTAAACCCTGGCATAAAGGCTGAAGACGGATTGACCATTAAGGAACCAGTGAAGCACAGCTTTATCACTGAACGCCCTGAGGTTGTTCACACATGGTTCTGGACCTGGAAGGCACCAGGCATGCCGGTTATAAGGTTAACCTTCAATCAGCCGGTATCGCAACTCTCTGTCGCGAAACATTTATTCATGAAACTGGAGGGGAAATCTCAAAATCGAATTCAGGTGAATGTCCAGCCTGATCCTGATGATAAAGATACCCCTCAGGCACTTCCATTGCCGGGCGAGAAGCTCGCCCTGATTACAGCCCCTGAGCAGCAAAATAAATCGCAAACAGAAAAGGACGCCGGTTTGGAAACAAACAATGACGAGTCGAGGCGGGTCTGGCTCATCTCTCCGGAAAATGAGCTCCCTGAGAATGCTTCAGTGGAACTCAGGCTGGAGCCTGGATTAGTATCAGCGCTCGGCCCTGAGCAGGGGGTGGAGAATCGCAACCTCTTGCCCTTTGACACGTTTCCGGGATTTGCCTTTGATGGCATCGGATGCATTGATAACAATAACGGAGATATTTTTATAAAATCAGGTAAAAACTCTGATGAACAATATCTCTGCAATCCTCTGAGACCCGTACGCCTTGTATTTTCATCACCGGTTATAAATTCTGAGATAAGGAAAAATGTTAAGTTTAATCCGGTGCTTTCAGGAACAGGAGCAGAGTATGATCCATGGGATGATGCAGGAGATTATTCAAGTCTGAGATCGCCTCATAATCGCGGTCAGGAATATCAGGTGTGGCTGCCTGGAATCCTGAAGGCAAATCAGGTTTACCAGGTTAAAGGAGGTTCAGGGTTGCGTGATGAGTTCGGGCGCACACTGAAGAATACGATCGATATCACCTTTAAAACAGATCACAGGCTGCCGGATTATAATCTGCTAAATCCATTATCGGTCCTGGAAAAATATGTGGATACGGATATGCCTGTCGTTGTCACCAACCTGGATAAAATGACCTTGACATTCGACAGGATGACAGCAAAAGGCAAGGAAGAGTCCTTAAAGCAGGAGCTTGTCATGCCCGAGGTCAAGGATCTGGCCGTAAAAATTCCAACACAGGTCCGCAAGATGCTTGACGGGCAGTCAGGCGCGGTAAGAGGAACAGTTGCTTCTTCCCCTGATGTCTCCAAACATTATACTCAGAAGTCATTTTTCGCCGAGGTAACTCCATTTCAGGTTCATGCAAAGGTCGGTCATTTTAACACCATTGTGTGGATTACGGATCTGCAGACCGGCGAACCGGTATCAGGTGCAAAGGTAAAGATCTACAAGGATACCTATAGGGGCCTGTCACAGCGGCCTGAAATCCTGACAGAGGGGATTACTGATTCAGAAGGGACTGCTTACCTGGCGGGGTCAGAGAAGATCGATCCAGAGCTGAACTTTGCCTATGCATATGAAGATACTAAACCATTGCTGTTTGTGCGTGTCGAAAAGGCTGATGATATTGCCCTGTTGCCGCTGGATAATGAATTCCGTGTGGGCACATATCAGGCATCCAAATATACGATCTGGTCTTCCAAGCAGAGAGAGTACGGGCATATCCATGCCTGGGGTACTACGGCCCAGGGTGTTTACAGGGCAGGGGATACAATACAGTATAAGTTCTATGTGCGTAATCAGGATAATGAAAGATTTATCTCACCTCCAAAGGAAGGCTATACGATGCAGGTCATGGACCCCATGGGCAAGACGGTCCATGAGGTAAAAGACCTTGTCCTGTCAGAGTTCGGCGCGGGCGAGGGTGAATTCACAGTTCCCAGGACAGGGGCGGTCGGGTGGTATCAGTTTTATCTTTCAGCCTCCTTCACTAAGTCGACCTGGGAACCCATGAGGGTCCTGGTCAGCGACTTTACGCCATCGCCCTTTAAGGTAACCACGGATATCAACGGCCATAACTTTCAGCCCGGCGACGGGATGGAGGTCACCACACAGGCGAGGCTCCATAGCGGAGGCCCTTACGCGGACGCCTCAACCAGGGTTACCGTTACCCTGAAAAGCATGGAATTTTCCTCTGATGATCCATCAGCAAGGGGATTTTCCTTTGACAGCTATGCGCCGGAGAGCCCTTCGGAAGAGATGGTGCACCAGACAGACGGCAATGTTGACGACAAGGGCGACCTAGTCACCAAGTTGAACCTTCCCGAAAGCAAGATCCTTTTCGGCAGGCTGGAGACCGAGAGCGCGGTGCGGGATGATCGCGGAAAATATATCACGGGAAGCGCATCTGCGAGTTATGCCGCCAGGGACCGGTTTGTAGGACTCAGGTCCACCTCATGGATCCTTGAAGCGGATAAGCCTGGCATAATCGATGTGCTTGCGGTGGACGCGAAAGGCAGGCCGGTCGAGGGCATCCCTGTTACTCTCAAGGTGGAACATAGAGAAACAACAGCAGCCAGGGTGAAGGGCGCGGGGAATGCCTATCTTACCCAGTTTACCCATCAATGGGTAGAGTCCGGAAGTCAGGTGATTGAAACTGCCAGCCTGCCCGTAAATTTCACCTTCATCCCCAGGGAGTCCGGCTCCTACAGGATAACGGCTGTTATCAGGGACTCTAAAGACAGGGAACACAGCACTCAGATTTCACAATGGGTCGCCGGCAAAGGATCGGTTATATGGGAAGAGGATGAGAATAACAGCCTTGAGATTGTTGCTGAAAAGAAGGAATACAAGGTCGGTGAGACGGCCAGGTACCTTGTGAAAAATCCGTTTCCCGGCGCAAAGGCGCTCGTCACTGTTGAACGCTACGGAGTGCTGAAACACTGGGTACAGACCCTTGAGACGGCCACACCTGTAATAGAGTTTCAGGTCGAAAAGGATTATATTCCGGGATATTACCTGTCTGTTGTAGTCATGTCCCCCAGGGTGGATAAACCACTGGGAGATAATGACGTTGACCTGGGCAAGCCGGCCTTTCGTATGGGTTATGTAGAGACGCCGGTTTCTGATCCATATAAAGAGATTGCTATCGATGTAAAACCTGAAAAGGATACCTATAAACCGGGAGACAGGGTCAAGGTGAACCTTCATGCAGCGTCCCGCAATAACGGCAGCAATGAACCCATTGAACTGGCTGTCGCAGTCCTTGACGAGGCGGTCTTTGACCTTATTGCCGGAGGCAGTGACTACTTTGATCCCTATAAGGGTTTCTATACCATTGACGGGCTTGATATGGATAATTTCAGCCTTCTCATGCAGCTGGTAGGCCGCCAGAAATTTGAAAAAAAGGGCGCAGATCCTGCCGGTGACGGAGGGGTTGAACTGGGGCTGAGGTCGGTATTCAGGTTTGTCAGTTACTGGAACCCTTCCATAAAGGCTGATACCCAGGGAAATGCAGACATAGAGTTTGAGGTGCCTGATAACCTGACCGGATGGCGAGTGCTTGTCATGGCTGTGACGCCGGGCGACAGGATGGGGCTTGGCGAGGGTCACTTCACAGTAAACAGGCCGACCGAGATACGACCTGTGATGCCCAACCAGGTGACAGAAGGTGATAGCTTCCAGGCAGGCTTCAGCATCATGAACCGCACGGACAAGACCCGTGAACTGACTGTCACAATAACTGCCATAGGTTCAATAGAAGCTGAGAAAGGCAAGGGATTTCAGCAGATCACGCAAACTCTGACAGCAGAACCCTATAAACGCACTACCGTGTGGCTGCCTTTAAAGAGCAAGGGAGACGGAAAGATTAAATTTGCTGCCAAAGGCGGGGATGCCTTTGATCAGGATGGTGTTATCCACGAGCTTGAGGTGCGCAAGAGGGCGAGTCTTGAGACTGCTGCCACATATGGTTCATCGGCTGCGGGCAACATTACAGAATCCCTCCTGTTCCCTGAGGACATGAGGACAGACACAGGCAAGGTAAATATAAATCTTTCACCAACAGTCATAGGCAATGTTGAAGGGGCCTTTGCATATATAAGGGATTATCCATATATATGCTGGGAGCAGGTCCTTACCAAAGGTGTAATGGCATCCCATTATCAGAACCTTAACAAATACATGTCTGATGAGTTCACATGGGAGGATTCAAAGGAACTGCCCCGGTCCACGCTGGAAATGGCAGGTTCATATCAGGCGCCTAACGGAGGAATGGTCTATTACATCCCTGAAGACCGCTATGCAGACCCTTACCTGAGCGCCTATACAGCGCTTGCCTTCAAATGGCTGAGGGATAGCGGTTACAAGGTTCCTTCCGCAGTTGAAGATAAACTGCACGAGTATCTTATCACCATGCTTAGAAAGGATGTTGCGCAGGATTTCTATTCCAAAGGCATGGCATCAACAGTGAGGGCTGTTGCTCTGGCAGCCCTGGCCAAAAACAACAAGATCACCATTGAGGATCTAAGGCGTTATCAGCCCTATATGAAGGAGATGGACCTCTTCGGCAAAGCCCATTTTCTGATGGCAGCCATCGGGATAAAGGGCGCAGAGGACATGCGGAAGGAAGTCTTTAATATGATCCTTTCTCATGCAGATCAGACAGGCGGCAAATTTGTATTCAATGAGGCCTTTGATGACAGCTACAGCAGGATACTGACATCATCGTTGAGGACCAATGCGGCAGTTTTGAGCGCCATTGTTGCCTATGGGAAGACAGAGGAGGCAAAGGCAGTGGCAGGGGATATACCATTTAAGATAGTGCGCTATATCACCCAGACACGCAAGCAGAGCGGGCGCTGGGAAAACACCCAGGAAAACATCTTCTGCATGAATGCCTTGATTGATTACAGCCGGGTTTATGAAAGCGAAAATCCAGACATGACAATAACAGCAAGGCTTGATAAGAAAATCATGGGCGAGGCTGAGTTTACGGATGTGCGTGATAAGCCAGTAGAGATTAAGAGGCCAATAGAGAAAAATGACCCTGGACGCAAGGCCGGTGTAACAATTGAGTGGGATGGGCAGGGCAGACTCTACTACAGTGTGGCATTATCTTACGCCCCAAAGGTGCTCAAGGCCGATCCTGTAAACGCTGGAATAGATGTCCGAAGGGAATACAGCGTGGAACGTGACGGCAAGTGGATACTGCTCAGGAGCCCAATGGAGATCAAAAGGGGTGAGCTTGTGAGAGTGGATCTCTATGTCTCCCTGCCTGCGGCGAGAAACTTTGTAGTGGTTGATGATCCTGTGCCGGGAGGACTGGAGCCCGTCAACAGGGACCTGGCAACCTCATCAACGGTTGATGCAGATAAGGCAGAAACTGATTATGCTGCGGACTCCTGGTGGTTTCACTATGGCGAATGGTCCTATTACGGGATGTCTAGATGGAGTTTTTATCATAAGGAACTGCGTAATCACGCGGTGAGGTTCTACTCTGAATATCTCATGGCAGGCAATTATCACCTGTCCTACATTGCCCAGGCAATAGCATCCGGTGAATTTACAGTAATGCCGACCCACGCGGAGGAGATGTATGACCCGGATGTATTCGGAAAAGGCTCGCCGGCAATGTTGAATGTGAAGATGGAGTAAGAAAATCAGCTGAGTGCTTTTAGAATAATAATGTAAACCCTTCCTGCCTCCCTTTATCCCGGGGGGAGGTGAAAAGAATTTTGAAAAGCGGGATTATTTAGGCATGCATTGATCTTGATTGGAAGATAAGAAATAAATCGAAGGTTAATACGTCAATGATGGTAATCAGACGAAATCAAATATTTACTGTCTCTTGCATAGGCATGATTATATCCCTCGTAACCTTTATCTGGAAGACCTATTCCGACATCCTGCCGCTCCCTGATACCCTTTCCCCTGATGCCTCTAATGTCAGCAGGATACGCATCCTTGACCGCAATAATATCCCCCTGACCATGACCTATCAGAACAGGTGGAATACCTATGATTATGTCCCTCTCCATGAGATGCCTGAATTCCTGCAGCAGGCCTTTATTATCTCAGAGGACAAACGGTTTTATACGCATAGCGGCGTCGATTGGCTCGCACGTCTGAACGCGATATGGCAGAACGGAAGGGCATTGGGGGCGGTACGGGGGGCGAGCACCATCAGCGAGCAGGTAGTGCGCATGTTGCATCCCCGGCCCAGAACCCTGTGGTCCCGCTGGATTGAAGGCATTGAGGCATCCAGGCTGGAAAGGAGTTCTTCGAAGGCAGAAATCCTGGCGTTCTACCTTAATGAGATACCATATGCCAGCAACCGAAGGGGCGTTGTCCAGGCAAGCCGCTTTTATTTTGACCGTGACCTTGAGACCTTGAGCAGAAAGGAAATCCTGGCCCTAGCAGTTATGGTGCGGTCCCCTAGCAGGCTGGACATACATAAAGATCTGGATGGAATTGAGAAACCTGTTGCAAGGCTTGCAGCATCCATTGAAAAACAGGGAGTAATCAATGATCGTGAGGCTGGACAGATCCTGCAGGAGGATATACAGATCAGGGACTCCGAATTAGCGGTGGATGCGGGCCATTTTGTCGATTTCCTTTATCAGACAAGGTCTTCGTCCCTGTTGCCGGTTCACGGCCAGGTGAACACCACCCTGGACGCATCCCTGCAATCAAAGGCCAAGACTATTCTGGATAACCGGCTGGATGACCTTTCCAGAAGCGGGGTAAAAAACGGGGCGCTGCTGATAACGGATAACCGGACCCATGAGGTCCTGTCATGGGTTGTCAGCGGCAAGAGATCCGATGATACGCCGGCCGGCTGGATTGACGCTGCCACTACTCCGCGTCAGCCCGGCTCCACCCTTAAGCCTTTTGTCTATGCTTTGGCCCTGGATAAGGGCTGGACAGCCGCCACTCTCATAGATGACTCGCCTTTGGCCGAGCCTGTTGGCACGGGATTGCATTCCTATCATAACTACAGCAGGATGCACTATGGAAAGCTGACATTAAGACAATCCCTTGGTAATTCACTGAATGTGCCTGCCGTACGCACGCTTCAATTCATTGGAGTTGAAAAGCTACTCACATCTCTCCATCAAATGGGCATGAAAAGCCTTCAGCAGCGCCCTGATTTTTATGGAGACGGCCTTGTATTGGGGAACGGAGAGATAACATTGTATGAGCTGGTACAGGCCTACGCGACCCTCGCCAATCAGGGCATTTATTATCCACTTAAAATTATATTGAACGAAGAAACCGGTACAGGCAGTGTAACCAAACCATTTTCCTCCGAGGCTGCATCACTTATCGGAAACATCCTCTCTGATTCAAGCGCCCGCCGGCTGGAGTTTGGAGATGGCGGACTGCTGAGTTTCCCCGTCCAGACCGCGGTCAAGACAGGCACCTCCAGTGATTACAGGGATGCATGGGCAGTGGGTTATAATAATGATTACACCGTAGGCGTGTGGATGGGGAACCTGGATCGTACGGCAATGGATCACATTACAGGATCAAAGGGACCTGCAATGGTACTCCGTTCCATATTCGCGGAAATGAACCGCAATCAT
>Ga0208980_10002117_pt1 | contig 12052 bp, 9 predicted proteins | sample WetSurMetagenome_3_FD_187993 | JGI IMG/M metagenome (GOLD analysis project Ga0208980, IMG submission 187993) | Wetland microbial communities from Twitchell Island in the Sacramento Delta, sample from surface sediment Aug2011 Site A1 Bulk (version 2) | ecosystem: Environmental > Aquatic > Marine...
CTGGCCAATGCAGCTTAACAGGGTGTCCGTTTTCGCTTGACCACATCAGTGCGACTGGGGACCGCGTAGTGGCGGTGGCGGTTGCGGTAGCAGCAGCAGCGAAAGTGCGCCCGCGCCTTCTGGCCGAGGTCCGCGGCCCACTGGCTGAGGGCTTTGTAGCCGCACATCCCGCAGAGGGTCGCACCCGCCGATGGCTCGCACCGAGGGCAGGGGATATCGGCAAAAAAGTCGGGGAGAGCACACATCTGTTCAGCGCTCAACAGGATCTTTGGGGCTCCATGACAATAGTGGGGGCCGAGTACCGGACGCGACAGGTCGGCTTGGGCTTGGGCGTGCAGCGGGCGGACAAAGACGCGCTCGGCGGCGTCAGGCTCGGTGCTGTAACCCTGGGGTGCGGCGAAAGCCGCGGGTGTCGCCCACCTCATGCCAGTTGCGGCCCGGTAGAGCGTGCCGTGGAAGCGACGCGGATCGACGAAGGTCTCCAGCAACAGCAGTGGGTAGCCGAAACGCTCCCGCCAGTCCCCTGCCAGGCGGCGTTCGCACAGGGCCAGCACGCGGGAGGCGAGGTTCGGGTAGTGGTGCTCGGGCAGGATCAGAAACCGACCGTTGTTGGCGACCAGATGCAGAAGATCATACTGGTGGCGAAATCTCCACCCGATCCCGGCGTCACGCGCCGCACACTTCCAGACCGCGGCGGAGAAGCTCACAAGGGCCAACCACTCCCCCTTCCAGGTGGCGACATACCACAGGGTATGGCCGGTCTTCGGCAGCGCCCTGAGGTAGTGCCTCCATCAGGGCCTGGAGGCGCACTTCTTCATGCACAGCAACCGGTTGTAGGACGATATCTCGGAGCTTCAAGCACCAGGTCTCACAGCGGGGGGGCGTTATACCCGCGTTGCCGGGCGTTTTCCAAAATCAAGGGTAACTGCATGTCGAAAGAACGAAATGCTCTTTAGGACAGCCTCGTCCTGCCCATCCCCTGAGGCCCGTTTCAAGAGTCCCGAGGCCCGCTACTCCGCGGCCTGCCCTCATCCTCCCTCGGATGATTCCCAGCCTGCGCCAGGTCTGGCCAGGCAAGCTGCAGATAGATCAGCATCGACCACAGGGTGAGCACAGCGGCCAGGTAGAACAGGACCAGGCCGATCTGATAGATCGGGATGCCCAACAGGGGATTGCGGAAGATCAGGAAGATGATGGCGACCATCTGGGCACCGGTCTTGAACTTGCCCACCACCGAGACGGCCACCCGCGAGCGGGCGCCGAGCCCCGCCATCCACTCCCGCAGGGCGGAAACGGTGATCTCGCGCCCAATGATGACCGCCGCCGGCAACGCGAGCACCGGCGAGGGGTCCGCCTCCACCAGGAGCACCAAGGCGACCGCCACCATGAGCTTATCGGCCACGGGGTCGAGAAAGGCACCCAGCGGCGAGACCTGCCCCCAGCGGCGGGCGAGATAACCATCCATCCAATCCGTCACGGCAGCCGTGGTGAAGACCAGCGCGCAAACCGCCCGGGTCCATTCCCCGGGGAGGTAGAACACCACCACGAACACCGGGATCAGCAGAATGCGGAGCAGCGTCAGTAGGTTGGGGATGTTGCTCATGGCGAGGCGCTAGGGATCCTGTCCATGAAAGGCACTGTAGATCTGCTCCGCGAGTTGGCGGCTAATACCCTCGACCCGGGCCAGGTCCTCCACGCCGGCACGCCCGAGCTCCTGCATGCCCCCGAACTGACGCAACAGACGCTGGCGGCGCTTGGGGCCGATACCCGCAATCCCTTCCAGCAGCGAGGTGGTCCGGGCCTTGCCCCGGCGCAGCCGGTGTCCGGTGATGGCAAAGCGATGGGCCTCGTCGCGGATCTGCTCAACCAGATGCATCCCCGGCGAATCACCCGGCAGTGTAACGGGGCTATTGCAGCCGTACAACCAAAGCTGCTCCAGGCCAGGCCTGCGCTCGGGTCCCTTGGCGATGCCCACCAGGGCGAGCCCACTCACGCCGAGCTCCCCCAGCGCCTCGGCCGCCGCGGCCACCTGGCCCCGGCCTCCGTCGACGAGCAGCAGATCCGGCGCCGGAACCTCGCCCTCGCGAATCCGCAGGTAACGGCGCGTCAGCACCTGGCGCAGGGCGGCGTAGTCGTCGCCCGCGGTGATGCCTTCCACGTTGAATCGACGGTAGTCCGACTTGCGCGGACCGTCCTGATCGAACACCACGCACGAGGCCACCGTGCCCTCGCCGCCGGTATGGCTCACGTCGAAGCACTCGATCCGCCGTGGCAGCTCCTCGAGCCCCAGCGCCTTGCGTAGGGCCTCCAACCGGCCGGCGTAGCCCGCCTGACTGGCGAGCCGCGACCGCAGCCCGAGCTGCGCGTTGCCCCTGGCCATCTGCAGCCAGCGGACCCGCTCCCCCCGCACCCGCGCGCGGATCTCGACGCGCCGGCCGGCACGTTCCGAGAGGGCGGTCTCGAGCAGCTCCTCATCCTCCGGTGCGACACTGCAGAGGATCTCGGCTGGAACCGGCTTATCGAGGTAATACTGGGAGATGAAGGCCGAGAGCAGCACCGGCTCATTCACCTCCTCGGGTGCCGAGGGAAAGAAGGTCTTGTTGCCCAAATTGCGGCCGGCCCGAATGTAGAACACCTGGACGCAGGCAACCCCCCCTTCGAGCGCACAGGCCAGGATGTCGAGATCGCCCCCCGCGCCACTCACGTACTGCCGCTCCTGGATGCGCTGGAGGCTGGAGATCTGATCCCGATAGGCCGCCGCGCGCTCGAACTCCAGGGACTGCGCCGCCCGCTCCATGCGCTCGCCCAGCTCGGCCACCACCTCGTTGGTCTTCCCCTCGAGAAACAGGATGGTGCGGCCGACATCGCGCGCATACTCCTCGACGGACACCAGACCCACGCAGGGGGCGGTGCAGCGGTGCATCTGATGCTGCAAGCAGGGCCGCGAGCGATTGCGGTAGAAGGCATCCTCGCACTGGCGCACCGGAAAGAGCTTCTGCAACAACTGCAGGGTCTCGCGCACGGAGCTAGCGCTCGGGTAGGGACCGAAATAACGACCCGCTCCCTTGCGCGAACCCCGGTAGAAGGCGAGACGGGGAAATACCTCCTGGGTGGAGAGATAGAGAAAGGGGTAGCTCTTGTCATCGCGCAGCAGGACGTTGTAGCGCGGCTTGAGCGCCTTGATCAGGTTGTTCTCGAGAAGGAGCGCCTCGCCCTCGGTGTGGGTGACGGTGACCTCTACACTGGCGACGCGGGAGACCATCACCTGCAACCGGTGGTTGAGGGAGCGGTTGAAGTAGCTGCCCACCCGACGGCGCAGGTCCTTGGCCTTGCCGACGTACAGCACCGTTCCCGTGGCGTCGACCATGCGGTAGACGCCGGGCCGGCCAGGGATGGTCTCCAGGAATGCCTTGGGGTCGAACGGCGCCATGGCTGGGTGATCCTAGACTCTTCGGTTGCGGGTTGCCTGCCCCTCCGGGCAGGCTCGGGACAGGCATCGGGACGGCCGCTAGGTAGCCGATTCGGGGCGAACGGCCCTCACCCCGGGGAACCTTCCGCTCGTCCTCAGTGGCCTAAAGGGGGTGTATTGCCGGATGGCCCCGGATAGCCTCACGCAGCACGACAACCCGAGGGGGCAGCAGCGCTCCAACGGCGGTTGATGGGATTATACCGAGCCCAGCAGCGCCCTCGCCCGAGCGAACACGGCCTCGAACATGGCCTGGCTGAGGCGGCGAGTCTGGGTGTTGTAGCGGCTGCAGTGATAGGAATTCAACAGCGTGCGCCCACCGGGGAGAGACTGCTCGGCACCGTGGGCAAACGGGAGCTCGCGCGGCCGCAGGCCGAGCGCCCGCACCACCGCGCCTTGGGCGATCACCCCCAGCGCCACCACCACCCCCGAGGTCTTCAGGCCCGCGAGCTCTTGGGCGAGATAGGGATTGCATTGGGCAGCCTCCGCCGGGGTCGGCTTGTTCCCGGGAGGCAGACACTTGACCGCATTGGTGATCCGGCAGTCGATCAGCTCGAGCCCATCACCTTTGGCGGTGCTTTCGGGGCGGTTGCTGAAACCGTAGCGAAACAGGGTCTGATAGAGCAGAACGCCGGCGAAATCCCCGGTGAAGGGCCGGCCGCTGGCGTTGGCCCCGTGCATGCCCGGCGCCAGGCCAACCACCAACAGGCGGGCATTGGGGTCGCCGAAAGGGGCGACCGGCGCTGCGTGATACTGGGGGTATTCCTGTTTCACGCTCCCGAGCAGGTCGGCGAGGCGTGTGCAGTGCCGGCACAGTGGATCGAACCGAACCCCCTCCACGAGAACGTCGAACCCCCCTGCCCTACTCCGGGAGAACGCCGTAGCGAAAGGCCAGGCGGGTCAGCTCCACGTCGTTCTTGACCTTGAGCTTATCGAAGATGCGCTGCCGATGGGTGCTTACGGTCTTGGGGCTCAGGCAGAGCCCATCGGAGATCTCCTGGGTCTTCTGTCCCTGCAGGATCAACAGCACCACCTCCATCTCCCGCGCCGTCAGCTCCGAGAAGGGCGTACGCGAGACGCCCTGCCAATCGGCCAGGATATGCTTGCGCGCCACACTGGCGGCCACATAGGGGTGGCCTTGATAAACGGTACGGATGGCGTCTAGCACCTCCCGCGCGGGACAACCCTTGGTCAGATAACCTGCCGCACCGGCCTCGCGCAGGGTGGCGGGATAGGGGTCTTCCTCGTAGACGGTGAGCGCGATCACCTTGGTTCCCGGCATCAGCCGCACCAGCCGGCGCGTCGACTCGATGCCCCCGAGACCTGGCATGTTGACGTCCATCATCACCACATCGGGGGTCACATCGGCTGCCAGCTTGAGGGCGGCCTCTCCGCTACTTGCCTCGGCGACGACCTCGATATCCGGTGCCGCATCGAGAATCCCGCGGATACCGGTGCGTACCAGCTCGTGGTCGTCCACCAATAGCACTCGAATCATGAATGGTCGGTCCCCCAGATCTTCTTATCCCGAACTTCACCTGTAGATCCAGAACCGCAGGCGGCCAACCCGATCGACTGCTCTGGCCCGATCCGCGTGCCCCAACCTGACACCTATCTCCGTCCGTCAGCTTTCGGCTTTGCGCCGGCCGTCAAGGCCAACCCGTCGGACTGAGGTGTCCGCGCATCCGAAAAACCGACCTGAAGCGGCTTTACCCTGCGCGCAGCGAGTTTACGCGATAAGCACACACGAGGTAAGAAACCCCGACCCCCGCACCCCTTCCCTACCCCGCTCCCGGCGGGCCGCGCCAGCGCCGCATGACCACCAGGGCATAGACCAGCGCAGTGAGGCCGAGCACCGCCACGCCCAGCCCGATCTGGATCTTGCGGGTCAACCCCGGTGGGTAGATCACCGCCATGAGATAGCGTTCGATGAAGCCCCCCGAGTAGACCATCCCACCCGCCGCGGCCCGCAGTGCATTCTCCAGCGGGGTCAAGGGACAGATGGCACCGGAAAGCTCCAGGTAGCTCGCCCAACCAACGGCCGGAAGATGCAGCCAGGCGAGCCGCGGCCATCGTAGAACCAGGAGCCCCCCGAAAACCACGAACAGGATGAAAACGAGATGCAGCACCAGCACCGCATCCGCGAGGAGGGAGAGAACTCCGCTCATCTTTGCAGCCCCGACGACAGGAGACCAGAGGGACCCCGTGTATCCTCCCCCGCATCCCTCATCAAGGATGCGCGCGTCCAGGGAGCACCGCCGCCAGCTCCCGGTGACGGAAGCAGTCCCGGGTGTGGTCGTTGACCATGCCCACCGCCTGCATGAACGCATAGCAGATGGTCGAGCCCACGAAGCGGCACCCCATTCGCTTGAGATCCTTGCTCATCCGGTCCGATTCGGGACTCGTGGCCGGCAGCTCGGCGATGGATGCCCAGGCGTTCTGCCGCGGCTCGCCATCCACATACCGCCAAAGGTAGGCATCAAGGGAGCCGAAGCGATCGCGGATGTCGAGCACCACTTGGGCGTTGCCGACCGCGGCCTCGATCTTGCGCCGGTTCCTCACGATGCCGGGGTCTTGCAGCAGCGCAACGATGCGAGCCTCCCCGTAACGGGCGACTCGCTCCGGGTCAAAGCCATCGAGCACCCGCCGATACTGCTCCCGCTTTTTGAGGATGGTGAGCCAACTGAGGCCCGCCTGGGCACCCTCCAGGATCAGCAGCTCAAAGAGCTTGCGATCGTCCCGCACCGGGACGCCCCACTCCCGGTCGTGGTAGCTGAGGTACAGGGGATCGCTCCCACACCAGGCACAGCGGGTCGGCTGCATCACCGCCACCCTTGCTGCTCCGGCGCACTCGGCGCCCGGCCCGCGACGCCGAGGCCACGGCCCGCCAAAACGCCTGACCGCGACTGGATGCGACACCACGGCAGGAGGGATATGCTTGTGGGGTTGAGAGCGAGATCCAAGCCCCGCCGGGGCGATCTCAGTCCGTATCGAGACACCTGGGGAAGCATCCACAATGAGTACCAACCGCATTATCGCCTTCGTCATGGCCGGTGGCGAGGGCTCCCGCCTGCAACCTCTCACCGCCGCCCGCTCCAAACCCGCCGTCCCCTTCGGGGCCCGCTACCGCATCATCGATTTCGTGCTGAGCAATCTGGTCAACTCCGGTATCCACACGATCTATCTGCTGGTGCAGTACAAGTCCCAGTCGCTGATTGAGCACGTCCGGCGTTCCTGGCGCGGCTCCCCACTGCTGCCCGATCAGTTCGTCACCGTGGTGCCTCCCCAGATGCGCACCGGCCCGAACTGGTTTCAGGGCACCGCCGATGCCGTCTATCAGAACCTCAATCTCATCGACCAGCACGCACCGGGGCTGGTAGCGGTGTTCGGCGCGGACCACATCTACCGCATGGACATCAGCCAGATGGTGGACTTCCACCGGGCGCGGGGGGCGGATGTGACCATTGCCGCCATGCCGGTGCCGATCGAGGAGGCGGTGGGTTTCGGCGTCATCGACGCAGACCGCGACGGCCGGATACGGGAGTTCCAGGAGAAGCCCGCGCAGCCCCGCCCCCTGCCCGATGATCCTGATCGGGCCTTCGCGTCCATGGGGAACTATCTGTTTCGCAGCGATATCCTGGTCGAGGCGCTGGAGGAAGCTCAACGGCGCGGGGAGACGGACTTCGGGCGGCACGTGCTGCCGCGCCTCCTCACCGAGCGGCGCCTGTTCGCCTACAACTTCTTCGATAACCGGGTGCCGGGGCTCCGGGACTACGAGGCCCCGGTGTACTGGCGCGATGTGGGGAGCATCGATGCCTACTACGCCGCCCATCGTGATGTGCTGGGTGCCAAACCCCCGTTCGATGTGTTCAACCCCGCCTGGCCCATCTACTCCAGTAACTACCAGGGTCCGGTCGCCCGCATCCTGGGCGGTGAGCTGCGCAATAGCCTGCTGGGGGCCGCCACGGTGATCCACGAGGGCTGCCGCATTCACAATTCCATCATCCGGCGGGAAACGGTGGTAGAGGAAGACGTGGTGCTGGAGGACTGCATCCTCATGGACTTCTCGCGCGTCGGCCGCGGGGCCCGGCTGCGGCGGGTGATCGTCGACCGCCATAACCTGATCGAGCCCGGCACCGTCATTGGTCACGACCCGGCACAAGACCGCACGCGCTACCACATAAGCCCTGGCGGCGTGATCGTGGTGCCGGGGGGGCCGCCCAGCTATTTCGCTCGCCTCCGGCGCGGCGCCAGCTTCGCCTACACCTAGACTCCGGTAGGCGCGGAAACGCGCTCGCCGGGGCCCGCGCGCAAGGGGTCCCGGCAGTTCCCCGCAGGGGCACCGGGCACGCTGGCGCGGGCGCAAGCCACGCCGGGGCCAGAGCGCTTTGGCCTATAATGTTTGGCTCGACAGCCACCCTGCCTATCCCCCTCCGGCAACCCCATCGCCCAACCCCATGTTGAAACGCCTCCTGCTCATGCTCGTCCTCGCCGGCTTGGTCTTTGGCGGCATCTTTGCCTGGAAAATGCGCCAGATGGAACAGCAGGCCGCAATGAGCGCCCGCCCACCCCCCGCCGCCACGGTGGCGGTGACCGAGGTGCGAGAGGAAACCTGGCAGCCGCGGCTCTCCGCGGTGGGCAGCGTGGAAGCGGCCCAGGGCATCTTCGTGACCAACGAGGTCGCGGGCAAGGTGAGCAGCATCCTCTTCGAGTCGGGGCAGAAGGTGCGCCTCGGTGAGGTCATCCTCCAGCTCGACGACAGCGTCGATCAGGCCGACCTCAAAGGCCTGATCGCCGAGCGCAACCTGGCCGAGATCAAGCTCCAGCGCCTGGTCAAGCTGCTGCGCGACCGCTCGGTCTCCCAGTCCGATCATGACGAGGCCAAGGCACAGCTCGATGGCGCCGAGGCACGGGTGTCGGCCAAGCAGGCCCTGATCAGCAAGAAGCGGGTCACGGCCCCCTTTGCCGGGCTGCTCGGTATCCGCAAGGTGGACCTGGGCGAGTATCTGCCCCCGGGCGCCCAGATCGTGCCGCTCGACGCCCTGGAGCCGATCTACGTGGACTACAGTCTGCCCGAGCGCTACCTGAGTGAGCTGAAGGTGGGTCAAAGCGTCAGCGTGACGGTGGCGGCTCACCCCAACCGCGCCTTCGAGGGCCGCATCAGCGCCATCAACCCAGGGATCGAGCGCTCCACCCGCTCGGTGCGCATTCGCGCCACCTTCACCAACCCCGAGCACCTGTTACGCCCCGGCATGTTCGCGGAGGTGCAGACCCTGCTGCCAGCACGCAAGAATCTCCTGACCCTTCCGCGCACCGCCATTTCCTACGCGCCCTACGGCGACGCGGTGTTCGCCATCGTGGAGAAGGACGGCAAAACCACCGTGGAGCGCCGCCCCATCACCACCGGGGCAGTGCAAAACGGACGGGTGGCGGTGGAGGGATTGCAGTCGGGTGACCGGGTGGTGGTGGCGGGACAGGTGAAGCTGCGCAACGGCCAGGAGGTGCGCATCGACAACCGTGTGGTTCCCCAGGAGGGCACGCTGCCCCCGGGCAGCAAGGCCTGAGAGGGCCGGCGTCGTGCAGTTCACCGACCTCTACATCAAGCGCCCGGTGCTGGCCAGCGTGGTCAGTCTGCTGATTCTGGTGGTGGGCCTGCGGGCCCTGTTCAGTCTCGAGGTGCGCCAGTACCCCGAGACCAAGGACACGGTGATCACCGTCACCACCACCTATGCGGGCGCCAGCGGCGAGCTGGTCAAGGGGTTCATCACCACGCCGTTGCAACAGGCCATCGCCCAGGCCGATGGCATCGACTACCTTTCCTCCACCTCGGTGCAGGGCCGTTCCACCATCGAGGCGCACATGCGCCTCAACTACGACCCCCATGCGGCGGTGGCGGAGATTCAGGCCAAGGTGGCCAGCCAGCGCAAGGTTCTGCCCGCGGAGGTGGACGACCCGGTGATCGATTCCACCACCGGCGACCCCACCGCGCTCATGTACATGGCCTTCTACAGCGAGACCATGACCCTGTCGCAGATCAGCGACTACCTGCTGCGGGTGGTGCAGCCTCAGCTCCAGGCCGTCCCCGGGGTGGCCAAGGCCCAGCTCATCGGCAACAAGACCTTCGCCATGCGGGTGTGGCTCGACCCCCGGCGCATGGGCGCCCTGGCGGTCAGTCCCACCGAGGTGGAGGACGTGCTCAAGCACAACAACTTCCTCTCGGGTGTGGGCAAGATCAAGGACCAGTTCGTCGCCATCGATCTTGCGGCGACCACCGACGTGAGCGCCGAGGAGCAGTTCCGCAACCTGGTGGTAGCCACCCGCGAGGGCACCATCGTGCGGCTGCGCGACATCGCGGAGGTGGAGCTCGGCGCCGAGGACTACGACACCCTTACCCTCTACAAGGGCATCCCGGCGATCTTCGTCGGCATCGAGCAGGCCCCGGGGCAAAACCCCCTCGAGGTGGCGAAACGGGTCCAGGCGCTCTTGCCCGATCTGCGCTCGCAACTGCCCGAGGGGCTCAAGGTGGTGATCCCCTACGACGCCAGCGTGTTCATCAGCGACTCCATCGACGAGGTATTCCGCACCCTGGCCGAGGCGGTACTAATCGTGCTCCTGGTCATCTATCTCTCGCTCGGCTCCGCCCGCGCGGCCCTGATCCCGGCCCTTGCAGTGCCCCTCTCGCTGATCGGCGGGGCCTTCCTCATGCTCCTGATGGGCTTTTCCATCAACCTGCTCACCCTGCTCGCGCTGGTGCTCGCCATCGGCTTGGTGGTGGACGATGCCATCGTGGTGGTGGAGAACATCCACCGTCATATCGAGGAGGGTCAGCCACGGCTCCAGGCCGCGTTGAACGGGGCCCGCGAGCTGGGGCTGCCAATCATCTCCATGACCACCACCCTGGTGGCGGTCTACGCCCCTATCGGCTTCATGGGCGGGTTGGTCGGCAGCCTGTTCACCGAATTCGCCTTCTCCCTGGCCGCCGCCGTGCTCATTTCCGGGGTAGTGGCCCTGACGCTCTCGCCGATGCTCTGCTCGCGGGTGCTCAAACCCGCGGGGACTGCGGGCCGCTTCGAGCAGGGGGTGGCGCGCTTCTTTGACTGGCTGGCGGCGGCCTACCGGCGCGGCCTCCATTGGGTTCTGGCCTTTCCGTCGGTGGTGCTGATCTTTGGCCTACTGGTTCTCGGCAGCATCTACCTCATGTTCGTCACCACCCGCAGTGAGCTCGCCCCCACCGAGGACCAGAGCATCCTGTTCTTCCGCGCGGTGGCACCCCAAACCGCCACGGCAGAGTACAACCAGCTCTATGTGCAGGAGGTGGTCAAGCTCTTCGAAACCGTACCCGAGTACAAGGAAAGCTTCGTCGTGGTGGGCTTTGGCGGCGACCCCACTGCCACCTTCGGCGGCTTCAAGATGCCCTCGATCCACGAGCGCACCCGCTCCCAGGCCCAGGTACAGCCGGAGGTTCAGGCCAAGCTCCAGCAGGTGGCCGGCTTCGAGGTGGCCATCTTCCCGCGGCCCAGCCTGCCGGGCTCGGGTCGCGGGTTTCCGCTGCAATTCGCGATGATCTCGGATGCCGACTACACCGAGCTCGACAGCCTGGCCGGGGCCCTCGTCGGCCGCGCCATGCAGAGCGGCAAGTTCATGTTCCTGCGCAAGTCCATCGACTTCAGCCGGCCCAAAACCACCATCGTCATCGACCGCGACCGCGCCGGCGCGCTGGGCATCAGCATGGAAGACATCGGCCGCAGCCTCTCGGTGATGGTGGGCGATGGCTTCGTCAACCGCTTCAGCCTGGCCGAGCGCAGCTACAAGGTGATTCCCCAGGTGGCCCGGCAGTTCCGCCTCGACACCGAGATGCTCAACGACTACTACCTGGCCACACCGAGCGGCGAGCAGGTGCCGCTAGGGAACCTGGTGCGTTTCGAGGACAAGATAGAGCCCAGTCAGCGCACCCAGTTCCAGCAGCTCAACGCCGTCACCCTCGAAGGGATCATGGCGCCGGGCGTCCCCCTCGGCGAGGCCATGGCCTTCCTCGACGCCCAGGCCAAGGAGCTGTTCCCCAACAACGTCACCTGGGACTACACCGGCGAGTCCCGCCAGTACGCCCAGCAGGGCAGCGCGCTGGTGGTCACCTTCTTCATGTCGCTCCTGGTCATTTATCTCGTGCTCGCCGCCCAGTTCGAGAGCTGGCGCGACCCGCTCATCATCCTGGTCTCGGTGCCCATGTCCATCGCCGGGGCGCTGGCCTTTCTCACCCTGGGCTTCGCCACCATCAACATCTACACCCAGGTGGGCCTGATCACCCTGATCGGCCTGATCGCCAAGAACGGCATCCTGATCGTGGAATTCGCCAACCAGCTCCAGATCCGTGAGCACCTGAGCAAACGCGAAGCGGTGGAGCGTGCGGCCACCATCCGCCTGCGCCCGATCCTCATGACCACGGTGGCCATGATCGTGGCCATGGTGCCGCTGCTCGTCGCCTCGGGGCCAGGGGCGGTGAGCCGCTTCGACATCGGACTGGTGATCGCGAGCGGTCTAGGGATAGGCACCCTGTTCACCCTGTTCGTGGTGCCCGGGGTCTATCTG
>Ga0208980_10002118_pt1 | contig 12050 bp, 10 predicted proteins | sample WetSurMetagenome_3_FD_187993 | JGI IMG/M metagenome (GOLD analysis project Ga0208980, IMG submission 187993) | Wetland microbial communities from Twitchell Island in the Sacramento Delta, sample from surface sediment Aug2011 Site A1 Bulk (version 2) | ecosystem: Environmental > Aquatic > Marine...
CGACATTACTGTCTGACCGGTGAGCTCTTACCTCGCCTTTTCACCCTTACTCCGCCGTCTTGCGACACCGGAGCGGTTTGTTTTCTGTGACACTTTCCGTTCCTGACGGCTTTGGCCGTCGGGACCCCTGCTCTTAACGGGGCACCTTGCTCTGTGGAGTTCGGACTTTCCTCATCTCGTTCAAAGACGGACGCGGTTGCCCGACCTGCAGTTGTGATTATTTGTTAGTTAGTTAAAAAGACTCTGGATGCTGCCATAGTCCCTGGGGCCGAAAGACAACGCTATTTCTTGGATGCAACGGTCGAACTCGCCTCAGCGATTTCGTCGGACACGACGATGCGTCCACATCGCTCACACGTGTAGAGCATGTTGTTGAGTCGAAGTTCCAGCAGTTTCTGCGGCGGTACCCTGTTGAAACACCCGCCACAGGCGCCTCGTTTCACTGGCACCACCGCCTTGCCTTTCTTTGCCTTCCTGATACGTTCGTACGCCGCAAGGTCGGCCTTCTCGATTCGCGCAACAATCTTCTGGCGATCATGGCCATACTTCAGTTCCTCCGCCTCTGTGCTCTTGGAGACCTCTGCGAGTGCCTTCCGCTTTTCTTCAAGGTCGGCTTTTGCCACCTCCAGTTTTGCTTTCGTTTCCTCAATGTCTGTTCTGGAGATCGTCGCTTTTCCCTCAGCCGCCTCCATTTCTTTTTCAAGTCGTGTGATTGCCGCTGTTGCAGCGTCCATTTCACGGGAGAGAGCGTCGTACTCTTTGTTGTTCCGGACTTCAAATTGCTGTTTCTTGTAACGGTCAAGCTTCCCCTTCATGTTGATGATCTCGCCGTCGGCGATGTCTCGTGTGGCAAACGCGGATCTCATTTCATGTTCAAGGGCGGAGAGACGGCTCTCCAACTCACTTACCTGTGCCTCCCCCTGGCGGGTCTCAGCCGGGAGATCGCCTTTGAGTTCTTCTATCTCGTCAAGACTATTATCAATGAGCTGCAATGCATAAAGATTACGTAACTTGTTTTCCAATGGTGTTCCTTCTTTAGTTGTATGCAATCGGGTTCGATGATGTCCGCGTTGCGTAGACAGGAGTCTGTATCCCGTGCAGACGGAAATCATCTTTGAGCCTCTTCACAAGCGAGTCTACAATGGGGTATTCTGTTTCATAATGGCCTGCATCAACGAGCAAAATTTGGTCGGCTGCATCCTGGAAGCTGTGGTATTTCACATCAGCAGTAACGTATGCATCCGCTCCCTGGCGGATTGCTTCGTCAGTCAACTCGGATCCACTCCCCCCACAGACTGCCACGCGACGGATGCGATTTCCCCTTGTTCGAGAAGAGCGGATCGTGTTTCCACCCAGTGCAACCCTTACATGATTCATGAACTGTCGTGACGACATGGATTTTGGGAGCTCTCCAATAACGCCCATACCATATTCCTTGGAAGTATTTTCCAGCGGATAGATGTCGTATGCCACCTCTTCATACGGGTGGGCATTGACCATTGAGCGAACAACGGACTGTATATTAGGTTGATCCACAATCATCTCGAGACGGATCTCCTCGGCTTGCTCAAGTTTCCCGCGCCTTCCGGTTGTCGGAGAGGAGCGTTCATTCCCTTTGAATGTTCCTGTTCCCGCGGTCCGAAATGAACATACCTCGTAGTTGCCGATTCGCCCGGCACCGGCATCTGCCATTGCGTTCGCGACTCGCTCTACATACGCAGGGGGAATGAACGTGACAATTTTCCTGCTCAGTCTGTAACTCTTCAGGAGGAAATCCATATTGCGCAGTCTGAGTTTCTCTGCCAGGGCAAAGCTCGTACCGCCACGTGAAAAATCCAGATTCGTATGTGCTGAATACAGACTGATCTTCGACTTCAAGAGTCGCGCAACACAACGTCCTGACCGGCTGCGCAAATCTACGGCGCGCAAAGGTCTGAACAAGAGCGGATGGTGGCTGATGATGAGATTCGCGCGTCGTATCGCTGCTTCGCGAATACTCTTTTCAGTGGCATCGAGACAGACGAGAATCGCTCTGACGGCCAGATCAGGTGAACCGACCTGAAGACCAACATTGTCTCCTTCCCATGCAATCTCTTTCGGTGCCCATCCCTCGATGATCTTTTGAATATCCTTGACGGTCATAGACAGAGCGGTGATACCACAAAAAAAGTGTCCCGCCTTCGGCGGGACACTTGTTATCTGGGAACTCTAAATTCTACAGAGTCTTGTTCGACAATCAATGGGAAGCGTAAAACCATTCAGATCTCATCCACTTGATCACAAAAAAGCGTGCAAAAATATAGGAAGAGATCGCCTGAGATGCAAGCAGAATTCGGACAATACGGGCACGATATTCCACTGGCCAGCCCGTGGAATATTAGACCTTGTCGAACTCAATTCGTTCGAAGTTGATATCGCGCAGCTTGGTGATTTCCTTCTCGATCAGGCTGATGTTGTGGTCAAGTTCCTTCACCAATTCGATCTCTTCCCCCGGCAGCCGCTGACGGGAGAGTATGTCGGTGCTTATCTTCATCGCCGCCAACGGATTGTTGAACTCGTGACACACTGTCACCACAAGCTCCTTGATTGCGTCGGTTCTCTTTTTGGCGATCAGATCAGTTTTCTGTTGCTCGGCAATTCTCTGTTTGAGGTAGACACGCTCGATGATATTCACGATGGTGCGGGGAAGAACGGAGTCAACGGCGTCATCCTTCACCATGAAATCCTCAATCCCATATTTCATCGCCTCAATTGCCAGACGAAAATCACGATTGGAGGTGAGGAAGATGATCGGCACTTCAAACTTGTTGTCTCTAATCCGCTTGGTTACTTCGAGGCCGTTGATCTCGGGAAGGTAGTAGTCGATCAGGACGAGGTCGATCTTCTTGTTCTTCTCCAGTTCATCGAGTGCAGTGGGTCCATCCTGTTTCCAGACGATATTGAACTTCTTGCCCTGGTATTTGGCAAGAAGTTGCTGGGCAACAGCCATGTACCCGCTGTCGTCATCGACAAAGAGGAGGTTGATAATCTCAGGCGTTTCCATTGTCCGTTATGATGATTTCCACCATGATAATAGCATTTGAGCGGAAGAGTTGCAAATGGTTTCTGAGTTGGAACTGGGAACTGCTTTGGGGACAATGATTCCACAGACGAAGACAGTTGATTTTTTGCATTTGTTTGTCTATTTTCGCTCACCCCGCTTAAAGCAATTCTGGGGGCGAACAACGCGCGTTGGGAGGCATTAAGTCGGCGTTCCGCAGAATAACATCCGGAGTGGTACATGGCTGAAAAAAGCAAGATACTTGTAGTAGACGATGAGGATGCGCTCAGGACAGTCTTGAGCGGTGAGCTCGTCAGTGAGGGGTATGACGTGGGCACGGCATCTGATGGCGATGAGGCCATCGCCAATCTCCAGAAAGAAAAATTTGATCTCATCCTTCTGGATATCAAGATGCCAAGGATGAATGGCTTCGAGGTATTGAAATTCGTGAAGGAAAAATTCCCCAAGACAAAGGTCGTGATGTTGACGGGCTTTGCTGACCTGAAGAATGCAATCGAGTCCAAGAAGCTTGGGGCCGAAGATTTCGTCAGTAAACCGTATGACTTGGTGGATTTGTTGACAACCATCGAACGGGTCTTGAGTGAATAAGGATACAACTTCTGGCGATGTTGCCATCGCCCCCCAGAAAGTCGGAGCTCCAATGTCAAAACGTTACAATCTCTTGATTGTTGATGATGAGGAATCTCTCCGCACGCTTCTCGAAAGCGAGTTGGCCGAGACGCAGGAGTTCGCGGTCGATACGGCCTCCGATGGAGGTCAGGCAATCAACCTGATCCAGGGGAAAGTGTATGATGTCATTCTCCTGGATATTCGCATGCCGCGAGTCAGCGGCATTGAAGTGCTGAAATTTGTCCACGAATACTCTCCAACCACCCAGGTTATCATCCTCACAAACTACGCCGACGTAAAGACCGCGATCCAGACTATCAAGCTTGGAGCATATGACTTTCTCGCCAAGCCCTATGACATTGACGAATTGTTTAACACAATACATCGGGCCATAGAACGGAAACAGCTGTTTATCGACAACAAGTTGATGAAGAGCGAACTTACGAGAAAGGCCGGGAGCTTCGAGCTCATTGGCCAGAGTCCGGCTTTCTTGAAGCTCGTTGAAAGCGCAACACGTTTTGCAGAGAGCGATTCTTTTGTTCTCATTCAGGGCGCGAGCGGCACTGGTAAGGAATTGATTGCAAGTCTCATCCATCGTCGCAGTCCCAGAAACGACCGTCCTTTCGTTGCCGTAAACTGTGCCTCAATCCCTGACACTTTGCTCGAGAGCGAACTGTTTGGCCACGAGAAAGGTGCGTTCACCAACGCCTATCAAACAAAACAGGGGCTTGTTGAGGTTGCCAACGGCGGTACACTCTTTCTGGATGAGGTTGGAGACATCAGTCCCGCAATTCAGCCAAAGCTCCTTCGATTTCTGGAAACGGGGGAGTTCAGGCGAGTCGGTGGAACCAACCTGCTGACAGTTGATGTGCGTGTAGTTTCTGCCACCAACAAGGACCTTCGTGAAGAAGTGAAAATGGGTAGATTTCGAGAGGATCTACTCTATCGATTGAATGTTGTTACGCTGCGCGTCCCCGTCCTTAGCGAGCGAAAAGAAGACATCCCTATTCTGGCGGAGTACTTTCTTGTTCGGAAAGCGAAGACGAAGACACCAAAGAAACTCTCTCAGAGGGCGATGGACCTCCTACTGCAGCACGATTGGCCGGGTAACGTGCGTGAACTTGAGCATGTGCTGGAAGGTGCTGTTCTGCTTTCTTCCAGCGATATGATCGAGGACTCTGATCTTTCAATGTACTTCCATCGGTCAGAAAAGGGCTTTCAGGAAGGATCCAGTGCAATGGCTCCCAGTCTGCTGGCAGATGCTTCGGTACCCCTTGAGGAAGTTGAGCGAATGCACATTGAGCGAACGCTCAAACACTTTAATTACAGCCGTACGAAGAGCGCCACTGCATTAGGTATCAGCAAAAAGACCCTCTATCTAAAGATCAAGCAGTACGGCATGAAGGTTCAAGATCCTTGAGTCTGCCTTTTTCTGGTGTGAGCGTCTCAAACTCGATTTTAGGATGAGTGAAACTTTTCTTGGAGTTGGTTAGTATAACAGGCTGACCAGTAGTACATCAAATCTCTCCTTCAGAAAGCCGGAAGCACCTGACCAGTGAGTTCCGGCTTTCTCCTTTTCGAGACTGTCTCTTCCTTGACAATTGGCTCTTTTTTTTGTTCATTTGATGCAGTTTGTGAGCACTTTTGCCCTGTGTTGCTTTTTCTGAACAGGGCTTTTTCCCATTCCGCCTGAACTTCGGGACCCTCATGCACAAATTCCAAGGCGTTGACTACTACAATATCGACTCTCTTTTGAGCGGGGAAGAGGTGTTGGTGCGTAACACGGTCCGCGAATTTGTTGACGACAACGTTCTTCCGATCATCGAGAAACACAACCGAGCTGGAACATTTCCAATGGATTTGATCCCGGAAATGGCCCAACTGGGCATGTTCGGAGCGACACTTCCTGCCAGGTACGGTTGTGCTGGCATGAACAATGTTGCCTATGGTCTCGTGATGCAAGAGTTGGAACGTGGCGATAGCGGTGTCAGGAGTTTTGCTTCTGTGCAGAGCGGACTTGTCATGTACCCAATCCACGCTTACGGGTCTGAGGAACAGAAAGACTTCTGGCTGCCACAACTCGCAAAGGGGGAGAAAGTTGGATGCTTTGGACTGACTGAGCCTGACTTCGGGTCCAACCCCGGTGGAATGATCACCCGGGCAGAGGAAGTTGGAGATGGTTACCTCATCAATGGCGCCAAAATGTGGATTACCAATGGTACCCTTGCAGATGTAGCTGTTGTCTGGGCGAAATTGAATGGGGGCGTTCGCGGATTCTTGGTTGAGAAAGGGACGAAAGGTTTCTCTGCTCCCGAAATGAAAGGCAAGCACTCGTTGCGAGCATCTGTGACCTCTGAACTTATTTTTCAAGATGTGCATATCAGCAAAGCCAATATCTTGCCTAATGGTAGCGGATTGAAACTTCCGTTGTCCTGCCTGAGCCAGGCACGGTATGGGATTGCCTGGGGGGCTGTTGGGGCTGCCATGGCCTGTTATGATGCTGCACTCCAATACTCTAAGTCCAGGATACAGTTCGACAAGCCAATTGCGTCTTTCCAGCTGACTCAGGAGAAACTTGTTGAGATGGTTGTTGAGATTACCAAGGCGCAACTTCTGGTCCTACAACTTGGCCGTTTGAAGGACGCAGGGAAAGTACGCTTTCAACAGATCTCGATGGCAAAACGGAACAATGTGTACCAGGCGTTGAAGATTGCCCGAGAAGCCCGTTCCATCCTAGGAGCGAATGGGATTCTCGATGAGTATCCTGTTATGCGTCACGCCGCGAACCTCGAGTCCGTACTAACGTATGAGGGCACCCATGAGATGCACACATTGATAGTGGGGGAGGATATCACAGGCATCCCGGCATTTTCGTAGTAGACTGATCGGGATAGCGCACAAGGCGCATTTCGATCTATCCCTTCCAACAACAATGAGATGAGTCGTGGCAACCAAGAAGATTGTCGGTGATGCACTCACCTACGACGATGTCCTCCTCGTTCCTGCAAAGTCCAGCGTTCTTCCCCGCGACGTCAGCGTGCACACGAAACTCACCCGGAGAATCGAACTCAACATCCCCCTCATCAGCGCTGCGATGGACACCGTGACGGAATCTGACATGGCCATAGCGATGGCACGGGAAGGTGGCATCGGAATTCTGCACAAGAATATGACTGTCAGTCGGCAGGCAGAAGAGGTGGGTAGGGTGAAACGTTCGGAAAGCGGGATGATCCTTGATCCTGTTACTGTTCGTGCTGATCAAAAAGTGCGGGATGTCCTCCACCTGATGAACAAGTACAAGATCTCCGGCATTCCTGTTGTTGATGGTGGCAACCGCCTGATTGGTATCATCACAAACAGGGATTTGCGTTTTGAACCGGAGGAGGATCAGTTCGTTTCCAGGATCATGACGAACGAGAATCTGGTGACGGCACCGGTTGGAACCACCCTTCACCAGGCGGAACGAATCCTGCAGAAACACAAAATTGAAAAGCTCCCAGTCGTAGACAAGGCCGGAGTATTGAAAGGCCTCATCACGTTCAAGGACATCCAGAAAAAGAAGAAATTCCCTAGTGCGTGCAAAGACGAACATGGCAGGCTGCGCGTTGGTGCCGCCGTTGGAGTTACCGTAGACACGGCGGATCGTGTGCGAGCACTTGTCAGAATAGGCGTCGATGTTGTTGTTATTGATACGGCCCACGGTCATTCCAAAGGAGTGCTTGAGACTGTAAAAGCAGTGCGAAAGCTGTTTCCAGACCTTGAGCTTATTGCTGGGAATGTCGGAACGGCTGAAGGAACGCGGGACATCATCAAGGCGGGCGTGGATGCCGTCAAGGTTGGGATCGGTCCTGGCTCGATTTGCACTACGCGGGTCGTTGCCGGAGTGGGCGTGCCTCAACTGACTGCCATCCTGGAGTGCGCGCGCGTTGCATCCGTTGCTGGTGTGCCGCTGATTGCCGATGGTGGTGTCAAGCAGACCGGCGATATCGCCAAGGCAATTGCTGCTGGCGCGGATTCGGTTATGATCGGTGGTCTCTTTGCAGGCGTCGATGAAAGCCCGGGCGAGAAAGTGCTCTACGAAGGCCGGAGCTACAAGGTGTACCGCGGCATGGGCTCAATCGAAGCAATGAGGCAGGGAAGCAGAGACCGGTACTTTCAGGATGCTGAAGATGACATCCAAAAACTCGTTCCTGAAGGTATTGAGGGAAGAGTACCGTACAAGGGTCCGATCGGTGATACGATCTATCAGATGGTTGGTGGGCTCCGGTCCGCAATGGGGTACTGTGGAGCGCCAACGATCGCTGAGATGAAGCGGAAGGCGCGATTCGTTCGCATGACCGATGCTGGGCTGCGCGAAAGCCATCCGCACGATATTTCAATCACCAAGGAGGCTCCGAATTATCACCTCTAAACATCACCGTCCGCGATGAGCAGACGACGGATTGCCTTGGTGCGCGAGCAAATGCGGCATGAGGGGCTCGATGTATTTATCGTTAGCTCGCTTCCCAATGTTCGATATCTTACCGGCTTTTCTGGTACCAATGGTGTGTGCATCATTCGGAAGAAGAGCGCATTCTTTCTCACTGATGGTCGATATGTCCAACAGTCAAAGAGAGAAATCAAGGCCGCCAGAGTGGTGATAGCTAGGAACGGCTTGTTTGAAGAGGCAGCTCAACTCGGTCTATTCAAGAACTGCGGTGCCGTCGGCTTCGAGTCTCACGCACTTACTTACGCTCAGTACCGCACGCTGAGGAAATTGGTGAGTGGTGTCTCATTTGTCTCTATGAAAGATGTTGTTGAAGGAATTGCACTCGTAAAGGAGAAGAAAGAGATTGACCATATCCGGGCAGCGGTTGGAATCTCTGATCGGGTGTTCAAAGAACTTCTCCACGTAATCAAACCTGGTGTGACTGAACTGGACGTTGCAGCCGAGATTTCCTACCTCCATAAGAAGTTTGGAGCCGAGAAGGATGCGTTTGAACCGATTGTTGGAAGCGGGGAGCGCGGCTCTCTTCCGCATGCGCGGGCGTCAGCCAAGAAGATAAAGCACCATGAGTTCGTAACGCTCGACTTTGGCTGCACGGTTCAAGGCTACAATTCTGACATTACCCGAACTGTTGCCGTCGGTGGAGCGTCACAGCAATCCCGGAAATTGTACGATGTTGTTCTTGATGCTCAACTCGCGGCGATTCGTGCAGCAAGGGGAGGAATAATGGCACGAGACCTCGATGCCGTTGCCCGCGACCGAATTTCAGCGAGAGGGTACGGGCAGTACTTCATCCACTCGCTCGGACATGGACTTGGACTTCAGGTGCATGAGCGCCCCCGTGTTTCTGCTCTGAGCAAAGAGCGACTCAAGTCCGGGAGTGTTATTACGATTGAACCGGGCGTGTACATCCCACGGTTTGGTGGTGTGCGCATTGAGGATGATGTGTTGTTGACATCTCAAGGCTGTGAAGTTCTGAACAAGGCACCCAAAAACTTCATGGCTGTGTGAAATGATGTCGGCAGAGATCAGTCCACGAAGAGTCCTTGTTATTGCGTACTATTTTCCCCCGATGGGGTTAAGCGGTGTCCAGCGTTCACTGAAGTTTGTGAAGTACCTTCCCAAATTTGGATGGCATCCGACTGTTCTCACGGTCACGCCGGGCGGGTACTTCGCCAAGGATGAATCGCTGCTCGCGGAGCTTTCACCTGATATCAAGATTGAACGAACAGATCCGGCTGGTCCGGGGAAGTTGTTTGCTAAAAGAGAAGTTGTCAAGCTGCCGTCAGAGCGGTCGAGAAAATTCTTTAGCCGCATCAGTGACTTCTTCTTCATTCCCGACAACAAGATCGGGTGGAGGCGGAGGGCTGTCGCGAAGGCATTAGAACTGCACAAGCAGACGCCTTTCGATCTTGTGTTTGCCACAGCGCCCCCCTTCACTGATTTCCTGATTGGCGCAGATGTAAAGGCGAAGATCAACAAGCCGTTGGTTTTCGACTATCGTGATCCGTGGTTCGACTACCCTTTCAAGTTCTACCCGACTCCGCTTCACAAATGGAAGCATTATTTGCTGGAGCGGAGGGCTCTGCGAGCAAGTAGTCACGTGGTAACCACAAATAGACGCGTGAAAGAGGCATTAATTGAGCGCTATCCATTTCTCACATATCATGATGTTGATATCGTGCCGCAAGGCTACGATCCGGATGACTTCAAGCTCAACGGCGGTGCCGATCGCGCGCCCGGCAAGATGCGGGTCACCTACGCCGGGATTTTTTGGGAAGACCGCGTGCCGGATTTCTTCCTCCGGGCACTCTCTGATCTCTTTCAGGAGAAGCCAGGATTGCGCGACAAGATTGAAGCATGTTTCGTTGGGCACTTTCGCGATGAGAATATCAGAACTGTCGAACAACTCGGCCTGCAAGAATCAGTGCGCATCCTCGGCTACCTGCCACACCAGGAATGCGTCCGGCAACTCGTAGCATCCGATGTCCTGTGGATGATCGTTGGAGATGAATTCGGCTCTCCGGGTAAGACGTACGAGTACATCGGTGCTGGAAAGCCCATTCTCGGTTGCGCGCCTGAGGGTTTTTTGAAGTCCACGATTCTTGAGGCGGGTGGAAGGGTTGTCGAGCCTGACGACGTGGCAGGAATCAAGAATGCTCTCGCAGACTATCATGCTCTCTACGAACGCAATGCACTTAAGGGGCCGAGGGCCGACGTTGTCGAAAAATATAGCAGAGTGAATCTAACCGGCCAACTTGTGAAAATCTTTGAATCACTCTTCGAGCCCTAGAATGAAAGTGCTGGTCGTAGGGTCTGGCGGCCGGGAACACGCCTTGGTGTGGAAGTTGAAACAGAGTCCACGGCTGACGAAGATCTATTGCGCTCCCGGCAATCCAGGGATTGAATCGCTTGCTGAATGCAGTCCGATCTCGCCCTCTGATGTGCAGAGTTTGCTCCGATTTGCGCGAGAGAAGGAGATTGACCTAACGGTTGTCGGTCCAGAGCAACCACTTGCCGAAGGCATTGTTGACCTTTTCGAGGCGAACGGCCTGAAGATATTCGGACCCACGAAGCTTGCCTCACAATTGGAATGGAGCAAGGCATTTGCCAAGGACTTCATGCGGCGGCATGGGATTCCTACCGCTCAGTATGCCACATTCACTGCGGCAGAAATGAATAAGGCGTCTGACTACCTGGATTCTGGAAAATATCCTCTCGTCTTGAAGGCGGACGGACTCGCGGCGGGTAAGGGTGTTGTGATATGCAATGAACATAGATCGGCTCACACCACATTGAACATGATCGTGGAAGAAAAGGCGTTCGGTGAGGCGAACGACACAGTCGTTATCGAAGAGTTTTTGAAGGGCGAAGAGGCGTCGGTGTTCGCGATTTGCGACGGTACAAGCTACGTTACGCTTGCCGCCGCGCAGGACCACAAGCGGGTGTTCGACAATGATCAGGGCAAGAACACTGGTGGGATGGGGGCTTATGCGCCCGCACCAGTGATAACACCTGCCATCCTTGAGCAGGTCAAACGCACAATCATTGAGCCAACGCTTTCCGGCATGCGAGCAGAAGGGCGTCCGTACAAGGGTTGTCTCTATGTGGGATTGATCGTGACCGGAGAAGGGCCGAGAGTCATTGAATATAATGCTCGATTTGGTGATCCCGAAACACAGGTTGTCCTCCCTCTTTACGAGGGAGATCTTTTTGAATTGTTGGATGCTGCATGCGAGGGCAGCATTTCATCGCAAGCACGAGTGGCTTCTGGTACGCGTGGTTCTGCAGTTTGCGTGGTCCTCGCGTCAGGAGGATACCCGGACAAATACGAGACAGGCAAGGTGATTGGGGGTTTAGATGACCTTGCTGGCGTCAAAGGCATTGTTGCATTCCACGCCGGGACGATAAGAGACAAGGGTGCTGTTGTTACATCGGGAGGAAGAGTTCTTGGCATCACGTCCATCTCCGATTCTCCGGATCTCGGCCGGACAATCATGGCCGCGTATGAAGGTGTGCGGATGGTAAATTTTCGTGGCATGCATTACCGACACGATATTGGGAGGAAGGGGTTGACAGGGAGGGTGGTGTCATGGCACGACTAGCATTTCATTCCATCGACGGAAGAATTCTCTGGGTCATTCTTGGAGCGTTTGTCATCCGATTGATAGCAATTCCATTGACGCATCAAGTTCAATACACAAGCGATGAGCGGGAGTACATCTCCATTGGTGAAAAAGTGGCAGGTGGGGGTGAATTCATCGATTCAAACGGAGAACGGTCCACGCGCTCACCCTTGTTCCCATTGATGCTTGCCACGGTGTTCCATTTTGTCGGGAGTTCGTTGCTTCTTCCGCACATCATCAATTGTGTCTTCGGAGTGCTCATTGTGTG
>Ga0208980_10002119_pt1 | contig 12047 bp, 12 predicted proteins | sample WetSurMetagenome_3_FD_187993 | JGI IMG/M metagenome (GOLD analysis project Ga0208980, IMG submission 187993) | Wetland microbial communities from Twitchell Island in the Sacramento Delta, sample from surface sediment Aug2011 Site A1 Bulk (version 2) | ecosystem: Environmental > Aquatic > Marine...
TCAGTATGATTGGAAAATGCCAATATGCTGACTGATAGTGAGGTTGCTGTAGTCTCTGCGAGGAGCTGAACCATGATCCCGATCCTGTTTGGAATGATCGCCGCCGCCCTATTCGGTATCGGTGTGGCCGCTGTTTACGGTCTCGATGCCCTGGTCCGCTACCCTTGGGTGGGAGGGACCCTGCTGGGGATCCTACTGCCACCTCCCTCATCACCCTGGTGACTCCGGCCGGCGATCATCTGCGCTGCTTCAGTTGCGGACTCGCCAAGCAGTTTCCGGAACTGGCATGGCTGTGCCGCAGCGCCGCCCCCTGCGCCGAGTAGCCGCGGGGGGGCGGCCCTCGGGTGCCATCCTGGGGGGTCTCGGGCGCGGGGCCAGTCCCCAGGGGGTGGTCAGTCGGCGTACAGCTCTTCGAGGGCCCGGCGATAGCGTTCGTAGACCCGCGAGCGTTTGACCTTGAGTGAGGGGGTGAGAAAGCCGCCTTCCAGGGTCAGCGGCTCATCGGCGATGCAGAAGCGCTTGATTGTCTCGAAACGGGCCAGCTCGCCATTTACGGCCTCGATGCGCTCGGCGACCCAGGCCCGTACCCGCGGGTGTCCGCGGACGTTGCGGCTGGGCGAGTCGCCATCGGCCTGAAGGCGCGCCACCGCCGCGTCCTCGTCGATGTCCACCACCGCGGTCAGATAGTGCTTGCCGTCGCCGTAGACCACCACGCGGCTGATCAGGGGATCGCTACGGAAGCGTAGCTCGATGTTCTCCGGTGGGATATTTTTGCCACCGGCAGTGACCAGGATCTCCTTCTTGCGGCCGATGATCTGTAGAAAACCGCGCTCATTGAAGCGGCCGAGATCGCCGGTCTTGAGCCATCCCTGGTCGTCGAACAGGGCGGCGGTGGCGGCCGGGTCTTTGTAGTAACCGCGGAAGACATTTTCCCCCTTGGCCAGGATCTCGCCGTCCTCGGCGATTTTGATGCGCACGCCAGGGAAGGGCTTGCCGACCGAGTCGAAATCGTAGTCGTCCACCCGATTCATGGTCAGGGTCGGGGAGCATTCGGTGAGCCCGTAGCCTTCGATGATGAGGATCCCCGCAGCGCGGAACAGCTCCTTGACCTCACGTCGCAGGCCCGCGCCTCCGGAGAGGCAGAAAGACAGACGTCCGCCGGTGAGACGCCGGAGCTCCTCCTGCTGCGCCGCGGGGTCGGGGGCGGTTGTTTGTGTCTGCTCGGCCAGCTTTTCCCAGTAGGCGGGCACGCTCATGAATACCTGTGGCGAGAGCTCGCGCAGGTGCTCGAGCGCCCGGGCGGGGTTGCTCAGATAGGTCAGAAAGCCGAGCTGATTGCCCAGTGCGAACTCTCCCCAGCCGAAGATGTGCGACATGGGTAGCCACAGCACGTCGCGATCACCCTGATGCAGCAACGGCCCGTTGAGGGCGACCCAGTCGGCGCCGTTCACCGCCACATTGCGATGGGAGAGTTGGACCCCCTTGGGCATACCGGTGGTGCCCGAGGTGTAGATCAGATAGCCGGTATCGTCGAGATGGATGTCGGCGAGACGCTCGAGCACCCGGTGGGGATCGCGCTCCAGGATACCCCGGCCCTGCTGCTCCGCCTCGTTGAGGCTGAACAGGTGTCCATCCGTTCGCGTTCCGTCGATCCCGATTTCCTGGCTGAGCGCGGTGGGGTCTAGGGGCTCGAGGGTGATGAGGGTATCGACCCGCAACCGGTCCCACACCGCGAGCACCCTCCGGAGCTGCTCAGCGGTCTCGACGAACAGCACGCGGGCGTCGGAGTGGGCGAGGATGTGGGCGAGGGGCTCACCGACCAGGGTCGGGTAGACCGGCACCAGGACACCACCGGCGGCAAGGGTGGCGATGCCCGCTAGCCCCCATTCGACGCGCGTGTTGGCGAGCACCGCCGCCTTTTGATCGCGGTCGATGCCGCGCTCGATCAGGAAAGCGGCGAGGTGCTCGCTGCGCTCGGCCATCTCGCCCCAGGTCACCGGCTGCCAGGTACCGTCTGCCAATGGCACCATGCAGCGCGGCACCTGGCGTAGCTCATCGCGCTCGGCCTGGGTGAAGAAGATCTGGGCCGCATTGTCCGCATCGCTTAGGGGTCGCATCGGTTGCTCCGCTGGGATCGCTCGGCCTCTGGCCGGTGGGTGGTGGATCAGGCAGTGATCAAACGACACCGACGCCCCGCGGTCAAGCCCGAGCGGCTCGGCGTGTCGACGAACCCTTCCCCACCGCCCAAAAGGCGGGTTACCGCGGGCTGGTCGGCATTGCGGTGTTGGCGGATGATAGCGGCACCCGGTCCGGTTGCAGCCGCGGGCTTTGGTGGCCCTGGGGCACCGGATCAGGGTGCGAGACCACTGAGTCCAAGCAACGGTGGCAGGAACAGGGCGGTGACGAGGGCGGAGAGGGCCATCGCCAGCCCCGAGAATGCCCCCATCTGCGGACTCACCTGGAACGCCCGGGCGGTGCCGATGCCGTGGGCGTTCACGCCCATGGAGACGCCGCGGATGCTCTCGTCGGTTACCCGGAGCAGGCCGAAGAGGCCCGTTCCGAGCACCGCCCCGAGGATTCCGGTCGAGACCACGAGCACGGCGGTAAGGGAGGGCAGCCCTCCCACCTTCTCGGCGATGCCCATGGCGACCGGGGCGGTCACCGACTTGGGGGCGAGCGATAGCAGGGTCTCGCGGCTCGCGCCCAGCGCCCGGGCGATGGCCACGGCGCTGAAGGAGGCCACCACCAGACCTACCGGAAGTGCAACACCGATCGGCAGCAACAGGCTGCGGAGCTTGCCGAGCTGGCGATACAGGGGGATTGCCAGGGCCACCGTCGCCGGCCCGAGCAGAAAGTGGACGAACTTGGCGCCCTCGAAGTAGGTTTCGTAGGGGGTGGCGGTGAGGGAGAGGAAGCCGATCAGCAACGCAATGGCCAGTGCAACCGGGTTGAGCAGGGGATTGCCACCCCCTCGCTCGTAGATCCGGTAGGCACCGAGGTAGGCGACCAGGGTGAGGGTAAGCCCCAGTAGCGGAGAGGTCGACAGGTAGACCCAGATGCGGAAGACGTGCTCGTGCTCCATCCCCTACCCCCGCCGCATCAGACGCACGATCAGTTGCATGGTCAGGGCTGTCGCGGCGAGACCGATGAGGGTGCTGCCCACCAACGCGACGCCGATGGGTATCCACTCGTCGGCGATGCGGTGGGCGTGTGCCATCACGCCCACGCCGGCGGGCACAAACAGCAGCGAGAGGTGGCCGAGCAGTCCCGTGGCCGTGGACTCCAGCGTCTCAGAGGGTCCGCCACGCAGCGCGAGCCCCACAAACAGGCACAGCATGCCAATCACCGGGCCGGGAACCGGCAGTCCGAGGACGAGCGTGGTGACTTCGCCGGCGAGTTGGTAGGCGAGCAATAACGTCAGGGCGGCGAGCATGCTGCAGAATCTCCGTGGTCGATCAGTGGGCGGGGTGAAGGCCGGGGACAAATGCCCTCGGTGGGTGGGCTGCGAAGTGTACCCCAGCGTGCCCCGGTCGGTGCCAATGGCTCGGCCCAGGGCAAGGGGTAACGGGGCCGCGTCCACCTCGGTGGGCGAGCGTTCTTGAGCGAGCGGCTTGCCGTGGCGGCGGATGGGGCGGGAACAGGGTGATGGATTCCGCGTCTCTCGGCGAGGCGCTGGTAACGCTGGCGATTGTCGCCCTGGCGGCCTTCGTGCACGGTGCCCTGGGTCTTGGGTTCCCCTTGGTGGCGACGCCGCTTCTCGCGCTCTTCACCGATGTACGCTCGGCCATCCTGCTCACCCTGGTGCCGGCCGTGGTGCTCAGTCTGGTGAGCATCCTTTCCGACCGGGAGTGGCGAGCGGCGCTTCGACGCTTCTGGTTGCTGCCGGCGGCGGCAGTCCTCGGGAGCACCGGCGGCACCCTGGTACTGGTGGCGGCCGACCCTGAGCCCTTCCGGCTGCTGCTGGCCGCCGTCATCGTCCTCTATCTTGCCGTGGAGCGGTTGCGCAGGCACCGGCCCGAGCGGGTGCTGCCGATCTCCCCGGCGTTGCTCCTGGGTACGGGGCTGATCTCGGGTACCCTCGCCGGCTTGGTCAATGTGATGGCGCCGGTGATCATCGTCTTTGCGCTAGAGACGCGGCTATCCGTCGCCCTGATGGTGCCGGTGTTCAATGTCACGTTCCTCGCCAGCAAGTCCGCGCAGATCCTCACCTACTCCGCCGCTGGTCTGCTCAGCCCGAAGACCGTCCTGAGCGCGATCCCCATCACCCTGGTTGCAGTGCTGTTCCTGTGGTGGGGGATGGGGGTGCGCCGACGCACCGATACCGCCATCTATCGTGCCTGGCTCAAGGCGGCGTTGTGGGTTATCGCCCTGCTGTTGGTGGGCCAGCATCTCGCCGGCTGATCCGGGCGACCACCGGCACGGGGGAAATCGCACGACCGAAGCCTGGCGCTGCAAGCGGCGAGGTCTTCCGTCGCGGTCCAGTACCCACCAAGGGGAGCCCGCGCGGCAGGCGTGATTCGGCTGCCCGGGGGTAATGGATCTGTTAAAGTGTGGTGTATGAGAACACCTGGTCCCAGGTGTTGCCAAAGCGGCGCGAGAGGGGGGGCTGCTGCCGCCCGCACCTGTAATCGCGCGGCTTCCTCTAGCCCGATCACTAAACTTGCCCGCATTCCGGTACCCGCCCAGCGAATCGCTAATCCCCTTGTCGTTCCTACTGCGGCCCTCTAGCAGCCAAAGGAGCTTGATCCGTGCGTATCGCCATCCTTTCGAGAAACCCGAGGCTCTATTCCACCCGGCGCCTGGTGGAGGCCGCCAAGCAGCGGGGGCACGAGGTGCGCGTGCTCGATGTGCTGCGCTGCTACATGAACATCGCCTCGCATCGGCCCGAGATGCACTACAAGGGGGAGGCGCTGAGCGGTTTCGACGCGGTCATTCCGCGCATCGGTGCCTCGGTCTCCTTCTACGGCACGGCGGTGCTGCGCCAATTCGAGATGATGGGGGCGTTCGCCCTGAATGAGTCGGTAGCCATCACCCGCGCCCGCGACAAGCTGCGTTCGCTGCAGTTGCTCGCCCGCAAGGGCATTGGCCTGCCCGTGACCGGGTTTGCCGACAAACCGGACGATATTGAAGACCTGATCAAGATGGTGGGCGGTGCTCCGGTGGTGATCAAGCTGCTCGAGGGCACCCAGGGCATTGGCGTGGTGTTGGCAGAGACTGAGACCGCGGCCAAGAGCGTGATCGAGGCCTTCATGGGGCTGCACGCCAACATCCTGGTGCAGGAGTTCATCCGTGAGGCCCGGGGGTCGGACATCCGATGCTTTGTGATCGGCGATCGGGTGGTAGCAGCGATGAAGCGACAGGGCCGGGAAGGAGAGTTCCGCTCCAACCTCCACCGGGGCGGCTCGGCCACCCTCATCCGCATCACCCCTGAAGAGCGCTCCACCGCGGTGCGCGCCGCCCAGACCCTGGGACTCAATGCCGCCGGTGTCGATATTCTGCGCGCGAATCATGGCCCGGTGGTGATGGAGGTCAACTCCTCGCCCGGGCTCGAGGGCATCGAGACGGCCACCGGCAAGGATATTGCCGGCATGACCATCCAGTTCATGGAAAAGCGCCTGGCGGAGCGCCAGGGCCGCCCGGGTGCAACGCGCACCCGCGGCCACGGCTGATGCACCGATGGGGGTAGACGCGCGCGGGAGTGGCGGGAGTCGTGTCGGAGTTTCCCAGGATCATGCAGCTCAAGGAGATGGCGGAGGAGGACATCTACTTCGCTCGCCACGACCGCGAGCTCATTGAGGCGCTGCATCGCAAGCGAATCGCCACGCCCCGCTTGTGCAAGATCGTCTCCGGGGGGCAGACGGGGGTGGATCGCGCCGCCCTGGATGTAGCCCTCGAGCTTGGGATGGCGGTGGGGGGTTGGTGTCCGCGGGGGCGGCGGGCCCTCGATGGTCCCTTGCCCGCGCGCTATCCGCTCACCGAGACCCCTTCGGCGGACTATGCCCAGCGCACGGAATGGAACGTGCGCGACTCCGATGCCACCCTGATCCTGCATCGGGGTCCGCTCTCCGGGGGCACCCTCTTCACCGCGGAGATGGCGGCGAAGCACGGCCGCCCCCTGCTGCGGGTAGACCTCGACACGCCGGTCGAGCCCCAGGCGGTCTGGTCGTGGCTGAGCCAGCAGGGTGTTGTCGTTCTCAACCTGGCCGGCCCGCGCGAGGAGAATGCCGCCGGCATCTATCGTCAGTCCAGGGCGTTTCTGAGTCGGCTCCTCACACCCTTGGCAACACCAACCCAACACCCGGAAACCGAGAGGTAGAGAAATGGTATCGGACTGGCTCCAGGATTTTCTGAAACGAGACTCAGCGAGCGGAGTGCTGCTCCTCGTCGCCGCCGCGCTGGCGCTGCTGGTGCAGAACTCCCCGCTCGCCTGGCTCTACGACGGCCTGCTCGACACCCCGGTGGAGGTGCGCTTCGGCGCGCTCCATCTCGCCAAGCCCCTGCTGCTCTGGATCAACGACGGGCTGATGGCGGTGTTCTTCATGCTGATCGGCCTGGAGGTGAAGCGGGAAGTCCTCGAGGGGGAGCTCTCCAGTCCCTCGCAGATCATCCTTCCTGGGGTGGGGGCGATCGGGGGCATGCTCGTGCCCGCGCTGGTTTACGTGGCGCTGAACCGAGGCGATGAGCTGGCGCTCAATGGCTGGGCGATCCCCACCGCCACCGACATCGCCTTCGCCCTGGGGGTCCTGGCGTTGCTGGGGCCCCGGGTACCCGTTTCGCTGCGGGTGTTCCTGCTGGCGCTGGCGATCTTCGACGACTTGGGGGCGATTGTGATCATCGCCGTCTTCTACTCGGGGGACCTGTCGCTGACCAGCTTGGCGATTGCCGCCATCGCCCTCGCCGTGCTTGCGATTCTCAATCTGCTCAATGTCACCCGCATCGCGGCCTACGTATTGGTCGGCGTCGTGCTCTGGGTGGCAGTGCTCAAGTCGGGGGTACATGCCACCCTTGCCGGGGTCGCACTCGGCTTCGCCATTCCCTTGGGCGCGAAGAATGCACCGGAGCAGTCTCCGTTGCGCCATTTGGAGCATGCGCTGCACCCCTGGGTGGCCTTCTTCATCGTGCCCTTGTTCGCCTTTGCCAACGCCGGGGTGTCGCTGCAGGGCTTGACCTGGGAGGCCATATTCGCGCCGGTGCCCCTCGGCATCGCAGCGGGGCTGTTCCTGGGCAAACAGATTGGCGTGTTGCTCTTCTGTGGCCTGATGATAAGGCTCGGCTGGGCGAAGTTGCCCGATGGGGCAACCTGGGCGGGGTTCTATGGGGTGGCGGTGCTGTGCGGCATCGGCTTTACCATGAGCCTGTTCGTGGCCTCGCTCGCCTTCCAGCACGCCGCTTCCACCTACCTGGGGGCCGAGCGCCTAGGCATCCTGGTCGGGTCGACGCTGTCGGCCACCCTGGGATATCTGATCCTGCGCCTGACCCAGCCAGGCACCGCGCGCGAGCCCTGAGCGGGTGCGACCGGAACCCGGTGTTACGCGATACCGTTTGGGCTGGCATTGGGGGGCACCGCCAGAGGTGCCAAAGACCTCAAAACCTCGCTATCCTTACCGGTGTATCCCGGGCGAGCGGCGATCAGCGGTGTATCGCGCCGGACCCATCCATTGCGGTGATCCCAGAGGAAATCCAGGCGATGAATCGACTCTTGGCAATGGGCGTTGTGGCGGTAGTTCTGGGTGTGGGGGGCTGTGGCGATTCCCAGGACGGGATACCGAAGAGGCCCCTGACCCACCCTCCGGGTAAGGCCCAAGCGCTGGTACGGATACCCGATGAAGGGGGGGTGGTGGCCGACACCGCCAGGATTGAGCCCGTCAAGGGACAACTGGTGTATGTCTCAGCCTATTCCCACGTCTACTACGGCGGTGGGCAGCGCTTTCTCATGGCGGTGACGCTGAGCATTCGCAACACCAGCCCGCGGGACTCCATCCTGGTTCGCGCTGTGCGCTATTACGACTCGGCGGGCCACGTGGTGAAGGAGGCCGCTGATGTGCCTCTGCGGCTCAGTCCCATGGCGACGGTGGAGTACCTGATTCCGGAGCAGGACCCGAGCGGTGGGTCGGGGGCAAACTTCGTGGTGGACTGGGTGGCGGAATCCCCGCAGGTTACCGAGCCGGTCATCGAGACGGTAATGGTGACCACCCATTCCCAGGGTATCTCCTTCACCGCCACCGGGCGGGTGATCGAAGAGCTGGGGCCGGGTCAGGTACCCGGTCGGTGACGGCGAGGCCGGGAAGGGTCGCTACCCGCTGCACCCAGTCTTGTTTTTTGCGCCGCGCCTCTCAGCCGCGATCGCTGAGGGTGCCCGCACCGGCAGCGCCGCGGAATCGCCCGTAGCTCCAGTAGGCGGCGCAGGCCCCCTCGGAAGACACCATGCAGGAACCCATGGGGTTCTCCGGGGTACAGACCGTTCCGAACAGCTTGCACTCGGTGGGCCGTTTCACCCCGCGCAGCACCGCCGGACACTCGCAGCCCTTGACCTCACTGGGGTGACTGGGGGGGATGGCGAAGCGGCGCTCGGCATCGAATTGGCCATAGGCCGGTTTGATCTGTAGGGCGCTCGCGGGGATCCGGCCGAGCCCGCGCCACTCGAAGCTCTCGCCCACTTCCAGCACCTCGGCGACCAGGGCCTGGGCCTTGCGATTGCCGTCGCGGTCCACCGCTCGGGTGTACTCGTTTTCCACCTCAGCGCGCCCCTCGTTGAGCTGGCGGATCAGCAGGAGCACGGAGTGCATGACGTCCAGGGGCTCGAAGCCCGCGATCACCACGGGCTTGTGGTAGGCATCAGCAAACACCTCGTAGGGTCGGCTGCCGATGATGGCGCTGACGTGGGAGGGGCCGAGGAAGCCGTCGATGTTGAGGGTGCCGCGCTCACGCACTTTCACGGATTCCAGGATGGCCCCAATGGCGGCTGGCGTGAGCACGTGGTTGCAGAAGACGCTGAAATTGCTCAGGTTCTCCGCCGCCGCCTGGCGGATGGCCACCGCGGTGGGTGGGGTGGTGGTCTCGAAACCGATGGCGAAGAACACCACCTGGCGCTCGGGATTCTCACGGGCAATGCGCAGGGCATCCTGGGTGGAGTAGACCAGGCGCACCGCCGCCCCGCCCGCCTTGGACTTGAGCAGGCTCTTGCGGCCGCTGGCGGGCACCCGAAGCATGTCGCCATAGCTGCAGAGGATTACCCCCGACTGCTCCGCCAGCCAGATGGCCTCATCGAGGCGGCCCACCGGCAGCACGCAGACCGGGCAGCCGGGACCATGAACAAAGTGCACGTTGGGCGGCATCAGGTCCTGCACGCCGTAGCGAAAGATGGCGTGGGTGTGGCCGCCGCAGAACTCCATCAGGTGGTAGTCGCGCGCCGCATCGGCCTCGCGGGCGATGGTCCTGGCCAGTCTGTGCGCCAGGTCCCCGCGGCGGAACTCATCGATGTATCGCACGTCGCCCCCCCGGTTACTGAATCGCTAAGCGGAAATCCACGCAGGGGTCCACCGCGTTGATCAGCAACCGGGCCTGGGGATCGAGGCTGGCGCGGTCGCCGCCGCCCAGGGTGGCAAGTCCCCGTGCCACCGCGCCCTGGGGGTGGAAGTTCCATTCGGTGGGGGCGAGGATGCGGTAGGCGACCACGGCGTCTTCCGCGAGCGCCACCTGATGGACCAGGCGTCCCCGGGCGGCTTCCACCTGGGCGAGCCCCTGGCTGGGGGCCAGGGCCGGCGAGGAAGCCTCGGCGGGCCCCTGACGCGCAATCTGGGTCGGGAGTAGCGCCAGCTCGAGCAGCCGGGCGGCGAGGCGGGTGATCAGGCCGTTACCGTGACGCGCGCTGAGCTCACGGATCAGGGGACGCCGCGCCTGGCGGGCCAGGGGCCCCGTCTCCTGGGGCGCACCGTCCCAGTCGGGGACCGCGTTGAAACCCGGCTCAGACAGGCGCGCCGCCAGTGCGCCCGCGGGCAGCTCGGGCAGGGGGGTAATGTCGCTGCGGCCGAGTCCCGCCCAGCCGGCCTCCAGTACCCGCTGGCACAAGCGGGCGGCGCTCGATTCCCCCTCGGCCGCCCATTCGCTGAGGGATTCTTCGTCGTCGAGGGTGATCCAGACCTCCGGGGGCATAGCAAAAACCGACTGCTCGAGCAAACGCCCGAGCTTGGTCACTACCGCCGGAGCGGCCAGGGTGTTGCTGCGCTCGGCACTGGCGCCGAGGGTGAACAGGTCGTTGCTGGGGGCGAGGGTGCGGCGGAAGGTCTGGTGCAGCGCCGATGCCTCGGCCATGGCGCGACGGTCGGGGGGCTCGTCGAGGAACCCGGGCCAGTCCAGGAGAATGCGCCAGAGGTGCTCGCGGGCGGTCTCCATGCGCACCAGGGCATCGCGCAGGGACTCGGTCGCGGGCTCGGCGGTGCGACCCAGCGCCTGCTCGCAGGCCCGTACCCCGGCGCAGGACTGGGCGGTGCCACAAACGCTGAAGAGCCCCGGGATGCGGCTCAGCACTTCCACCACTGGGCGCCCGCACAGCAGGCGGGATAGGTTGGTCGGACGGCTGGAGCGGATCTCGACCCGACCTTCGCTCGGGCACAGGTGGATCTGCAGGCTTCCCTCTATTTCAGTCATGGCATCTTCCTGGTGAACGGGACAAGCAGGCGTTCATACCGGACAGCGGCCGGCTCTCTCGCGTGACCTTTGCTGGCCCTGCGGTACCGGCTCGATCGGGTCGCGCGATAGGGTGATCGACCAGCGGCGCGCGGAGCCCGCGGTGGGCGACCCCTGGGGGCGTCTATAGGGTTGTACGCGCTCTGGGGCCTGTCAAGCAGGCCGCCGCGGATCGCTCAGGCGAGAGGGGCCGCGGCGAGCCCATGACGCGGAGGCGGATGCAGCGGGTGATCCGAGGTGCTCCGGGCGATCCCTCGCCCGCGGCGTGCTAGCGGATCATGACCAGCTTTTGGTAGAGGCCACCGAAATAGGTTTCCTTGCGCACCTGGGTGCCGGGTCTGTCGCGCGGCAGCCAGTGGCTCAGCTCGTGCTCCCACAGATCCAGGGCGAAGGGCTCCAGGCGCCGCAGGATCAGGCGCATGATCAGGCGCATAGGGCTGAAGCGAACCGGCTTGTGGTAATCCACCACCACCAGCTTGCCACCGGGCTTAGTCACGCGCAGGGCCTCGGCAAGGGTGCGCGCGCGCGACTCGGCAGGTTGTTCATGGAGCAAGAAAAACAGGACCGTTTGATCATAGTGGGCGTCGGGGGCCTCGAGCCGGGTGGAGTCCTGGTGGAGGAGTGCCACCCGATTTCCTCCGCGGAGCTTGCGCGCGAGGTTCTCGAGCTGAACCGGCGCCACATCCACCACGTCGAGCTTGTCCCCGGGCGCCAAGCGCTGGGCGAGGCGAGGAGTGAAGTCCCCATAGACGCAGGCGACCTGGAGCGTGCGACCTTTCAGCGGATCGCCCAACTCATCTAGAGCCAGGTCACGCAGGCGGGCGAAATTGCCCCACAAGATTACATTGACCAGCCATTGACGTTCGAACAGCCGCACCGCGTTGGGGTGCAGATACGCCCACCAGTAGGTGTCGCTGAGGTATTTCGGCACCGGCACCTCCGCAGACGAACGCAAGACGCCCAGTTCCAGCCCAGAGATATCAGCCGCAGTCAGATTCCCCATCTCCGCTCCTTTGTCTACTACGCACTACTCAAAAAGCCTCGGTCCCGGCAGCGACGTGCGCTCTGCCGGCCCCTGGGCCGAGAAGTCGTTGGCATCCTCGCGGCTCGCCGCTGCGTCCGCACGGGAATGCGCATACGCCGTCTGTTGCTATTTTTCGGCGATGTGTCAATTAGGTTACGGATAATGTCGATAAAGCTGATTCCTTGTCAATGGGATCAAGCGCGAATGATTCTTGAATGCGGCGGGCTGCGAGAGGTCCATCCAGCTCCTGATGCGCCCAGGGCCGAACCTGCGAGGTGAGGGGTTGGTCCCGCACGGGAAGCCGCCTCGTCCGCGATGAACCTCCCATCGGCTAGAG
>Ga0208980_10002120_pt1 | contig 12045 bp, 20 predicted proteins | sample WetSurMetagenome_3_FD_187993 | JGI IMG/M metagenome (GOLD analysis project Ga0208980, IMG submission 187993) | Wetland microbial communities from Twitchell Island in the Sacramento Delta, sample from surface sediment Aug2011 Site A1 Bulk (version 2) | ecosystem: Environmental > Aquatic > Marine...
TTCCGCGTTGGCGTCCTTGTCGCGCCTTCGATCTCTGCCCGTCTCTCGCAGGACGGAGTAGAGAAGCGGATTGCCCCCGCGAGACTCGTAGATTGAAGACTGCTGCTGGTCCATGGAACCTCCAACGACCGGCTGGCGCGAGGGACGGCTGGTCCATGACAGGAGAGTCCCCATGAACCTGACCACACGCGCTCGTCGTCTTCAAGCTCGCACCGGCTGGCCCTACCAGACGTGCCTCCAGAAGATTCGTGATCTGGGCGCCAAGCCCAGCGAGCTGGCTCAGATACATAGCTGTAGCATCGACCAGGCGGATGCCGTGCTCCTGGATGCTGGCGCTGTCGTTCTTGGTTCAGCGAATCCCTGGGAGCTGGAGCCCGACGAGGAGATCGTCATCAAGTGCGCTCAGATCCCCGCGAACAGCTCGGCCAACATCCAGATCATCAGCGAGAAGGGACCGTTCCGCATCGTCAACATCTTGGTCCCCGAGCACATCAGCCGGGACTGCGTGTTCACGGACATCAAGGTCGGGAAAAATTCACAGCTCATATCCTCGGGCGCCGTTCACGCATTTTTCTTCGACGAGAAGCTGCCGCCGCAAGATCTCGCCTGCGACATCATGATGCGCGGTATGGTGGCAACCCTGTCGGTGACCAACCTGCGCGACGACAGATCTCTCGAATTCCAGGCAACCTTGAAAGGCAAGCTGGTGAGCGACAGCCACGGCAACTTTCACCACAGCCGTTCACCCACCCGAAGAACGATGCTGGGACTCGGCGTGGTACCCGTTGAACCGCACGGCACCACCAAGATCACCCTGCAAACCCAGGTTTCATTCAACCCGGACAGTCTTTTCGTTCATCCAAACGTCCTCGATGGTTTGCAGGTAACCTCACTCCGGGTCATCGGCATGGAGATGAACGTGTCCATGGAACAACTTCGCGAAGGTGTGGCGACATTCAAGGCTCCGACGATGCAGATCGCGGACTGGCTGTGCATCGAGGTTGCCAACGAAACCGACATCCGCAAAACCGTTTGCGGGGCAATCGGCGGCACGATGATGCTGTGACCGTCAGCCGATGGGCTGGCGAACCAGCTCGAACACGCCGTCATCGCGCCAGTCGTAGAGCCAGAACTTCGGGAAGCGGCTCTCGTCGCCCTCGAAGGCGCGCTCGGCATTAGCCCTGGCCTGCCGGGCATCGTCGAGCGCCTGGTTGTACTCGACCTTGCGACGAGGATGCAGATTGGGATCCTCGATGTCAGCTTGCAGCCGAAGCTCGTCGTCAGGGTGCCAGAAGTTGTCGATGCGGTGAATGTCCTTCTGCCGCAGATGGTGCGAATGCATGACCGGCGTCAGCGCCTTCAACACCTGTGACCAGCGGGGCAAGTGCCCCCATCGCCCCGATCGACAGATCAGCGGTATCCGGATCAGGATGAGTGGTCCCCCGGAGATCACGACGAGGTACTGGAAAAGCTCCCGCATGACGGTCGCTATATGATTCTGAGCCGCGCCAAGAGTCTACATGAACGCGATGTCGTTGACGACGGCCACGCGTCGCCGGTACTTCTGCATCAGCTCTTCCGGCACCATGCGCAGGGCTTGCCGGTGCGCCGCAGCCGTCATCACGTCCCAGGCGGCGATGGCATCATCCAGATGCTTTATGGCTCGGGTGGATGACTTCACGGTTCCGGACTTGACGAGATGGTCGTAGAAAGTCTGGACGATGGGGAACATCACTTCTGGCTTTTTCATCCGTGGCATGTATCACCGATTCCCTTCTGACCAGATCTTATCACAGGTATGTGGTTCTAGTAAAATATCGCTCGGCCGGTGTCGTAGAGCACCTTCATCGCGAGCCTGGTACACAGATTGCCCATCGACTCGGGATAACTCTTGGGGTTGTTGGGCTTGCTGCCGATCACGACCCCCCGCCATTCGGTGGGCACCTGCTCGTTGACGCGGTTGCGCAACCATCCGCTGACCACCATGCCCCTGGCCGAATTGTTGTCCACATCGAGGAGCTGACGGAAATCGTTGTCACCGCACCGCCACATCAACTCTTCCTTGCCGGTGTACTTGTTCACGACCTTCTCGCTGGAGATCGGCGGCACCTTCAAGCTCGAAACCCCGGCCGCGATCTCCTGGGCCAGCTTCGCGATGACCTCGTGCCGCTTGGTGTGGATGTCGAACGCGATCTGCTGGCGCACGGACTTGATGAACCGCTTGGCTTCCTCGCTCTTGTCCGGATCGAACCCGAACTGCTGTTTCGCGCAACCCGAGCCCACGGCGTACACCTTCCCGGTCGTGTCGTCCTCGACCTCGTAGACGATGGCGTGCTCGGCGCCGCAGCGGTCGCAGATGTGCCCCGCGCCGGCCTCCAGTGGCTCCCGCTTGCCCGTGAACCAGTTGACCGGACGCAGATCCCGGTAGCCAACAACCTTCATCATGTGACGAAACCGCCCTGCCGTAAGATCTCCGTGGCCTCGTCAACGATCGTCTGCTTGCGCACGAGCTTGCCGTCGGCATCGACCAGTCCGACCAAACTGTGCGTCCAGGGCGTCACGCCCGCGAAGACCTTGCGCCCCAGGGCCTCGATTGCCACCATCGACTTTGGATCTATGTGCGTGGCCAGACTGCCGACGGCCAGGCTTTGCAACCGTTTCCGGGCCTTGAAGGGCACACCGTTCTCGTTGGGCACGATGTACCCCTTGGCCAGATACTCCTCCAGCTCCTTCACGGCCCACTCTTCGCGCACACCCCAGTCATCCACGAACTCCGCCATTGGCACGGGCTCCATCTGCCCGTACCTTCGCACCATCGCAGTCCAGACCCGTGTCACGGTCTTGATGACAGGATTGGGTTGTTTCGGAAAGTAGAACTCGAAACCCTCGACAATGGTCATGCTTCACCTACAACTTTTCCAGGCGATACAGTTTCTTTGCCGCCAGAAGCTTCGGAAAAATGGCGTCGGTTGTCTCATCGAAGGTCATGCCTTTTTCCACACAGTCACGATGGATATCGCGCAACAGGCGCTTCACAACGTCGTGCAAGATCACGAGATGAAACTCCTTCACGTCCATGGACGAACTTATGACCTTTGCCGTGACACCATCAGGTGCCACCACCGCGTAGAGACCGGGCTCGTCGGGAAGGCTTGGATATCCGTTGACGAAGTCTTCCAGCGAGGAGAAATCCAGAGCCTTCACGAACGCTTCGGAAGACTGCTGCATCTGTTCGGGCGTGGGGATCGCCGAGATCACCACATTGTCCAGGGCGCCCTTCATGTTAATCTATGGAGAGGCAACCAAACCTCGCAAGACCACCACGCTGAACGGCCAGTCGATTGGTCCCGACAGCGGGTTGACGATCATCACGAGAAAGAAGGTTTCCGACTGGTACGACGAGCTGATGATGTAGGTTGCTCCGGCACCATTCAAGGACGTTATCCGAACATCTCCCGGTGAGAAGATGGGCAACGGGTTGCTGTTGATGTCGGTGGGCGCGTGAATGCGGTACTGACCTTGCGCGAGACGCTCGACCCGAAGCTTGTCCCCTGCTATCAGCGTGCCGTCTCCGGCGACAACGGCATATCCCAATGAAGCCAGGTTGGCACTGTCAAATAGTCCAAAGCCCATGGTGTTTCTCCTTTTACGATTGATGGTTCAAGTCACGCTCGACTCCATTGTCGCGCGAAGCGTGCTACCCGATCCCAGTATGCCATGGCCGGCGCGAACCTGGCGACCGTGACCTTGACCTGGGGCGCCCCCAGCAAGATCGCCGCCGCCATGTTCTCGCGCCCGGCTTCGTTGTGCGAGTGAACATGCACCCACGCGGGCAGCATGCGCCGGGGCATGGTCGCGATGTAATCCGCCACGGCCTGCCCGGACTCGTAGGGCACGCCGACCAGGCGCTCGTGACTCTTCTCCAGGTCGTGATCGAGGCAGATGAGGAAGTAGCGGCGCTCCTGTAGCCGGGCGATGGCTTGCCGTGCGAGGTAGACGTGATCGACGACGAAATCACGTCGTCCCTCGAAGTACCGATCGACGGCCAGGTGTCTCTGGTCGTCGTCATCGAGGAAGAGGATGCGGATAGGGCGATTCATGTTCATCCAGTTACTTGCGTAGCCAATAGAACCTCTCATATCTGTCAAGTCGATACCGTTCTCTCAATTCGGCGTTCATGTGCATTGCCAGTTGCTTGACGAAGACGCGAAACCCCACACTCTCAAGACGGGTTACGAAATCCTTCCATCCGTAATACCTGACGTGATCTGCCTGGCCATAGTAACGAAGCCGTTTTCCTGGTGTGTTGAACTGAGGAAGCTCGAAGGTGTCCTCTTCCTTTCGCACCGGCACCTGTACCACTGCCCACCCATCCGGTTTCAGTATCCTGAAAAGCTCGGCCATGGCCTTCCGGTCATCGTGAATGTGTTCGAGTACGTGGTAACAGATGGCTACATCGAAGCACCCGTCCGGCAGCTTGAGATCTGTCAGATCCAACTGTAGGTCGCAGGTTGGAGAGAGATCGGATGTGACGTAACGAAGATTGCTTTGCTTGCTGAAACGCTCCCTGAGTCCCCGATTGGGGGAAAAGTGAATCACGGACAGGTTGGCCGTGAAGAAGTCCGTCAGATCGCGCAAGAACAGGTACAGCAATCGATGTCTTTCAAGTGTCCCGCATACGGAGCATCTGGCGCGCTCTCGATGATCTGCGCCGAAGGGCTCGAAAACCGATGTCTTCTCACAGACCGGACAGGTGTTCTCGACTGGCATCACACCGGCTCCAGATCGACGATCTCGCGCGTGCTGCCATCATGCACGGTCACGATGCCGTCGTATCCCAGCCGGCGCAGCTTGCGCGAGAGCACCTTGCCCCTGGCCTTGAAGTGCCGGGCGAGCGTTGCCTTCCAGCCGCGTGGCCCGTAGATCTGCTCCGGATCGCCCGAGAGCGGAATCACGAGCGGACAGCGAAACTCGGCGATCCCTCTTTCCCAGCGTGAAGGCAAGTCGCCGGGCTCGGGATTGTGCAGGATGTAGCGGCCGGCGGGCTCGATGTCCTGACCGTACCGTGAGCCGAAGTAGGGGGCCTTCTCGGTGTTGCGCAGGTACTTGAAGGTCACCGGAGCGCCCGTGGCGAAGCGGACGCCGTACTCCGTGACCTCGGCCAACTCCAGCTCGGGTTTCATACGCTGATGACCTCGCCGTTCGTGATGAAGCCGTGGAAACCACAGCCACCCTTCTCGGTGTAGATCGCGATGGACGGGCGGAGCGTGAGATCTGAGAACGACGTGCCCGAGACCTGCCAGCCCCGGTCGTTCAGGGCCTTACCCGCGAAAGGGATCAAGATCGAATGGGTGCCCTCGGGACCGCCGTTGTCGGTGTAGCACTTGGGACACAGGAAGCGGATGCCGTCGGCCACGGCCAGCTCGCTGGTTCGTTCGAGAACGTGCCGCATGTCCGCGTCGTTCGTGGGCTTGCGCACGAGGAAATGAGGATCCAGCTCGACGAGTCTCATGGTGGTGTGATCCCTGGTTCGGTCTCGAACAGCCGGGCCAGCTCGACCGCTTGCTCGGAGCCGGGCTCGGGCACCGTGATCTTGCCCCAGCGTTCGATCTTCACGCCCGAGGTGAACCGATCGTCGGTGATGCGCACGAGCTTGCCGCCCTCGGCGAGCACACTGTCGATCTTCTCGCGGTTCTGCGGGGTGATGCGGACCGCCCAGGCATAGCCGAAGGGCATTGTTTGGCTGTTGCGTATGCCCACGTAGTGGCGCGTGGGCACGATGAGCAGGTAGAAGGGACGCGTGTTCTTGCGACGGACATAGGTCTTGTCGGAGGCCACCGTGACGAAGCCCTCGCCCATGACAGCGTTGACGATCGCCGCGCCCCGGTGGAACGACTCCCCGTGCGACGGTGGCTTGATGCCCATCTTGAGCCTGACCAGATCGGCGGCGTCCATGTTCATGAATTCCCAGTGGTGAACCATCTCGTGCGCGATGACCCGCTCCAGGGTCACCGGATCGTCGAGGATGCTGGCCTGGACGGTGATGGTCGTGGTGGTCATGTCCCGCAACGACAGCTCGGTGATCCCGAGCCAATCCGATCCGAGGTTGTCGGCCACGGACAGGTGCGGCCGAACGTGCTCGCAACCCAAGATCGCCTCGTACTTGTCCACCAGCTCGTTTAACACGGGCAGGTACGACTCGAATCGGCCCGTGGAGCGCCTGGCTGCCCAGACGACCTTGTCACCCACGATTTTCTTGCTCAGCGCCATGAATTCATCGCTCCGTCGTGGGCATCGGGATGTGCTTGACCCATCTGTGAAGACAGTCTTTCACATCATCGAAGTCCATGTCTTGCAGCTCGTCCGCGTAGCCACCGCTGGCCATCTCGTCGAAGCTGTCGAGGATGTCGAAGATCAACCCGCGCACCACGAGCCCCAACCGTTGCTTCTGGTTTCGCGTGAGCCTGGGCGGCGGGGCGCCACGTTCGGGAAGTCCGATCCGCAAATCGTATTCGTCGCCTGGGAGCTTGAGCATCCATAGCTGGACCTGCTTGAGCATCTCGTCGAACGGGATGTCGCGCAGATCGCTGTCATGCGCCTGGTACTCGTCATAGATCTCCACCAGGTTGCCAACTCGACTCCAGGCGACGAAGGCCAGTTGCTCCTTTTGCTTGCGTGTCATGACCATGAATTGTCTCACAGGTAGAGGTAGATGGCTCCGACGGGTGGTGCCGTGGACGCCTTGACCTGCTTGTTCGAGATGGTGACCCCGTCGTTGTAGACGAGCAAGAGTCCCACGGTGTCGGCGGCGGGGTTGTCGTCGGCCCGGATGGTGTCGAGCACACCCCCGTTGTACCCGCGCACGGCGAAGACGTGGATCCCTTCGGACGCTCCGCTGTTGCCGATGATGGCTTCGTTGGCTCCCGCCGAGGCCGAGTTGCCGAATGCCAGGCCGTAGGATCCGGCCGTGGCGGACGAGCCCATGGCAATGGCATAGGGCGAGTTGTCCGGGATGCTGGCACCATGACCAATCACAATACCATCCAGCGAATCGTGCCCGATATTCGAGTAGGGACCAATGTCCACCGACGAAGGCGAGTCCTGATAGATGCCTCCTCCGTGACCCACGCGCACGGAATCGTAGGAGTCGCTCAAGATCGCGACATCACGCCCGAGCGCAACCGAGCTGTGGGCGCCAGTTTCGACAACGGTGGTGTCGCCGAAAGCAATCGAGCTTAAAACCGTCGCGTGGATGGTGGCGTTGTACCCTATCGAGATACTCGCGGTGGAGCCCGTTTCGACCTTCGCGGCCCAGCCGAACGCTATGGCCTGCGAGCTTTCAGCCTCCACGTAAGCGCCATGCCCGATGGCAATCGCATCAGCCGAAGTGGTTCCCACATTTGCGTTTTCACCCATCGCAATGACGGACGCGGATCCGTCGGCGACCGCGCTGCCGGTGCCGATGGACATGGAATTGGGCGAGCCAACCAGGCCAGGATCGAACGCCGTGATGGTGCCAATGTGTCCCGTGCCGATGACGATGCCGCCGGGGCACAGCTCCCCGATGGTGAAACCGCCATAGCTCGGTCCCAGGCTGATACAGCCAGCCGAATTCGGCGCAACGTTGTTCTGGTCACCGATGCAAACCGAAGCTCCAGAACCGGTCGCGACATGCGAATTGCTCCCGCCCACGAACGAGTACGCCGCCAGGGACGTGCACTGGATACCATAAATCGATGAACCCCAGATCCCGGAAGCTCCCGCACCGACCACCGTGGCATAGCCGTTCCAAGCCACAGAATAGGCACCTACAACGGTGCAGTTGACAGCGGAATCTCCTATTCCGGAAGACAACCCCACAACCACGTTGTGATCGCTGCTGCTTTGAATGTTGCTGTTATCCCCAACAAGAACATTGTGGGAAGAGCTTGCCCCCACCGAGCACACATGGCCAACGAGGATGTTATACTGACCACCCGAGAAAACGGTCAACTGTTCGCCAAGTAGAACAAGATGAGCACCACCGGTTTCTATGTCATGGAAAAACCCCAAAACGGTTGCGTAATCGACCTGACCCGGCAAGTAGTGACCCGTTCCGTAAAGAACAACGTGATTGGCCGGACCAGCAAGACTCATGAGATGCCCCATGGCCACCACGTCGTAGAAGCTGCTTGCCAAAGCATTGCCTAGATCTACGTGACGACCAACGACAGTGTTCGTTCCGTAGAGACCAGACGAATCCATGTTGATCGTGTTCTCGAAACCGATGGCGATGTTGTAGGCCAAGGCTCCTCCGGTACCAGCAACCAGGTTGCTGGCACCGATGGCCATCGCGGAAAAAGAACCACCTGTCAGGTCACTAACACTGTTGTTAGGCCCGACACAGATCACGTTGAAAAAATCGCCCGTGACAATGGTGAAATTGCCGATTACAACCGAAGCCCACGCTCCAGTCATCGACGAGCCAGGACCGATCACGACATTGCCAGACGTTGACGAGTCGCAAAACGTGTAGAAGTCGCCGATGTTGACGTTTCCGTCATCAAACGCAACGGGACGCAGGAAACAGTCTTTTCCACCCAGCAATGCCGACATGTGAACTCCTTGAAGTTGTCGCCTTGTGGGGTGGACAAGGGCTTGATTGTTATCTTGCGATCTGATGCCAGAACACGGTCAGGTCGGGCGTCACGGACACCATGCGATCTCCGGTGTTGTTGATGGGATCGAGATAGTCGCCGGGCTTGAACGAGACCCGCCAGACGACTGTCATGTACGATGTCCCGACGTACACGTACATGGTCTTGTCGAGCTTGCGCGCGTAGTGCCCGGCCGAGATCACGGCGGAGGCCAGGTCGCCCTGGTTCCGGGCGCGGAGCTTCGCCTGCCGGCGCAAGGAATCCGTGCCAGCCCGATCGATCTGCCCCGGTCCCATCTGGAGGGCCATGAAACCAGCATGGCACCTGCCCGAAGGGGTGTCAAAGGCTCCGGCCGGCGGCCGAAATGACTCCAGCCACCGGCCGGTACCAGCCAGACGATCCGCCCGGTCCAAGCTGCCCGCTCTTTAGGCAACCATGCCTAGCCTTCCGGCCGCACGTCGCCAGGCCGTCCTAACCCTCCCGCCGGCCCTCACCAACCCAATCTCGCGGTTCCTGACCTCGCCATCTTGCCGTGCCCAGGTACTCCTAGCCAACCATGTCAAACATCGCCTTGTCTGCCGTACCACCCCAACGCCAAGCAGGACCGAGCTACCCATGCCAGCTTCACCATACCTATTCGATGACCGCCCCGCCTCCCATGCCCTGGCTGCCGAACCAAGAGTTGCTCCTCCATGCCTTACCCTTCCGGTCTTGATTCACTTGACCATGCCTCACGCCGATATCCGTACCAGACCTCTCTTGCCAACCCTTCCGGATCTCTCGATGCCCCGCCATACCAGATCTCGCCACGTCAGCCACAACTTCCTTTACCGCCCCTCGCCGTTCATACCTAGCCTCTCCTGCCGAACTCCCCCGTACCAGGCATCACCGGTCCCAGCTACCCGGACCTCTCCTGCCGTGCCTCGATAGACCTGTCTTCGCCATGCCGCCCGTGTCCGACCCGACCATTCCTGCATTGCCATACCACCCCACGATAGAGCGCGACGGACAAGACCATACCGGTCCTGCCAAACCACAATACTTCTGACCACACCTAGTCCGACCAAGCTGTACCTCGTCGCCGTGCCGTCTCGATCTCACCAAACGCCATCATGGCTTTCCGTGCCCAACCATCTTGCCGTACCACACCATTCCCGGTTCGACCCAACCATGCACCGCCTCACCTCGGCGACCGTGGTCACACGCTGCTTCGCTCTCGGCATTCCTGCCGTTCCGTACCACACCAGTTCGCGCCAGATTGCACCGTACCACGCTCGACCTTTCCGGCCGTTCCATTCCTTGCCAAACCGCTCCGTACTCCACCTCGGCGAACCACGCCCCACCTATCCGGCCGTGGTCATGCTTGCGCTGCTTCGCTCTCGGGCTCGGCCTCCTCGCCGCCCTTCTTGGGCTTCTTGGTCGCCGTCCCCGGCGCGCTGATCTTCACCGCCTCGTAGCTTGAGCACTCGTAGCGGCCCCAGCCGAGCGCGGAAGACTTCTCGGGGCGACCCTCGCAGATCCCCACGCCCCAGCCCGCGAAGCCCACCAGCATGAGGAGCTGGTCGAGCGAGATGAGCCGTGGGTTGAACTGCACGCGTACCCGGAGCTGCCACTCGGGGTACTCGGGCCGGTAGGCGAGTCCGCGCGTGGCGATGCCGATGGTGACGGCGTCCTCGCGCATGGTGCCCTTGATGAACTCGCCCCGGTGGTTCTCGATGGGAATGAGCGAGGCGGCCTGGTCGATGCTCGGGCTCGCGAAGAGGGCCTGGCGCAAGGCCACCTTGGTCAGATCGTCCATGGCCGTGGCAGCGTTGATGAAGCTCTTCTTGATGACGGTGATGGGCACGCACTCGCGGCCTTGCCCGTCGATGTACTTGGACGCCTCGAACTCGGCCTCGGGGTTCCGGGCCTCCTTCGCCTTCTTGCCCTTCTTGAGCTGCTTCTGCCTGATCTCCTCGCGTGCCTTGTCCGAGAAGTTGTGGACCACGAGCGGCGAGCCGGGCATACCTCGCAGCACCAGATCCACGATGTCGATGTCGATTGCGATCTTGTTCATGAAGTTCTCCTCTACCTCGGGGGTGGTTAAGTCAGTCTCTTTCCCATGTTGCTGTTCCCGTGACACCTGTCACTTTTTCGTGTTGCTAGACTTCCAGGCGATCGGTCTCGGGAACAAAGCGGATGTACGTCTTGGAGCCAGGTCGGGTCTCGACGAGCAAACGGCCACATTTACCACAGACGTACATGTGTCGCTTGAGCACGTTTATGTCGATGGTGTTGCGAACGTAATCAGTATTGCCGTCCAGATCATCATCGGTGATGATGTGTGCCTTTCCCGCTTGCGGGAGCGACATGTCCTTGATGTGGTTACCACACGAACAAAGCAACCAGGACATCAAATGCTCTCAGAAGGTGTTGTCTCCGATCTCTCCTTGTCACACCTTTCCTTGAGGAGATCTGGAACCGGGTGACCCTTGTGGTGGCAGCACTGATCGATTTCCATGCCGATGTCGATGACCTTGAAGGAGCCCAGGTCGTACTGCCCTCGATGATGGATGTACTCGTAGATCTTCTGGCGCTCCCACTTGGCTCCCAGCCGGAGCCCGATGAAGCCGCCCAGGGCCGAGAAGATCCCCGTGAACACGATACTGGCGATGGACATGGATACCTCCCAATTCAGGTTGTCGGACAACCACACGAAATGGCCTGGCCTCCGCACACCGGGCAACGTTCCATGTCACAGCCCGGAACGTGATATTCGCCTTTCACGACGAGGCAGTCGTGACATGGTCTCTCGGCGAACCCCGCCGGGTAACCCACCTCGTCGCCATAGCGAACGCGTGGTCGCCGTATCTTGCCCGTGCGATAGAAGGTCTTGCGCTGGGCAGACCGGATCTTCGCCGGCCAGCCGGCAACCATGCGCAAGCCTCGATAGACGACGAGCTTTCTAGCCATCGGACTCTCCGTACTTGAACAGCTCGGGGTGCTCGACCGACTTCTCGGCGAGATCTAGCTCCTGCGCGGTCAGCGACATGCCCGGCACTGCTGCGGTGAACGCGATGACCCGCGCCGTGGTCGTGTTGGCCAAGAGCAGACTTAGCACATCACACAAACCATTGATGGTGTGCGCGAAGAGCTTCTCGTCCGACCAGGCAACGCAGACCGGGAAACCCGTGTCGCCAGGTGCGATCTCCATGCGCGCGAGCCCCAGCGTGCGCCCCATGGCGTTGTGGACGACAAGCGTCCGATCGTGCCAGCAGAGCAGCAACCGGTTTGGCAGCATCCTGGAGATCTCGGTCGAGATCACCAGCAGCTCGGCCTTGATACGAGTGACCAGCACGGCCGAGGGTTTCTCGCCGCAAAGACCTCTGTAGAGAGCATCCGCGTACTTCATCACTTCATCCTCCTTTCT
>Ga0208980_10002121_pt1 | contig 12036 bp, 10 predicted proteins | sample WetSurMetagenome_3_FD_187993 | JGI IMG/M metagenome (GOLD analysis project Ga0208980, IMG submission 187993) | Wetland microbial communities from Twitchell Island in the Sacramento Delta, sample from surface sediment Aug2011 Site A1 Bulk (version 2) | ecosystem: Environmental > Aquatic > Marine...
CCCGGATCGCCGCCCGCAGCTCATCGGCCGTAGGATAATCCATATAATCGATCTCGGCCCACTTCTTGATCGCGTCGCGCATGGTCAAGCGCTGCCATGTACCGCCCAGTTCGATCGTCTTGCCGTCGAACTCGATCACCGTGCTGCCGGTTACTTCTTGTGCTGCATAGGCCACCATCTGCTCGGTAACTTCCATGACCTTCTGATAATCCCAATACGCGGCGTAGAACTCCAATTGCGTGAATTCGGGATTGTGCTTGAACGACACGCCTTCATTGCGGAAGTCGCGGCCGATTTCATAGACGCGCTCGTACATACCCACGAGCAGGCGCTTGAGATACAACTCGAACGAAATGCGCAGATACAAATCTTGATCGAGTTGATTGTGATGCGTGATGAACGGTCGGGCCGCGGCGCCGCCGTAGAGCGGTTGCAGCACCGGCGTTTCCACTTCCAGAAAATCAAGGTTGTCTAAGAAACGCCGCAGCGCATTGACGACTTGCGTCCGCTTGCGAAAGACTTCGCGTGTTTCAGGATTCGCCAGCAGGTCCGCATAGCGCTGGCGCAAGCGCGTTTCCACATCCTTGAGGCCGTGCCACTTTTCGGGCGGAGGTTGAATAGCCTTGCTGATGATGCGCAGCTGCGCCACGCGCAGCGTCGGCTCACCGGTCTTAGTGCGGAACATATGGCCCTGCGCTTCGATGAAGTCGCCCAGGTCGAGGTCTTTCAAAAACATCTCGTAAGTTTCTTCGCCGACCTCTTCTTTCTTCAGGTAAATCTGAAGACGAGCTGTGCCGTCTTCGATGTGCGCGAAGGACGCTTTACCCATCGGGCGGACGAGCACCAACCGACCGACCACGGCGGCATTGACGGTTTCACCGCCGGCTTCCTTCGCCGTGAACTCGTCGATCACTTGCTGATTGGTATGCGAGCGCGTGACTCGCGCCGGATACGGCTCGATGCCGCGCTCGCGCAGGCGCTGCAATTTCTTCAAGCGTTCCAGTTCCAATTCGTTGAATTCCATGATGGCCTCTGACTGCCTCACCCTAATCCTCGCGCAGCGTCGTGGACGAGGTGAGGTCACAAAAAAGTCCATGCGATCAATCCGCATGGACTCAGGTTACACCTCAACTGCGCCTACTTGATCGCCGCGATGCGGAACGTCAACAGTCCGGCGGGCGCGCTCACTTGCACCGAATCGCCCACACGCCGGCCCATCAGCGCTCTGCCCAGCGGGCTTTCATTGCTGATCTTCCCCTGCGTGGGATCAGCCTCGGCCGCGCCGACCACGTGATACTCTTCCGGCGTATTGCCGCCTTCCATGATCGTGACGATCGCCCCCAGCGTGACCTCATCGTGACGCGTCGGCTTCTCGTCGATGATCACCGCGTTCTTCAGCATGTTCTCCAGCGTCAGAATGCGGCCTTCCACAAACGCCTGCTCGTTCTTGGCGTCGTCGTACTCGGCGTTCTCGTCGATGTCGCCTTCTTCCATCGCCGCATGCAAACGCTCGGCCACTTCGAGGCGGCGCACGGTCTGCAAATGATGCAGTTCTTCTTCCAGTTTCTTTTGACCTTCTTTGGTCAGAAAGGTCGGCTGCTCGGACATGGGAACACTTCCTCCAGAGATTGGCTTGCTTCAGGAACGGTGGATAGGCATAAATACAAGGACTGAGAGCCGTTTCTCTCAGTCCGCGGATGCCTGAAGCCGCCCAGATTATAGCGAAGTCAACGGGATTTGTAAAGTCAGCGGGTGAGGTTATAATCTCCGTACAAACCGTGCCCGGAGGCCATCATGCTCGACACTCTACCCCGCACGTCACTCGGCTTTTTTCCCACACCGATCCATCCATTGCCGAACCTCTCCGCCCGATTGGGTGGGCCAACCCTGTGGGTTAAGCGTGACGATCAGACCGGCCTTGCCACCGGCGGCAACAAGACGCGCAAACTGGAATATCTGGTGGCCGACGCGCTGCAACAGCGCGCCGATACGCTGATCACCGTCGGGGCGCCGCAGTCTAATCATGCGCGGCAAACGGCCGCCGCCGCCGCTAAGGCCGGGCTGAAAGCGGCGCTGGTGCTGCGCGGAACTCCGTCAGCCGATCGGACCGGCAACATCCTGCTGGACGAGATCGTCGGCGCAGAAATCTTTTGGGCCGGCACCCGTTCGCCTGACGAGGTGGCCGCTGAAGTCGCAGAAGAATTGAGCGCCCGTGGTCAGCGTCCCTATGTGATTCCATTGGGCGGCTCCAATCCGATCGGGGCGGCAGGATACGTTGCGGCGATGCTGGAATTCGTCGAACAAACTAAGTCCGGCGATCTGTACTTCGACGCGATCGTGTTCGCTACCAGTTCCGGCGGCACGCACAGCGGGTTGGTTTTGGGCGCGAAGTTGAGCGGCTTTGCCGATCGGGTCTTGGGGATCAGCGTCGATCATACCGCCGATTATTTGGTGCCGCTGCTCGTCGATTTGGCGAATGCCACCGCGCAGCACATCGGCGCTGAGATTACTTTCAGCGCGCAGGATTTTGAAGTGAACGATCATTATCTGGGCGGCGGTTACGCGGTGCTGGGCAAGCCGGAACGCGAGGCGATTCGGTTGTGCGCGCAGACCGAGGGGCTGCTGGTCGATCCGGTTTATACGGGGCGCGCCATGGCGGGGCTGATCGATCTGATTCGAGCGGGCGAGTTTAAGCCGAAGCAGAACGTGTTGTTCTGGCACACCGGCGGCATACCGGCGCTGTTTGCTTATGCGCAACAGTTGACCGCGTGAAGTACGGCGGCAAATAGAACGAGGCGGCCTGCACACCACAGGCCGCCTCGCTTGCTGTGTGACTAAACTACGGAATGCACAAAGTCGAGCCAGCGTAAATCAAGTTCGGATTGATGATGCTGGGGTTGGCGTACATGATCGCCTGAATCGTCGTGCCGTAATACCACGCGATGCCGGACAGCGTCTGTCCCCACTGCACGTAGTGATAGTAGCGACACGCTGGCGGCGCAGGCGGCGTGGGAGTGACGCCCGGTGGCGGCGGCGTGATCCCCGGCGGTGTCGGCGTAATACCCGGCGGCGGAGTGGGTGTCACATTCGGCACACCGGGATAACACACTGGCCCGGGCGGAATGTTGTACCACGGCGCATTTGGGATGGCGAGCACCTGGCCGGGGTAAATATAATACGGCCACGGAATGTAATTCACCGAAGAAATGGCCCACGGTGATACCTTATAGTAGCGACCGATGCAAAACAAGGTTTGCCCTGGCTGTACGGTCCAATATCCGATGATTTGGTAGATGGGTGGCGGCGGTGGCGGAGCATATGTGGGCCACGGCGTACTCGTTGCCGCTGGGCCGGGCGTATTCGTGACCGCCGGAATGGGCGTGCTTGTCGCCGCGGGCGCGGGCGTGTTCGTGGCCGCCGGCACAGGCGTATCAGTTGCAGGCGGTATCGGCGTGCTGGTGGCGGGCGGCGGTAAGGTCGGCGTATCGATCGGGCTTTGGAATGCTGCTGAAGCCGATGAATATCCGGCCGAGACCGGCAGCACGACGGCAACACTCAACACCAACAAGGCGACAATCAGGATCACACGTGGAGCGGTTTTCATGAGACTACATCCTCCATCAACAGATTCTCGTGGAGGCGGTTCAACTGCAGCCGCCTCCACGAGTCATGCCTGGCTAAGGAATACACAACGTCGAGCCAGCGAAGATGAGATTCGGATTCGTGATACTTGGATTGACAGACTGGATCGCCTGAATAGTGGTGCCATAGTACCAAGCGATGCCCGACAGAGTCTGTCCCCAGAGCACGTAGTGATTGTACCGGCAAGTGCCCGGGATCGGGGTCGGGCCTGGCGTCGGCGCAGGCGGCGGCGTGGGGGTCGGCGGCTGCGGCGGCGGCCAACCGGCCGGCGTCTGGAACTGCGCGGCGCAGGTCTGGCCCGCCGGGATGTTGTACCACGGGTCCGCAGGGATGGTCAGCACTTGGCCGGGCTGCACCCAATACGGCCAGGCAATGGCATTGGCCGAAGCGATCGACCAAGGTGAGACCTTGTAGGCGCGGGCGATGCAGTAGATCCACTCACCCTGCTTCACCGTGTGTGTGCCCAACGGATTCGGAAACTGCGCAGTGGGCGCGGCGGACACCGGCAGCACCATCACACACAATGCTAGAACGACAACGAATACGACGATACGCGGGACAATCTTCATTCTATGCCTCCTAATTTGATTTTGCGCTGGACCGCGGTGTGTTTCGGTTATGTTGCGCTACCGTGATTTTAGTACACAATGACCATTATAGGCAAATCGGGACACGGTGGCGATACCGACTAGGTTACAGTTGAGTTACTTCCCTGTCACACAGTCACGGAGTCAAGGTCAAGGTCCCTTCGGCATTGGCCTTGATGTCAGTGGCATTCCACCACATGGGCACATATTGGATGTTCCGCCACTTATCGATGAAGTCATCGTAGTGGGAGCTGGTTGGCAAACCGCTCTCCCCGGTCGTGTGAATATAGCGCGAGGCATTGAGGTCGCTCAGATCGACGATCTGCCGCAGGGAGGGCACGGTTCGTTCGGCAAAGATCGCGGTGAGCTTGGCGGGCGGATTGGTATAGGCTTTGCTGAAGTTGCTGCCGGTGCCGGTATTGTTGACGATGGCACTGCCGCCATTGACTTCAAACGGGCCGCGATTGAAAATGAACGACACTGGGGCGTCACCTAACGCCTGGCTCTTGAAAGTGGCCGAGTGAATCTTGCTCCACGTCCAACTTGCTGGATCACTGCCCAACTCGGCGGTCAATGTTGTGGCGGCGTCTGCCAGCGATTTCTTCAGCACGTCATCCCGTGATGAATTGCTCCACCACGCCGACGCGGGCTGGCCGAGTAACGCGATCATCGCCTGCCGATTGACATCGCCACCGTCGACGTAAGTAGGCGCGAGCTCGCCCAGTTTGTCATCGAACGTATTCCGCAGCAAACTCAACCAGAAGACTTCGTAAGCCCCCGCGCCGGCGCTATCCCGTTTTTCGAAGAAGTCCCAATTCTTGATCGTCGTCAGCACCTTCTGAGCATCACCGTCAACGGTAAGGTCAGCGAGATACGGTACGATCTGCTGCGCCGCCAGATTCAAGCTATCGCCTTGAATTGCCGCGATGTCATCGGGACTGAGTTTATCTTTGGCTTCGATCAAGTCGACGATGCGGCGTGCACGCCAACCGCGATCCCAATCCATGGAGATGAAGTATTTGTAAGCGGGGCCGACGACCGCGTTGTTGGCCGTGGCGATGTAGCCCTGCGTGGGATTGTACGAGCGCGGTAATTCGTCGAACGGGATGTAACCTTTCCAATCGTATTCGCCTGTCCAACCGGGTACCGGTAGTTGCCCATCACCTTTGGCGCGGATGGGAATGCGGCCCGGCACTTGATAGCCAATGTTGCCATCGACATCCGCATACACAAAATTCTGGCTCGGCGATCCGAACACGCTGAGCGCCGCGCGGAAATCGTCCCAATTTTGCGCCTGGTCAATGCGCATGAATGAACTAAGCGACTGCTCCGGCGCGTTGATGGCGGTCCATGAAAAAGCGACGGCATACTGATCGCCGCCGAGCTGCGCCGTAACCGCATCGACATCGCTGATGAGAGGACCGTGCCCGGTGTAGCGCACGTTCAAGGTGATCTTCGTCGTATTCGTCGCCGCGTCGTATTCATCGGTTTCGTTGCGAGACGGTTGATAGCCATCAGGCACTTTGCCTTTGATCGTCCACGTTTCTGGCACGATCTTCAGATCAAGTTTCTGGCCTTGGTATTCATACTGCTGGCCGCCGATCTTTTCGAGAAACAAATCTTGCACGTCCGGGCCGACGTTGGTGACACCCCAGGCGATCCTGGCATTGTGGCCGATGATGACGCCCGGCGCAGCGGGAAAGACCGCGCCTGTCACGTCGAAGGGACACTCGGCGGTGACGGGCTGGCAATGCAAGCTATTGAAGTACCAGATGGACGGCATCTGAATGCCCAGATGCGGATCGTTAGCCAACAACGGTTTGCCTGTGGTTGTGCGGCTACCGCTAATGGTCCAATCGTTCGAGCCAATGTCGCGTCCGCGGATACCGGCAATCTCATCAATCTGTTTGAGGCTCGCCAGACCTGTTGGAACTTGCTGCCACGCGACGCCCGCCGGGATGATGATAGGCTTGGTGGCGTAATCGTAGGGCGGGATCAAATCGCTCAGCAAAGCCGTGCCCTGTTCCATACCGAACTTCGCCAGCACCTGCGCGCGGAAGACCTCAACATCCCAGTTGCCACCCAGACTCCAGGACATATATTTGGCAATTTGCAGCGTATCGATCGGCGTCCACGGCTCCGGTTTGTAGTTAAGGCCCTGGCTGCCAAACGCGCCGACGATGGTAAATTCGATCGGCAAGTTGTTCTGATGGGTGTCGATGAAGGTGTTCACACCATCGGTATACGCCTGCAAAATCGCTTTGGCCGAATCGTCCAAAGCATCGTAATCGGCCTGCGCTGCGCGCCGCAATCCCAGCGTGCGCACAAATTTATCAGCGCTGAGGCTCGACCCGGTGGGGCTGAGCTCCGACGTGCGGCCGGCGATTCCGCGCCGATTGATCTCCATCTGCCACAAGCGATCTTGCGCTTGCACGTAACCCTGCGCCATAAACAGATCGTGTGTGTTGGCGGCGTAGATGTGCGGGATGCCGCTCTTGTCGCGCACGATACTGACGGGCGCGCGCAGACCAGGGATTTGCACCGTGCCGTCGATTTGCGGTAAAGCGCGGCGAGTGAGATAGAGATAACCGCCGCCGAACACGACGGCCAGGATCACGACGACGACTAACAGGAACAGCACTAGACCTTTGACGAAGCGCATCTTCTCCTCCCGGGGGAATTGGCTGTGCGCAGTTGTATCACACCCGACACCGGCTGTCAAAACAGAAATTATTCCGGCAAGACGCGGTGCGGTATAATCCGAGCATGTTACGGGCTGCGTAATACATGACTCGGCACGGTGTGCGTGCCACATTTCACTTGTCACTCGTCATTCATGTCTCAACCCTCTGCGCCTTCCACTTATCACGTTTCACGCATCTTGCATCTCGCCTCACGTTTTGCGCCTGTCGCTGTAATCTTCCTCGCCTTCCTCATTCGCTTGAACGGCCTGACCTACCAGAGCCTGTGGCGCGACGAGGTGGATGCGATTTGTTTCGCGCAAGCGCCGCTGTTGAAAGAACTGCCGCAAACAGCGCTGACGTTCACACCCTCCTGCCCGCCGGATATCCCGCAGTTGCTCGCAGCCTTCACGAATCCCGGTTTCAACGGCCCGCTGTATTTTCTCGTCCTACGCGGCGCGATCGGGTTGTGGGGCTACAGCGAGTTGGCGCTGCGCTTCTTGTCGCTGATGTGCGGCGTGATCAGTGTGGCGCTGCTCATCGCGTTGGGGACGCGCCTGTTTAATCGAGCGGTGGGATTGATCGCCGGAGCGCTGTTGGCGTTCTCGGCCTATCAGGTATGGTACAGCCAGGAAGCCAAGATGTATACGCTCATCACCATGCTGGCCCTGGCGTCCATCTATTTTCTACGGCGTGCGGTGGAAGAAGGCCATCTGCGTTTCTGGATCGGTGTGGTGCTATGTACCTCGATCGCGATGGGATCGCACATTCTGGCGGCGTTGTTGATCCCCGTGCAGGCGGTGCTGTTTTTGTTGTGGTGGCCATACAGCCGCCGCCATCTTGTCGCAGGTGTGATCGCGCTGGCCTGTGTGACACTGCCGTATGTGCCGGTGGGTTGGCCGCGCGTGCAACTGATGTTTCAAGCGGCCGAGAGTGGCTTTGCGCGTTACACGTTGGGCGAGATGATGAGCGTGCTGGGCCGCGCCTATGCCGGCGGCATTCTCAACAGCACCGAAGAACGTTGGATCTTGATCGCGACCGGCGTGGCGGCAGCACTGGCGATCTTCGGGCTGCTGTCGATCGATACACCGCCACGACCACCCTCCATACCCGATCGGATCCTCACGCGAATCAGCATCGCAGCATGGGCGTTGATCCCGGCATTGGCGGTGGCCCTCATCTCGATCAATCGACCGCTCTTCACGGATCGCTATTTGATTTGGGCGCAGTCCGCGTTTTATCTGGCGGTGGCATTGGGCGTGTATGCGCTATGGAAGTGGTTCAAGCCGCTGGCCGTGATGGCGTTAGCAATGCTGATCGTGATGAACAGCGTCGGCATCATCACGCAAGCGACCACGCCCTTCAAATCCGATCTTCGATCGGCGGCACAGGCTGTCGCGCAGCAGATTCAACCCGGCGATCTCGTCGTGTTTCAAATCCCGCACGTGCAGCACACCTTCGATTACTATTTCCGTCAGCCGTATCAAGCCATGAGTGGGCCGTACACTAACTCCCCCGGCGATGTCAACGGCTATCAAAACAGCGATGAAACGGTGCTCGCCCAAATCGCGCCGATGTTTACGGGTCAGCATACCGTGTGGCTGGTGTCTTCCGAAGCGGCGATGTGGGACGCGCGCAATTTGTTGCAGCGCTGGCTGGATACGAATGGCAAGATCACATTCCGTGAGGATTACGTGCAGGTGCAGGTGACGCGATATGAGTTGGGTGGGCAGTGATCACGGATCGGGGATCAGTAGCACGGCAACGGATGGACATCCGCTTCGCGTAAACAGATGGCTGATCAGTGCTATCCGTTTATCAGTTGTATATCAGTTGCGCTGCACCTGGCCGCGCGACGTTCCGCGAAGATTACGCGCAGGTGCAGGTGACGAGGTATGAGTTACCCTCAAAGTGAAACTTGTAGTTCTAGCCGAGTTTCATTTTGCAGGTGTGATGGTCAGTACCTCAGGTTCACCCTCTATCTTTCCTACCCAGGCATTAAGGTCGACCACATCGGCGTTCTTCACTCCTTTTATATCATATCCGATGTCATGATTGTAGTAAGTCATTTGAACGAGGTATCGACCAACTGGTAATGGAAAGTATTCCTCGGAAAAAACAGTAGCAGGGGGGACTTTAGTGTGGACCATATGTGGCAGCTGCAATCGGTACTCACGAGAACTGTGCGGTGGCAGTGTCGCAAACATATCACTTTGTATCGCTTCTTGTACCAGCTGAACAGGCCCTTCGTCGGGGTATGCAATTTCTAGCCCTCCACTAATTGGTATCACCGAAAACAAGAGAGTCTTGCCAGGGGCCTCTATCTCAAGAACTCCTCTTTGCGTCGGTCCTCGAAAAACTATCGGCAAATCGGTGGTATTCGTCAGCGTAGCAACAAAGAATACCTCTTGTCCGATAGGGACGTTTGCAGGATCTAGCCTATATGAGAATTGGAGATGATCAGCCATTTCAGCTGTGCGAGTAGGCTCTAGAGCCAATGCCTCATCTAGTGAGTAAGTTCCCGCTGGCGCTTGATTACAGCCTGAGCTCAGAGTCAGTACGAACGTTGCCAAAAGAATCAAAGGCAACCTTTTGACCCGAAGTGCTAACCATCCGACAAAGAGCACTTTGCACCTCCTTTTTTCACGGCCCTTCACTTTTCATCCCTCATTCTTCTCCACACCAACCCCAACGCTGCTGTGGACGCCCACTGCCCCGCCAAGGCCGAGTGTCCGCCGAAGCCGCGCTCGACGGTCTTCACATCGTCGGGCGTCACCAGTGCGATCATCAACTTCAAGCCGCGCTGCTCGGGCGCAGGGATGACGGACGCGCACACGCCGAAGTCGCTGCCACGATCCGATCGGATGTGGTGGGCCGCTTCCGTCACGGCGTCGAGATCGATCAGCGTTCCATCGGCCACGGTGATGCCGCCGCGAAACGCCTCACCCAATTGCGCCAATCGTCCACCCAACATGCCGCCTGTGCCGGACTCCACGCTGGCGAGCGTCAGGTGTTGATCGATCAGCAAACGTGCCACTACACTTTCCAGCGTGTCATCGTCAACACCAAAGATGAATTGATCCAGTTTCTTGCGCACACGTTGTTCCATCTCGGCGTTGAGGGCTGCCGCTTCCTCGCGCGTGGCCGCCTTCGCCGTGATGCGCACATCCACCTGCCCGGCCTTGGCCGACAAGCCCACCGTGGGATTCGCCGACGTTTCCAGATCACCGATCGCTTCGTCGATGCGGCTCTCACCCTGACCCGTCGTGTGCAGCGTGCGGATCAGGATCACATCGTTTAGTTGCAATTTGTTTTTCAGATAAGGCAGCACCGCGTGCTCCATCAGATATTCCATCTCGCGCGGCACGCCCGGCAAGCTGATGACGATATGCCCCTGCTCCTCGACGATGAAGCATGGCGCGGTGCCCACCGGATTCTCGATGGGGATGGCGTCCTGCGGCAGATACGCCTGCCGACGATTATTCTCGCCCATCGGCACACCGTAGGCGCGGAAGCGATCTTGAATCTGCGCGAGCAGATCATCGCTGAAGATCAATTCGCGATCAACCGCGCGCGCCACCGCCGGGCGCGTGACATCGTCCACCGTGGGGCCGAGGCCGCCCGTCGTGATGATCACATCCGATCGGTGCAGCGCGATCCGCAGGGCTTCTTCCATCCGCTGTTCGTTATCGCCCACGACGGTTTTGTAGAACAGATTCAAGCCGATCTCGCGCAGTTTCCGCGCGATGTAAGTGGAATTGGTATCGACGACTTCACCCAGCAGCAGCTCGCTGCCGGTGGCGATGATCTCAGCGTGCATGATTTTTCCTTGGTGAGAAACCCGGTTTCGTCAGGCTCAACCAACAAAAAGACCTGGCAGCGTTTTTGCACACACTGCCAGGTCTAAGTGTAACAGCTTTGCTACGCTGCCGAGCGCGGCCGCCACAACAACTGCTCGCGGATCGCCAGATCGCTGCCGCGAATCTTGAAGGCCAAATCGGCGGCGATGTTGCGCATCACGCGGTAGCCCATCTCCGGATAGGTGTCGCACAACTTCATGAACTTGCTGCGCTGAATGGCCAGCAGCTGCGTCTCGGTTTCGGCGCAGCGCGCCGAGGCCGTGCGCAACCCCTGATCGACCAGCGTGATCTCGCCGAAGGTTTGCCCGCTGCGCAGCGTGGCGATGGTCACCGGCATGCTGCCGCGCTTCTTCGCGCCCGGCCCGCCCACCATCGACGGATCGACCAGAATCTCTACCGCGCCGCGCGCGATGACGAACATCTCGTCGCCCTGATTGTTTTCCTCGAAGATGAGGTCGCCCAGCTTGACGACGCGCTCTTCACAGATCGAGGCCAGCATCTCCAGCTGTGCCGCGCTCAAATCATAGAAAATGTCGGTCCGCCGTAGAATGTCGATCTTTTCCATGGGTGGCTCCCGTCCCGCCAAGTTAAAGTTATTCTAGCACACTGCCGTGCCAAATGACAATCGGCTTGACGCCCGTGGAGCAATCCGTTACGATAGTGTAACCTAACTCATGACCAACGCCCGCCACTCGCTGGGGAAGCGCGGCGAAGACTACGCCGCCCAATATCTGATCGATCACGGGTACGCCTTGCGCGCGCGCAACTGGCGCTGCCCCGTCGGTGAGATCGATCTGGTGTGTGAGCAGAATGACCGGTTGATCTTCGTCGAGGTGCGCACCCGGCGCGGCGATCGGCTGGGGACGCCCGAAGAATCGATCACGCCGGCCAAGCGCGCCAAGCTCATCGCCGCTGCGCAGACCTACCTCACCGAGCACAACCAGGCCGATCGGGATTGGCGCATCGACGTGGTCGCTATCGAGATCGGATCGCACGGCGAAGTGAAGCGCTGCACGTTGATCGAGAATGCGATTGAGGAAACATGACCTCATCCCGTCTGCTCATCTGCCTCGTCGGACCGACCGGCGTGGGCAAAACCGCACTGGCGATCGATCTGGCCGAGCAACTCACCGGCGAGATCGTCTCGGCGGATTCACGCCAGATCTATCGGGGCATGGATATCGGCACCGGCAAGCCTGCACCCGATCAACTGGCTCGTGTCCGCCATCACCTGATCGATCGCGTCGATCCCGATCAATCCTACAC
>Ga0208980_10002122_pt1 | contig 12031 bp, 12 predicted proteins | sample WetSurMetagenome_3_FD_187993 | JGI IMG/M metagenome (GOLD analysis project Ga0208980, IMG submission 187993) | Wetland microbial communities from Twitchell Island in the Sacramento Delta, sample from surface sediment Aug2011 Site A1 Bulk (version 2) | ecosystem: Environmental > Aquatic > Marine...
TGGCTGGTTTATTTTGGTCTTTTTTTATCGCAGTTCTGATTATATCACGCCTGGTACTTTTTTCGATATCAGGAAACTGTTCCTGCAGATATTTTTCAATACTTTTTTTAACGATTATTTCACCTGTTGACGACATTAAAATGCTGATCAGGTTCTGCTGAATAATTCCAATTTCCATTTCACGTGACCGGTCATATATCAGTTCTACCGGCGTAGCATTTCCCGCCTCCACAGAATCCTGAAATCCTTTATTAATAACCAGGGCACATGCATATTTACCTTTGATTACCAATTCTTTAGATGTTGATAAATCAGAGGTGATAATACTTATATCCTTAAGTGTATCAATAGTGTAAACAATTTCCTTTGAAGATTTGGTCTGGTCCAGATCAGCAACGAGTAATTTAACAGGTTCAGAGCGGCCATCGTAGGATCCGATACTTCCATATGCGAATGCAAAAAGAGTTATTAAAATTATCGGAAGCAGAAATGTAAGAATGACGGAACGCTGATCATGGAAAAACAGAGTCAGGTCTTTTCTAAATAGTTTTAACATTACTTAATCTCTTAGTTCTTTTCCTGTTAATTTCAGATAAATAGATTCCAGATTCGTTCCCTGAGTATATATTTTTTCAATAACACCGCCCGAGTTTTGAATTTGGTTTATAATTATCGAAGTATCATTACCAATATTTCTGCATTCTGCTTTCAGGGTGCTGGAAGCACTGTCATACCTGAATAATGGATTCTCTGAGATTATTCTGGCTATTGTTTCATTGTTAATATCTGCCAGTTTAATTGTCAATAAATCTTTGATATCGCTGATTTGCCTTAATTCCTTAAGTGTCCCTTGTGCAACAATGCGTCCGGTATCAATGATTGCAATTTTGTCACAAAACCGTTCGGCTTCTTCCATGTAGTGCGTTGTGTAGATTATTGTCATCCCTTCATTATTCAGTCTCTCTATAAGCTCAAAAATATGATTCCGGTTCTGAGGATCAACTCCTACTGTAGGTTCATCCAGTACAAGGACTTTAGGATTATGGAGTAATGAGCAGGCAATGTTGATTCTGCGCTTCATCCCCCCTGAAAAATTTTTAATTCTGTCATCCTTCCGGTTTACCAGATCTACAATCTTAAGGGTATTCCTGACATTCGCCCTTAACTCCTGCATGGGGATATTATACAATCCTCCCCAGAACATCAGGTTTTCAAAGGCTGACAACTCTTCATACAAGGCAATTTCCTGGGGAACAACCCCCATTATCAGCTTGATCAGATCTCTATCATCGCGGATATTTATCCCGTCGATAACAACTTCGCCCTTATCCGGTTTAACCAGGGTGTTTAAAATGTTTACAATTGTTGATTTCCCGGCACCGTTGGGCCCCAGAATGCCAAAGATCTCTCCTTTGTCAATGGTGAAGCTGACATTTTTTACAGCATCAATATTTCCATAGGATTTCGAGACAGACCTTACTTGTATCATTTTCCAGATTCCGGGATTGGTTTTTTTTATTTAAGAGCATTTTTTTTATTCACTTTTGTCACTCGTTTTAATACCCGGTCAGCAGCAAGTTTACCAGTTAAAATTGACATTGGCACACCTGCAGGGCTGTAAACCCATTGTCCAGCCTGATAAATTGAAGGTAGTGGTGTCACGACTGAGCGATCAGCGAACTGAATTTTGTTTATTACAGGCATATGTTTTTGAAATGACCATCCTGTAATAGCTCCTTCAGAACTGCCTACTCTGGTTTCAATGCTTAATGGAGTAAAAGAAAAGCATGCAATAACTTTATCTTTTAACATCGGGTAGACGGAATCAGACAATACTCTCAAAACACGATTTTCAGTTTCAGCAATAAACTCGTCAAGCCAGCCTGCTTTTTGAATTTTGTTAAACAAATCATATTCAGCAAGGAAACTGATTATTATGCCGGTTTTGCCAGGAGGGACCAATTCGGGATCTTTGAGTCCGGGAATAGAGATTTCGTAAGTGTTCAATCTGGTAAATTTATCCAGCCAGGTCACAATATCTTCTTTTTTAATTGTTTCAAAATTACTAAGCAAATAAGTAAGCTCCTCCCTGTGGGTTTCACCTAAACCCAGGCTTGAAGGTGTATAAAAGAAATGTCCGTTTGCAATTTTCCTGAAACTTTCTGGCGGCTCATCCACTTCTGCAAATAAGGAAAACACAGAATCTCCGCCCCTGTTTTTAAGCATATTGTCTTTTACAGACTCAAATCCGGATTTTATATCTGCAGATAAGCCTTCGGTTTTTGCAGTTTTATAGAGTGTTTTTAAATCAGCAGCCCAGATAAGATTGTCATATTTATAAGTAATATTTTCCTGGTCCCTTACAAGGAATTTTTCAACTATTACCTCAATGATCTTCGTCTCTGTCCTTATTTCGCCTCCGTACTCTATTATTTTGCTTTTCAAGGCTTCCGGCAGATTACAAACTCCTCCTCTTGGATAGAAATAATCAAGGTATAATGAGAAATAGCTCAACGCAAAAAAAGCAGGTGTATTTTTGAAGAAATGCTGTGCAATAATATCCCTGAGGGCGGGATTCGTTACAATAGTTTTCAGATATTCCTCAACCGGCATATTCATACGGTTTATCTTTCCAACGGTAAAGATAAATTTCGGCAGCCAGGGCAAAAGTTTGTTGAACAGGAAGGCTCTGTCTCGCTTCAGATCTTTGAACACGGGATTTTCTATACCATAGAGCACATCCATGTATTTCATGACTTTCCTTATGATTCTTAAGACCTCATCAATCTCCCCTTCGCTTTCAGGAAAAAATTTAATCAGGAGTTCACGGTATTTTAATAAACTATCCTCATTTTCTATGTGTAAGATTTCGTTTTCTATGCCAAGCGAAACCGGGCTTTTAATAACTTCCAGGTTGATACCCAGATCCTTTAACATAGGGAAAATAATACCTGCATCTTCAAGGGCTCTTACTCCGGCATCAAAATGAAATCCGTCGCGGGTAAATGAACTGACCAGGCCTCCGCATTCCTTGTTCTTTTCAATAAGCAATACCTTTTGCCCTGCACGTGAAAGGAAAGCTGCAGAGGTCAACCCTGCCATGCCTCCTCCGACAATTATGGTATTGTACCTGTTTTCAGACATATACTTTGAATTCAGAAATTTCAATAAACTATTTCCGCAATGCCATTTACTTGTTTACTCTGCAAGCCGCTTAATTCCAGACTTTTTTCCCAGAGTTCATGAGCGACTTCCATATCGAGAGCCGGTGGTGCCGGTTCTTCTTCGGTTGTCAAGTTAAAGAATTTTCCGCTCACAGCTTCCATCTCTTTTGAAACTCCAAGAAAATACAATGCTTCGGCTGATATTTCCGGGGATTTCAATGTTTTATCAATAAAATTTCTTTTAAACCACCTGTAAACAGGTCCGTTTTCCTGGCCGGTATCAGTTTTAACAGCTCCCGGATGCATTGCATTTATCGATACGCCCGTATTTCTGAAATGTTCATGGAAAACGATCATGGATAGAAGCTGGGCAGTCTTGGCAGAACCATAGCTTTTCAAACCGGAATAACGACGTTTTTCCCAATTCAAATCATCCAGTCTCAGGCCCCAGGCAGCAAAGCGATGACCTTCGGAATTTACCATAATAATCCTGGCCTTTTCCTGGGATTTAAGCTTATCCATCAGGATGAAATTTAAAATAAAGGAAGCAAGATATTGAATCACAAAAACCTTTTCAAGGCCATCCGGAGTAATTTCCCTTCTTGTCAGGTAAATGCCTGCATTATGTATCAGCACGTCGATCGGGGCCTTAAGCTTTAAAAGTTCTTCCGCCACCCGACGTATATCCTTCAGGTTGCTCAGATCAGCTATTTTGTATTCGCATCTGACTCCGAAATCATGTTCAAGCTCACGACATAAAGCCTCTGATTTTTGCTTATTGCGATTTATGCAAAGCAAGCCGGCTCCCTGAGCAGCATACTTTCTGGCAGTATAGTAGCCTATGCCCGATGTCGCACCGGTTATGACAACTAGTTTTTGATTAAAATTTTCGGTGCATATTCTGGGATCTGACCGGTTGTTTTTAATCATTGCAAATATGTCAGACCATTGATATTCCCTGAAATATTTATAGAACTTTTTATTTTTCATATATACCAATTACCTGACTAACATCTATCCATTTAATCTGATTATATAATCTGAGCTTAGCTTTTAGAAATACATGCCGACAGCAAATATATAATCCTGGTTACGCAGCGGAACCGGATCTGCTCCTGAGGCGTTAGGCATTGACAACGTGTTCCACCCAACTGTCATGCGGAGATCAATGAAAAAAGTCTTATTGAAAAGCCTGAAATCAGAGCCGGCTCCATATACGAATGAATAGTCCCAGATATCGAGACCTTTCATATCACCGGATTCTTCCACTATTATGGGTGGTCCGCCCATATTAATTGTACTGGTAATACGATATTCTCCGTTCATTAATAGCGATAATCCAATACCGGTGCTGCCATAAATCCCAAAATTCTTAATATTGACAAATTTGTATTTTATTACTATTGGCATCTCGAAATAGTTCAAATCATATTCAGAAACAGTATTTATGTTAACAGGTGTGGTAATCGTAACATTCTGCCTCGAACCTTTCATAGCATATAAAAGCTCCTGTTGAATACCTACCGATTCAGTTATTGGAAAATATGCGAATACACCTCCCGCAAAGCCATTCCTGCTCTGAGTATCAACCATAATAGTATTGTCGGCAGGGGTGATCCCATATTGAGTGGCCAGACTGTAGCCGGCTTTCAAACCAAAACGAACTCCTGTCTGGGCATTTACTGATTCAGGAAACAGGAGTAAAAGAAACAATATGAAGCAGTTAAAATTTTTCATAATACTCTTTTTTTATCCGAAGTATGAACTAATATTTCAAAGTAATAAGTCTAACCAAACTTTTTGATCATAAACCTCCTGTAGGCTTTGCCGAATCGTGGAATATTATCAAAGATGTCACCCCACAGATCATAATAATCTCTCTGTTCTATAATTTTCCCTTCCGCATTTAAAGTGAGCCGGCTTGAGCCATATAATATTGAACTCGGATTTTTCTTAAACTTAATTGTCATTTCCCATTCAATAAATATAATCTTATCCTGCATTGCAGCATTGACAATTTTCATTTTCAGATCTTTTGAACGTCTGGTCAGCCGTTCCGTCATTGCTGTAAATGATTCTATGCCGCTTATTTCCTGAATAGAATCCCTGAAATATATATTATTATCGTAATAAGGAAGTATGTGCGACCAGTCAGGCTTACCCTCGGTGTTATATGTCTGGCTCCATAATTCCAGTACCAGGTCTTTTGTAAGCATAATATGAATAGTTTATAAATATTGTTCTTAAAATCAATCTGTGCAGGCTGCCGGTAATCCAAAAATAATATATTTCTGAAAAGAATTAACTGACTGACTGGTCAGCAACCTGATGCTCTGCCACTGGTATTTATCATGCTTTATCAGAAATTAAAAATCATGCCATTTCCGAATTATCATTTATTTATTTCCTTCAGTATCCTCAGTGCCTCTTCAACATGCTCTGTGGCTTTTGTTTGCGAGTTGAAGACAAAGATCACTTTTCCTGTCTTATCCGCTATATATGTTACGCGGCCAGGTAATAATCCCATAAAGTTTGTAGGCACACCAAATTGTTTACGTATTTTATTTCCTTCATCGCTTAACAGGGTGAAGCTGAGCCGGTGTTTTTCAGCAAATTCCTTATGGCTTTCAACTGATTGACCGCTTATACCAATTATCAAAGCATCGGCTTCACTGAAAACCTCGAACTGATCGCGGAAGGAACAGGCCTCTGCTGTGCAGCCGGGACTATCGTCTTTCGGATAAAAATATATTACGAGGTTCTTTTTACCGATTACAGAATTGATGTCGAATAAATTTCCATTTTGATCAGGTAATGTAAATGACGGGATGCTGCTTCCGATTTTGATTTCGTTCATATTGTTTTTTTGACTGAAGGTTAGATAGGATGTAAAAAGGAGAAGGTAAACGATTAGATAAAAACGGTAGAAATTTCTGAATTTCAGGTAATTCAGATTATCAGGATATATGTTTCCAAATAAAGCTTTCAGCTCTTTCATAAAGTAAGGTTTGATGTTTATGGTCCACTTGTCTGTCTGATAAACTATCTTGCGAAATTTACTCCGGTAAACAGACAGAGGCAATCCCCAAATTATAAATAAAATAACCCAGATATTTTTTAACAGAAACATAAAATGTTGATTTAGTAAGTTTCCCAATTAATGCCCCAATCTTGTGTAATGTAAGAATTTTTATTGGTTTACTCTTTTACGGACAAAGATTCAAGATATTAAATCAGAAAGTTATGATAAGACCAACAGCGGCATAATTGAACAGGGCAAAATTATAAACCGTATCGTTATCAGCCCCTCCTTCAAGTATACGGTATCCTGCCTTTAATCCAAACCGGTCAGAAATCCTGTATGTTGCCGCAATCAGCACGTCTTCTGCCCTTCCCTGTGGTGAGGCAAGAGCATCTCCTTCCAAAAGGATTCCGAATTTTTCAGATGGTTTCCATAACAGCCTGAAGTTGATTATTGGGACAAAGCCGACATTAGTCTTCTCACTTTCCAATCCTGAAGAAGCCAGTGATATGCTGGCATCTCTGATTTTTGCTGTAAACCCGAGACCGAATTCAAACTTTGGCTTCATTACAATCTCGTAGCGATAAGTAAGCCTGTAGGAATTGAATTTATAGGTCCCGGCAAGATCAGTATTAGCTGGAAAAGTCACCCCTTCGAAATAAATGTCGTTGGCTACATTTCCATGTGATTTAACTTCCAGTGGAGCATATAATAATGACAGAGTATGCCGGCTTTTTATTGTGTAATTTACCCGGATCCTATAGAAAATTTTCGTTTCGGGAACTAAATCATCTTTCATTGAAAAAAGTGTTCCCTGATCGCCCGGAATCCGGACATTATTGTAACCTGTTGCAACAGCACCTGTTTCAAAGTCAAGTGAAGCCTGGCCATTCAGTGAGAGAACATTCAATGACAGGATCAGAACAAAACCGGCAGCCGAAAGAATTATTTTATTTTTCATGATTGGATTTTTTCATTAAGTAATTTTTAAATAAGCACAGCATCAGAACTTAAAAATAGGCAATTTAATACTCAGGCTAAGCCATCCTGCCAAACCTTTTTTCCAAAGCAGTTGATCTGTAATCAAATATCTGCTGCAGCCGGTTATTAATTACCAGTGAATTCGCAATTGCCCCGATAAAACCAAAGGGAGGCTGATAAGTAACGATATCAGTCATTAATACTCCGCCATCAACCGGTTCTATTTTATGCTGATGATGCCACATTGAATACGGGCCAATCCTTTGTTCATCTACAAAATATTCATATTCCCTGATGTTTGTAATTTCTGTCATCCAGTTAAGTTTTATGCCTAACAGGGGACTTACCTTATAGGTAATTATCATTCCCGGATACATTTTCTCCGAACCGTTACTGCTGGTTATAATAAAGCCCATGTTCTCCGGCGTAATCTCCTTTAGATTGCCGGGAGATGCAATAAAGCTCCAGATTTCTTTGATGCCGGCAGCCAATTTTTGCGTTTTGGTCAATTGATAGAATGCCATAGTTGATATTATTCTAATGCAATATTTATTTAAGATCTCATTTCTAGTTTCATGTCCATAATAAATATGTAAAATATAAACAAATATATAAACATAATGTTCAAGTAAAAAAAGATAATATGTATTAATATATTATATATCAATAATATAAAATGATATATGCTTCATATTAATATTTATATATTGTTCATTTATATTGTTAAATATATAAAATATAATTGCTGTTATATATTTTAAATCTGAGTAAATTAAAGACGAATGGAAGAGAGAGTTGCGAACTTAGTCTGCAGGATTTGCCATACCATGTATCTTATGCGAAGGTGCAGCCGGCAGACAGTCCAAAGTGGCAGGCAGCCTGGAACCTTTTTATCAGGAATATTCAAATAATTCCTATTTAAAGTTTTGATTTTAGATAATAAAAATAAGTGGGAGACATGACCGAGAATAAACACTTGTATATTAACTTGGCAAATTCGAAGCAAAACCGAAATCTGCGATGAGAAGAGAAAAGATTTACCTGCCATTGCTTTTTTGCATAATTCAGCTTGGTTGTTCCAATACCGGATCATTTAAGGTAATGCGTGAGGTTACCGGCCCTTATCAGACCAATTGTTACCTCATATATGGAACAGAATCAAAGGAGGCTGCCCTGATTGATCCGGGATGGAGGATAGATACATTGGTTGACTTTATTAAGGATAATGACCTGGACCTGAAATACATTCTCATAACCCACGGCCACTCGGATCATTATTTTTATGTGCCGGAACTTAAAAAACAATTCCCGAAAGCCAGATGGGGTGTCAATAAGGAAGATTATGAAAAGATCATTCAATGCCCTGACTGGCCGGCAAAAGCTTATGGCAAGGAATGGATGGAAAATACCAGAAAGAATACCGAAGAAAATATTTACCTTGATTTTGATACAAAATCAGTGGGAGAGCCCGATTTTTTTGTTGAAGATAATCAGACATATAAATTGGGTTCAGTAAAGATCAGGACAATTCATACGCCGGGTCACTCTCCGGGGTGTGTTTGCTATTATACTGGTAATGTATTGTTTTCAGGCGACATGTTGTTTTACAGAAGTGTCGGAAATCTGGATTACCTCACAAGCAACACCGAAGCTTTTATTAGATCCGTACGCCAGCTTTACAAGCTTTTCCCTGATTCAACAATCGTTTATCCCGGACACAATCAGCCAACTGACATCGGATCAGAAAAAAAGGAAAATGAGCGTATCTCACTGACCGGAGGATTAAAGTCCTGGTGGCATTTGCAGTGATTATGTGTTATTTAGATTTCTTTCCCTTTTAGATATTTATCCAGAAATTGCAGAACCTGAGAATTAGCTTTTATTTCATTCTCACGTTTGACAAAACCATGACCTTCGTCAGGAAAAACGATATATTCCACAGGCACGTTATTTGCCTTTATTGTTTCCACCATCTCATCTGACTCAACCTTAAGAACCCTCGGATCGTTTGCTCCCTGTAAAACCAAAACCGGGTGTTTTACATTCTTACCATGAAACAGCGGAGAGATCTGGTAAAGCATAACCGAGTCTGATGTAAATGGATCTCCCATCTCTTTGAAAAGTGCATTCCTGAAAGCTGCCCAGAAAGGTGGAGTGGATCTCAGTGTCCTGATCCAGTTGGTCACACCGAAGAAATTAACGCCAACCTTGAACTCATCAGGGAAAGAGGTCATTGCAGCCATGGTCATGAATCCTCCATAGCTGCCACCTATGATTCCGATTTTCTCACCGTCAATATATTCAAGACCCTGCATCCATTTCTTGCCCCAGATGCAGTCGCGCAGGTCTTTATCACCATGGTTCCTGTCATCCATTTTGTAAAAAGTCTTGCCATAACCGCTGCTGCCCCTGTTATTCACTGCAAGAACTGCATACCCATGATTGCCAAGAAACTGAATGAGAGGATCATAATAAAGCATCGACTGACCGCCAGGTCCTCCATGAACATAAACCAGAGCCGGAATCTTGTTATTTTTTGTTGCATTAAGTGGCTTATAAAAGATAGCAGGTATTTCGAGCGAGTCAAATGACTTAAATCGTATTACCTGAGCATCAATAAGTTTACTTGGGTCAATTTCGGGATTCATCGTTGATGTCAGCTTCTTCATTTCCTTGGTACCTATATCCCACAGGTAAACATCTCCTATCATTTTGGAACTTCCCAGAAGGAGGGCCATTTTCTTTTCACTGTCGGAAATCCGCAGGCCGCTTATTGTTGATCCTGGAATTTCGGGGTAATTGATAACAGATCCTGATATGTTATCCCATATCCTGACGACCATTCTTCCATCCTCATCGACCACAGCTAACCTGTACTTCTCATTTTCGCTGAAACCATATCCGCTCACATCCCATTTATCCTCATAAACAACCTCACGGTTACCGGTGGCGATCTCATATTTTACAGCATATGAGAATTCTTTTCCGGCATCAGTAGTATAGTAAAAATTCTTGTTATCATTGCTGAAAGCCTGCCCATTATATGATCCGGGTTTGCCTTCTTCAGAAACCTCAGTAATCTTATCTGTTGCACGGTTGTAAAGGAAAAGCCTTGATTCACTTGTGGTTATTGGCTGACTCAGGGCAATTAAACTCCTGTCCTTACTCTTCGATGAAAGCTCATATCCATCGGCGTTTTTATAGATCATCTGTTCCTTCCATTCGCCCGTATTCATGCTGTAGAGGTCGAAGTATTTCGGATCACGCCTATTTGAAACATAGTACATTATCCTTTTATCTTTACTCCATCCGTCAAATGAAGCCTTGACCTTATCACCAGGAGTAAGATCTGTCACACTCTCATTTTCATCCATGAGAAAAATATGAGATATCTCATTTCCTCCTTTATCGGCGGTATAGAGAAGCTGTTTTGTGCCATGAACATAATCAACAGCAAAGCATGACTCACTGGTGGATTTTGTTAATGCCTGTTTCGACCCATCAGTAAGATTCAGTTCAAAAAGATTGTAAATACCAGTTTCATTTGTATTGATCAGAAGCCGGTTTTCGTCATCAGAAAAAGAATAATTACTGAGCACGTTTACATTCTTGTAAAACTGATCGATTGAATACAGCGGGATCTCTATTTTCTTTTCTGTACATGATAATAAAAATAGAGTTGTCAGGATAAAAATTATTATCTTCATTTACTAAATTTTTGGTTCTCTCTAAGTTAGACAATTCCTGTGAAGAAGTCAAAGGTAAAAATCAATATTTCTATTATAAGTATTTTATAAGACCCGACTGATCCTCAGGATGAGCTGGGATTTTCAAAAAATTTTGGACTATGAAAAACATCTTTAGCAAAAGCAGAGTAGAGACGTTTTCGGACGGAATATTTGCCATAATAATAACCCTTCTCGTACTGGAGATAAAGGTTCCTCATATTGACGATCCCCTGTCATCGAAAAACCTTCTTGATGCACTTCTTGCCCTCTTGCCAAAATTCGTAAGCTGGATAATAAGTTTCTTTACAATTGCAGTTATTTGGGTAAATCATCATAAACTCTTTGAACAGTTCAAAATACTTGACAGAGGTATTTTTTGGTGGAATGCAGTATTATTGTTGTGGACAACCTTCATCCCTTTTCCCACAGCAGTTCTTGGTGATTACCCGTCCAATTTCCTGTCGGGTGTGTTTTACGGCCTTGTAATGTCATTGATGGCGGCAAGTTTTTCATTAATGCGATTTTATGTGATACGGAAAAAGGAATTACTTGAGGGAAATGTGAATTTAGACCTGTTTAAAAGAGGTACTCTGATGTCGGTACTTTTTGGTCCGCTGATGTATCTCTCAGGTATAGTGCTTGGATTTATTCATCCCTGGCTCTCATTTGCTGTTTACCTTGGAATTCCTGTTTACTTTGTCTTTTCTGAAACACATGAATAAGAATGGGAGAATGGGAGAATGGGAGAAAGGGAGAATGGGAGAATGGGAGGAAGGGAGAATGGGAGAATGGGAGAATGGGAGAATGGGAGAATGGGAGAAAAGACAAAGAGTAAACGGGAGAGAAGAACTTGTGAGTGTGAGTATTGGGAACTCGCCTTAAAATGGTTACATTTAGTATTGCTAATGTTTTGGAAAAATCCAGTCTGAGATGAAGACACTAACAATGGTCTTATGTATCATTCTGATTATCACTGCTACCGGTTTGGCACAATGGACCTCACATAATGTTATCCAGATCAGTGGCAGGGAGAATGAAATTAAACTACCGGCGAAATACCAGATTCTGACTGAGAGCTGGAATCGGGTTGCGGCAGTACCCTATATTGTCTACATCCCTGAAAGAGATCGTGTCCT
>Ga0208980_10002123_pt1 | contig 12031 bp, 10 predicted proteins | sample WetSurMetagenome_3_FD_187993 | JGI IMG/M metagenome (GOLD analysis project Ga0208980, IMG submission 187993) | Wetland microbial communities from Twitchell Island in the Sacramento Delta, sample from surface sediment Aug2011 Site A1 Bulk (version 2) | ecosystem: Environmental > Aquatic > Marine...
TTCGACGCCGAGGGCGTCTGCGGGGCCTGCCGCGCCAGCGAGAAGAAGGCCGGCGCGCTCGCCGGCAAGTACAAGGGCGATCGCAAGCTCATGCGGGCCCGGGTGATGGCCGGCCTCGACGAGCTCCTCCGCCAGCCGACGCAGACCCGTGACGTCGAATGCATCGGCGAGCGCACCCACGCGCCGCGCCAGGGTCGGGCAGCAGCCGTTCCGGGCCCAGTCCACGGCAAGCGCCCTGATCGCGGTGATGCTGCCGGTGCGAAGCAGCTGCGCCAGCCGCTCGGCATCACCGGGGGACAGGTGCTCCTGCGCAAGCGGCTCGCTTGCAATCGGTGGCACGCCGCGGACCCACTCAAGGGGCAGCAACGCCCCCAGCGTCTCGAGCAGGGCGTCGAGCAGCACGGGCTTGGGGAGGTGGGCGTCGAAGCCGGCTGCCAGCGTCTGGTCGCGATCCGCGGCGAAGGCAGCGGCAGTGACCGCGACCACGGGGACGTCCCGAAGCGCCGGCCGCTCCCGCAGTCCGCGCGTCGCCTCGATCCCGTCCATGACCGGCATGCGCAGGTCCATGAGCACAAGGTCCGGAGGATCAGCCTCTGCCTTCTCGATGCACGCCATGCCGCTGTCCGCCAGCGCCACCCGGAAACCCAAGGGCTCCAACAGGCCCCTGAGCACGTCCCGGTTCTCGGCCTCGTCGTCGACGACGAGGATGCCAAATCCCTGTGCGCCATCGGCGCGTCGGAAGCCGGTGATGCGGGCCGCCACGATCGCGCTCCCCGCCGGCGCGGCGCCAGTCTCCACCGCGGTCGCAGGCACCTGCACCCGAAACGTGCTGCCTGCCCCTGGCGCGCTCTCGACCGCGAGAGTGCCGCCCATGCGCTCGACGAGCCCTTTGGTGATGGCCAGTCCCAACCCTGTGCCGTGGCTGCGACTATCGCCCGTGCCGATCTGCTGAAATGGCTCGAAGATCCGGCCGATGCTGTCGGCAGGAATGCCGATACCGGTATCGGCCACCTTCAGGTCCAACTGGCCAGCCTCGAACCCAACGCGTAGCGTCACCGATCCGGCCGCGGTGTACTTGATGGCGTTGTCCAGCAGGTTCACCAGGACCTGGTGGAGGCACTTTGCATCGCTGTTGAGGGTCCGCGGCAACGCCGTGGGCGTCACGATCCTCAGCGTGAGCCCCTTTGCCTCCGCCCTCGGCCGGAACATCTCCCGGAGCTCGCGCAGCAGCTCGGTGGTATCCCACTGCACCGGCGCGAGGTCCACGCGGCCTGCCTCGATCCGCGCGAGGTCCAGCACCTCGTTGATCAACGCCAGCAGGCGTTCCCCTCCGCGACGGATGCCGCGCACGTGCTCGTGCTGTCGGACGTCGAGCGTTCGGTCGCGCTCCAGGAGCTGGGCGAAGCCGAGCACGGCGTTGAGCGGGGTGCGCAGGTCGTGGCTTACGTTCGCCAGCAGCTCACTCTTGGTTCGGCTGGCGAGGTCGGCAGCGTTCTTGGCGTCGCGCAACGCCGTTTCGGCCGCGCGCCGCCGGCCCACTTCTCGGGTCAGCCGGCGATTCCAGTACAGCACCACCAGCAGGATCAGCGTGGCACCCGCCACCACCTGCCAAAGCGGGCCGTAGTCGGCGAGGTGCTGGTAGGTAATCGAGATCCAGTCGTGGTAGATCGCATCCCGCTCGTTCTGGGGAATGGCATCCAGGCCCTTCTGCAGAATGCCGGCCAGCAGCGGGAGGTCCTGCCGAACCGCCATGCCGAGCCGGTACTGGTATGGCGTATCGCCTGCCACCTTCACCTGCGTCAGGCCGGTTTGGCCGATGTAGTAGCTCGTCGTGACGAGGTTGCCGACGAAGGCGAACGCCCGGCCCGCCGCCACCGCCTTGATGCCTTCCTGGGTGTCGGCGATCGGCAGTAGCTCGAGCTGGGGCCAATCGGCCTGCAGCCAGTCGTGAGCGGCCTCTCCCCGTATCACCGCCACCGTCTTGCCGCGCAGGGCGTCGAGGCCGCCGACGTAAGCCACTTCGGCAGCCGAGAAAATGGCGGCAGGGAATGACGCGTACGGCTCCGTCAGCTGCATGGTCGTCTGCCGATCGGCGGTCATGGTGGCCGCCGGCACGAAGTCCAGGGCGCCCGCCTCGAGCTGGCGCCTGGCCTCTCCCCAGTTCGAGGGGATGACGATCTCGAAACGGACCCCGAGCAGCGTCTCCAGGCGCTTCAGGTAGGCCGCCGAGATCCCTTGCGCCACGCCGCGCTCATCGACGAACTCGACCGGCGCCCAGCTCGGGTCGATGCCGGCGCGCAGGACCTTGTGGCTGGAGAGCCAGGCCCGCTCCGCGGCCGTGAATGCGACCCGGTCGGCCGCCAGCTGTCGGAGGTAATCCGCGCCGAACCAGCGCCGATAGAGATCGGCCATTTCCGCCGCCGTGATGGCCGCGAGGCCTTTGTTGAGGATCCCCACCAGCTCGGGCCAGTCCTTGCGCACCGACAGCGCGAGGTTCGGCGGCGGATCGACCAGGATCCGCGTCGGCGTGAACCCGAACACCCCGTGGCTCGCGCGCCAGTACTCCAGCGCGTAGGAGTCGATGACGGCGTCGAGCTCGTTCTCGAGCAGACCGCGGGCCAGCTCTTCCTGGGTCTCCTTCGGCGCAGCGACGACACCCGGATGAGCGGCGAGCAGCTTTTCCACCCGCAGCACACCCTTCAGGTAGCCGACGCGCTTGCCGTTTAGGGCCTCGACCCGGGAACCGTCCGTCGGGTCCCCGCTCCGGAGAAAGGTGAAGTAGTGGACGTCGTGGAAGCTGTCGGTGAAGAGGAAGTGCTCCTCCCGCTCCGGCAGGGGCGCCGACAGCGTCAACCCATCGATCTTTCTCGCCTCGGCCATGGCGACGATCGTGCGCCAGGGTCCGGCCTCCAGGCGGAACCTGGCCTGCAGCTTGCGGCCGAGCAGCGCAAGATGGTCGGCCGCGAAGCCGGCGACCTCGCCGTTCTCGCGCCTGACGACCCAGGGCTCCCATTCCTCGCCCACGCCGAGACGGATCTCGGGGTGGGCGGCGAGCCATGCCCGCTCGGCCGGAGTCAGCAGATCCGGTAACGCGTCCGCCGCGCGAACGGGTGAAGCGAACGTGATCAGAAGCAGGGTGAGCAATGCGAGCACCCGGCTCACCACCGACGGCCTTTCGCTAATCACCATTCCACCATGATGCCGCACGGCGCCTCACCCGAATGTCAGGAATCTCCTGACGGAAACATACCTACAGATCGCATCCCGCCTTGCACCTAGCATAGGACTAAGCGGCTTGCGGGCACCCGCAGCGAATCAACAGAAGGCAAGTAACCTCAACCTGTGACACTCGACCTCTTCCGTAGGAGAACGAAAACATGATCAAGACAATAGCCATCCTCGGCGCCAGCGCCGCCCTGCTCGCTGGCTGCGTGGCGTCCGAGACGCGCGAGCCCACGTACTCGTCCAAGCACTACGACGCGAAGGTCGCCGGCACCAGTTATCACGCCACCGGCAACATCCCCTGCTCCATGGGCGGCGGCGCACCGACCGGCTCCTGCCCCTTCGGCGTGACGCGCAAGGGCGGCGGCACCGCCGACGTCACGGTGACCAAGCCTGACGGCCGCACCCGCGTCATCATCTTCCAGAACGGCCGTGCCATCACAGCCAATACGAGCGAGGCCGACCCGGGCAAGTTCAGCGCGTCGAAGCAGGCCGACCTGAACATCATCAAGATTGGCCAGGAGCGTTACGAGATCCCGGATGCGGTCGTCTCCGGCGGCTGATCCCGTGTACCGCTGCGGCGGGTCACCGCCGCGGCGGAGATGTCCCCCCACCCGATATTTCCGCCTGCTCGGGAGAGACACCGTGCGTTACCCATCAGCTATTGCATCGTTGGCGACCCTGCTTCTGTCGCTCGTCCTGCCAGCCTCGGCCGTCGCCCAGGATGCGACGGTCAATGTCGCATTCGAGCGCGGAGCGCACTCGAAGGAGATCCGCTCCAGCATCAAGGGCGACGCTGGCGTCAACTACCTGCTCCCGGTCAGGCAAGGCCAGGTGATGCAGGTGCTGTTCTCGACGCGGAAGGGCTCGTGCTATTTCAATGTCTACGAGCCCGGCAACCCGGATGCCGCGGTGCACATCGGCTCCTCGGCAGGCAACGAGTTCGGCGCCAGCCCGACGAAGGCCGGCACCTACCGGATTCAGGTCTACCAGATGCGCGCCACCGCGCGCCGCAACGAAACCTGCAGGTACTCGATCTCGTTCGAAGTGACCGGCGAAGGCCGACCCGGTGCTGCCGCCGCCGCGGCCGGCCCGTCCGAGGTGGCCAAGGGCGCTTGCCTGTACAAGATCGGCGAGGACGCCCACATCGTGCAGACCAGCGCGCTCAAGCCCGGGTATTGGGAAATCATCATGCGAGCGAAGCATGGCAGCCGGAAGGCCGCCTGCACCGTCAGCGACAGCGGCGAGGTGAACGACTGGGTTGAGATGAAGTAAGCGACAAATTGCCGGAGCCAGCCGTGGGCTCCACTGACACCCAACCCCTGGCGCTGGCGCCGCGAGCACCGGGACGTAAACGAGGTTTCCATGACTGACGACTCGACCGACCGCCGACGCTGGCCACAGTGGCTCCAAGGCGCGTTCTGGCTGGCGATGATCCTGTTCGCGCTCGCCGGCGTGCTGGTCGTGCGCGACCTGCCGGCCTGGATGATCGCCCTCGTGATCGTGGCGGGCGTCGCACTGGGGGCGGTGTTCTTCCTGCCGCGCTGGCTGGCCAAGCGGCGCGACCCGGCTTACTCGGCCGGCCGGTCCTTCGGCGCCTTCGCGCTCGCCGGCGCGCTGGGCATGGTGGGGCTCGCCTCGCTGCCGTTGTACTACCTCGCCTTCTGGGTCCAGACCGGGCCCACCGCGGTCCCGCTGGCAACGCTGTCCAACGGCCAGAAGACGGTGGTGTTCCAGGGCATGCAGCACGTCGCGTCGGAGGACTTCTACAAGTCGGTGGTGTTCGACCTCGAGCAGGCGCTCGCGGACGGCTACACCTTGTTCTACGAGGGCGTGACCCCGGTGGACGGGCGGCCCGACCTGACCGAGTGGTTCGACAAGACCCTGCGCGGCAGCAATCAGGACCTCAGCGCGGCTTACAAGAAGATGGCCGAGGAATGCGGCCTGAGCTTCCAGCTGAACTACTTCGACCCCATCAAGGCGGACATGGCGATCCACCCGTCGCGGCACGTCACCGCCGACGCGAACTTCCTCGAGATGAAGACCGAGTACGACCGCCTGCTGCGCGAGGAGACTGGGTTCGCGACCGCGATGGCCGCCAAGGCGGCCAAGGCCAAGGGCAAGACCGCATCGCCCGATGGCGACGATCCGTTCGCGCTCTTTCTCGGCTTCATGGCCGATGCGACCCCTGATCAGAAGAAGCTGATTGGCATCGTCTGCCGCGGCGTGCTGGGCATGGCGGTGTCCGGCGCGCTCGGCGAGGAGAACGACCCGTCCAACCGCGTCATCGTCGATTTCCGCAACAAGACGCTGGCGCGCTGGGTCGCCGAATCGCCGGCCGACAGGATCTACATCACCTACGGCGCGGCGCACTTCCCGGGCTTCTTGGCGGAGCTGCAGAAGCGCGACCCGAAGTTCACCATCCGCTCGGTCAAGGGTGTGCGGCCCATGACACTGCCGGACGAGCCCAACCTGGCGCCGTCGGCCGTCGCGGGCCCGGCGAAGTGATTCGGCTCCGGCTCGTCGCCGCCACAGCTACGGCGTGCAGCCTGCCAATCCCGCCTGCACGGCGGCGCAGGGCAGGCCATGCTCGCCGTGAGATGGCTTGCCCGCGGGCTCCTCAGCTCGACCGGCTCGAACAGGTTCAGTAAGTAGGCGTTGTGGCCGGCGTGGAGCTGCGCGCTCGGCCTGAGTTCACCATGACCAAAGCATGGAGGTTTGGGCGATGACACTTTCGACTGGACGGCGGGGGCTTCTGGTGCTTGCCCTCTGGCTTGCCGCATGGCTCGCGGTTCCCATGAGTGCGGTGGCGCAGGCGCTGCCGCCCTACACCGCCTCGGCCGGGATGCTGAAGATCGGCCAGGACCCCGAGCGCCCCGATGCCGAGATCTTCCACGTCGCCTACACCCTCAAAGGCGCAGATCCCACCACGCGGCCGGTGACCTTCGTCTTCAATGGCGGGCCCGGGGCCTCCAGCATCTACCTGCACCTGTCGGCGATCGGGCCGAAGACCATCGCGTCCGCCGGCGACGGCAGCTTCCCGCCAGTGCCTGCGCGGCTGGAGGAGAACCCCGACAGCTGGATCACGTTCACCGACCTGGTGTTCATCGATCCGGTGGGCACCGGCTTCAGTCGCATGCTGCCCGGACCCGACGGCAAGCCCGGCGACCCGAAGCCCTACTACTCGGTGGACGGTGACGTGAACGCCTTCGCGGGCTTCATCCGGCAATGGCTGACGGCGAACAAGCGTTGGGGCTCGCCCAAGGCGGTCGCCGGAGAAAGCTATGCCGGTCAGCGGATCGCGGGACTGTCGCGCGTCCTGGCCGAGCAGTACGGCATCAACCTGAACCGCGCGGTGCTGATCTCGCCGGCGCTCAACGTGCCCTCGCTCATCGAGCCGTTCCCGCCCTACGACCTGCTGCACGCGATCACCCTGTTGCCCACCCAAGCCGCGGTCGCGGCCCACCACGGGCTGAGCACGATCAAGAACGATGCCGCGGGCTACAAGACGGTCGAGGACTATGTCCTGGCGGGCTATCTGACCGGGCTGGCGACGCTCGGCCGAATGAACGCGCAGGAGCAGGCCGCCTTCTATGCCAAGGTCGGGGGGCTGATCGGGCTCGACCCGGCTCTCGTCGCCCTCCATCGCGGCCGGATTGGCGAAGCGGTCTTTGCCAACAGCCTGCTCGCGGCGCAGGGCAAGGTGCTCGACCTCTACGACGGCACGCAGGCCAGCGACAACCCCACGCCCGAGAAGCGGGACGACCTCGTCGTCTCCCCCCGGTCGCTCACGATCCTCTCCGGCGTGCTCCTGCCACCCTTCATGGACTACGTCCAGAAAGATCTGGGCTATGCCACTGAGCGGCCCTACATCGTGCTCAACATGGAGGCGGCCGCTCTGTGGGAGCGCAAGTCGACGCTGGGCACCCCGGAGGACCTGGCGGTCGCCCTCACGCAGAACACCGACCTGAAGGCGCTCGTGGTCCATGGATATCAGGACCTCGCGACGAACTATTTCCTGTCGCGCTACGTGCTGGAGCAATCGACGCGTACGCCTGGCGCGCGCAAGAGGCTCTTCTTCGGCACCTACCCGGGTGGCCACATGTTCTATCTGCGCACCAAGAGCCGGGCCGAGCTCGCCAAAGACGTCCGCGGCTTCTTCGAAACGGCACCCTGAGCACACCGGGCCCAGGGGCCAGCGGACCGTCCGCTCGCCCCGGCCCGGTGATGCCTGCGCTGGCCGCGATCTGGGCAGGTCGGATGAATCAACGCTGCATGACTCACTCGCTTACCGCCGCCGTCATGCTCGCCGGCTGCGCATCGGTGACACCCAGCGGCGTGCCCGCTCGGAGCGTGCCGGAGGCCAACGCCGAATCCCATGGCCGCGAGTTCATCGAGCTGGGCATCCAGAACCGCAAGGTCGAGGTGTACCGCAGCAAGGACGCCCAGCAGACCGTGTACAACGACACGATCCCGCAGGGTCATGGCGACTTCCACCTCGTCGTGGTCGGCACCCGGAATCCCGACTATATCCACTGACGGGAATCGTCCGGCGCGGCCGATGCCGCCGGACGTCGCAGTAAACGCAGTTACCGACACATCTCGGCCCCCGCAACCTGGGGGCTTTTTTTTCGGGAGCTCGGCTGCGGCGAACTATGGCGTACCGCGTCTTGCGCGGCGTTTCCAGCGATACCACGGCTGCGACGCCCACCCTGCCAGCCGGATCCCGACGCCGCGGGCGTTACGACCGGATCGAGGCTCCCCAAACTGGCCGCATCCTTCCGGAGCCCCCCGCACAAGCGGAATCAGCCCGGAGATGGCGCTTCGGCTCGCCAAGAGCCTCGGGCGGTCGCCAGAGAGCTGGCTCGCCATGCAGTACAGCTACGACCTCTGGCAGGCGAGGCAGCGAGTCGATCTGAGTGGAGTCACGGCGTAGATCCGACAGGCGAGCCCGGCAACGTGCTGCTGTTCATCCTGGCTGACGCTGCGCCGGTGTCCGGCGCAACCGCTTACCCGGAATAGATAGTGGCACTCAGGTCGGCAGCTTGTATGCAGCCACGGTCTGAAACCTTTCTCGAGGGGTTGCGCATTGCCGTACCTGGGGTCGAGATTGCTCCCTTGTTCGCGGTCGTCATGCGGTCTTGCGGCCACAGGCGCGGTTGGCGGGAACCGCGACGTCCATCAGCCGCGGGCTCGACAGGACGAGGCCGTTCATTAGCTCGACGTATTCCTGCTTGCCGCGAACCTGAAGGCGGGGGTTGTGCGCCTTCTCCTCGCCGATAGTGCTCACCGTCATGCCGTTGTAGTCGTGGGCCGGGTAGACGAAGGTGTCGTCCGGCAGCCGCAGCAGCCGGCCGAACAGGCTGTCGTACTGGGCGGCGGGGTCGCCGTTCTGGAAGTCCGTGCGGCCCGTGCCGCGGATGAGCAGCGTGTCGCCCGTGAACACCCGGTCGGGCAGCAGGAGGCTGTACGAATCGTCGGTGTGCCCCGGGGTGTAGAGCACCTCGAGCGCCAGGTCGTCGACCCGCACACGCTCACCGTCGCGAAGCCGCACGGACACGCAGTCCGCCTTGGTCTGCTCGCCCATCGCCGTGGCGCAGCCGGTGTGGTCGCGCAGCGCGCCGAGCGCGGTGACGTGGTCGGCGTGGATGTGGGTGTCCACCGCCATCACGAGGCGCAGGCCGAGCTCCTCGACGAGACGAATGTACTTGTCCGTCTGCTCCAGCACCGGGTCTATCAGCAGGGCCTCGCCGCCCTTGCGGTCGGCCAGCAGGTAGGTGTAGGTCGACGATTCGTGGTCGAACAGCTGTCTGAAGATCATTGCGGCTCTCCCGTCGGTTGTTCCCGTTACCCGCTAGCTGAGGGCAGGTCGTCCGGGCATTTCCCTGCTCTGTTCGGGGGGATCATGCCCATCAGGCGCTCCGCCGCCTCGCGAGCGCGGGCCCCGCTGTGGCAGGTGAGATACAGGGTCCGGTCGGCGCCATCTCCGTCACCCGGTCGTCGAGGGAGGCGTTCCAGAGGTGCAATAGCACGGCGAGCGCCACGCCGATAGCCACCGCCTGCTCGACCGGCAGCGCAAGGGTCCCACCGAAGGTCACAAGCATCTGGCCACCATGTGAACCCGGCGGCCGTCAAGGCCGACTTCCGCAGCGCGAGCGTGCTGAAGGACGGGCGCGTGGTGTTCAACATTGCCGGCAACGAGTACCGGCTGGTGGTGTGGGTCAATTACCCGTATCGGGTGGTGTACGTGCGCTTCATCGGCACCCACGCCGCGTATGACGCGATCGATGCCTAGCAGATCTGAGGAAGATGACCGCCGTCGCCGATCAGTTGAAGTCCGTAATGAGCTGAGTCCGCAGGTTGCTGACCGGCGTCATCACTCGCCGGCGGCCGCCAACTAGATTTGATGTAGGTCGTCTGGTGATGCGAGGCGACGAGTCGAAGGGAGGGAACCGTAATGAGAAGACATCGTGCTTTCCGACTCGCGGTCCAGGTCGGCCTTGTAGGGTTGCTCGGGAGCGCCATGGCGGCTGGCCCCCTTAGCAAGCAGGAGGTGATGACGCTGCTCTCTGGGGCCGCGGCGACACAGCGCCAGACGGACGTGACCACCTATATGAGTGGCGCGCGAGTTGAGTACGGCGCCGACGGTCGGGTGACAAGCAGCTACACCGGAGGGCAATCCCGGGGCTTTGTCGAGCACGGGACATGGCGCGTCACGGAGAACGGCCAGCTCTGCATAACCTGGCAAGGGAAAAGTGAGGGACCGTGCCAGTATCTAGTTCCGAGGGCGGGCGGCGTCTATGACATCACGGCCGACCCGGCCAGGAGCGGCAAGTATCAGATCATAGGCGTGTCGAAATAGACGAGACATCATGTTGCACTGGTCCCGGAGGCCAGGAAACTGGCGAGCGTCAGAGGCCGGACATGGCGCACCGAGACTCCTGGAGGCCGCCCATGCTTCAGGGACGAGCGGGCGACTATGACGAAAGGGAAGCGACGTCCGGGTCGGGTCGACTCCGCCCATCAACCGGCGCGGGCGAGCGCGGCCCCAGCCGCCATCCTGGGCCACGGGGTCGTCGCCGGTCCGGTCCGGCCGATCACCCCGCTGTAAGAAATCGTGAGTGCGCCGTTGCTGGTGCCGCCAGATCGGGCGCCCGCAACGGCTGCTGTCGAACGGGAGTTACGCCCCTGAAGCCTGCCAATGCCACGGACGACGCAAGCTCCGTCATCCATTTCGGGGCGGAGGACGAGACTCCTCAGTCCGTGACCGGCGGCGGCAGGATCGGGTGCCACAGCGCGCTGTCCGGGTGCACGGCCCAGCCCCGCCCCTGCAGCTCCGCCCTGGCGCGGTCGGTGAGCCGTCCGGCGATGTGCACCGAGCGCTTCTGCCCGGCGAGCTCGTCGTTTGCGGTGAACCGGTCCACCCCCTCGTTCCAGGTCAGGTAATCGACCGGCGCCGCGACGACGATCTCGCCGTCCTTCGCGCGGGCCGCGACGGTGCCCAGCACGACGAGCGCCTCGAGCGGCTTCACCGTCTTGTGATACCGGGCCGTCATCTGCAACGTCTGGACGAGAAACCGCGCCTGCTCCTCGGAGGCGACGGTCAGGGCGAGCGGCATCACGTCGAGGCGCCCCTCGACGCCCTTCAGGTCCTCGAGCGCGAGCACCAGGGCGGCCTGCAAGCTGAGCGGGTACCACCGGTGGCGCAGCAGCAGGTCGACGTCGGCCTGGCTCAAGCCCATCGACAGCAGCGACTTCTCGATGTGCAGCCGCAGGTCGCCGGGAGACATGTCCCACACCCAGTTGGACAGCCGCGTCGAGGTTGCCACCAACGTGCCGCCGGGAATCATCGCGGTGAGCAGATCGACGCCGAGGTCGCCGGCAAAGCCGGTCCAGGCCACCTCGTCGAGCTGCTTCGCGAGCGGGCGATTGGTGGTGTAGGGATCGACACCGACCCGCTTCGCGAGGCGACGGCGCGCGTCGTCGAAGCCCAGGGCGTTGAGCGTCGCGCTGCCGGCCGCCTTCGCGCCCGCCGCGTAGACGTTCGCCTCTGCCCCGCCCGTGCCCTGGGTGGGCCCGCCGGGAAGATTGGCGCCCGGCCCCGCGGCCGGCGGTGCACCTGCCGGCCGACCGTCCTGCACGTCCGTGAGCTTCTGCACGCCGGTCTTGGCCGAGCGGTAGGTGCGCTGGAAGAAGCGCCCGACGCCCTCCGGGATGCCCTTCAGCGTCTCGGTCGGCTCGTCGACGAAGTGCTTGATGCCGTCGAGCGTCTTGTTGGCCGCCGCCTTGGCGCCGGCCTGGAACTCGCTGCTCTGCTCGACCTTCTGCAGTGCGGCGAGAGCGCCGACCTCGCGGATGCGGACGTCGAGCATGCCGGGGCCGACCGCAGCGAAATCGCCAAAGTCCGAGTGGACGGTGAAGCGGGTCAGGAACCCGTCCGTCGCGACCTGCTCGTCGACGCGGTAGTGCGGCCCTATGAGCTGAGCACCCTTCGCCAGCTCGGACGCCCGCAGTGTCGGCGGCGACTCGTACGCCGTCGCAGCCATCGCCGCCGTCCCCGACAGGAGCAAGGCGGCGAGTCCGAGGCGGGCCCGGCGGCTGCCGTGGCGGTTGATGCGGATCGAGTCCAGGTCCTTGCCTTTGGCTTTCACGTTTGCCCTCGCTGCGGGAACTTGCTGGAAGCGGGTTAGAGCAGTTACCCCGTGGCTCCGACCCGCCTCGGGGATCATTGATCATGCGGAAATGGCTGGCTGTGCGATAGCCAGAATTCGCACGCCGACGGGCGCCGCACGCGGCATCGGCCTCCGGG
>Ga0208980_10002124_pt1 | contig 12030 bp, 8 predicted proteins | sample WetSurMetagenome_3_FD_187993 | JGI IMG/M metagenome (GOLD analysis project Ga0208980, IMG submission 187993) | Wetland microbial communities from Twitchell Island in the Sacramento Delta, sample from surface sediment Aug2011 Site A1 Bulk (version 2) | ecosystem: Environmental > Aquatic > Marine...
ACCTCTCCAACACAGTCCTGACTTTAAATGCTGAAAGCAGCGATGAGACTTCACATGACTATATTGCAGGCTATCGACGGGCATTTGATAAGAAAGGTGAGGAACTGACAGTTGATTATATCTTCACAAATACAGCAGGTAATCAACTTCAACCACTTACTTATTTTTACACTGACAGCACAGTAAATCATCAGATTATTACAGGTTCGAAAACATATAATTCCAATCTTCAGCTGAACTGGGTTTTACCTGTAAGCAGTATTACAAAGATAGAAAATGGATTCCAGGGGATAATGAGAGGAACTGAAAGTACTTTTCAGGAGAACAATTATTCAGATGAAAGCTGGATAGAAGACCTCTCAAAAAAAGACATTTTCAGCTATTATGAACAGATATATTCAGTTTATTCCCTTCTGACATCAAAATACGATAAATTATCACTTTCAGCCGGATTAAGAATGGAGCAGACGTTTGTCAAAGGTACCCAGGAGGTAACCGCTGATAATATTAAGCAGAACTATTTTAATTTGTATCCTTCATTCAGTCTCCTCGATCAGATTACAGACAACGGCAAGCTTCAACTGAGTTATAGCCGCAGGATAAACCGTCCCAATGCGCGAATGATTAATCCCTTTGCTGATCAATCTAATCCTGAAGTAGTCAGAAGCGGTAATCCGGAATTAAAGCCCGAGTATGTCAACTCTCTGGAAACAGGTTACACAAACAGCTGGGGATCAGGTTCGGTAGGTCTTACTGCCTATTACAGGCATACAACCGATGCTTTCAATCAGCTTACTACTCTTGACAGTACTGGGATTTCCCATATTTTCCCTGTAAATATGTCATCTGCTGAAAATTATGGAGTTGAATCAACATTTGAACACGAGTTCGCCAAATGGGTCAGAATTAATGGCAATGCCTCTTTCTACAGGAATATCATCAAAGGCGGAGGTGAGGAGAACAATTCAAATAGTGTATATTCTTATACTTTCCGTATAAACGCTAACTTTCTTCCTATGAAAAAGACTTCCGTTCAGTTAACCGGAAACTACACAGGGCCTACGATAGGATTATATTCCAAAGCAAATCCGCAGTATTATGTTGATCTGGCAATAAAAAAGGATTTTCTCATGGACAAACTGTCGATGACACTCAGGGCATCGGATATCTTTAACACTCTTAAGAACAGCTATAATTCATGGGGAGATAACTTTGCTTCAAAAAACTGGCGCAAGCAGGAGACAAGGGTATTATATTTAAGCCTTACATATACCTTTGGATCCGGCAAGGCCGATAAGAGTTCTAAATCTGAAAAAAGGGAAACCTCGCCTGTCATGGAAATTTTTTAAGGACCAAATCCAATAATCCGCAGGCTCTGCCAGAGTCAGACTGCAAGTATGCAAAGGTTTTGCATTAAGTTTGCAGCTATGTGTCTGTTGAAAAAGGTACAAATTATGCGGTTCTTCCTTTGTGAACCTTCGTTATAACCTTTGAGTACCTTTGTGGTAAAAAATAATTCATTGAACCACAAAGGAGAACAAAGTATCACAAAGGACTTTTCAACCGGCCCATGTTTTTTATAATAATTAATATGAGTCTTTCTCATGTCTATTAATTTTCGAAAAAAACTCAATTAATTTCACCTGTGAATATGAAATTCAATGCCTGTAATTGCAGCTTCAGCCGGAAATTACCCCGTTTCACTTCTTATTCTGGATAATTTCTTACTATGGATACTTATCTTTGAATATTATGCAAAAAGATTCTTTAAAAAGGTACTTAACAATCACAATATTATTGTCGATAGCGATTGGCATAATGATACATTTTCAGATGCTCACCAATTTAGTGTTTGGAGATAATACCGGCCACCATGGCAGGAAACTCATTGTGAGCATTTCTCATATCGGTTGGGAGTTTTCTATTACAGTGCTGGTGGCATTTCTGATGTTTACGTTAAACTATTATTTTTTAAAACCTTTTGAGAAACATGGTAAACTGAAGTTTTTGACCATTTTTATTGTTGTGATACTTACCCTCATTTCAGTTTTTGTACTTAACGATCTATTTTTTTCACTTTTAAATATGGTTGATCCTGAGCCTCGCACCAGAGGATTTCAGGATGAATTCATCTACAGGAATTTTTTTGTTTCTGGTCTGGTAATTGGTTGTGTTCTTATTATTCGACTCATCTATTTGAAGCAATCAGTTCAGATCGAGAATGAGACTCTGAAAAGTGAAGCTCTTCAAAGTCAATTTGAATCTCTAAAAAACCAGCTTAGCCCTCACTTTCTTTTCAATTCGCTTACAGCTCTTAAGACATTGATAAAGGATTCTCCGGAAATTGCTCAGGACTATGTAAATAACCTTTCAAAAGCATTAAGATATACTTTACAAAGCAATGAAAAACAGGTAATTACCTTAAAAGAAGAGATGGATTTTACTGAATCATACCTGTTTCTGATAAAAATGAGATATGATACCAATCTTTCCGTAATTATAGAAGTAAATGAGAAATATTTAAATTACAGGTTGCCTTCGCTAACTATTCAGACTCTGGTTGAGAATGCAGTGAAACATAATGAGGTCAGCAAACGCAAACCCCTTATACTGACAATAAAGACAACTGATAATTCAAGCCTGGTCGTAACGAACAGCATACAGGAGAAGATGACACATGAAGACGGGACAGGCATTGGTCTCACAAACCTTGCCAGACAGTTTCAGCTTCTGATTGGAAAGGATATATCAATCCGCAAAGAAAACAATGAGTTCAGAGTTGAAGTGCCTTTAATTAATCCTCAGGACAATGAAAGCAATTATCATTGAAGATGAAATACTCGCTGCGAAACATTTGCAGCATGTTCTGGATGAAGTTGGCGGTATAAGTGTTACGGCCGTCCTTGAAAGCATTTCTGAAACAATCGAATGGTTCAGGATAAATGAACAACCCGAAATTTTGTTTCTCGACATTCATCTTGCTGATGGATCTGCCTTTGAGATTTTTGAGCATATCAATATAGGATGTCCGATTATTTTTACCACTGCTTATGATGAATATGCACTGAAAGCATTTAAAGTAAACAGTATAGATTATTTGCTTAAGCCTGTAGATGCTGATGCTGTGAAAGGAGCAATGAAAAAGCTTGAGCGACTATCGGCTAAAGAAAGCATCCAACCCGACATTCAAAATCTTATAAATACATTCAGAAAATCTTCTGCATATAAGACTCATTTTCTGATACCAGTTAAAGGTGATAAGCTCTTCCCTGTTCAAGCCAGTCAGATAGCATGTTTTTTTATTGATGCCAGCCTGGTCAGGGCCAGGACTTTTGAAGATAAGACTTATACCTTTGAATACACTCTTGATGAGCTTGCCGGAATGCTCAATCCTTCAGATTTCTTCAGGGCTAACCGGCAATATATCATTAGCCGGAATTCAGTAAAAGATGTTGATTTCTGGTTTAACAGCCGGCTATCGGTTAATCTGAAGGTCTCTGTGCCGGAAAAGATCCTGATCAGTAAAGCACGTGTATCTGAGTTTAAAACCTTGTTTGGAGGAAAGTAAAATGAGAATTATATTCTTTTGTCTTTCTTTGATTATCCGGTAAAAAAATGAAAACAATTAAAAATAATAAAATGACGATCAACAAAGCTATCCGGAAAGCGGGAACATCTTATTTCATTCAGGAACATTCAGCAGTTATTCGTATCTGGCACTGGCTCACCTTTATTATTATTTCGGGTTTGATGATTACGGTTTTGCTGACTTCCACATTACTGAACCAGAGGGATAATATTAAAATGGTTCAGAATCAACTAAAAGAGAAAGGACTTGTTGTGACAGAAGATCAGGCGTTTGCCATAACCCGGGAATATGAAGATAAAAGTTGGGGCATCCATAAATTGCTTGGATATGGACTCGTTGTGCTGGTTCTTCTCAGGATAGTTATTGAAATTGTGCAACCCGGCGAAGAAAAATCAGCTAAGAGAATTCAAAATACGATGAAATTGTTAAGGTTGAACAATGAAGCCAGGAAGGAGTACCAACATTATCTGAGAGTCAAGTTTGGCTACCTCTTATTCTATTTTTTGGTCCTTCTTATGGCTGTCACAGGCCTGGGACTTGCCTTTGGTCGCGAATTTGGTTTCTCAAGGGAGCTTCATGGAATAATCAAAGACATCCATAGCATAGGTCAGTACTTTATTTATGGTTTTGTACTTATCCATTTATTCGGTGTCATCATTTCCGATATTACTAACAATAAAGGACTTGTTTCAGGAATGATAAATGGTAACAAAGGCATGAAAAAGGTCGAAATAGATTGAAAAAAAACAGAGCTGTGAAAACAAAATCAAAATTCTTGTGGATTATTTATCAGGTTAATAATATTTTGTAATAGAGATGCATCTGTATATGACAGTATCAAATGTGTAAAAGATCTTAAATTCCCGGATGCAAAACTGAAAGTTTATAAATAAGTCGTAGGTTCCTTCATCGATATAATGAGGTTATTTGACATTGAAAAATCACTATACGTCTTTTACCCATAAAAATATCAAACTACTTTCATAGATTCGCGAAAAACAAAAAAGTCATAAAAAAGCATATGAATAGGTTATTTAGATTTTTCTTAATTCTCATCTGTCCGTTACTTTTAACCCGGGTTGCCTATTCACAAAGTCAGATTTCAATTTCAAGGATTGAGGGTGAATTAAAATTTGATGGCAATATTGACGATGCTTCCTGGCAGAAAGTCAAGCCGCTTAGAATGGTAATGCACACGCCTACATTCGGAAACGAGCCAACTGAAAAAAGCCAGGTCATGTTATGTTACGACAACACATACCTGTATATTGGGGCAAGACTTTATGATTCAAATCCTTCGGATATGCTGGTCTCGTCAAAAAAACGTGATGAATCTGAAGTTCAGAGTGAGGAATTAATGCTGATTTTCGATACATTTAATGATAAGGAGAATGGTCTTGGTTTTGCAACGACTCCGACAGGATTAAGAAGTGATTTTACAATTTCGAAGGATGCAATGGGAATGGATGGCCCTCCTGGACAGGGTCCTTTTAATATGAGCTGGAATACTTTCTGGGATGTAAAGACAACAAGAAATGACCTTGGCTGGTTCGCAGAAATCAGAATACCTTTTTCGAGTGTCAGGTTTAAGGAGAAAGATGGCAAAATAATTATGGGATTAATCTGTATCAGGAATATTGCCCATAAAAATGAAATTGATATTTTTCCTGCAATACCACCTGACTGGGGACCAACGAGTCCCTACAGGCCATCGAAAGCACAGGAAGTTGAATTTGAAGGCATTAGATCAAAAAAGCCTTTTTATATAGCTCCCTATGCATTGGGAGGTTCTCAGATCGATAATGTATTGAGTGAGGACGGCACCGTTTACACACCGGAAAAGAGTCCAAAACTGAATGCAGGAATTGATATTAAATACGGTCTTACGAACAATCTGACTATGGACCTGACAATAAACACAGATTTTGCCCAGGTTGAAGCAGATGATGAGCAGATTAACCTTACAAGGTTCTCACTCTTTTTCCCCGAGAAGAGAACATTCTTCCAGGAGCGTTCAAGTGTGTTCGCTTTTGATTTTGAGCCGATGAGCAGCCTTTTTTACAGCAGGCGTATTGGACTTTCGGATGATGGGAAACAGGTTCCTATTCTGGGTGGTGCAAGAGTTACAGGCATGGCCGGGAAATGGGATATTGGTTTCATGGATATGCAGACACAGCCAATTAATCAGGGGGAGGGTGATGCTAATCCTCTTTCTTCGGAAAATTTTGGAATTCTGCGACTCAGACGGCAGGTGATAAACGAGAATAGTTATATCGGTGGTATTTTTACGTCCAGGATCGGTACAGATGGATCTTATAATACTGCTTATGGAATGGATGGGATATTCAAAGTAGCAGCAAATGATTATTTAAATTTAAAACTGGCACAGGTATTCGATGAATCTGCCCCGAACAAGGTACTTTCTCTTGATCCAACAGAATTATTTTTTAACTGGAGCCGGTTCAATCAAAAAGGTCTTAATTATAATTTTACTTACGCAAGAAGCGGAAAGGACTTTAATCCCGGAATTGGATTTGTCGCCCGTAATAACTATACTCATTATTATGGCGGAATTGGTTACGGGTGGATTCCCGGTGAGGCTTCTGCTCTTCAGAGTCATCAGATTGGGATCGATGCCATTAGCTATTTTGACAACATCAATAATTCCGCGCAATCGTTGCAGACCGGAATTATGTACGACTTTAATTTCAAGTCGGGATATAGTGGCATGTTCTCGATCAACCATTTATATGAGAATGTAGCGGATACATTCAGTTTCTCTAATGACGCCTATGTCCCGTCAGGTAAATATGGATTTAATGAGATAGAGACTCATCTTAATTCACCGCGGACAAATAAATTTGTTCTTGGATTCGATGTTTTTGCCGGTACATTTTATGATGGAACAAGATTTACTGTAGGTGTCGACCCATCCTGGAATATTGGCTCCACTTTACAATTAGGCCTGAGTTATAATCATAATTTTCTTAATTTCAGCAGCAGGGGGCAGTCATTCAGCGGAGGGATAACGGGCTTAAAGGCACTTGTTATGATTAATACTAAGCTGTCAATCAGTACTTTCATACAATATAACAGTGCGGAAAATAATCTTCTGACCAATCTGAGGTTCAGATATAATCCAAGGGAAGGGAACGATTTCTATATTGTTTTCAATGAAGGGAGAAGCACATACAGGGATATCGAAAATCCCAGGCTTCCGCTGTACAATAACAGGTCGGTACTGCTAAAGTATACCTATACCTTTACTTTATAGTGTGGAGTGACTAAAGTGACTAAAGTGACTAAAGTGACTAAAGTGACTAAAGTGCCTGAATTAAGGTTCTCCTGACTTTAGTCACTTCAAACTTTAGCTCACTCCAAACTTTTTTTTGTAAATTGCTGCATAATCAAATTATAGTTTCCGTAATTCTAAAAGTCATGCAGCTATGAGAAAAGAATATACCAGGAGGAAATTCATTAAGCGCGCCCTGATTGCCGGTGGTGCAATAGCAGGCGCAAGAGTAGCATTCTCAGTGAATGCCAGTTCCGAGAGATCCGAAAAAAGGGTTGAAAATAAATACGATGCCAAAGGGCTCCCTACATCTGTGTTGGGTAAAACCGGGGTTATAATTCCAAGAATGGCAATAGGCCTTGGCAGCAGATTTCTTACTATCCCGACACTCGAAGAAGCAATCGAATTGTGTAACTATGCCCTTGATAATGGTCTTTACTACTGGGATACAGCACATAGCTATGTGAATGAAACAACTGGTGCTGTGAGTGAGGAGAGGCTGGGACATATCATTAAGAACCGTCGCAAAGAAATATTTCTCTCCACTAAAATAGCCTCACGTGATCCTGAAGTAGCAAAAGGGCAGGTCGAAGAAAGTCTTAAAAGACTACAGACCGATCACGTCGATATGTTAAAGATCCACTCTGTGGAATCTGCTGAAGATGTGAGTAATATCTGTAAAAAAGGCGGGGTGCTTGACCTTATTACAAAACTAAAGGAAGAAGGGACTACCCGCTTTATTGGTTTTTCTGGTCATGGTAATGCAGAGGCGCTTAAAGCTATGGTAGATACCAGCCGGTTTGACAGTATGTTATTTGCAATGAATCATTATGGTGATATAAAAGAAAACAGACAGGGTACTTTAATTCCTGCTGCAAAAGAGAAAGGAATGGGAGTGATGCTGATGAAAACCGTACGGCCAAAAGAAACAATTCAGGGTATTAATATTGCGGAATTGGTGAGGTTTGCTTTATCACTTGATGGACCTGATGGTCTTGCAGTTGGTATGGATAGTAAAAAAGTAGTGGATTCGAATTTAAGCCTGCTCAGGAATTTCAAACCTATGAATTCTGAAGAAAAGCAAAAATATGCTATGATTTTGTCACCATACTTCAGGCACGAAAATCTTGAATGGATGCAGCATGGTTATCATGATGGATACCGGGGATAGTATTCTCATTTTTCTCATTATCTTTAAAACTTTCTTTAAAATATTTAACTAACTGTAAAAAAACATAATTATGACAGTAATTATTGTGGGGATTATAATCCTCATTATAGGGTTCGTTGCTGCAAAGGCTGATGATCCGATGTTACGGAAATACCGATCAATGATCAAAACCCTCGGAGTAATTGTAGTAATTGTAGGAATGTCCATCGCATGTGTTATTCAGGTGGAGCCAGGCGAAGTGGGTGTTCAGAAATTATTTGGAAAGGTGAACAGTAATGTTCTGGAAAGCGGATTAAACGTTATCAATCCATTGGTACAGGTTGTGATGTTCGATATAAAAACCGAAAACTACACCATGTCTGCCGTACAGGATGAAGGTGCGAAACAGGGGGATGATGCTATCCGGGTTTTAACGGCTGATGGACTGGAGGTAATTGTAGACCTCACTGTATTGTATAAAGTTGTTCCGACAGAAGCACCCAGGATCCTTAAGGAGGTTGGAACAGATTACAGGAATGTTCTCGTTCGCCCGATCTGCCGGACTAAGATAAGAGATAACGCAGTTTATTATGATGCGGTTGCACTGTATTCTACGAAGAGAGATGAATTTCAGGCAAGGATATTTTCTACAATTGAAGCAAATTTCAAAGAACGGGGATTATTGCTGGAACAACTTTTAGTAAGGAACATCACACTTCCTGCTTCTGTAAAAGCCTCTATCGAATCAAAAATAAATGCTGAACAGGATGCTCAGAAAATGACCTTTGTTCTGCAAAAGGAAAGACAGGAGGCTGAACGAAAGAGAGTAGAGGCACAAGGAATCGCCGATTACCAGAAAATACTGAGTACCGGTCTAAGCGACAGACTTTTGCAGTATGAAATGATCAAAGCAATCAACACATCACCGAATGCCAAATTAATATTTATGACTAACGGGAAGAATCTTCCGATGCTGGTAGACAGTAAATAGACTTTTAATATTTATAAATCAAACTTAGAGTCCGTAATGAGCATTTTCTGTTCTTACGGACTTTTTGCAAAGTAGTAGTCAGGCTTAGGACTGACTTTGCCTGATTCATGATATATATTATAATTGAGGATATTGACATCTTATTATTGGTACTTTTGCCCGCAGATGAGAACAGATCTGCATCCATATCATAATAATGAAAAACCAGTTTATCACTTTAGCTTCCTGAGGGATATTAAAGTTCATGGCATTTATTTCAACAGTTTTGCAAAATTCCTGAGTCTCTATTGTTTCATAAAAAATGAGCATGCTCTTGATTTTTACACGGTTATATTATTTACAAAAGGCACCGGCAGTATAAATATTAACAATGACAGTTACACAGTTCATCCTCAGACCATTTGCATAATTGCACCTGACCAGCTACACTCCTTTGAGGGACTTGAAGATACAGAGGGAATAATCTTTTTCTTTTGCCAGGATTTTTATGTAGAAGAATTCAGTTTTATCCGTCTGCTGAACTTATTCTCATATACCTCACATACAGGCAGTGATGAGTGTAATCCTTGTATTGCTCTCTCAGATAAAGAGTTTGATGGTGTCAATAACGTACTGGAATCTATTAAGTACGAATATGAATCGTATACTCCTCTGAATAGTTCATCAATAATAATCCGCTCCCATTTGAATATCATGCTGTTAAAGCTTACGGAACTATATCGGGCCAAATCAGGTAAATCGAATAAAAACGACAGTATCATTATACACTCCTTATCGCATCTTGTGGATTCATATTTTATTAAAGAACAAAAATTAGCCTTTTACACTTCTGCATTTAATATCTCTGAAAGCCAGCTGAATGATCTCTGCAACAAGCACTTTAACTGCGGATTAAAAAAAATACTGCAAACCAGGCTTATGCAGGAGGCCAGAAAACTGCTGCTTTCTTCAGAATTGTCTGTTTCTGAGATTGCCTATAAACTTAATTTTGAGGATAATTCCTACTTCAATAAGGTATTTAAAAATAAGACAGGCCTTACTCCTAAACGGTTTCGGGATATTCATAAAAAATTATTACCACAAAATTCCTGAATCTTACCATTTTCAAAAATCTTACAATTTTATTTTTGCAGTCTAAAATTGTAAGAATTATGAAGAAACATGTTGTATTATCAATAATTATTCTTATCTCATTTCTGGCCTGTAAAAAGGAAGACACAAAATCGCCTATACAAGCTCAGACATTCGAGATAAACTCCACATCTTCAACCGTATGGAAATACTTTAGTTTTGCCAGTAATGACACTCTGACTGTTACTGACCCTGCCAATTCAACCGCCTGGGATCTGGCATTCCAGCGATACCGGATCAAAACCAACGGAGGATTATCAGGCAGTGGCTCAGGCAGCGCAGCAAATTCTTATAAAAAAGGACAGAGCGGATTTGATGATTTAATTGTTGTTTCAGATACTGCTACATTTAAACCAGATGTTTCAATTGATATTGCAGTGCAACAGGGTTATGCAACGTATATAGTTAATCCGGTGTTATATACATGGTTTACACTCGAATTCGCAACACAGGGAACACAGATTGTGCCGAGTGATTACATTTATATAGTTAAGACATCCTCTGGAAAGTACGCAAAGGTCTGGTTAAAAAGCTATTACAGTGCCACAAATCTGTCTGGCCATGTTACTTTTCAATTTAAATATCAACCTGACGGATCAAAAATCCTGGAATAGATGCTTAGATTGTTACTGATACCTGCGTGTTTTATAGCTTTTTCCACAATAGTTTTTTCTCAGGGAGTTACTTTATCAGGCTATGTCAACGGTACTGACAGCATTTCACTTGCCGGTGCAACAGTAATAATAAAAGGAACCACATCCGGGACAGTGACCGATAAAAAAGGATATTATAAAATAGACAAAATAAAACGGGGAACCTACACAGTGCGTGTTTCATTCCTGGGATTCGAGTCCCAGGAGAAAAAAGCAGACATATTTAATTCTGATAACCGCATTGATTTTTTCATTAAAGAATCAAATATCGACCTGAACGAAATTGTGGTAACCGGAACGAAATCGGAGAAAACACTGAAAAATGTTCCAGTACTTACACAGGTGATCAGTGCCCGGAAAATGCTCGAACTTGGAATAACAAATGTTCCCGATGCTCTGCAGACTATGGTACCCGGTCTGAGCGTAAGCCAGTTCGGTACCAGAGCTTCAGTTACCCTTCAGGGGATGGATGCAAAGTACGTGCTCTTTCTCATTGATGGTGAACGGATTGCAGGCGAAGTAAACGGAGATATTGATTATTCTATGCTTAACCTTGAGAATATTGAACGTATCGAAGTTATCAAGGGAGCTTCATCATCCCTTTATGGTTCAAATGCGATCGGAGGCGTTATAAATATTATAACAAAAAAAATAAATGAGCCTTTTGATGCAAAATTTTATTCACGTTTTTCAGAATACAATGAGTTGTATTCAGGCGGAAGTATCGGACTGAAAAAAGGGATAATTGGTTCAAGGACAAGTTTTAATTATAGTCATACCGATGGCTATGACAATACTCCTGAAAGTACACATGACTGGACACAGAATCCGTATACATCATATAGTGTCAGTCAGAAATTTGAAATCACACCATCATCACATCTAGCTCTGGTTCCATATTTTACCTATTATCAGTTTGAACGGGGTAATGTGAGTGCAAGACCGGCTCACGATCTTTACACTGATCTGAATTACGGGCTTAAAGGCCAGTATTATTTTGGCAAACAATCGCTCGATTTCTCTTATTATCGCGATCGCTATAATACTTATAATGTACTTGAACTATTAAATAACCGGAGAGATACAGCTTCCTATGATATAATTCAGACTGTCAGAACACAGGGTAACTTTCATCTTTCTGAAAATAACTACCTTACTGCCGGATTGGAGTATAATTATGAAAATCTTTTCTCTACAAGAATAGATGAAGGATTGAAAGGAGCC
>Ga0208980_10002125_pt1 | contig 12028 bp, 11 predicted proteins | sample WetSurMetagenome_3_FD_187993 | JGI IMG/M metagenome (GOLD analysis project Ga0208980, IMG submission 187993) | Wetland microbial communities from Twitchell Island in the Sacramento Delta, sample from surface sediment Aug2011 Site A1 Bulk (version 2) | ecosystem: Environmental > Aquatic > Marine...
CAAAATCCGTGTGAACGAAATCTGTCTGAATGCCTTCGGCCTGCAAGCCGCCCTCGATGAACTGCCCGGCATAACCACCGATCCAACCCGTCACGACGGGCAACTCGCCGAGCAGCTTCAACGCCCGTGCTACATTGCAGCCCTTGCCACCGGGAAACGCCAGCACCTGCTCGGGCCGCTGAATCTCATTCAAACGAAACGCAGGCACGACGACCGTTTTGTCGATTGCCGCGTTGGGGTTGACGCAGAGGATCATGCCGCTTTTCCGCTCGCGCCGAAGAACTGAATCCGTTCGCGCACCTTCTCAATCATCGCGGCGCGCGCCGGGCCGAGATATTTGCGCGGATCGACTTCCTGCGCATCGGCGTCCAGCGTCGCGCGCACGCTGGATGTGAAGGCCTGACTGAACTGCGTGGCGACGTTCACCTTGCACAGACCTAGCTTGATCCCCTGCCCGATGTGATCATCAGTCACGCCCGACGATCCGTGCAGGACCAGCGGCACATCCACCGCCGATCGGATAGCCTGCAACCGATCGAGATCGATCTGCACTTCCTTGCGCTTGATCGCGTGCACGGAACCGAGCGCAATCGCCAGCGTATCGACGTTCGTAGCCTTGACGAATTCCAACGCGTCGGACGGATGCGTGAGGATGACCTCGCCGTTCACTTTGCCGCGGCTGTCGGCGCGCGGCACTTCGCCGATCTCGGCTTCGAGGCAGACATCGACGGAATGCGCGATGTCACGCAACACGATCGTCCGCTCGATATTCTGCGCGAAGGGCAGATCGCCGCCGTCGAACATCACGGACGTGAAGCCGAGCGCGATAGCCTGCATGACTTCCTCGGCGCTGGCGTGATCGAGGTGCAGCCCGATCGGCACGGCCACGCTCTGCGCGGCGATCTTGCCGATGGTGGCCATGTAGCGTAGGCCCAGCGTCGTGTTGCCGCTGCCCACATGCTGCAACGCCCGATGGCTGATCTGAATCAACGCCGGTGCATTTTCAAGCTGCGCGGCGATCGCAATCGCCTGCACCTGTTCCAGCGTGTTGGCGTTGAACGCGCCGATGGCAAACTGTTCGCGCTGCGCGCGTCGAATCCAGGGTAACGGGTTAACTAAGGTCATGACTTCCCACCTTCGGTTCTACAACCACGCTTGCAAATTCTCGCGCTTCAGCTGATCCACCAGATCGCGGACCGCCTGTTCCTGCTCGCGCGGACACACCAATACCGCGTCATCCGTATCGACGATCACCATGTTCTGCACACCGATGGTCGCGATTAAGCGCCGGCCGCTAAACGTCAAGGTGTCATGCGTATTAATTGCCACATGCGCTCCGACCGTAATATTACCATCCCGATCGGCCGGCAGCACGGACCACAAGCTTCCCCAACTGCCCACGTCGGTCCAGCCAATGTCGACCGGAATGACGGCCACTCGATCGGCCTGCTCCATCACCCCATAGTCGATCGTTTGCTTGGTGACCCGCGGCCACACTTGGCTCAGTGTTGCTTCGTACACGGCGGTACTCTGCGTGGCGGCGACTTCATTTAACTGGCGATACAAATCCGGCATGTGTTGTGCGAATTCCTGCAGAATGCGATCTACGCGCCAAACAAACATGCCGCTATTCCACGAATAATCGCCGCTGTTCAGCATCGCCTTAGCTTCTTCTAGATCGGGTTTCTCGACAAAGCGCTCCACCCTGAACGCGGCTAGATCAGCAGCGTCCAATCTCTGGCCGTGATGAATGTAGCCAAAACCTGTAGAAGGATACGCGGGCTGGATGCCGAGCGTTACGAGGTAGCCTGCGCCGGCAATTTGTGCAGCGGCGCGTAACGCCTGCAGGAAATCTTCGACCCTGGCAATGTGATGATCGGCCGTCAACACCGCCATGCTGGCCTGCGGATCGATACGGCGCAGATGAATAGCCGCCAACCCGATCGCAGGCGCGGTCCCTCTGCTCTCGGGTTCGATCACAAAGTTGTCCGGCGGTAGTTCGGGCGCCTGCTCCATCAACAACGCGGCATGTTCGCGACGAGTCACCACGAGAATGCGATCGGGCGGAAACAGCGGCGCGAGCCGGTCGATCGCGTGTTGAAACAGCGTGCGCGACCCGATCAACTGCAAAGCTTGTTTGGGCCGGTGCTGTCGGCTGAGCGGCCACAGGCGCGTGCCGCTGCCGCCGGCCATGATCACTGCATAGTTTGCCATCTGTCTTCGTCTTTCTTCAAAAACCGCGTAGGTCGGTGCTCTGGCGGCGCGGCAAGCCTGCTTTCGGCGTGCGCTTCAATACCACATACTCCAAGCCGTGGGCGCGGCAAAACTCGCGCTTCTCCGGCTTATCGCCGTCTTCGTTGACGGCATACCGCTCGGGTTGGATCAGCGCGATCTCTGGTTCCGCATCCATCCAGCCTTGCCCGGTGGAGATCAGCGCTTGTGTTACATAGCGGACCGACTGCACCAGGTAGCGGCGCTCATCCTGCGGAAAGAGCGGATGCCCTGCACCCTTTAGCAAGGCGACGTTGGCATCACTGCCCACCACTACATACAAGTCGCCCAACTCAGACACTTCCTCAAAGAAACGCACATGCCCGGAGTGAAACCAGTCATAGCAACCGGTGACGACTACTTTCTTTCGATTCGCCGGTGGCGTTACGGCTAACGCGGGTGGAAAGCCCGCGACATCTTGATCGGTCACGACATGATAGCCTAACCCGTGTGAGGAGCAGTAATGACGCTTGTGCGGCGTATCGTCCCATGCTGGCACCGCCCACACATGCGATTGTGATCCGGCGATCGGCGGGAGCGCCTCCGGATCGATCGGGCCCGCTACGGCCTCCGCCCGCTCGATGTAGCGCAGCGCCTGCAACAAGTACACTCGCTCTGCCAAGGGAAACTTGGGCAGCTGCCCGGTGTGGGCGCGCACCGCTTCATCGTCCCATACCAACGCCTGCACCTGCCCCCGCCGCGCTGCTTCTTCCAAAAAGCGAATGTGCTGTGAGCGCATGTCATCAAAGCTGCCTGTCACCACGACATTGCACGCCGTCATCTGGCCAACCTCACCTTTACGCGAATCGCACCCGGCACCGGCTCTTCGGAAATGACAACCAGATAACCGCCGCCGCACCCGGAATACAAGGCGCCAGCATAGCGCGCCTGATAATACTTCAGCACCGCGCAGAGATCGATATTGATCGTCGGATGCCGCACCGTCTGCGGTAGCAGCGCTTCCCAGCAGGCCATGCACTCATTCAACGACGCGCCCAAAGCAGCGACATCTCTAATCGCAATGGCACTGAAGCAATCCTTGCCTGTCTGACCCAGGCGCCTGATCCATTCAGCATCCAAATGTTGCTCGCCCAACGGGCCGTAACCGTCCGGCCGCTGCGCGACGGGAATCATGTGGAGTACGCTCTCCAGCCAACCGGCCGTTTCGGGATCGGTGTTGGTTTCAACGTGTGCCGGAAAGTAGCCACCCTCGACCGCATAGTCATAGTCCAAACGGTTGATGCCCGGATAGATGATCCCGGCCATGTCCTGTGATCCCGATGGCTCCAACTTGCCGTCATTCTCGGCATGATACAGTTCGCGCACGAGTTCTGCCGGAGACCGATCGGGCAACCGTTGTCCCCACAGCTGCAGCGCTACTTTGCGCGTGCTGGTCCCCATGCCACATCGCTCCATGAACAGACACAACGGCTCCAGCGACACGACCACCATCGAGCCGGGTGGTGTGGGATTCAACCTGGACACGAACGGCTGATCGATCCAACCACCAGCCAGCGCGATACGATACGGTATCGCGCCGATAAGATCGATTACAGCGGGCTCGGCCAGCCCGATCGGTTGTGGTGCACTCATCGGGCTTTCTCCTACCAGGTTTCTTCGACGACGCGCTTGCCGGCTTTCCGATCGAAGTACTGCTGCTCGATCCACGCATAGGTCTTAGCCAGACCGGTGCGGAACGGCAGGTTCGGTTCCCAGCCCAGCACCTGCTGGATGAAGGTGTTGTCACTGTTGCGCCCGGCCACGCCGCGCGGCGCGTTCAGATCGTACTTGCGCTGCAACGTAATCCCGCCGATTTCCTCAGCCAGGCTGACCAACGTGTTGATCGCGATGAGTTCGCTCGAGCCCAGGTTGATCGGCGTAGCGATCAATTCATCGCAATGCGTGATTGCATCAATCCCCAGCACGCACTCATCGACATACATGAAGCTGCGCGTCTGATGGCCGTCTCCCCAGATCGTGATATCACGCTGGCCCGTGTCTTTTGCTTCGATGACCTTGCGACAAATGGCAGCAGGCGCTTTCTCCCGTCCGCCGTCCCACGTGCCGCACGGACCGTACACATTGTGGAAGCGCGCAATAAACGTCTTCATATGTCGCTCAGCCCAATACTCCTGGCAGAACATTTCCGACATCAACTTCTCCCAGCCATAGCCGCGCTCGGCCATCGCCGGATAGGCATCGGATTCCTTGAGCGCGCGGACGTTGGGATCTTGTTGCAGCGTGGTGTTGTAGGCGCAGGCCGAGGATGAGAAGAAGTAGCGATTCGCGCCCGCCCGATAGGCTGCCTCCAGCATGTGCGTATTGACCAAGATGCTGCGCAAGCATTCCACGCGAAAGCGCTCGATGAAGCCCATGCCGCCCATGTCGGCCGCCAGATTGTAAACCTCCACGGCGCCCTCCACCGCGCGAATGCAATTTTCTTTCTCGCTCAAATCCATCGAAAGGCATTCCACTCCCGGCACTCGCTGATACCAGTACGGCAGCGGTTTCTTGTCGATGGCGCGAATCCGAGTGTAGCCTAGATCGTGGAAGTAGCGCGTCAGCGCGCCGGCAATAAAACCTCCTGCGCCGGCAATGACGATCAGATCATCATGGTTGAGGTCGCGTTTGACTGTTTGTGATGTAAGCATGTCTATTCTCCTGATATGTTTTGCTTATGAATATGGTATCGCTACCACATGGTTTCAAAAATTTTTGGCCTTCAGCCAAACACCGATCCGCTCGATTGACGCACGATGAGTTCAGTTGGCAGGACGATTTCCTGGCAGGGTTCGGTGACGGCTTTCGTCAAGCGGGCCAGCAACAGCTGGGTCGCGCGCTTGCCCATTTCATACGCCGGCTGCGAAGACACCGTGAAAAACGGCATGGTCAGCAGCGTCGGCGGCAAATCGTCGAAGCTGACGATGGCAATGTCGTCGGGCACCCGCAGGCCCGCCTGTTGAATCGCTTGCAGCGCGCCGATGCCAATCAAGTTGTTGGCGGCAAATACGGCTGTGGGGCGCGGTGTCCGATCGAGCAGTTGGCGCATCATCTCAGAACCACTCGCTTGATTGAATGAACCATAGATGACACTTTGCTCTTCATCGCTAAACCCGGCTTCTCGCATGGCTCGCCGGTAACCCGCCAGGCGATCTTCCGCCGTGGACACGCCCAGCGGTCCGCTCAAGAGCGCAATGTGCTGATGCCCCAATTCAAGCAGCAGCCGCACCAGTTGATAAGCGCCCAGTTCGTTTTCGCAGCGCACGGTATCCACATCCACGCCCGGCGGCAATCGGCGATCCAGCACGACTACCGGTACGTTTTGCTTTCGGATCATTTCGATCGAGTCGGAGGTGCTGCGCGCCGGCACCAATAAAATCCCATCGACTTGCTGTTGCAATAAGACCTGCAGATATTTATTCTCTTCGCTTTCTGATTCGTCAGTATTGCAAAAGATGACCGTATAACCAGCATCACTGGCCGTGTCTTCCACGCCGCGCGCCACCGTCGTAAAAAATGGATTGGTGATGTCGGTGATCACCAATGCTAGAGTATGAGTGCGTTTGGAACGCAGGCTGCGCGCCAGCCGATTGGGGACATAGCCCAGCTCAATCACGGCGGCTTCCACCCGTTCGCGGGTATCCTGGCTGGCATAGCCAGAATGATTAATCACGCGCGAGACGGTGATGGGTGAGACTCCTGCGCGTTCGGCAACGTCGTGAATGGTGGTCATGATTCTGCAAGTCTATCCGGCAAGAAAGTGTGTAACCGCTCGGTGCAATGTGGTACGCATACCACAGACCTCTCGAAAAGCGGGGCTGCCCTAAGCTGCGGGCAGCCCCGCTCTTTCATTGCTGCATGCTTGCTATGCTACTTGTACAGCACAGCCTGAATCTTGGGATCATCGATGTTAGTCTTGTCGTACCACATGAAGCCCGTGTCGATGGTCTTGGGCAGAGCTACGCCCTTGGTCGCCTTGAGAGCGGCATCCACGCACTTGTAGCCGATGCCGATCGGGTCTTGCGTCACTGCGCCGGACTCAGCACCGCTGCGGATGGCGTCCATTTGCTGCTGACCCGAGTCATAACCAATCACGGCCAGCTTGCCAACGGGTATATTTAGTTCCTTCACGGCGTTCAACACACCGATGATCGAGCCTTCATTTGCGCCGAAGTACCCCTTCAGATTGGGGTGAGCGTTGATCACAGCCTTGGCGATATCGGTGGACTTCAGCTGGTCGCCACCGCCATATTGGGTGTCGACAATCTTGATATTCGGATACTTGGCCTTGATCTGATCGGTGAAGCCCTTGACGCGATCGATACCGGTGCGGCTGGTCTGGTCGTGCGCGATGACGGCCACTTCGCCAGAACCGCCGATCAGCGTCGCCATCTTGTCGGCAATCAACGCCGCGGCGGCGATGTTATCGGTGGCGGCGGTGGCAACGGGAATGTCGCTGTCCACGCCGGAGTCAAAACCAATCACCGGGATGTTGGCATCTTTGGCCTTCTGGAGCAGAGGGGCGAAGGCCTTGGAGTCAACAGCCGCCAGGCAGATCGCCGCGGGCTTCTTGTCGAGCGCGGTCTGGAACATCTCAACCTGCTTGTCGACCATCGCTTCGGTCTCAGGACCTTCGAATGTGATGTCCACATTCAGGTCCTTGGCTGCGTTTTGCGCACCCAACTTCACAGCTTGCCAGAACTGGTGCTGGAACCCCTTGGAAATGACGGGGATGTAAGGCTTGGCACCACTGGCCGCAGGTTGCTGCGCGGCAGGTTGCTGAGCAGCCGGTGCCTGGGTGGCGGGGGCAGCAGCAGGCGCGCAGGCCGCCAGCATCGCCACGACGAGCAACAGGGACATGACTACCAACAGTTTCTTAGGCATCTCAAATTCCTCCTTGCATGGATTGTGTTAGTTAGCTCCGCGCGGAGCTTGACCACCGTTGAAATCGCGTGTTGCTTAAATAGGTATTGCTTGTTGCAGTCAGAGCGAAAAGTTTGATCGAGTCGTCGTACGGTGTGGGCCTCCTTTCAGCGAGATCGCTGCTTGAGAAAGCGATCCAGGAATACGGCCAGGACAAGAACCGTACCGGTGACCACGATTTGCCATTCCTGCTGAACGCCCAGTACACGCAGTCCGTTCGCAAGTGTGGCGATGAACAACGCGCCGATGATGGTCCCCAGAATGGAACCTTCACCGCCGCTGAGCGACGTGCCGCCAATCACAGCCGCCGCAATCGCGTCCAATTCGTAGCCTGCCCCCAACGCCGGCTGCGCCGAGTTCAGGCGTGACGCAATGACAACACCAGCCAGTCCAGCGAACAGACCGCAGAGCATGAACACAGCGGTTTGCCAGCGATCGACATTGACGCCGGACAGACGCGTCGCCTCAGTGTTGCTGCCTAGAGCGAAGGTATAACGACCTAAGACCGTCTTGCCCAGAATGAAGGCGGCAACCAAAGCTGCCACGAAAAACACCAGTACCACATTCTTGACGGGATCAAGCGCCGGAACAATGGATCCCAGCACCGAGCTCATCGCCACCTGATTGAAAATAGGCGCGTCATTGAAGTAGATCGGTTTCAGTTGAGCGACGACGAGCGACAAGCCCTTGGTGATATACAACATGCCCAACGTCGCCACGAAGGGCGGAATCTTCATCTTGGTGACCATCAAGCCGTTCAGCGTGCCGCACAACGCCCCCGTCAGTAACCCGGCGGCTATGCCGACCAACACCGGTTGCTGCCAGACAATCATGACTTGTGCCGTCATAACGGCAGAAAACGTCATGACCGTGCCGACTGAAAGATCGATGCCGCCATTGATGATGACGAACGTCACACCCAGAGCCAGCACGCCATTTACGGCAGTCGCCAGCAAGATGCCGCCCATATTTTCGGATGTCAGAAAGTAGGGCGAAGCCAGGCTAAACACAATGATGAGGATGATCAACCCGCCAAAGGCTAGAAATCGCTGGAGGGTATCAGACCGAATCTGAAAAGTTCTCTTAGCAGCGGTCGTTGCTTCCATGTTAAGCGTCTCCCGAAGGTGTAGAGGTTGGCGCGGGTTCATCGACGAGCAGGACTTCGCCGCGCTGGGTGGCATACTGCATGATCTTTTCTTGAGTCGCTTCCGCAATGCTAAGCTCACCGGTGATGCGGCCCTCGCACATCACGACCACCCGATGGCTCATCCGCAGAATCTCCGGCAATTCCGAGGAGATCATGATGATCGACTTGCCCTGCTGCGCCAGGTTGTTGAGCAAGTGGTAAATCTCGCTCTTGGCGCCCACGTCGATGCCGCGCGTTGGCTCGTCGAAGATCAGAATGTTAGTGTCAGCGGTCAACCACTTGCCGATGATGACCTTCTGCTGATTGCCGCCCGACAGGTTCCTCACCTTTTGCTGCAGGCTAGGTGTTTTGATCGCCAGCACCTTGACGTACTGCTCGGCGGTGGCGCGCAGCTTCGATCGGTTTACGCGTCCGAACGCGCCGAGGAATTTCTTGAAAGATGCCAGCACCACATTCTCTTCTACATCCATGCCCAATGCCAGACCGTAGCGTTTGCGATCTTCGGAAAGATAACCGATGCCATGCTTCACCGCATCGCTGGGACTACCGATGTGAACTTTGGATCCGTTCACAAAAATGTCACCAGAATCGATCGGGTCGGCGCCAAACACCGCGCGTGCTACTTCGGTGCGCCCCGCCCCCACCAATCCGCTGAAGCCCAAAATCTCGCCCTTCTTCAACTGGAAGTTGACGTCCTTGATGACGTTGCCTCGGTTGAGGTGTTTGACTTCCAGCACCACTTCTTCGCTGGGGTTTTCGGGGACTTCGGGCGTGGATTCGAAAATCGTGCGCCCGACCATCATGCTGATGATTTGATCGATCGGGGCGTCCAGCGTCTTGACGGTATCGATGTATTTCCCGTCGCGCATCACCGTAATCCGATCGGAAATCAGTTTCAACTCTTCCAACCGGTGGGAGATGTGCACCACACCCACGCCCTTGGCGCGCAAGTCGCGGATGATGCGGAAGAGCTCATCAATCTCGGTGTCGGTCAGGGCCGCCGTCGGCTCATCCATGATCAGCACTTCAGAGTTGAAAGACAGTGCCTTGGCGATCTCGACCATTTGCTGCTTGGCGACGGTGAGATCGCGCACCTTGACACGCGGATCGATGTTGAGACGCATCATGGCAAACACTTCTTCTGCCTGCGCGTTGATGGCCTTTTCGTCCAGCATGAACTTGAGGCCCTGACGCGGTTCGCGCCCGATGAACATGTTCTGCGCCACGGTGAGGTGCGGCATCAAATTGAGTTCCTGATGGATCATGCTGATGCCTAATTGCTGAGCGGCGCGGGGATTGTGAATCTCGACTTCTTTGCCCTTGTAGAGGATGCGGCCGGCATCCTTGCTATAGACGCCTGCCAGCACTTTCATGAGCGTGGACTTGCCAGCCCCATTCTCTCCGACCAGAGCATGAACCTCGCCGGGACGTAATTCGAACTTGGCTTGGCTAAGGGCATGCACACCGGGAAATGATTTCTCGATCCCTTCCATCACAACCAAGACATCATCCATGTCCAGTCCTTGAAGTATCAGGTGCGCCGCCAGATAGGCTCCGGGGCGTCTAACGAATGAAGGGAATTGCCGTCTATGGTATGGTTACCATGAAATCGGTAACATACTAACACGAAAAGAAGCCGGTTGTCAATACCCAATTTCTTTACGGCATCACCACGCCAATCGTGAGCATCAGATTGGCATAGATCCGCTGCTCGCCCGTCGTGATGATCAACGCTACATCGCGCTCACGTGCGGCGTCGTAGAATTCAAAACGGCCTAATGGTTTGAGTACCAGTCCAGGCAGCAGAGTGCGGAACTCACCGAAGATGGGCGGCTCGCCGGTCGGCGGCTGCATGACCTCGGCGGCTTCGATCGGAATCGCATCGATCAAGACCTTCAACACATCGGTCACGGTGAGCATCCCCGGCGCGAGATTTAGGTAGACGCGCTTGGCCGCCGGGTTCGCGCCCGTGCCAAAGGGGAAGTTGCCGTCGGCGATGAGCACCTTCGATCCGTGCCCTGCCCCGCCGAGCGCGGCCAGAATTTCGGGATGGAGTAACTTGGTTTTGAGCATGTCGATTTTTCCTGTTGTATGGGATGAGAACCGTAGGGTCGCCACCCACCCGATCGGTCTGGTGGCGGCCCCGAGCGGCAGTTACCGATCGAGCCACTGCACGAATTCGATCACGTTGTTATCCGGATCGGCGAGGTACAACCAGGTCACTTTGCCTTCAATCTTCAGCGGCCCTTTGATGAGGCGCAGGCCCTGCGCTTGAATCATGTGCAGTGTAACGTTCATGTCAGAAGTGGCCAGTGCCAGATGCGGACAGTACGGCGCTTGGATGTCAGGCCTTTCAAAGGGATGCGCCAAGCTCTTGAGGAGTTCGAGGTTGCCACCTTCCAGTTCAAAGTAAGCGAAATCCTCTTGCTCCACCGGATCGACTTCACGGAACATGAATTTCAGCCCCAGTTGTTCGCCGTAGAAGCGCAGAGCAGCATCCATGTCGGAGACGGGCAGCGCAACATGATCGAGCCGCAACATGGCGCTTAAACCTTTCCGCACAACGTGACTTTGACGCCCAGTTCGTTGAACGCGGCGGCTTTGGCATACAGTGCTTTACGCGCGCCAGCTTTATCGGGTGCATAGACCACCTGGATGTGATTGGCTTTGTGGCGCGCCATGAATTGATCACGCGTGACACCTTTCATCACCAGGTGCATCATCGGCCATTCAGCGGTTGTCAGGCGCCAACGTTCTTGCGTCTCCTCTTCCGGCAGTTCCACGGCCTCGCCTAAGCCAAGATCGCAGTTGAGGTGGCCGCCTTCCACAAAGACGCGGCTCCACACCACCCACCCGGGCTTGCTGACGCCTTTGATCGATCCGCCGCCCTTGGGGAAGTACATCGCGGGCTGGCGCGCGCTGCTGGCTCCGGCGAATCCTCCGACAAGGTGCGCAGGCGGCACACTGCCGGAAATCTCCAACACCCAGACGAAGTCGTTGAGGCCGTGGCCTTTATACCAGCGTCCCCAACGCACATCGTGCAGCGTGGTCTCCGGTGCAAAGCCCAGCTTCTTCCATAGGCCGTTGGTGATCAACGCATCGAGGCCGGCGCACTCGTCGACTTCATTGAAATGCGGCAGCGCTTCGCCGGCATATAAATCGTGACCGTTGTGTTCGGCCTTCACCGGCGGACGCTCGACGTTATTGAGCAAACCTTCTACCAAATCCGAAGCGGACGTCAAATCCTTGAGACCTTGTTGATACTGAATACCGATCGTGGCGCAACCAAAATCATCGGCAATGCGCAGGGCCGCGATGTACATCTTGCACTGATCGATAACTTGCCGCTCGGTGAGCTGCGTGGCTTCATCGGTTCCCAGATCGAACTTCATGCCGCGTGCCAGCAGCCAATCGTACACGGCGCGCGCTTCAGCCTCGGACACGGTGAGCATCTTGGCATACAGTGCCGACTGGCTTAAGCGCTCTTTGTAGACGCCCAGCGGGAAGAGCAGCTCGTCGGGGATGATGGCGTTATACATGCCCATGCAGCCTTCGTCGAAGATACCCATGATGGCACGTTTTTGCCGGAATTCCCGGGCAAATTTGACGCCGACCTTGGCCGCCGCCGCGGGCGCAGTCGCCGCCGCGTAGGCCTGCAAGTGAGACGCATCATGCTTGAGCGTGCCC
>Ga0208980_10002126_pt1 | contig 12026 bp, 11 predicted proteins | sample WetSurMetagenome_3_FD_187993 | JGI IMG/M metagenome (GOLD analysis project Ga0208980, IMG submission 187993) | Wetland microbial communities from Twitchell Island in the Sacramento Delta, sample from surface sediment Aug2011 Site A1 Bulk (version 2) | ecosystem: Environmental > Aquatic > Marine...
TTCAGTTTTGGAAAATGATTTTCAGGAATAGCGGGATAAGGAGCAACATCTAGATTGTGTCTAATTCCTGTTTGGTATAGTTGAAATCCTCTTAATGCTATCATCGCTGCATTATCACCGCAATATTCCAACGATGGAATTATGCAAGAAATATTAAACTTTCGTGCAAGGTTATTGAATTCATCTCTCAGTTTTTTATTTGCTGCCACACCACCAACAAGTGATATTGACTTAACTTTATATTTATTCAATGAAAGATTTACTTTTTGAACCAATGCATCAATTAATGCTGTCTGAAATGAAGCAGAAATATTATTTAAATCTGTTTCTGGAATAATTCTATCAGGAAAATTATTCTGAACATGCCGAAGCACTGCAGTTTTCAAACCGCTGAATGAAAAATTGAACTCATCTTTTAATTCAGCGACAGGAAATTTGATACTCTTTTCATTTCCACGTATCGCACTTGCCTCGATCTGAGGTCCACCCGGATAACCAAACCCGAGCAGTTTTGAAACTTTGTCAAATGCCTCACCAGAGGCATCGTCAACCGTTGTTCCTAATAAAAAAACCTTTGTGAAACTTTCCAGATAAAGAAGCAAGGTATGACCTCCTGATACTACTAGCACTACCATTGGAAATTCAGGTTTTTGTTCCATCAGAAAACCAGAAAAAATATGTCCTTCGATATGATTTACTGCTACGAATGGTTTATTCAAAGAATAGGATAATCCTTTTGCGAATGTCAGACCAACAAGCAAAGCTCCGATCAATCCAGGACCAGCAGTTGCAGTAATTAAATCTACATCTGTGAGTTTGATGTTTGCCGTTTTTAGAGCGGATTCAACCAGGGGTTTGACAATTTGAAGATGTGCTCTGCTTGATAATTCAGGGATAACACCTCCAAATGCTTTATGAAAATGCTGTGAAGAAATTAGATTTGCTTTAACTTCTCCATCAACAAGAACTGCTGCCGAAGTTTCGTCACAGGAGCTTTCAATTCCCAGGATATTTAATTTCCCGGAATTAGCCATTAATGCATTGCAAAAAATTCTTTAACAATATGTCCAGCTATATTCGGATTTTCCTGCAGCCGTCTTATCGAATATTTATACCAATCTTCACCATACGGAACATATATTCTAATTTTATATCCATCCTTATTTATTTTGTCTCTTAAATCTTCTCTTACACCTAGCAGCATTTGAAATTCAAACATATCTCTTGGAACATTAAGTGACTTAATCAATTCATAGGATTTATCAATGAGATATTTATCATGAGTAGCAATACCCACATAGTTGCCATTCTTTAACATCAGCTCAAGGCATTTCAAATAATTATCTCTGATTGCCTGCTTGTCTTTGTATGCGATAGTCGATGGTTCAATATATATTCCTTTGCAAAGTCTGTAATTTGTGCCAAGTTTGTTTAGTAAAATTGTGTCATTAAATGTTCTTTTCAAGTATGCTTGAAGTACAACTCCAACATTGTTATACTCTTCGTAAATTTTTTTATAAACTTCAAAAGTCAAATCTGTGTATGGTGAATCCTCCATATCAATTCTTACGAAATTATTAATCTGACTTGCTTTCTTCACCAATTCAAGAATTTGTTTGTAAGCGAGTTCTTTATCAATCGCTAACCCCATTTGTGTTGGCTTAATAGAAAGGTTAGCGTTTAATTTATTTTTTACGATCGCATCGAGCACTTCCATCGCTTTATTTTTGGCTTCGATTGCTTCTTCACGTGTTTTGACCGATTCGCCTAAAACATCTAGAGTTGCAAGTATTCCTTTTGCATTTATTTGCTTAACCAGATTAACTGCTGACTGAAGGGTTTTGCCAGCAATATATTTTTTTGAAAATAACCATACCAGGTTTATTGGCATGATCTGAACTGTTTTAACTAGAAGATCATGAAAAATAGCCACTGAATTCTCCGCAAAATGTGTATACAAAATTACAGCATTTTTACTACTGTAAAAAGTGCAGATAAATGAGAGTTGATTAGAACTTTTACTTTCTAGTGGGTTTTAACAGCTTGATGAGTAAAATGGCTTTTTGCTTTAACTCAGATATGGATCCATCGTTAGTAAAGATGAAATCTGTTTTCTTCTTTTTACTTTCATCATTAATTTGATTACTATCACGATTAACAAAATCCTCTTTAGTAATTTTTTTTGTAAGGATTGATCGATTCATTCTTAAAGCCCTATCAGCTGTGATGAGTACGACGTAATCATAGAATGATTCAATCTTCGATTCAAATATCAAAGCAGCTTCTACAAAAACAATATCGTGTTCTTTAAAGTACTCTTTTGAAAGGAAGTCAATTCTTTTTCTGACTTTTGGATGAAGGATTGAGTTTATTTTTTTGAGCTTTTTAGGATCTGAAAAAATCTTATCTGCCAAATACTTTTTATTGATTTTGTGTCCAAGAAATGATTCTGCTCCAAATTCATTAACCACTTCTTTTCTAACTTCGGGATCACCAGCAAGAATCTCTTTAGAAATGTCATCAGCAAGAATGACGGGATATCCTTCTTCAAACAGAAATTTTGTAAAGGTTGACTTACCAGAACCAATGTTACCTGTGATTGCAACTTTTATATTTTTTAACTTTGACATAGTTCAAAGATGAAAAGGGGTCGATACCCCTTTTATTTAGCATAACCAATTTTCCTTACTTCACGGATAACGGTAACTTTAATTTGACCCGGATATTCCATTTCATTTTCAATCTTTGCAGCAATTTCCTTGGCAAGTTTATCGGCAAGTATATCATCTATCTTTTCATGTTCTACGACAACTCTTACTTCCCTGCCTGCCTGAATCGCATACGTTTTTGCAACTCCTTCAAATGATTTAGCAAGAGATTCGAGATTTTCTAATCGCTTGACATAACTTTCAAGTGGCTCACGTCTTGCCCCAGGCCTTGCTCCACTAATAGCATCTGCAGCTTGCACCAGAGCGGCAATCGGATGTTCCATTTCAATATCTTCATGGTGAGAGCCAACAGCATTTACAACGATAGGGTTTTCATTAAATTTCTTAGTGAACTCATAACCGATAAGAGCATGAGGACCTTCAACACTTTTATCGACTGTTTTGCCTACATCGTGTAGTAGTCCAGCTCTTTTTGCCAGATTAGCTTCCAATCCTAACTCGGCTGCCATTATTCCAGTGAGGTAGGCAACTTCAATACTATGCTGCATCAAATTCTGTCCGAAGCTGGATCTGTATTTCATTTTCCCGATATGTTTAATCAGCTCATTATGCATATTGTGTAAACCGAGCTGCAAGACGACATTCTCACCATCGCGTATCATTTCTTCTTCCAGTTCCTGCTTAACTTTTTCTACTACTTCTTCAATTCTGGCAGGATGAATTCTTCCATCAGAAATTAATCTTTCTAATGAAACTCTTGCAACTTCCCTTCTAAACTGATCGAATGAAGATAAAATAACTGCTTCAGGTGTGTCATCAACTATTACATCAACACCAGTACTCGATTCGAAGGCCCGAATATTTCTTCCTTCTTTACCAATAATCCTCCCTTTCATTTCATCATTTTGAATCTGGACTACTGATACAGTACTTTCTATTGAGTGATCCGCTGCAGTTCTTTGAATGGATTGAACTATAATTTTCTGAGCTTCTCTTTTACCATCGGCTTTTGCTTTATCGGTGATATCTTTAATTATGGATGCAGCTTGTGTCTTTGCTTCGTTAACAAGATTCTCCATCAGAATTTTCTTTGCTTCTTCTGAGGAAAGTCCTGATATTTTTTCTAGTTTAGTGTTTTGTTCCTGTTCAAGCTGGAGTATTTCTTCAAGCTTTTTTTCGATTAGTTTACGCTGATCGTTTAACTCCTGTTCAAACTTCTTATTTTCTCTTTCCTTTTGTAATACCAGATCAAACTTTTTCTCGCTGTTTTCTTCCCTGAGCTGAATCTGTTTTTCTAATGCACTAACCTTTTGTCTTTTCTGCTGAACCTCTTTATCAAATTCAGTTTTCTTTTTATACCACTCATCTTTAACTTCTAAAAGCTTTTCTCTTTTAATATTCTTTGCATCTTTATCTGCATCTTCAAGAATTTTCTTAGCTTGATCTTCAGCAGTGATAATACTCTTTTTACCAATCCTGGAGTTCATCATCCAACCAAGGTAAAAGAACACAATAATAACAACAACGAGCATCGGAATTAATAACAGTACGTCCATTTTTCCTCCACGCTTAAGTTTTATTTTTTAAAGACCGCACTCGCTGCCCCGTAATTAATAGGAAAAACCCTATTAATCACAGTGGGAATGTTCCCAGTCGCTTTTTACTTCCACTGCTATCCCAATAATGGGAGAGTCCTCAACCTGAATTGAAGATGAGGCCTGTAATACACGCCGGAGTAATACTCCCAATTAGTTTATGTTAGTTTTTCACTAATTATTAGGAGCAGCGAAGCGGTGATACTTAAGATGGGTCAGCAACCTGCTGTTCTGATAGAAGGAGCTTTATTTTTTTAACTTTGTCCGAAGCCTGAATTAAAAATTCTCTGTTCTTATTCTTTTCAATAAAAAGATCGTATGCAATGTTCAAACAAGCAATAATTGCGATTGTTTGAGCCGGTTGATCCGGCAGTTCATCCTTTGTCTCTTCCATTACTTTATTCACATAAATAGCAAGTTCTTTTGCTATCTCTTCATTTTCGACAAGTAAAGAATATTCTTTGTCAAATATTTTTATTTTCAGCTTCTTTTTTTCCATCAGTCTTTCTGTGCAAACCCACTAACAAATTATTTAAGAACTAATTACTTTATCTTGTCCCGGTTGAACTAATCTGATCAAACAGAGGACAAGTGTTTATCTATTCTGGATATTAAATCTCTAATTTTAATTTTTATCTCTTCTCGTTCTTCTGAATTTAATTTAGTTTTTTCCTCCGTTTTAAGTTTTGTTCCTTCTAATTCTGTTTCCAATTCGGAAATTTTTTGATGAAGAAGATTTTTATCCTGCTGTATTTCATTCAGCGAAACTTCCAATTCTTTATTTCTTCCAACAGTATCACTGTACTTATTTTTAAGAATTTCAACATGGGATTCAAGTTTACCTAATTCACTTATAAGAGTTTCGTATTTAGCCAGGTCAACCAATTATTTTCCTCTCAGAATCGCATTAAATTTATTACTTACTTTACTAATTAAGTTTTGAAAATCTTTATCAACTTCTTCATCTGTTAAAGTCCGATTATAATCATAATACTCTAAATTGAATGCCATACTCTTTTTATCTTTACTAATCTCTTTGTTTTCAAAAAGATCAAATAATTCAACAGATTTAAGGATTTCACTGCTTTCCTTCAGAATAAAATCCTTTACTAATGTATAATTTATCGATTTATCAAACAAAAACGCAAAATCACGATTTACTTTAGGATATTTTAAGAGTTCTTTAAATGTTCTTCTCTCACCCGATAACTTTCTAAAAATTTCTAAGTCAAACTCAAATGAATATACTGATTGATTGATATCAAATATTTTAATAACACTTTTGCTTACTTTACCACCATCACCGAACACCGAATCTTTAATGTTTATAGTGAAATGATAATCGTAATTGATATTTTGTATGGAATTATAAGAATCATTTAAAACATTGTCAAGCGAAAACTTTGATAAAAATACATTAATCAGACCTTTCAGATCAAAAATGTCATACTCGGTTTCACCTGAATACCACTGACGACTTTGCTTTTTACCGGTAATAATGAATAACAATTTCTTTTTCTCTTCAAAATCGGAGAATGTGCTAATCCTATTATTCAGTCTTTTAAATACATTTCCGATTTCAAAAACTGCAAGATCTTTCTCACCTTTTTTAATATTATTTGAGATAACGGGTAAAGCTGAGACTAATAGCGAAGTTCTTAAATACGCCATATCCTGGCTTTGAGGATTAGATATTTCAATCGGACTGCCAGTTACCTTTGCATCGGATTCAAGGATCAACGGATTATTAACCATTTCATTGAATCCCAAACCAACAGCATTTTCTCTTATTTTATCCTCAAGATCAAAATCATCTTTCCTTTTATGAAGGGTGATACTCACCTTTTCAATTACAGGAATTTTTTCATATCCAGAAATTCTTGCAACTTCTTCAATTAAATCTGCTTCTCTTTCAATATCAGGACGATGAGCCGGAACTATCACTTCAAGAGACTCAACCATATCTTTTAATAAATTTATTCCAAGCTTTTGAAATATTTTTATTACCTCAGATTTGGGAACTTCATAACCGAGCAACTTTTTCATTCGAGCTAAACGAAAAGTAATTTCTTTCTGTTTAATCGTAACTGGATATTGATCAATTATACCTTTTGCAATTTCTCCACCTGCTATGGAAGCAATTAGTTGAGCAGCTCTTTGTGCAGCAAAAACTGTATTTGATGGATCCGTTCCTCTTTCAAATCTATAAGATGAATCGGTTGCTAACTGTAATTTTTTTGATGTTTTTCTTATTGAAGTTGGATTAAAGTAAGCCGACTCGATTAGAATATTTTTTGTTGATTCTGTGACTTCAGAATTCTCACCGCCCATTACTCCTGCAATAGCTACTTCACGATTGCCATCACAAATCATCATCGTGCCTGATGGTAATACTCTTTGTTTGGAATCGAGTGTAGTGAATTTTAATTCTTCTGTGAGACTTTTAACAATTATTTTTTTGCCGGCAAGTTGATCGAGATCGAATGCATGTAAAGGTTGTCCTAACTCGTGTTGAATGAAATTAGTAACATCAACTACATTATTAATTGGTCTCAACCCAATTTTTGTTAATTTGTTTTGCAACCACTCAGGCGATTCTTTAATCGCAAGTCCAGTAACAACTTTAGCAGAATAACGTGGACAGTTAATCTTGTCTTCTATTTCGACGGTTGCGAGTTGTTTGATATCCTTTTGTGATTCCTGGAAATCAAGTTTTGGAATTCTCAATTCACGATTAAATATAGCTGAGAGATCGCGAGCAACGCCGATATGTGAGAGTGCATCAGGACGATTTGGTGTAATTGCAATTTCAAGCAGAACATCATTTAATTTTAAAGCTTCACTAATCGCAGTACCAGTTGAAAACTCATCACTCAAAATCATTATGCCTGAATGATCATCGCTTAATTCAAGTTCATCTTCTGCGCATATCATTCCGTTTGACTCAATGCCACGGATTTTAACTTTTTTCATTTCCATTTTCCCTTTAGGAATTAAAGTTCCTATTGGGGCAAATGCAACATTTTGTCCTATCTCAACATTCGGAGCTCCACAGACAATTTGCAGATCATTTTTACCATCAAACACAGTGCAGACAGTTAACTTATCAGCATTTGGATGTTTCTGAACATCTTTCACTAATCCAACAATAATCCCGGAATATTTTTCATTCTGATCAACATAATCTTCAACTTCGAGTCCTGACATTGTTAACTTATTGACAATCTCATTGACTGAAATGCCATCGAGGTTAACGAAGTCTTTAATCCAGTTAAGTGAAATCTTCACAAAAATTTCCGCTTAAAATTGTTTAAGAAATCTTAAATCGTTTTCAAAAAATATTCTGATGTCATCAATTCCATATTTAAGCATAGCTATTCTTTCTATTCCCATTCCAAACGCATAACCAGTGTACTTTTCCGTATCGTAATTCACATACTTAAAAACATTTGGATCAACCATTCCACATCCAAGAATTTCAAGCCAGCCTGAGTGTTTACAAACTCTACATCCCTTCCCTTTACAGATGTAACAGGTAATATCCATTTCCGCACTCGGTTCAGTAAAAGGAAAGAAGCTTGGTCTAAATCTGTATTTCAAACCCTCGCCGTAAAATTGTTCAGCAAAAGAAACAAGTGTGCCTTTCAATTCAGCAAAGGAAACATCGTTATCAACGTAAATTCCATCTACCTGATGGAACATACAGTAACTGCGTGAACTGATTGCTTCGTTTCTGTAAACTCTGCCAGGCATAATTGCTCGAATTGGTGGTTGTTCTTTCTCCATGATTCGGATTTGCACAGGAGTAGTATGAGTTCGAAGTAAAAATTTTTCACTTATAAAAAATGTATCCTGCATATCTCTGGCAGGATGATCCGGAGGAAAATTTAATGCTTCAAAATTGTAATAATCTGACTCTAGCTCAGGTCCATCATAAACTGAAAATCCTAATCCTTTAAAGATTGATTTAATCTCAAATAATGTTTGAGTGAGAATGTGCCGGCTTCCAATCTTAATACTTTTACCGGGAAGAGAAAAATCAAGGTTAGTTGATTTTGAGGATTGTTCAGTTTCAATAATTGATTTTTTATTGTGGAATGATTCCGTAGCTGAATTTCGAAGATTATTAAGAAGTCTACCAAAGATAGGTTTATCTTCACCCGATATAGATTTTAATTCGACAAAAAGTTTTGTGATTATTCCGTTTCGGCTGAGATATTTGATTCTAACTTGTTCAATATCACCAGCCGTCGAAGCATTTTCAATTTCCTGATCGAAATCCGATTTTATTTTCTCTATTTCCGAGTGCTGCATAAATGGACTGCTGAATATTTAAAATAATACCCTCAAAGAAATATTATAATTCTGTGAGGGTTTGAATTAGTTAGCTGCGAACTTTACAAGTTCAGAGAATGCATCAGGATTATCAACAGCGAGGTTGGCAAGCACTTTACGATTTATTATTACTCCCTTGGTATCAAGAGCACTAATGAATTTCGAATAGCTTAAGCCATGCGGTCTCACGGCAGCGTTTATTCTAGTAATCCATAATTGTCTGTAGATTCGTTTTTTGGATTTCCTGTCCCTGTATGCATGGACAAGACCTTTTTCAACAGCATTTTTAGCAACAGTAAAGACATTACCGCGACTACCCCAGTAGCCTTTTGCCTGCTTTAATATTTTTCTTCTTTTTTGTCTTGAAGCAACGTTATTCTTTGCTTTTGGCATTTCACTTTTCCTTTATCGTTATTGAACCATTATACTTACTCTTTTTTGGTCGGCTTTAGAGACCAATGTCGTTTTCCTCAACTGTCTTTTTGTCTTAGTAGATTTTGAGGTTAATATATGACTCTTATAAGCCTTTTGTCTTTTAAATTTTCCCGAAGCGGTCTTCTTAAATGTTTTGGATGCACCCCGGTTACTCTTCATCTTTGGCATAACTTAATCCTGTTTTTATTATTGTTTTTTCTTACTCTTCTTAGAAGCCGGAACCACTATCAAACTCATATTTCTTCCTTCCATTTTTGGTTCCACCTCAATTTTCGCTACATCCTGAACTCTTTCTAAAAATCTTTTAAGAAGATTTTCTCCAAGTTCCGCATAGGCCATTTCTCTTCCTTTAAATACAACTGTCGCTTTTACTTTATTACCTTCTTCAAGAAAATTTATTGCGTGTCTTGTTTTAAAATCAAAATCGTGAACATCTGTATTTGGATGAAATCTTATTTCTTTAAGAACAGAAACTTGCTGATTTTTCTTTTGAATTTTTTCTTTCTTTTGTTGTTCGTATCTGAATTTTCCAAAATCAATTATTTTACAGACAGGAGGTTTTGCCTGAGGAGCTATTTCCACAAGATCTTTTCCTCTTTCACCTGCTAATCGTCTTGCGTCCTTTATTAAAAATACTCCAAGCTGCTTTCCTTCTACATCAATTACTCTAACTTTGGGAGCCTGGATCTCCTCATTTATGCGGATGCTTTCTACTTGCGCGATGGATAACCTCTTTAATTTGTTGTGTAATCTTTGTTTTTTATTTCAGTAGCAAGTTTATCAATAAAATCGATTAATGTAAACGCCCCCAGGTTACCTTTTCTATGCTGTCGGATTGAGATATTGGAGGCAGTTTGCTCCTTTTCTCCAACAATTATCATATAAGGCACCTTCTGAGTTTCCCAATCCCTGATCTTATAACCAATTTTTTCATTTCTCTGATCTAAATGAGTTCGTATACCACCGGCAACTAACCTGTCATTTATAGTTTGAGCATACTCAAAATAGTTTTGAGAAACAGGAATAATCACAGCTTGAATTGGTGCCAACCAAAGTGGAAAATCGCCTGCGTAATGCTCAATCAGAATTCCGAAGAATCTTTCTATCGAACCAAGCAATGCACGATGAACCATAAAAGGTCTGTGCTCTTTTCCGTCTTCTCCAATGTATTTAATATCAAATCTTTCAGACATATTGAAATCAAATTGAATGGTACTCAACTGCCATTCCCTGCCAAGAGCATCTTTAATTTTAATATCTATCTTTGGACCGTAGAACGCTCCGCCACCTTCATCAAGCTGATATCTTAAATTCTCAGCTTCGAGTGCTTTTTTCAATGATACAATTGCCTTATCCCACAGTTCAACTTCACCTACTGCATCTTCAGGCTTTGTTGCGAGGTAAAAGTTCATTTCTTTAAAACCAAAAGTTCCAAGGATCATTCTTGCAAAGTTTAACGTCCTGCGAATTTCTTCTTCAATCTGTTCGTGAGCGCAAAAGATATGTGCGTCATCCTGGGTGAATCCTCTAACTCTTAACAATCCATGAAGGACACCACTTTTTTCATATCTGTAAACAGTTCCAAGTTCAGCCCATCTGAGCGGTAAATCTCTATAAGAACGTAGATGCGATTTATATATCATAATATGGAAAGGACAGTTCATTGGTTTAATATAATAATCCTGTTCATCTATTTTCATTCCTGAATACATACTGTCCTTATAGAAACCAAGATGACCGCTTGTTTCCCAGAGCCAGCTTTTTCCCATATGGGGAGAGTAAATTAATTCATATCCATTTTGCAAATGTGCATTGCGCCAGTAGTCCTCAATTTCCATTCTTATGCGAGCACCTTTTGGATGCCAATAAATTAAACCAGCTCCAGCTTCCTCGTGAACACTGAATAAATCAAGCTGTTTACCGAGTTTCCTATGATCTCTTCTCTTCGCTTCTTCAAGAAAAAGAATGTAATCATCAAGCATCTTTTTCTTAGGAAATGAAATACCATAAATTCTTTGCATCTGTTTATTATGTTCATCACCACGCCAATAAGAACCTGATACGCTTAGAAGCTTTACATATTTTATTTTTCCAGCAGATGGTAGATGAGGACCAGTACACAAATCGGTAAAGTCACCTTCATTGTATATGCTGATAATTTCATTATTCTCATCAAGCTCACTTAAAATTTCCAGTTTGTACTGGTCATCCTGCTTCTTAAAAAAATCAACTGCTTTAGCTTTAGGTAATTCTGTTCTTTCAAATTTATGATCTTCCTTAGATATGTTTTCCATCTTCTGCTCAATTCTACTAAGATCTTCCTCATCAAGTTTTTTGTTGATGTCAAAATCATAATAGAATCCATTTTCTATTGCAGGACCTACACCAAACTTTGCTTCCGGATAAATCGATTTGATTGCATGAGCCATTAAGTGTGATGTAGAATGCCAATAGACTTCTTTTCCTTCTTCATCATCAAATTTGAGCAGTTGAATATCGCTATCCTGGTAAATAGGTCTTTGCATGTCAATTACAGACCCATTCACTTTTGCAGCGAGCACTTCTTCCGCGAGCCTTTCAGATATTGATTGCGCAATCTGGAAAGGTGTTACACCTTTCTCAAATTCTTTCTCCTGACCATCAGGAAATTTTATTTTAATTTTATTCATAAACTTCTTATAAAAAAACCCGCCGGAAACAGAATCTTTCATCCAAACATTTTTTTCGGAAGGCGGTGTGGGCTCTAAAGGATTCGAACCTTTGACCTTCTGCACGTCAAGCAGACGCTCTAACCAACTGAGCTAAGAGCCCGAAATCAATTTAGAATTTAGAATGAATAATTAAGAATTGGCTTCTGAATTTCATCCTTCATTATTAATTCTTCATTCTTAATTATTTGAGTACCGAGGGCCGGACTCGAACCGGCACGGGAACAAGTTCCCACAGGATTTTAAGTCCTGTGCGTCTACCAATTCCGCCACCCCGGCAAAAC
>Ga0208980_10002127_pt1 | contig 12020 bp, 9 predicted proteins | sample WetSurMetagenome_3_FD_187993 | JGI IMG/M metagenome (GOLD analysis project Ga0208980, IMG submission 187993) | Wetland microbial communities from Twitchell Island in the Sacramento Delta, sample from surface sediment Aug2011 Site A1 Bulk (version 2) | ecosystem: Environmental > Aquatic > Marine...
GCTGCCGCGCGATGCCCAACAGGACGAGTTGCTGGGGCTGAACTGCACCTAGTATGCCGATATCCTGCTGACGCTCACTGAGGACACTCGCTTGGCCACCGATCCTTCTGGCCCTTGCGCATGATTGCCGACATCGCCTTTGTGCGCCCACTGCTCCTAGAATGGTAGATGAAAAGAAAAGCGGAAGTCATTGATTAAAAAGAGTAACAAGGGACAGCGTAAAATTGAATTTCGCGGCCCATCCGCCTTGGAATAACCGCTCGTCGGGGCCGTACCCGACCGGGGTTTCCTGGCGCAACCGCAATCCGAGTACGCGCGTCGAGCCACGCCGCAAGCCCATCGGCTCGCGCCGTGCTCTTGTGCCCTTGACGAGAGCCTTTTTTCGCTGCTAGCGTCCCCCCCGACTCCAACCGCCGGGCGGTCGGATTTTCTACCCCTGTCCCTTTATCCCTCTGACCCACCAGCCCTTGCGGCGGAGATGGTTCCCTGACATGCCAAACGAGAGAGTGCTCCAACCATCCTGGCTGGCCCTGGTCGCAGTGCTCGTCATGCCGGCCGCGGCGGACGACCTAGGCGAGCGTATCGCGACCCAGGGGCCGCCCGGGGGGACCGCGGCCTGCGCGACCTGCCACGGGCATAACGGCGGCGGTGACGAGGGGGTAGCCTTCCCGCGCTTGGCCGGGCTGAACGCGGGTTACCTGGCCCGGCAACTCCGCGCCTTCCGGGACGGCGGCCGAGATAACCCGATCATGCGCCCCATGGCGCAGCCCTTGACCGATGCCGAGGTCGTTGCGGTATCGGCCTATTACGCCGCACTCCCCCCGGCTTCCAACGCCAAGCCCCCGACAGAGGTGTCAACGACCATCGGTGGGGTCTTGGTGGCCGAAGGCGACTGGTTCAATCGGTCCCTGCCGGCCTGCGCCCAATGCCACGCCCGCGACGGGCTTGGTGCCGGGGACGCCTTCCCGGCCCTGGCCGGCCAGATCTACTCCTACATCCTCGGCCAAATCGACGCGTGGGCAACGGGTAAGCGGATCGCAGACCCCCATGGGCTCATGAGTCCAATCGCGGCCCGGTTGAATCTCGATGAGGCCAAGTCTCTGGCCGCCTACTATGCCGCCATGGGGGTCGCGCCTGCACCCGTCGCAGGGGCCACGCAAGGGACCGGGGTGCCCACTGATGTCACCCCCCTGGTTCAGCCAGGGGTCGGTCGGGCCGAGACCCAAGCCACCGCGACGGGTCCGGTCGGCCCTCCCCTCGACCATGGCCCGGTGGATACTGGCCGCCCCCAGGGGTCAGCGGGCATTTTCCACCCCCCTGCGCGCAACACCGCCCCGAAAGACCGCATGGGGGAGGCAATCCGACTCGGCGAGGCGATCTTCATCGGGACCTTTTCGCACCCGGAGTCGGCGAGGTACGTTGGCAACACCCAGACCTGCGAGGGGTGCCATCTGGATGCCGGGCGCCTGGCAGGTGCGGCCCCCATGTGGGCCGCCTGGGTCGCCTATCCCGCCTTCCGCACCAAGAATCAGCGCCTCAACACCATCGCAGAACGCATCCAGGGGTGCTTCACCTATTCCATGAACGCCCCGGCATCCACTGTCGGGCATGCCCCAGAGGCCGAGAGCGACACCCTGGTCGCGCTGCAGAGCTATATCTACTGGCTCGCCACCGGAGCCCCCACGGGGGATAGCGGGATGCCGGGGCGCGGCTACCCGACGCTGGATCCGACGCCCCAAGGCTTCGACCCAGACCGTGGTGCGGGGGTCTACCAGACTGTTTGCGCCGTCTGCCATGGCAACGACGGTCAGGGCACCTGGGTCCGCGGCGAGTTGCTCTTCCCGCCCCTGTGGGGTGCCAAGTCCTACAACTGGGGTGCCGGCATGCACCGCATCGATACCGCCGCCGGCTACATCAGGCACAACATGCCCCTGGGGCCGGCCACACGCCTGAGTGATCAGGACGCTTGGGATGTGGCCGCCTTCATCAACGCCCAGGAGCGTCCCCAGGACCCGCGCTTCAATGGTGACCTGGCGGAGACTACACGGCTCTACCATGCCAGCCGCTACGACTACTATGGCAAGCGCTCCGGACCCGATGGCAGGCCCCTGGGTGATGAACCGGCGAAACGTTGAGGGGTCAGCGGCCCAGTGCCGGGTCCAGCCGTTGGCGTCGTTCCCAGCCCGGCCCACGCGCACCCTCTGGGTCCCCGCTGCAGTTTTGGTCAAGGACGGGGGCTTGAAATCAAGCACCTTTGGGAACCCTTAGCGCTGCGGGCATCGAAACCCCGCCGGCCTCCAGCCAGCGCACCGCAAGACTGACGGCGCAGTAGGTACGCCCAACCAGTCCACGATCTCCCCTAACTCTGGGGGCTGGATCGGCGCCCAGAGGGCTGAAAAAAAACCGATCCAACCTGGAAATCTTGTCCGAAAGCGACATATTGTCCTAGACAAGATACCGACAATCAGAATCCATGAACGCAACTACCCGCCCCGCCTCTGTCCCGACCCACCGCGCCAGCCGACTGCTGCACCTCGGAGGACTCGCCTTGGGCGTTGCCGGTGGCATGCTGGCGGAGGGGGCTCGCCGCCTGGCGAACGGCCAGATTCCCGACACCCGCGACCTCCTGCTCACCCCGGACAACGCCGCCCGGCTGGCCGATAAGCTCTCGCGCCTGCGCGGGGCCGCCATGAAGGTGGGCCAACTGCTGTCCATGGAGGCCGGCGAGCTGTTGCCGCCCAAGTTCACCGCGGTGCTCGGGCGCCTGCGGGAGGAGGCCCACTTCATGCCGCTCGGCCAGCTCGCGGAGCTGCTGGATGCCCAGTGGGGGCAGGACTGGGCCGCAGGCTTCGCCCGCTTCTCCTTCACGCCGCTGGCAGCGGCCTCCATCGGCCAAGTGCACGAGGCCGTGCTCAAGGACGGCCGGCGGCTCGCGATCAAGGTTCAGTATCCGGGGGTACGCCGCAGCATTGACAGCGATGTGGACAACGTGGCTGCCCTACTGCGCCTGCTCCCCCTGCTGCCGGCAGAGGTGGACCTCGCTCCCCTGTTGGCCGACGCCAAGCGCCAGCTCCACCAGGAGGCCGACTATCACCGCGAGGCCGCGCATATTCGCGAGTTTCGCGCGCACCTCAAGGGGGATGCCGACTTCCTGGTCCCCGAGGTGGTGGACGAGCTCACCACCGACAGCGTGCTGGCCATGAGCTTCTTGCCTGGCGTGCCGGTGGAGACCCTGGCCAACGCGGAGCCCGCACTGCGCGAGCGAGTGGCAGGGCTTCTCATCCGCCTGCTGTTCCGGGAGTTCTTCGACTTTGGCGTGGTGCAGACCGACCCGAACTTTGCCAACTACCGCTACGACGCAGCCTCCGGGCGCATCGCGCTTCTCGATTTCGGCGCCACCCGCACCTACCCACCCGAGCGGATGGCGCAACTACGCGCCCTGATGGCGGCAGCGGTGTATCACGACCCGTCGGGTCTGGAAGCTGCCGCCACCGCTCTGGGGTACCTCAGCGAGCATGAGCCCGCCGAGCGACGTCAGGCGGTGACCGAGCTGTTTCTGTTGGTGGCCGAACCGGCCCGTCATGAGGGCAGCTATGACTTTGGCCGCTCGGACCTCACGGCGCGGTTGCGGGATTCGAGCTATGCACTGGGGTTCGACCAGGGCCAGTGGCGACCCCCACCGGCGGACCTGATTTTCTTGCACCGCAAGCTGGGGGGCCTCTTTCTTCTCTGCTCTCGGCTGCGTGCCCGGGTCAACGCCCGCACCTTGCTCCTGCCGTACCTCGAAAACACCGACTCCTACCCTATCGATTCGTCACTGGCCGCTTGATCGTCCCTTTATCGCGATAGCTCACCCCGTAAGGGCCCGCGGCCGACCGGAAGTCGGGGGTTGCCGGAGTACAGGATGCAGGAGGGTGAGCACTACCCCTCCATGGCTTCTCGAATCCGGCAATTCATGCCGGGGTGACTTTGATTGCCACCAATCCTCACAGACGACTAACCGCTCGGGACCGCAGGCTGAGCGGTGTCGGGGAAAATCAGCGCATCGGTGGCAAAACCGGCGCGGCGGGCACTCTGCAGCAGATCCTCGATCACCGCCGGGGACAGTTGCCGCTCGCGGGAGAGAATCCATAGATAGTCGTGGTCGTAACCCGCCACCAGGGCCCAGCGGTAATCGGGGTCCAGGACGAAGACGTGGTAGCCGCCAAAGAAGGGACCGAAGAAGCTCACCTTGAGGCTGCCCACCTCAGGTCCTTCGAGGAAGTAGGCACGACCCTCGGCCTCCTTCCACCGACCCTTGGCCGCATCGTAGCCCCGGTTCAACACCTTCACGCCGCCGTCTTGGCGGCGGGTGTAGGTGGCACTGACCGCTGTCAGGCCCCGCTCGAAGGAATGATCCAGACGAGCAATCTCATACCAGGTACCGAGGTAGCGCTCCAGCTCAAACCCGCTAATCGGGCGCACCCCTTCGGGTATCCCGGTGCAGCCTCCGAGCAGCAGCGCGAACAGGAACAGACAGAGTCGACGGGGGTAACGAATGAGCATGGGGACCCTCAGAAACACCGGGTTAATCGGAGAGGCGACGCCATCGCGGTACTCCGTTTCCGCCCGCGCCCCGCCAGTTGATCGACATTATGTAGCAACCACCCCCGAATTTGCCCAAGCCGCAGGCCAAAATGCTCCTGTGTTGAGAGAACAGGAGCAGGCTTATGGCCGAATCCCACCCCGTTTCCGCGCTGGTCGAGAAGCACCGGGAAATCGCTGGGCGAATCGCGCATCGCCACAGGGACATCGCGCGCCCGGGCGGGGGAACTCGCCCCCTATGCCGCCAGGCACTCCCCCATGCGCTTATTGCGCTGCCAGTAGCCACACCCCTCGCAACGGGTGAGCGCGGGGGCGCAGAGGGCCAGGATGTCGTGGAAGATGTCACCGTTGGACCAGCGCCAGGTATCCTCCCGGTAGGCATCCGCATGGGCGTAGCGGTCGCGATACCGTGCCACCAGGGTTTCAGCGTGGTTTTTGCGAAGAAATTGACGTGCGTCAGTATCGATTCCCCCAGGTGCGCTATGATTTTGGGCGGGTGACTTGATGTTGGAGCGGCGGGTTTGGAACGCTACGGGCATCAGGAAATCCCGAGGTGACGCTGCCGCCGCGACTCAGATGTGAACAGCTCAGGTGGGGCCGCGCAGCAACGCCAGTAGAGGGGGGCGGGAAGAACCTGCTCCCCCCGCGCTAACGTAGGAGATTGGGCAGATGTTAGTCAAACGCGTACTGACGGCAGTGAGTGCTGCCGTTGCTGCCGCTATGCTTAGCGGTTGCGGTTTTACCCAGGTTAGCGGCGGCGGTTGGATACCTTCCGTTGTGGAGGGTGAAAAAGCCAATTTCGGCTTCTGGGGGGATTCCTGCTACGAAGGCGTGCAAGGCAACTTCAACTACCATGACATGAACGCTGTAGAGGGCGGCGTCAAAATGAATGGTTGGGTAACCGAGGCTGCGGACTGCGCGGTGCCGGGCCTGAACGTGGATGCCATGGGACTGTGCGAAAAGTGCAGAGACATCGTGCAACAGGCTGGGCTTTCGGTACCTGAAGATGGGTCTGGCTTGGCAGTCCTCGCGGCCGACTATCGGTCAACGAACCCGCAAAATAAGGGTGAAGGAAAGCTCATTGCCTGCATGGCCGACAACGGCGAGGGGTCCAAGGCCATCGCGGATGACATGATCGCAGTCAAGGTGACCAAGGGGCCATTCAAGGGCTACTTTAACAAGGGCTATGTCCAGGGCAATATCCAGCAGTGGTCTTGCCCAGAATCTTAACCGAGCAATTCGCTGGTTAACCCCCCTTGAGCTCCAACGCCCGGCCCGCGCCGGGCGTTTTCGTTGTGGTAGCCTGATGATGATCCTTGGCCGCCTCGTTTTGAGTGCCCCGATAGCCGGTTCCGTTTTCGCTGGTTAACCCAATTCGACCTCGTCAAGCCCCTGCGTCAAGGCGCGCCGCCACGCTTGACGCCAGCCTGATTCGGAACCCATGCTTGCCGGCCAGCACACCGCCCTTGCCCCTTTCGAGCACTCGCCCATGAGGCACGTCACTCCCCTCCTGCTCATCGCCCTGCTCGCCGGTCCGGCCGGCGCGGCCGACCCCATTGCCCAGTACGATGCGGTCAAGGCGCTCGGGACCCTCAATGGGCTGGCGCTGCACTGCAAGTACCTCGACCAGGTCCGCCGCATGAAGGCGGCCGTGGTGGACAACGCCCCCAAGGAGCGCAGTTTCGGGCTGGCGTTTGATGAATCCACCGACGCGGCGTTCCGCATCGCCATCGACCAACGCCAAGCCTGCCCCGGACCGGCGGGATTCGGCGCCGAGGTGGGCGGAGCCATCGAGGCCCTGCGTCAGGCTTTCACCCAGCCATGACCGGCACTGCCGCCCAACCTGCCACCAAGGCCCCACCGACGGGGAGGGGTCGCCTGATCGCCCTCGCCCGCGGGTGGTTGGTCCTCTGCTGTCTCCTCACCACCCCTGCCCTGGCCGATGCGCCCCCAAGGGTCATGGTGAGCGTCAAACCGATCCACGCCCTGGTGGCGGGGCTTCTCCAGGGCGTTTCCGAGCCGGAGCTGATCATCGGCCAGGGCGCGCCCGGTGACTATCGCCTTACCCCGGAGGTGCGCGATCGCCTTTCCCAGGCCGACCTGATTGTCTGGGTCGGGCCCGAGCTGGAGCCCGCCCTTGCCGAACCCCTGGGCGATCCCCGACTGGCGGGCCGGGGGCTGGAGCTGCTTGCCCAACCCGCGCTCAAGGTGCTGCCGGCCCGGACTGTGGAGGGGGGCCGCGACCCCTACCTCTGGCTCGATACCCGCAACATGCTCATCCTGCTCGACGAGCTGACCCGGATACTGAGTGAGAAGGACCCCACCCGCGCCCACCGCTATCGCAGCAACCGCCAGCGGGTGCTCGAGCAGATCGCCCAGGTCGATCGGGAGCTGGAGTTCGGCTACAAGGACGTGAGCGCGCTGCCCCTGTTCCTCTACCACGACACCGAGCAGTATTTCGAGCAGGCTTACGCCATGAAGGTGGCGGCGATCCTGACCCCACCCGGCGAACAACCAAGCGCCGAGAATCTACTCAAGCTCCGCTCCCTGCTCGGCCAGGCGCAGGGGCCCTGCCTGCTGACCGAGGTTGGGCTGCCCAAGCCCCATCTCGATCTCCTGGTGGCCGGGACCAGCACCCGAGTGGCGAGCCTCGACGCCCTGGGTAGCACACTGCCACCTGGGCCCGACCTGTACGCCCGCTTGATGCGCGACCACTATCAGGCGATCCGCGACTGCCTTCGTCCCGGTGGCAACGCGGCGCCCGCCACAGCCCCCGGAACGGCGGCGGGCGAGGCGCCGGTGGAGCTCTACTCCCACCGCATCCAGGCCCGTTATCTGCTACGGAACCCGTTCGGCGAATCGGTCAGCAACCTCGACTTCCACGGCCGCTTCCAGCTTATCTACTTCGGCTACACCTTCTGCCCCGACGTCTGCCCCACCTCATTGGTAACCCTGGCCAAGGCCCTCACCCTGCTCGGCCACAAGGCGGAGCAAATCCAACCCCTGCTGATCACCCTGGACCCGGCCCGCGACACCCCCGAGGTCCTGCGGACCTACACCGCCTACTTCCACCCCCGCCTCATCGGGCTCACCGGACCCGAGGAGATGATCGCCCGCACCGCGGAGCAGTTCCGCGTGCGCTATGAGAAGGTGCCGGCCCCTGACGCTGATCCCACCCGCTACAGCCTGGACCACACCGCCTCGCTGTTCCTGTTGGGTCCGGACGGGGAGTTCCTGGCCAAGTTCGCCTATGGGCTGCCGCCCGAGGAGCTCGCCGCCCGCCTCGATGAGCTGGTGCCCGACTGATTCCCCGACCCCCGCACTTCGCACCCGCGCTCAGGGCGATGAACAGGTGCCAAAGGGCGGCACCGCAACCTCACCATTGGCCCTGCGGTTGCCCTCGCCCCATAGCTCACCCACCGAGGGTCGCGCGCCTGGGCCGGGGCACCTCGACCGCCAACCCCACACCCGGGCATGGGGCCACCCGATGAACCCCGCTCCCCTACCAGGGCGCCCCCTGATCTTCGGCGAGGTGCTGTTCGACTGCTTTCCCGACGGCAGCCGGGTGCTCGGCGGCGCGCCCTTCAACGTGGCCTGGCACCTCCAAGCGCTCGGCCTCGCGCCCCATCTCGTCAGTCGCGTGGGCGAAGACCCCGCCGGGGACGAGGTCCTGGCCGCCATGCGGGAGTGGCGGATGGATCTCTCGGGTGTGCAGCGCGACCCCGATCACCCCACCGGTGGGGTGGCGGTCCACCTCACGGGTGGCCAACCGAGCTACGCCATCCTCCCCGACCAGGCCTACGATTACATCGCACCCCCCGACGGGCCAGAGGGCATGGCGCTCGTCTACCACGGCAGCCTGGCGCTGCGGACACCCCGCTCGCGGGCGGCGCTCAGCTCCATCCGCGCGCGGTGCTCCACGCCGGTATTCCTGGATGTCAACCTGCGCGACCCCTGGTGGGAGGCGAGCCGGGTCGCCGGCCTGCTGGAGGGCGCCCGCTGGTGCAAGCTCAACGATCAGGAGCTCCAAGCCCTGGCGGGCCCGGGCGACCCCCTGGCGGCAGCCCAGCGCCTGATCAAGCGACACGACATCGAACGGCTGTTCGTGACCCTTGGCGAAGCCGGCGCCCTGGCCCTGGGGAGAGCAGGAGACTGCGAGCACATCACCCCGGCCGGTGGCGTCGCGGTCGTTGACACGGTCGGGGCCGGGGATGCGTTTGCCGCGGTCCTCATCGCCGGCCTGCTCCGGGGCTGGCCGCTTGCCACCACCCTGGAGCGCGCCCAGGCGCTCGCCTCCGCCGTCTGCGGTCTGCGCGGCGCGCTACCGCGCGAACGTCGCTTCTACCCACAATAGAACCCTGGATAGGGCCGCGCTGCAGCCGAGTCGGCACGAGCGGGGCTTCACCGACCGGGTGGAACCGCCGTTGGTCCCGACTAGGCGCGCAGTGCCGTAGCGAGGGAGCGCCCCGAGTAGCCTTACCCAGCAAGGCATGCGGCCCTGGTCAAGGGGCCGCGACCCTGCGTCGCCTCCACTGGCCCGCGGTGCTCCCCCTCACCCTCACGCCTGAGAAGGCGCCCACTCCGGCGGCTGTCAACTGTGGGAAGGCACCAAAACCGGTTTCTCCTGCCAGATCCCCTCTCAATCGCGTACCCTATCGGCGGTTACCCAACAGCCCTCCCTCCACCCGCTTTTCACGGAGCCCCCATGAGACGGCATCTGCTCGCCCTGCTCGCCATCGCGCTCGCCGCCCTGTTGCTGACGGCACCCTGGACCCCGTCGGAGGCCGCCGATAAGGCCCCGCGGACCCACCCCCGCATCGGCCTGGTGCTGAGTGGGGGCGGCGCCCGGGGCTCGGCCCATATCGGGGTGCTCAAGGTCTTGGAGGAGCTGCGCATCCCCATCCACGTGGTGGTAGGGACCAGCATGGGCTCCCTGGTGGGAGGCTCCTACGCCGCCGGACTCACACCGGAGGTGCTGGAACAACGGGTCACCACCGTCGACTGGAATGTCCTCTTCAACGACGACCCGCCGCGCAAGGACTGGCCCGCCCGACGCAAGCAAGCGTCCGCGAACCCGACCTTCGACTTCACCGTCGGGGTACGGGACGGTGAGATCAAGCTGCCCAAGGGCGCCATCTCGGGTCAGAAGGTCCAATTGTTCTTCAACGACCTGGTCAAGGGTGCGGAAACGGTACAGCGCTTCGACGACCTGTCGATCCCCTTCCGGGCCGTGGCCACCAACCTCGAGAATGGGGAGATGGCGGTCTTCGATCAGGGTCCGCTGCCGGTGGCCATGCGTGCCAGCATGTCCGTACCGGGTCTGTTTGCGCCCATGGAATGGGACGACCACATCTACGTGGACGGGGGCCTGGTCCGCAACCTGCCCATCGACGTCGCCCGGCGCATGGGCGTGGATGTCATCATCGCGGTCAATCTGGGATCGGGGTTCCTCCCCCGCGACCAGCTCGGCAACATCGTCGGGGTGACCGGCCAGATGATCGCGATCCTCACCGAGCAGAACGTCCAGGTCTCGCTCAAGCAGATCGACCCCAAGCGCGACGTACTGATCGTTCCGGATTTGGGCGATATCACCGCCGGCGACTTCGCCCGCGCCCCGGAGGCCATCGCCACCGGCGTGACGGCCGCCCGCAAGGCCGCCCCCCAGCTTGCCCGCTACAGCCTGAGCGAGACCGAGTACGCTGCCTGGAAGGGTCAACGCTTCGGTCCGGGCAAGCCAGCACGACAGGTGGGAGAGGTGCGGGTCGTCGGCCTGGAGCGGGTGAACCCCGGGGTCTTCGATGGCCTGGTCGAGGCCCAGGAAGGCAAGCCCCTGGATCGCGATCGGTTGGAAGAGGACATCCAGAAGAACTACGGCCAGGGCGAATACGAGCGCATCAGCTACCACTTCGAGCCTCGGCGCGACGGCAGCGACCTGCTCGTCGTGAACGCGGTGGAGAAGGCATGGGGCCCCGGCTACCTGGGCTTCGGGCTGGGCCTATTGAACGACAACCGCGGCGATCACTTCTTCGGCCTGCGCGCCACCTACGACCAGACATGGGTGAACCCACTTGGGGCCGAATTTGGCGCCGAGCTCACGTTGGGCAACGTCCCGAGTCTGCGTGCCGAGCTCTACCAACCCTTGAGCCTCGATCGCGCGGGCTTTATCGCCCCCTACCTGGACCTCAACCTGACCCCCGAGAGTTTCTTCTTCGACGACCGGCGGGTAGCGCGCTACAACGTGGTGCGCGGGCGCGTGGGTGCGGATCTCGGCACCACCTGGAAGGGGACGGAGCTGCGCCTCGGGCCCTATTACGGGCTGACCGACGTGAGCCTCGACACCGGCGCGCCCCAGCTCCCGGAGGAGCGGGTGACCGACACCGGGATACGCTCCCGAATCGTCTACGACACCCTCGACAGCCTCGGCGCCCCGCGCTCGGGCACCCGAGTCTCCCTCAATACGCTGAGCCCGCTCAAGGCATTGGGGGCGGACGTCCACTACACCCAGGCACTGCTCAGCGCCACCACCGCCCACAGCTTCGGCCCCAACACCTTCTCCCTTCGACTGAAGGCCGGGACCAGCTTCGGCGATGACATGCCCTATTACGACCAGTTCCCCTTGGGCGGCTTCCTCAACCTTTCCGGCTACGCCATCGACCAGTTCCGCGCCAACGACATGGCCTTTGGCGCCCTGGTCTATTACCGCCAGATCGCCTCCCTGCCCCCGCCCATAGGGCGCGGCCTCTACCTCGGTGCCTCCCTGGAGGCCGGGTGGCTATCGGACAGCGTGACCCGCAACCCGACCACGGGTAGGAATGTGACCTTGAGATCGAAGGAGAGCGCCGTCGCCGGCAGCCTCTTCTTCGGCTCGGACACCTGGATTGGTCCTGCCTACCTTGGTCTGGGGGTTACGGGTACCGGAGATCACGCGTTCTATATCCTGATCGGGCAGCCATGAGCCTTCCTGGCGGCATGAGCTCCTGAGGTTGGAACGCTCCCCTACGGTTTTCGCGCGAGCCGAGCGGTTTCGGCAACGGTCACCAGACTGCGGCCCGAAGCCCGGGGCAGGCTTCTGGGCGCATCGCCGCAGGGTGTCGGGCACCGCAAGCAGAAACCGATGGACCCTTCGGGTCGCGATCCTTCCCAGGGGACCGCGTGGGGGACGAGGTGGTGCGGAAATATTCTGGACGGGGCGGTTGCCCCGTCCGTGGTCGCCGCATCGTAGAGACTCCGGAGACCCTCGACTTCTCCTGGTTAGAGACCCTTGAGGCGGTTGATCTCGACGTTGCGCCAGGCGGTGATGGGCGCCCAGGGCCCGTAGAGAATGTCATCGTCGCGAAAGGGCTCGACGATCTTGCTGTCGAAACCGAGGTTGTCGGCGAAGGCCAGGGGGGCGAGCAGGGTCAGGGAGCTCTGGCGAGCGTGGCGAGCCCTTTCAT
>Ga0208980_10002128_pt1 | contig 12019 bp, 8 predicted proteins | sample WetSurMetagenome_3_FD_187993 | JGI IMG/M metagenome (GOLD analysis project Ga0208980, IMG submission 187993) | Wetland microbial communities from Twitchell Island in the Sacramento Delta, sample from surface sediment Aug2011 Site A1 Bulk (version 2) | ecosystem: Environmental > Aquatic > Marine...
GAACTCAGAGATTTCCCTGTTCATCGGTGCCGCCGGGTTCTTCGCTCTCGCCGGGCGCCGCCGGCTTTTCCGCCGGTTCAGACGCTCCGTCCGGGTTTTCCGTCCTGGCCGCGTCCGGGAGGCCTGCGGTCACGGGCCGGCTCTCCGGATCCCTGGCGGCCTCGGCCTTCGCTTCGGCCGTCTCCCAGATCTTCTCCCGGGGCGCCGCTTCCTTGAACGTGCACTTCTCGTTCTTGCAGTAGATGTAGGGCTCGCCCTTGATGAGGTTCTTCCGGTACAGGATTTTCTCGCCGCACTGCGGGCAGGGCCGCTCGATGGGATCGTCCCACGAGGCGAAGTGGCACTTCGGGTAGCGGCTGCAGCCGAAGAAGAACTTGCCCCGGCGCGTCTTCCGCTTCAGGATGTGGCCGCCGCAGCCGGTCGGGCAGGCGATGCCCGTCTCGATCGGCTTGTCCTTCTTGATGTACTTGCACTTGGGATAGTCGGAGCAGGCCACGAAGGGGCCGAAGCGCCCGAATTTCTGCTCGAGCTGGGCGCCGCACTGGGGACATTTCTCGTCCAGCGGCTTGGACTCCTTCTTGTCCAGGCTGTCGCGGAACTTGCAGGTCGGATAGGTGGAACAGGCTTTGAACTGACCGAAGCGGCCGCTCTTGACGACCAGCGCGGCGCCGCATTTCGGGCACTTCTCGTCGAGCGGGATGCCCGTCTTCTTGACCCCCTCCGTCGCCTGCCCCTGCTTGAGATAGCCCTCGAGAAGATCGTAGAATTCCTTGAGGCTGTCGAGGCCCTTCCGGGCGCCCTCGGAGATCTGGTCGAGCTCCTCTTCCATATGGGCCGTGAACTTGTATTCGAGGAGCTTGGCGAAATGCTTGACGAGGAAGTCCGTGACGTACATCCCCAGCTCGGTCGGCCTGAACTTGCCCTCCTCCTTGACGACGTAGGTCCGGCTCTGGATGGTGGCGATGGTCGGCGCGTACGTGCTCGGCCGGCCGATGCCTCGCGCCTCGAGCTCCTTGACCAGCGTCCCCTCCGTGTAGCGGGGCGGGGGTTCGGTGAATTTCTGCTTGGTCTCGAGCTCCAGCATCTTGAGGGTCTCGCCGGCCTCGGCCTTGGGCAGAAGCTCCTTGTCTCCGCCGCCGTTCGGCCAGACCGCCAGGAAGCCGTCGAATTTGACCACTTCGCCCTTGGCTTGGAAGAGATACCGCCCGGCGGTGATGTCGAAGGCCGTCTCCTCGATCTTGGCCGGGGCCATCTGCGAAGCGATGAACTTCCTCCAGATGAGCTTATAGACGTCGTACTCCTCTTTCTTGAGGAAGGGCTTGACCTTTTCCGGGGTGAGCTCGATGTGGGCCGGCCGGATGGCTTCGTGGGCGTCCTGGGTCTTTTTCTTGCTCTTGTACTCGTTCGGCTTGGCCGGAGCGTGGGCCGGCGAATAGGCCTGGCCGATGTAGGACCGGGCCGCCGCCTGGGCCGCCTCGGAGACGCGGACCGAATCCGTGCGCATGTACGTGATGAGACCGGTCTGGCCGAGATCGCCGATGGTCATGCCCTCGTAGAGCTTCTGGGCCACGAACATCGTCTTCTTGACCGGGAAGCGGAGGAGTCGGAAGCCGTCCTGCTGCAGGGTGCTCGTGATGTAGGGCGGCCCGGGGTGCTTGTATTTGGGCTTGACCTGGACCTTGTCCAGGAGGAACGGCGCCCGCTCGCATTCCTCGCGGACGATCCTGGCCTCTTCGCCGTTATGGACCTTGGCCTTTTTCCCGTCGATCTTGGCCAGGGCGGCCTTGAAGGCCGGGGGGGCCTGGGCTTCGAGCCGGGCGGCGATGTTCCAGTACTCCTCGGAGACGAACGCCTTGATCTCCTTCTCCCGGTCGCAGACAAGGCGCAGGGCCACCGATTGGACCCGGCCCGCGGACAGGCCCCGGGCGATCTTCTTCCAGAGGAGCGGGCTGATGAGATACCCGGCCAGCCGGTCGAGGACGCGCCGCGTCTGCTGGGCCTCGAGCAGGTTCATGTCGACCTGGCCCAGCGACTGGAAGGCCGCCGTGACGCCCTCCTCGGTGATCTCGTGGAACGAGGCCCGGAAGATGTTCGGATTGACGTCGGCCAAGAGCTGGCCGAGGTGCCAGGAGATCGCCTCGCCTTCCCGGTCGGGGTCGGCCGCCAGGATGACGCGCTCGCTTTCTTTGGCCGCCTTCTTGAGCTCGGCGACGATCTTCTTTTTGTCGGGGATGACCTCGTAAGTCGGCTGGAACCCGGCCTCGATGTCGACGCCGAGCTTCTTCTCCGGCAGGTCGCGGATATGGCCCATGGAGGCCTTGACGATATAATCCTTGCCGAGATAGTGGTTGACCGTCTTCGCCTTGGCCGGCGATTCGACGATGACGAGTGATTTCGCCAATTACATTCTCCTCTGGAACTCTTTTCCGGGATGCTGGACGACGGCCCCCTTCAGCTCGAGGCCGAGCAGCAGCGCCAGCAGGCTGGAGGCCGAGAAGCCCGTGCGCTCGGCCAGCTCGTCGATGGGCAGGGCCGCGTCGACGGGCAGCTCCTCCAGCAGCCGGCGCTCTTCCCGGCTCAGAGAAGCGGCGCTATTCTCCTCTTTCTCGTCCCGCCGCGCAAGGAGATTCTCCCGCCACGGCGACGGCAGGCCTTCGGCCACGTCCTCCCAGCCGGCGACGGGCCGGGCGCCGTCCCGGAGGAGGCCGTTCGGCCCGGCGGAGAGCTCCGAGGTCACGTTGCCCGGCACGGCCATGACCTCGCGGTCCTGCGAGAGGGCCAGCTTGGCCGTGATGAGCGAGCCGCTCTTCCGGGCGGCCTCGACGACGACCAGGCCGACCGAAAGGCCGCTAATGATCCGATTGCGGACGGGAAAGTTTTCCGCGAGCGGCGGGGTCCCGAGGGCGAACTCCGTCACGACGGCCCCGCGCCCGGCGATCTCCCGGTGCAGACCGCGGTTCTCCCACGGATACGAGACGTCCAAACCGGAACCTAGCACGGCCACCGTCCTTCCCTTCTGGAGAGCCCCCCGATGGGCGCAGGCGTCGATGCCGGCGGCCAGGCCGCTGGCGATGACGCAGCCGCGGCCGGCCAAGTCGCCGGCCAGCTTCTCGGCCACGGCCCGTCCGTACGGGGTGGGCCGGCGGGCGCCGACGACGGCCACCGCGGGATCTCGAAGAATCTCCGGATCGCCCTCGCAATAGAGGATGAACGGAGGATCGAAGATCTCTCGCAAGTACCCCGGGTATCCGGGGCTGTCAAGGGTCAAAAGAGTATACCCCTTCCGTTCGATTATTTCCAATTCCCGCCCGGCCCGTTCGACGGCCCGCCCCGACACGATGGCCTCGACAGTCCCCCTGTCCACGCGGAGCCCGTCGAACTCGGCCCGGGAGGCCCGGAAGACGTCGGTGACCTCGGGAATGCGGCCGAGAACGCGGCGGGTGGCCGCGCTCGGCCCATAAAAAAGCAGGCTCAGGGCCAGCCAGCACACGTCTCGATCGCCCACTGCGCGCCTTCCTCATTATTGAAGGGACGACCGGCGCCGGTCGAAAATCCCAGTGGTCGGCGGTCCCTAGCGGCCGAAGAGGACGGACGAGCCGGTGTAGAAGGTCCCCGCCACGGCGCCCGTCATCAGGCAGGCCAAGGTCGCGGCGAGGAGGGCCCGGAAGCCGAGCCGGGAGATGTCCTTGAGCCGGGTCGGGACGAGCGCGCCCGTCCCCCCGATGAAGATGGCCAGGGAAGCGACGTGGGCGAAGCCGCAGAGCGCATAGGAGGCGATGATGGCCGACCGCGGGTCGCGCAGGGCCCCGCCGGCCATGAGCTCGGCCAGCCGGCCGTAGGAAAAAACCTCGGTCAGGATGGTCCGGTCGCCCAGGATCTTGGCCACCGGGAGGGCGTCCGAAGGCGGCACGCCCATGACCAAGGTCACGGGGTAGAAGACGTAGCCGAGCAGGGCCTCGAGGGACCATGCGACGTGCCAGCCGAACAGCCCGTTGACAAGGCCGCCGGCCCAGCCTAAGCCGAGGTTGACCAGGGCGAGAAGGCCCAGGAAGGCGATGAGCAGCGTGACGATGCCGCCGAGCAGCTTCAGGCCCTCGCCCGCGCCGTTGATGACGGCCATGATGAGGTTGTCCTCGCGCTCGTAGTGGGGCTTGACGTCCAACCCGAGGGTCAGGGGCCTTTCGGTCTCGGGCATGAGGAGCTTGGCCATGACAATGCAGGCCGGGGCGGAGATGAACGAGGCCGAGACGAGATGCCCGGCGATCGTCGGGATCTGCTTCTGGAGCATCAGGACGTACATCGCCAGAACGGTCGAGGCGACGGTCCCCATGCCGGCCGTGATGATGGTCCCGAGCTCCGACCGGGTCATGTCCTTCAAATGGGGCTTGACGACCAGGGCCGACTCGACGCCGACGAAGATGTTGGCCGAGACCGACAGCGCTTCCGCCCCGCTGATCCGCATCGTCCGGGTGAAGATCCGGGCGAACAGCCGGACGACGAACGGCATGACGCCGACATGGTACAGCGCCCCGAGCAGGGCGGCGAAGAAGATGATGGTCGGCAGGCCCTGGAAGGCCAGGAAATAACCGAGGGAGGTCTCGCCGGCCTCGTTCACGGCGCCCGGCGGAAGGGCCAGCCGGCCGAAGACGAACCTCACGCCGGCGGTGGCCGTGCCGAGGACCGCCATGACCGTGTCGTTCACCCAGAGAAAGACCCGGGCCCCGGCCGGGACGACGAAGATGAAAAAGGCTACGACGAGCTGAAGCCCGATGCCCCAGAAGAGGACACGGGCGTTGACGACCTTGCGGTCCGAGGAGCACAGCCAGGCCAGGCCGGCCAGGACGAAGATGCCGGCGAAGCTGACGAGGTTATAGGCGGTCATGCTCTTCCCCCTCGACGATCATGGCTCGAGCCGGAACAGCTTTTGGGAGGAGGTCGCGCCGCGGACCATCGTCAGACGCGACGGGGGAACGCCCAGGTGGGCGGCCAGGCGCTCGATGATCTCCGCGTTGGCCCGGCCCTTGTCCGGGGCGGCCCGGACGCGGACGCGGAACCGGTCCGGTCCGAGCTCCTCGACGCCCGGCGCCTTGGCGCGCGGCTGGGCCTTGACCGTGAGCAGGCGGGCCATGTCTCGTCCCGCCCCGGACGCCGGGCCTCCGGGGGGCCGTTCCCTCCTAATCCGGGTCCTTGAGGACCGACTTGTACCGTTCGAACAGGTCCTTGAGCTCTTTCTTGGAGATGACGTAGCGGCTGACGTAGATCGAGAGCGTCGAGCGGACCGGGTCGTTCGACTTGACCAGGACATAATCGCGCAGGACGCCGGTCTTGGCCTGGGCCGGGAAGCGGAGCTCGACCTCGCGCGACTCCCCCGCCGGGAGGTAGAACGGCGAGGGCAGGGGTTTGCCGCCCGAGAAGAACTGGACGTTCTCGTGGGCCATCTCGACCTTGAGCTCGCGCTCGCCGGAGCTGCGGACGACGATCTTGGCCGCGGGCGTCTCGCCCTCGAGGACGAGGCCCATGTCGACGTTGTAGCGGTCGACGTCGATGCGGGCCGAAGGCGGGATCTCGATATCGGCGACGAGACTGAGCTCGCGCCGGGGGTTCTCGCCGTCGTTGGAGATGAGATAGATATAGCGGGACAGGCGTCCCGAGTAGCCGCGGGTGTCGAAGGTCGTCTTGATCTTGCCTTCCTGGCCGGGGCCGACCCTCTTCTCGGATACGAGGGCGGCCGTGCAGCCGCAGGTCGTCTCGACCCGTTCGACGACGAGCGGAGCGCCGCCGTCGTTCTTGAAGACGAAATCGTGGCTGACGACGTCGCCCTGCTTGACCTTCCCGAAATCGTGGGATGTCGCTTTGAAGACCGCCCGGGGCTTCTGCCCCTGGGCCGGCGCGCCGGCGGCCAGCAGGAGAGCCGCGACGGCCAGGACGGCGCCGCGGCGCCGGATGCTGCGTGTATTCATCGGTGTCTCCTCATGCGTCAAGAATACTCCAGCCCCCTCATGTCCATCAAGCCTGGATTATTCGACGGTGACGCTCTTAGCCAGGTTGCGGGGCTGGTCGACGTCGAGCCCCTTGGCGGCGGCCGAATGATAGGCGAACAGCTGCAGGGGCAGCACGGTCAGGAACGGCGTGAAGAGCTGGTGCGTCTCGGGGATCGCGAAGACCTCCTCGGCCGCGGCCTGAGCCCGCTCATCGCCCTCGAAGGCGACGGCCAGGATGCGGCCGCTGCGCGCCTTGACCTCGGCGATGTTGGACAGCATCTTATCGTAGACGCGGTCGCGGGGGACGACGGCCAGGGTCGTCATGCCCTCGTCGATGAGGGCGATGGGGCCGTGCTTCATCTCGCCGCCGGCGTAGCCCTCGGCGTGGGTATAGGAGATCTCTTTGAGCTTCAGGGCCCCTTCGAGGGCGATGGGGAAGTTGATCCAGCGGCCGAGAAAGAGGTAGTGCTCGCAGCCGAGGAAGCGGCGGGCGGCGCGCTCGACCGCGGCGGCCCCGCCGAGGACCCGGTCCATTTTGAGGGGCACGCGCTGGAGCTCCTGGACGAGGTCCAGGCTCGCCTGCTCGCCGAGGCGGCCGCGGGCCTGGGCGAAGGCGAGCGCGAAAAGGGCCAGGGCGGCCATCTGGCCGACGAACGTCTTGGTCGCCGCGACGCCGATCTCGGGGCCGGCGTGGAGATCCAGGACGCCGTCCGCCTCCCGGGCCATCGAGGACCTCAGGTTGTTGGTGACGGCCAGGACGGATCGGGCCTTCTCCCGGGCGAGGCGAAGGGCGGCCAGCGTGTCGGCCGTCTCGCCCGACTGGGAGATGCCGAGGACGAGGGTGCCGCGGTCCATGGCGAAGTCCCGGGAGCGGAGCTCCGAGGCGTACTCGACCTCGACGGGGACCTGGCCCAGCGTCTCGATGAGGTACTTGCCGACGAGCCCTGCGTGGTAGGAGGTGCCGCAAGCGATGAGGACGACCCGCGAGACCTCGCGGAAGACGTCGGGCCCGATCCCGATGTCGTCGAGGAAGACCCGCCCGGAATCGAGCGAGACCCGGCTCTTCAGCGTGTCCCGGACGACGTCGGCCTGCTCGAAGATCTCCTTGGCCATGAAGTGCTCGAAGCCGCGCTTCTCGATCATGGCCGGCTCCCAATCGAGCGTCTCGACGGTCTTCTCGACGGGGGCGCCGGCGAACGTGGCGAAGCGGACCCCGTCCGGCGTCAGGACGGCGATCTCCCCGTCGCCCAAATAGGCCACGCGGCGGGTATGGGCGAGGAGCGGGGTGATGTCCGACGAAAGGAAGGACTCGCCGGAGCCGAACCCGACGACGACCGGAGGGCCGTTGCGCGCGGCCACGATCTTGCCCGGGTCGCGCGACGAGATGCAGGCCACGGCGAAGGCCCCTTCGAGCTCGCGGACGGCCGCCCGGAGGGCCTCCTCGAGCGAGCCGCGAAAGTGCTTCTCGACGAGGTGGACGATGACCTCGGTGTCCGTCTCGGTCTTGAAGACGTGGCCTTCGGCACGCAGCCGCTCCTTGATGGACCAGTAGTTTTCAACGATGCCGTTGTGGAGGAGGGCGATCGTCCCGCTGCAGTCGGTGTGGGGGTGGGCGTTGTCTTCGCTCGGACGGCCGTGAGTGGCCCAGCGGGTGTGCCCGATGCCGCAGGAGCCGTCGATCGGATGCCGGCGGACCTCGTCGGCCAGGTCCCGGACCTTGCCCTTGACCCGCCGCCTCTCGAGCCCGTTCCCGTTGAGGACGGCGATCCCGGCCGAGTCGTAGCCCCGGTATTCGAGCCGCCGCAAGCCTTCGATGAGCCCGGGGACGGTGTCCCTGACTCCGGCGCAGCCGATGATCCCGCACATGTTTGGACTCCTTTAGACGAGGTCCTCGGCCTCTTCGCCGGCATTGTCTTCGCCGTCGTCCGGGCCGGCCGCGGGCGCGGGGATGCCGATCAGGGGCAGGTACCCGGCCCCGTCGGCCTGGGGGTTCAGCGAGCGGAGGATGCGAACCTCCGGCCGCCGGGCCAGGTCGACCACCTCCCCGGCGTTCTCCGGGGCCAGGACCTGGACGGACGGACGGTCGATGTCGGCCTCGCTCTGCGCCCGGACGACGCCGATCCGCCCGTCGCTCATCTCGACGAGCGCCCCGACGGGCCAGACGCCCATGAACTGGAAGAACTTGTCCAGCAGCTGGGGCTCGAAGATCTTGCCCTTCTCGAGCGACATCAGCTCGTAGATCTTCTCCGGCGGGTAATCCTTCTTATAGGAGCGCTTGAGGGCCAGGGCATCGTAGACGTCGCAGATGGAGACCATCATCGAGGCCGGGTGGGGCTTGCGGGCGTACGGCGACTTCGGATAGCCGGTCAGGTCGTGGCGCAGGTGGTGCTCAGAACAGACGACGATCGGCAGAATGCCCAGGGCGTCCTTGTAGCCCTCGAGGATCCGGGCCCCGAGGAGGGGGTGGTTGCGGACCTGGAGGAATTCGCCCTCCGAGAGCTTCGACTCCTTCTGGATGACCTTGAGCGAGATGTAGAGCTTCCCGACGTCGTGGTAGAGCGCGGCGATGCCCAGGTCGAGGACGTCGTCCTTGGCGAACTGCAGCTTCGAGCCGAAGAACATGGCCAGCAGCGTGACGTTGAGGAGGTGGACGAACGTCACCAGGTCGCGCCGCTTGACCGAGACGAGATTGAGCAGCTCCTGGTGGCGGCCGACGAAATCCTCCATGATGCCCAGGATGTTGAAGCGCAGGTCGAGGTAGTCGACTTCCTCCTTCTCCAGGACGACGTTGAGGGCGTGGGAGACCGTCTGGACGGAGCCGGCGTAGCGCGTCCGCGTCTCCTCGGCCTCCGCCGCGACGGACTCGCTCCGGACCATGGTCCGGAGCTTGCCGGCCCGGATGTTCTGGATGCCGTGGAGGCTGAAATATTCCTGCTCGCTGATCTTCTCCTGGCGCTTGACCCGGGTCAGGAAGATGATGAACTCCCGCAGCTCCTCCGGGCGCAGGCCCTGCTGGAAGATGATCCGCTCGACGCCGTTCTTCTCCAGGAAGTCGATGAGCAGTCCGAGCTTGCCGCGCAGGTGGAAGAAGATCTCGTCCTCCCAGGCCGCCTCGCCGCCGATGATGCCCAGGACGAGCTCCTTGCGGTCCTCCAGGATCTCCTGGACGACCGCGTAGAGGCGGTTGAGGTACTCCCGGAACTTGGGATGGTCGCCGGTGTAGATCTTGCCGGCCTGGATGGCGTTCATCAGGTAGATGAAGCAGATCTTGATCTTATCCCTCACGCCAGGCCTCCAGGTGCCACGACTCCATGAGGCGCTCGGCCGCCTGCCGGACCGCGCGGTTCCAGAAATCCTTCCGGTCGACCAGCGGGGCGACGTAGGGGGCGGCCTCGCGCAGCCCGTAGCGGCCGACAATGCCGATGTTGCGAAGGAGCGTCTTGTTCCGGATGCCGTAGGGCGAGGCCAGGCCAAAGAGCTTGGTGAAGGCCACGTGCTTGGTGCGCTCATGGCGCATGAGCAGGATCAGGGCCTCGGCCTGGAGGAGCTCGTTCTTCTTCTCCAGGATCGGGAAGAGGAAGGCCTCGTCGTATTCCGTGAGGTTCTGCATGGCCTGGAGGACCTTGACCTTGACGGCCGCGTCGCCCGCCTCGAAGGTCTTCTTCAGGAGGTCGAGGGACTGGGGCGTGTCGACGAGCTTGAGCGCGTCGGCGATCCGGCCCAGAAGATCGCTGTCCGACCTCTTCTTCTTGACCAGGGTCTGGAGGTCCTTGTCGTGGTCGGGGAAGAAGAGGAAACCGGCCCGGAGGATGTGGGGCGAGACGATCCGGTCCTTGAACACCGTGGCCGCGTAGGCCTCCCAGTCGTGGAGGCTCCGGCCGAGCCGGTCGATGAACGCGTCGAGCTCCGGCCGCGTCTCGCCGCGCAGGATGCAGCCTTCGACGTGCCCGGCCAGCGTCTTGCGGGCCTCCTCGAAGGCCGGCTCGCCGAGGAGGTCCGCCGACCGGGCTTCCAGGACCTCGTGGTAAGCCAGCATGAACTCGAAATCCTCCTCCTGGACGGCCCGGTCCCACTCTTCGGCGATCCGCCCCAGCCCGGCGACGGCCGGCTCCTTCTGGGCCTCCTGGGCCAGCAGGGTCAGCAGGAGAAAGCGGTAGTTCCGCTGGAGGAGCTGGCGGTCCAGGGTCAGCTTCTGTTCGAAGGAGATCTCGTTGAGGAGGTTGGACAGGGTCTGGCGGTACATCTCGGAGTGGAGCTGCGACGAGACGCCCGACAGCAGGATGCGGATCTTCGACTCGGTCTCGGCCCGGCGGTTCTGGGGATCGTCGTTGTGGAAGAGGGCGTGGAGCGAGGTCGTGATCTTCTTGTGCCGCTCCTTGTCGATGATCCGGGAGAAGATGCTGAAGCTCAGGGAGTCGAACTTGTCGTTCCCGATGATCTCTTCCCAAAGCGTCGAGGCCAGGTCCTCCTCGTTCAGGTCGGCGATGAGGAGCTTGAGGTTCTCGAACTTCGACTCCGTCGGCGTCTTGCGGGCCGAGAGGATGGTCTTCAGGAGCTGCTTGGCGGCGGTCCGGTGCTTCTCTTCGGAGGTCGTCTTGAGATAGTGGAAGAACTTGGTGAAGTTCTTGTGCAGCTCCTCGTTCTGGATGAGGTCCTCGGTATTGAACTTGCCGACGACCTTGCCGAACGAGCCGGCCAGCTCCTCGAACTTCGCCTGGTCGTCCTCTTCGACCGCCTCCATGAGGAGGTAGGGCCAGATGTCCTTGATCTCTTCGCCCTCCCCCTGGAGGAGGACGGAATAGTCGAGCGTATCGACGGCGATGTGGACGATGGCCTCGCGCTTGATGATGGCCTGGGCGCCGCCCTCCTTGATGAACATCTTGACCGGGAGCATGATCTTGGAGGCGAAACGCATGAATTCGGCGTGGGGGACGCCCGGGCGGATCTCCAGGCGCTTGATCTTGCGGAAGTGGAAGAGCTGGGCCAGGTCCATGTAGGTCCGCTCGCCCTCCCAGAAGCGGCCGTCGATGAGCAGGGCGTGGGGCGAGAAGGCGATGGAGACGGGATTGACATAGATGAAGAGGGTCTCGAGCTTGGCCAGGAGCTCGTTGACGCTGCTCTTGAAGGCCGGATGGTCGGCGTTGTACATCGAGGCCATCTTGAAGGCCACGCGCAGGGACCGGGTCATGGAGCGGATCAGCTCGTCCTTGTCGGCGGGCGGGGCGGCGGACGCGGCAGACCGGTCCGCCGTACCGGGCGTCGCGTTGCCGTCATCCGCAGGCATGGTTCATCTCGCAGGGATCGACCCTGCTGCCATCCTCCTCTTCCCCGATGAAAATAGCATGCTCGCCTCGGATGATTCAAGGGGTGATATGGACTCACCGGAGGAGCTTGAGCCGTTCGGGGCCTTGTGCTATACTGCCCCGAAAATGGAACGGAGGCTGACCCCATTCGTAGAGCGGCTCTGGCTCTCGCGGACGGAACCGTCCTCGAGGGCGTAGGCTTCGGCGCGGTCGCCAGGACCGGGGGGGAAGTCGTTTTCAATACGGGGATCGTCGGCTACCCGGAGAGCATCACCGACCCGTCATATCGCGGCCAGATCCTCTGCCAGACCTACCCGCTCATCGGCAACTACGGCGTCGACCCGGCCCGCTTCGAGTCGGACCGGCCCCAGATCGCCGGCTACGTCGTCTCCGAGCTGTGCGCCCGGCCCTCCCACGTCACGTCCCAGAAGACCCTCGACGACTGGCTCCGGGAGAGCGGCGTCCCGGGGATCGCCGGCATCGACACCCGGGCCCTGACCAAGAAGCTCCGCGTCCACGGCGTCATGACCGGGCTCTTAGCCGCCGATGACGGGCCGCAGAGCCCGGCCCGCTTGCGCCGCGAGGCCCGCGAGGTCGTCGATCCCAACGCCCGCGACCTCGTCGCCGAAGTCACGACGCCCGAGATCCGCATCTACAATCCCCGGGCGGCCCGGACGATCGTCGTCATCGACTGCGGCGTCAAGCTGAACATCATCCGGGCCCTCGTCCGGCGGG
>Ga0208980_10002129_pt1 | contig 12018 bp, 11 predicted proteins | sample WetSurMetagenome_3_FD_187993 | JGI IMG/M metagenome (GOLD analysis project Ga0208980, IMG submission 187993) | Wetland microbial communities from Twitchell Island in the Sacramento Delta, sample from surface sediment Aug2011 Site A1 Bulk (version 2) | ecosystem: Environmental > Aquatic > Marine...
CCCTCCCTTGATACTTCTTCTAACTGTTGACTTAAGGAAAGTGCCAAGAAAAAATTCAAAAATATTGGGTGTCCAAGTTCTTCTCCAGGTTCTTTCCTCCAGGTTCTTTCCTTTGGATGTCCAGGTTCTTTCATTTTTCCGCATTAAAGGGCGTACGCTGGCCGATGAAGGAAGAGTGAGAAAAGCAGGCCGGTTGAGGGTTTGCAATCAATCGGTACCTGATCTATAATGTGAGCGTTAGTGCCAGGATGCTGAGGCATATAGCCCCGGGAGGCCTTTCGATTAAACAGCCATCCCGGATCAATAAAAATCGGAAAGTGCGAAGGTGCATGACAGAGCCTTCCTGTCCGCCTGGCCTTTGGGCGCTTGATTCCAAGGAGGAATTAAGCCACTGCTATGGTCTGTCATTAGGATGATTTGAATTAACCGCGCCGAAGCGCGAGAGTTCGCCGTACAAGAGAGTGCACAGTACGGGAATTGGATTTTTTGGCCAAGTTTCTGGCCCTGAGCATTTATGCCATCCCAAGAATTAATTGGGGTAATGGGCAACAAGACCTTTATGACATTAATAGGGCTTATCTCTGCATGATAGCGCCCGTGCTGGCGCCAAATCAGAAATTTGCTTTGTTCGTGCGGGTGGCCTGTTGAGCTTTACGATTGTTGGAACCGAGCTGGAATGTCTTTAGGCTATCCGGCAGCCAGCACACCTCAGAGCGGAAATGTGTGATTCATATTGTTGGAATGCGTTTTATCCAACAAGAACTCAGTTAAAAGTTCAAGCATAGTTGTTCGCTTGAGCTTTTCTTGGCCTTTCTTCAAAACTCTTCTGATTCTCGCCTGCCGCAGCTTGATTGAGCGCTCTCCCTTCGGCAAATAATGGAGTTTTAGATGATCAAGGAAATGGTCGTCTCCAGCACTGCTCTGGAGACAAAGATTGCCCTATTGGAGGACGATCAACTCGCTGAGCTTTATATTGAGCGCAATCGAAATCGCGGCATCCTGGGCAATATTTACAAAGGAAAAGTGACAAAGGTTTTGCCCGGAATGCAGTCCGCATTTGTGAACATAGGACTGGAAAAGGATGCATTCCTCTATGTATCCGATTTTATAGAGGACAACGAAGAATTCGACAAGGTGTTCACTGCAGCGGAGGAGCAGGTAGCCACTGCAATAGCCGAGATTGAAGCGCAGGAACGCCCGCCGCGTCGTGATCGCAAGCCGGAAAAAAGCCGCTGGCGGGATCGGCGCGAAAGGAGCGAACCAGTCCGCGCGCAGGTTCCTTTGGCTCAACCGGATACAACCACAGCCGATACTCTGGAACGCTTTGTTGTGATGGCGGACGGCAACGTCCAGGCGGAAGTCAAATTGGATGAGCCGAATTGGGCAAACGCCACGGAAATCCCTGCACCATCCCCTCAAGTCCAGTTCCCGAAAGAGTCTGCGCCGGAATCGGCAATACTGTCGCCGATATCAACTCCGGAAGAGCACACATCCGCTACTCCGGCGCCCGAACCTGCAGTCGCCCCCATCTCGCTCACGAGTCCGGATGGACCAGTGCTGGAACAGCTTGATGAAGAGCCTGCGTTGGAGTCGGCCTCGATCAGGAGCGACGACAAAGTATCTCTGTTCAGCGCAGATGAAGAGTCAAAAGGCAGAATTGGCGGACGGCGGCGAGGAGGACCCGGCGCCCGTCGCAAACGTTATGCAGCAACCCACCATACGAATCATTCTGAGCGCCAGTCTATTGACGACATGCTGCATGAAGGGCAGGAAATCCTGGTCCAGGTCGCAAAGGAACCCATTGCCAAAAAAGGCGCCAGGGTAACCAGCCATATCGCGCTTCCCGGCAGATATCTTGTTTATATGCCCACCATCGAGCATATAGGCGTCTCTCGAAAAATCAGTTCCGATTCCGAAAGGATCCGTCTGAAGGATATAATCCTGAAGCATCGTGACCGCTTTGCCTGTGGCGTTATTATCCGCACAGCCGCCGAGGGGCACAGCGACGAGGATTTGGTCAACGACCTCAACTTCCTGGCAAAAATTTGGGAAGACATCAGGATCCGCGCTGAAAAGCAATCTGCACCACTGATGATCCACTCTGAGCTGAGCCTTGTGCAAAGGCTCCTGCGTGATCAGTTTTCATTTGAATTCACCGCTATTCGTGTGGACGACGAGCTGGAGTATCAGAAAATCCTGGAATTCGTGGACAAGATTTACCCCAATCTTGTGCACAGGGTTAAGCTCTATACCAAAGACAACGATATTTTTGATGAGTATGGCATTACCTCGGAAATCGACAAGCTCCTGCAGCCGAAGATCTGGCTTAAATCAGGAGGCTATATCGTAATAAACCAGACAGAGGCATTGGTCAGCATCGACATTAATACAGGTAAATTTGTCGGAAAAGGCAATAGCCTTGAGGAAACCATAACTCGGACAAACCTTGAGGCCGTAAAGGAAATCGTCAAACAAATACGCCTGCGAGATCTCGGCGGGATTATTGTGATCGATTTCATCGATATGGACGAACGCAAGAACCGCAAGCGGGTCATGGAAGCGCTGTCCCAGGAAATAACAAAAGATAAAGCCCCGAACAAGATACTCGAATTCAACGAATTCGGACTCGTGGCCATTACGCGGAAAAGAGTCAGACAATCCCTCGAGCGGACGCTCTGCCAGCCTTGTCATTACTGCAGCGGGTCCGGCCTGGTAAAATCGGTGGCCACAACCTGCTACGGCATTTATCACGAGGTGGAGAAGATGAGGCGGCACCTGGGAGGATCCAGGGAAGTAATGATCCGGGTTCATCCCGACGTTGCCAGGGCGCTGCGCGAAACCGAGTCTGCCGTTGCTGATGAAATACGCAACCTGATCGGACGGGATGTGCTTATAAAATCAGATCCCACACTGCACGTGGAGCATTTTAATATTGTGACGTAGGCTTCCGCATGGCGAGGCTCCGGCTCGCCCTGAGTGCTTGGTCATAAGGACGCGGAACCACGCAGAAAAACGCGGATCAGAGAGCTGGGTGTTTCGTCCTTCCGCGTCTGCGAAAAAGCGGATCAACCCTCGCTCTCCTTTGCTTCTTCCCAGAGTGCATCCATTTCCTGGAGCGTGGCGTCCTGCATGCGTCGTCCTTGCTTCTTGATGCGGGATTCCACGTACCGGAAACGACGTTCGAATTTGCGGTTGCTCCGCCGCAAAGCGCTGTCCGGATCTATACCGATAAACCTGGCAGCGTTCACGGCAACAAAAAGCAGATCTCCCACCTCATCCGCCATGGCCTGTGTGTCCAGGCTGGCGTGCGCCAGGCGAAGCTCATCCGTCTCTTCATCGATCTTGGCCAGTATCCCTTCCAGGTCGGGCCAGTCAAAACCTACACGAGATGCCTTGGCCGTCATTTGATTGGCCTTATACAGGGCGGGCAGATTTTGAGGGATTCCGTCGAGGAGCGATTTTTCCGATTCGGGGCTCAAAGTGGACTTCACTCCCCTCTCGGCAGCTTTGATGTCTTCCCAGTTTTTGAGAATATCTTGCGGAGTTTGCATGTCAGCGTCACCAAATATATGAGGATGACGGCGGATCATTTTCTCATGCAAGCGGTCAATTACATCACCCAGGTGGAATTCATTCCTCTCGTTAGCAATCTGGGCGTGAAATACCACCTGGAAGAGCAGGTCGCCAAGCTCCTCTTTCAATTCTGAAGAGTCTTCATTGTCGAGTGCCTCCAGGACTTCATAGGCTTCCTCGATCAGCATAGGTTTCAGCGTTTCCCTCGTCTGTTCCCTGTCCCATGGACACCCGCTTTCACTCCGCAGTGTTTCGACGAGCTCTACCAGTTTTTGAATATCCACTTGTTTCGCCACCTTCAATCCCTTCCTAACTGTATACCGCAGAGACGCAAAGAACGCAGAGAAAGCAGAAGCTAAAGGTTACTTTCCTCTGCGCTCTCAGCGCCTCTGCGGTGCATCTTTTTAATTTCACCTGCCCTTACCGGACGCGAGTGACCGGATATTTCGAATTTCGGATTTCACTTGAGCCAAAGTCACCGTGGATGATAGCATTTTTTGTTTCACCGCAAAATTCGGAGACGGGGGAAAACATGACAAAGGATCAGGAGGAACAGGGTTTTAAGATAACGGACAAGCGGTCTTTTTCGGAGGACGGAGAATTGCGGTCGGAGACTGCTGCGGAAGAGACTCCAGCGCAGGGGAAAACGGAGTCGTCTGCGCCCGCCGGGGACACTCGGTCGCCAAGGGAGGCGCCCTCCGAGGAATCAGCCAAAATAGACTTCCCCTCCTATATTCTTTCTTATTACACGCAGGGCCTCGTGTTGTTGGGCGAGGTTCCGAACCCATACACGAATAAGAAAGAAGAAGACCTTGACGGCGCGCGCCATATCGTTGATATCGTGACGATGCTGCAGGAAAAAACGAAGGGGAATCTTGCGAAGGAAGAAGAGCGGCTCGTTGAGAGCGTGCTCTATGAATTGCGCATGAAATTCATGGCCAAAACCAACAAGATCAGGCTGTAAATATCCGACATGAAAGTATTCAAACGTCTTGAGGATTTTCCTGGCAACTTCCCTAAACCTGTTGCGACGATAGGCAATTTTGATGGAGTGCATCTCGGCCACCGGCGTCTGATTCGCGACCTTGTGGAGAGAGCGGCGAAAATCGGCGGCACTCCGACGGTGATAACTTTCCACCCTCACCCTCTTCAGGTTCTGGCGCCCGATAATGCGCCACGCCAGATGCAGACTCTGGAGCAAAAGCTCGCAACGATCGAATTATATGGAATCCGCCTGGTCATTGTCATTCCGTTTGACCGGGATTTCGCTCAGATAAGAGCCCGCGATTTTGCCGTAAACATACTTTGGGGCCTGCTTCATCTGCATGAAGTTTATGTCGGGCCCAATTTCGCCTTCGGGCACCGGCGGGAAGGAAGCTTTAACCTCCTGAAGGAAATCGGTGAGGAAAAAGGCTTCCTGGTGGGCAAGATCCATCAGGTCCAATTTCGTGGGAGCAGGGTTTCAAGTACAGCTGTACGTCAAGCCCTGGTTTCCGGACAGGTCGCTCTGGCGCGCCGTCTGTTAGGCCGCCCTTTCTCTCTGGAAGGGCCTGTGGTTCACGGCGAAAGGATCGGAGAGGAAATTCAATTCCCAACGGCCAATGTTCAAGCGGTTAACGAACTGACGCCCCGAAAAGGAGTGTACATCACGCGAATCGCCCTGGATGACAAGCGATATCCTGCTGTAACCAATATCGGTACTCGTCCGACCGTGACCGGAACAGATGAGGAAGCAGAAACCACTATCGAAACTCATATTCTTGATTTTCGGGAAAATCTTTACGGAAGGAAATTGACAGTCGAGTTTCTGGCACGCTTGCGGGATGAACACCGATTCCCCAATCTGGAGGCGTTGGCCGGGCAGATACGCAGAGACGTCGCACAAACGCGGCGCTATTTTCGTTATATAGAAAAGATCACCATACGCCCTTGACCTGTTGCAGAAAAAAGCGGCAGGGGATAACGGGAGGGAATCTTTTTTTCACGGAGGCATGCAGTGCCGATCGACAGATCAGAAGTGCTCAGAATCGCTGAGCTCGCCAAACTCCATTTTGACGAACAGGATTTGGATGTATTCACAGCCCAATTTCAGCGCATCCTCGATTACATAGAACAACTCAAGCAGGTAAATGTCGAGGGCGTGGAGCCTACGAGTCACGTTTCACTGACTCCGGACTTCGAGAAACACCTTTTCAGGGAAGATGAAGTCAAGGCTTCATTGCCAGTCGAAGAGAGCCTGGCAAACGCGCCCGACCGCGGCAACGATCACTTTCGGGTTCCCAAGGTTTTATGACCGGTTGGTTCTGACGCTTCGCATCTTTGCCGACACTGAATACTCGGGGGCGGACAGAGGAGGTCTCCGAAGCCGGAAGGAGAGGAAGATCCTGTGAATTTAAAGAGTGCATTCGAAATTCGCGAAGCGGTTGGTGCCGGAAAGATTTCGGCCCGGGAAATCGCCGCGGCTGCCCTGAAACGCATTGAAGCTGTGGATACAACCCTGCGCGCCTTCATCACCGTGGAACCGGATAGAGTGCTTGCGCGCGCAGCTGAAGTTGATGCCCGGATTACCAGTGGAGACTCAGGGTTGCCTCTGGCTGGTGTTCCCGTAGCCATAAAAGACAACATCAGCACACGGGGACTTCGTACAACCTGCGGCTCGAGAATCCTGGGGAAATACGTCCCGCCCTATAATGCGACTGCCGTCGAGCGCTTGGAGCGCGCCGGCGCAATTGTCATCGGCAAGGCCAATTGCGACGAATTTGCGATGGGATCCTCTACAGAGACATCGGCTTTCCAGGTGACCCGCAACCCCTATGATCTGGGGCGGGTCCCCGGAGGAAGCAGCGGCGGCAGCGCTGTTGCTGTTGCGGCCGGCATGGCTCCGCTTGCCTTGGGTTCTGAAACCGGTGGATCCGTGCGCCAGCCCGCGTCGTTCTGCAACGTAATCGGTTTGAAACCCACTTATGGACGCATCTCACGTTATGGGCTTGTGGCGTTCGCCTCTTCCCTGGATAACATTGGGACAATCTCCAATTCCCCTCGCGATATGGCATTGATCCTTTCCGTTATCGCCGGCCATGATGAGCATGACTCTACTTCCGCCCCGGTTCCAGTCCCCGATTATGTGGACGAACTGCGCAAGCCGGTTCAGGGAATGCGTCTGGGCATTCCGAAGGAATATTTCGGTGAAGGGCTGGATCCGGCTGTAAAGACTATTATTGAGAGCGGCCTACGCAAGGCGGTTGCACTCGGTTGCGAGCTCATTCCGGTATCGTTGCCTCACACGGAATATGCCGTTGCGGACTATTACATTATTGCTCCTGCTGAAGCCAGTTCCAACCTGGCACGATACGACGCGGTGAAGTATGGCTACCGCATCGAACGTCCGGAAGATCTTTCGGATATGTACAAGCGCAGCCGCGGCGCCGGTTTTGGCGCCGAGGTGAAGCGACGCATCATGATTGGCACCTATGCGCTTTCAGCGGGTTATTATGATGCTTATTACGGCCGCGCCATGAAGGTTCGAACCCTGATCAAGCGCGATTTTGAAATGGCATTCGAACGGGCCGACGCTTTGCTTACACCGGTGAGTCCCTCGCCCGCATTCAAGCTTGGGGAAAAAATCGCCGACCCTATCGCCATGTATCTGTCCGATATCTACACGGTAACAGCCAATCTCGTGGGAATTCCCGCCCTTTCGTTGCCCTGCGGATTCACCCCGGAAGGGCTGCCGGTCGGTCTTCAGGTAAGCGCCAACCAGTTCCAGGAAGTGACTATCCTGCGTTTTGCCCAAGCCTTTTCAGAGGCCTACCCTTTGCAGATCCCACCATTGAAAGTCTGAACAAAATAGCCGGCTAAACAACTGTCAGATCGGCAGAAACAATAATGGGAGTTGGGTGGAACTCAAATCCATTGGACACGTTTTCTGTGTAAAACCAAAAAATATTTTCGCTCAATACAGAGCGCCACTGTTAGATAGGGTATGAGAGAGCTAAAACATATCCCTGCACTATTATTAGCCGTCTTGCTTATCTGCACCGTTGCAGCTTTAGGCGAGACTCAGTCGCTGTCGGAAGCCGCTCAGAAAGAAGCAGAGCGCAGGCTGAATCTTGATCGGAACGGCGTCGATGCAAAGGTCATTGAGGAACACGATCTCTCACAAGCAGCCCTGAAAGGGAATGTCAGCGTTTCGTCGCCTGCTTTTTCATCCAAGCCGGCATCAAGAGAGCCAGTCGCAAAAACAAAGGTGCAGCCTTATCGAAAAGCGCTGCAAAAGTATGATCGTGAAATAAGGCAAAATGATGAAAAGTTGAAAGCGTTGCGCTCCAGGCTGCAGGCAGAGAGGTGGGCGCTGCCCAAAGCGGGGAAAATATCGCGCAGCAGCGACTCAGGGGCGTCACAGGAAAAGCTCAAGTCTCAAATTCAGGATTTGGAACTTAAGCTTGCGCAGATGCGCCGGGAGCGTTTGGAGACCTACGATGCCGGACGCAGAGCCGGTTTTCTGCCCGGCGAGTTGGATGGGAAAGGAGTGATGCCCTAAAGATCTATTCGGAGTCCTTCTCTTGCTGGAGTAGTTGATAAGCTTCTCTGCGGGATATGCCACGCCGACGGGCTATCGCTTTGAGCGCCTCCTTTTGAGTAACGCCCGTTTTTTGCATTTCTTCATGCAGATGTTGCATGATGCTCGCAGCGAAGGCGCTTTCAGGGGGGGGTGTTTGCCCTCCCTCCACAACCAGAGTAATTTCGCCCTGGATTTTAAACCGGGCTTTGAGGATTTCGATCAACTCTGCTGCCGTTCCCCGAAGCCATTCTTCATGGATCTTTGTGAGTTCACGCGCGAGGCAGACTTTCCGGGGCCCGAGGGTTGCAGCAAGATCCTCCAGGGATGCGAGAATCCTATGCGGTGCTTCATAAAAGACCAGCGTGCAATTCAAAGCTGAAAGTTCGGCAATGCGTTTTCTTCTTTGGTTGCGGGAATGCGGCAGGAAGCCGGCAAAAAAGAAGCTGTCGGCAGGCAAGCCGGACCCGGACAATGCCGCGATGGCCGCGGAAGCGCCGGGGATTGGGTACACCGCAATTCCCTCCTGGCGGCATGCCACCACAAGTCTGTATCCAGGATCTGAGATCAGAGGCATTCCGGCATCTGTCACAAGTGCAACATTTTTGCCGGCGCGCAGTATTTCCAGCAGTTTCGTCGCGCTGCTGGCTTCGTTATGCTGATGGTGGCTTAGGCGCGGCGTTTTTATTCCGAAGTGGTTGAGGAGTTTCGAGGTGTGCCGCGTATCCTCGCAGGCAATGAGATTGACTTCCTTCAGAATCCGCAAGGCGCGCAGGGTAATATCTTCCAGATTGCCGATCGGTGTGGCAACCAGGTAGAGCGTCCCCATGGATGTGTTTTGCTCGGTAAAATGAATTCCGTCCAGTTCACGTTTCATTGCTGGCCCATGGCCTTTAGCATTTCCCACACAGCGCGTTCAAGGCCAACAAGCGCCGCGCGGGCAATGATGTTGTGGCCTATGTTGAGTTCGACAATTTCCGGAATGTCTGAAACGGCGCGGACGTTTCGGTAAGTTAAGCCATGCCCGGCCAGAACTTTAAGCCCTCTTTCAGTGCCGGCGCGTGCAATCTCAGAGATCTTGGCAAGCTCTCGTCGGAATTCGGGACCTGCAAGATCCGGGCTGCGCAGGCATGTCTCGGAATATGCACGCGTATTCAGTTCAATCATTGAAGCTCCCATATCGGCTGCGACACGGACCTGCTTTGGATCGGGATCAATGAACAGGCTGCATTGGATGCCCTCCTTCTGAAGGCGTTTTACGGCAGAGGCAATCGATTTAGCGGCTCCGGCAACGTTCAGCCCGCCCTCAGTAGTGATTTCGCCCGCTCTTTCGGCTACGAAGGTAACCTGGTCAGGACGCATTTTCGACGCAATGCGGATCATCTCGGAGGTAACCGCCATCTCAATATTCAGCCTTGTGGTAACAGTTTCCCGCAACCGTTTGACGTCGCGGTCTTTTATGTGACGGCGATCCCCGCGCAAATGGACGGTGATGCCATCAGCGCCTGCAAGCTCCGCCAAAATTGCCGCAGCAACGGGATCCGGCTCAAGCGCCTGCCGCGCCTCCCGTATGGTGGCAATGTGATCGATATTTACACCCAGCTTTGTCATTGTCGCGCCCTCGTTCTATTTGCCTGCAGTTCCGTAAGATACGAACGTCTTGTAGATATGTTCTCCAACCCAAAACCTGCTTTTATTGAGATAAATATTCTGCAAGCCGCTTCAAGCGCTCGAGCGTCCGCTCGCGCCCCAGCGCTTGCATAATTTCAAAAAGACCCGGCGCCACACCCTGTCCTGTAAGCCCGACACGCACCGCATTAATCAAAAGCCCAGCCTTTACCCCTGCGCTTTCTGAAAGGCTCCTCAACGTTTTCTCAGTCGATTCAAGAGTAAACTCGTGGTCATCCTGGTATACCAGGCAAAGGTTCTGCACAAGGTCCTTCAGCCTGGAATCCTTGAGGAATTTTGCCACAGCATCTTTGTTGTAATTGAAATCTTCGGTAAAAAAAGCCCGAAAAACCGTGCTGAAGTCAGATGGTTTTCGAATGCGGCTTTTCAGCAGTTCCAAAGACCTGTCCAAAAAGGCCTGTGACACTTCTGCTTCGTTGGAGCTCCATATGTTTTGCGCCCTCAATTCCCGAACCGCTAAGTCCCTCAGTTCCTGGGGCGTTGCCCAGTTGATATACTGACTGTTGAACCAGTCAAGTTTCTCCAGGCCGAAAACAGCATTCGCTTTGCCGACCCCATCCAGAGAAAACAACTCGACAAGTTCCTGCCGCGAAAGAATCTCACGATCATTTCCCGGGGACCAGCCCAGCAGCGTCAGGAAGTTAAAAAAGGCATCTGGCAGGTACCCCATTTCCGCATAAGCCATTACCGAGGTCGCGCCATGGCGTTTCGATAGGCGCTGTTTGTCAGGTCCCATGATAAGCGGCAGGTGTGCAAATTCGGGCAAAGCATGCTTTGTGGCCTGATAGAGCAGGATCTGTTTCGGAGTGTTGGATATATGATCGGCGCCTCGAATTACATGGGTGATGTTCATGTTCAGATCGTCAACCACGACACTCAGATGGTAGGTAGGCATCCCATCGGAGCGCAACAGAACAAAGTCCTCCAAGGTTTTGTTTTCCACTTCGATTTCGCCAAATACGCCATCCCGGAAGGAGGTCTTGCCTTCCGGCACCAGGAAGCGAACCGCAAACGGCGCGCCGGTTTGGGCCCGGGATGCGGATTCTTCCGCTGGGATACCCACGCAACGCCGGTCGCAGTGCCAGTTTTGCGCGCTGGCCTTCTGTGCCTCCCTGCGCGCAACCAGATCTTCCGGCGAACAGAAACAACGATAGGCGCAGTTGTTGCTTAAGAGTTCTCCTGCAAAAGCCCGGTAGCGTTCAATCCGCTCAGACTGAAAAAAAGGTCCTTCATCCCAGTCCAGTCCCAGCCATCGCATTCCGCGCAGGATTCCTTCAACCATTTCCTCTGAAGATCGAGCAACATCGGTGTCTTCAATTCTAAGGATAAATTTGCCATTGTGATGGCGGGCAAAGAGCCAATTGAAAAGGGCGGTGCGGGCTCCCCCCACGTGGAGGTATCCGGTGGGGCTGGGTGCAAATCGAACACGCACTTGATTGGTCATAAAATCTCGCTTGCACGAAAAGAAGAATAAAGATTACCACAGAAATAGATTCAATTGACAAAACACCAGAGAGGTAAGGATCTCATATAGTGAAGCGGCATCTCCTGATGGGGACGAACTACTCTCATTTGCAGATTATGCAGGTGATTACTGACGTTTTTCGCTCCGGCATCTGCTATCCTAGCCCGGCGTGAAAAGCTGATCAGTATCTTTCATATTTATAGGAGGAAAGAAAGGCTATGAGTGAAGAACATCCGAGCCTATCCAGACGAAAGTTCATGGTTGTGGGTTCCACGGCAATCGCATCGCCATTGCTTTTTAATCTGGCAGATTCTGTCCCGGCAGCGACGGCGGCCACCTTCAAAAAAGGCACCAAGGTTTATTTTGTAACCGGTGATTGCGTAGGATGTCATGTATGCAAGGTGTTCTGTCCTGCAAAGGCCATATTTTACGGTGAACGCAGAATGGCGGTAGATCAGGACAAATGCATCCATTGCGGCACTTGCTACAATGAATGTCCTGTTTCTGCAGTTTCTGAAACTTTAGTCTGATAAAGCTGTCAGCCTTAATCAAAGATAGTTGGAGGTGGGCTGACAGATCCTTGATCGCAGACTGCTGACTTTTTTATCCATAAAACATAGCTATGCAGTTGGGTACTAGTGGCCTGTAACATAAGGTTTGCTAGTGCTTAAAAGCCAGAACAAGGCCAAAACACAGTCAATGAGTTTACAGACAACTAGCGATTCATTTGTTA
>Ga0208980_10002130_pt1 | contig 12015 bp, 9 predicted proteins | sample WetSurMetagenome_3_FD_187993 | JGI IMG/M metagenome (GOLD analysis project Ga0208980, IMG submission 187993) | Wetland microbial communities from Twitchell Island in the Sacramento Delta, sample from surface sediment Aug2011 Site A1 Bulk (version 2) | ecosystem: Environmental > Aquatic > Marine...
ACCCCCGTGTTTCTAATCTGGTTGGTTAGATAGGGACGACGGGTACAATGTGTATTTTGTACTGGATTGGGAAAATGATGTCAAGGAATGAGGTGGGGTGTCCGGCATACTGCTGCGCGCGCCATAAGCGACGGAGAGGCATGATCTCCCGGCGGGAGTGAGAGTTCCCTTTTGTTTTCCTGCCTGCTGGGAATGGTGCTGGGAGTTGACTTGCGAAAGGCAAAAAGCAAGGGGTCAGGATGTTTCCTGACCCCTTGCTTTAATCATTGGCGGGCGATCTGGGGCTCGAACCCAGGACCTTTGGTTCCGGAGACCAACGCTCTATCCTACTGAGCTAACCGCCCGCTTTTTCTGAGGCCTGGATGCCGGATCAGGTCCGGCATGACAGTCCGATGTTTTGTTGTCGTGGTGATAAGACTGGCAATGCCCGGGGCTTCCGTCCCCGGGCAGAACGGGTGCTATTATACCGTCGGGATCGGAAAAATCCAATGTTTTTTACAGGCCCAGCTCCCGGACGATCTTCCGGGCCGCCCGGCTCTGGTTCATCGTGCAGATGTGCAGTCCGTGGACCTCGTTGCGGATCAGGTCGTATGCCTGCCCCTGGGCGTACTCGATTCCGTACTTCTCGACGTCCTCGGGCTTGTCCTTGAGCCAGCAGAGCTTCTCGCCCAGCGCCGAGGGGATCTTCGCCCCGCAGAGCTCCGTGATGCGCAGGACCTGCTTGTGGTTGAGAATCGGGAAAATACCCGGGATGATCGGCACGTTGATCTTCAATGCCAGCGCCCTGTCCCGGAACCGGTAGAAGTCGTCGTTGTTGAAAAAGAGCTGGGTGACAATGAAGTCGGCCCCGGCGTCGACCTTGCGCTTCAGGTTCTTCAGGTCGTCGTCGAAGCTCGACGCCTCGGGGTGCCCCTCGGGGTAGCCCGCCACGCCGATGCAGAAGCCGTTCAACCCGCGGATGAAGGAGACCAGTTCGTTGGCGAACCCGAAGCCCCCCGCAGGCCTCACGAACTTCTCCTCGCCCTTGGGCGGGTCGCCGCGCAGGGCCAGGATGTTCTCGATGTTGTGCGTTTTCATCTCCTCGACGATGCGGGCGATGTCGTCCCGCGTTGCGGCCACACAGGTCAGGTGGGCGAGGGCCTCGCTGCCGAACTCGTTTATCACGCGCGAGGCGATCTCGATCGTCTTGTCCCGCGTCCCGCCGCCGGCGCCGTAGGTCACGGAGATGAAATCGGGCTTGAGCTCCTTGAGCTCGGCGACGGTCTTGAAGAGGCTCTCCAGGTTCCCTTCCCGCACGGGCGGAAAGACCTCGAAGGAGAGCGTTCTCTTTTTTTGCCCGAACAAATCCCGGATCAGCATGTGCGGCTCCTGCAAAAATTGCATGTGTAAATGGCACTTTGGGCCGATTCTGTCAACAGGTTTTCTAAACGACGGTGTTGTGGAACTGCCGGAAATCTGATAGATTCGGCCTGTTTGAGGTGTATTGGATCCAACATGATCAGACTCTTCAGCATGCTCCTGCCCGCAATCCTTCTCCTGACGGGGTTTCTGGTGACCCCGGCCTTCGGGCTCGTCTATGTCTCCAACATCCGTCACTGGGCCGCCCCGGACTACACGAGGGTGGTCATCGACACGAGCGACGAGGCGAACTACGTCGTATCGAAGGAAGGCCGCAGGATCACCCTCATCGTGAAGAATGCCGACGTGGCCGAGGACGTACCCCTCCAGAGCTTCCTGAAGAAGCCCGGCGTCGAGAAAATCGAGGTCGTCACCCTGCCCGACGAGAGCGTCCGCATCGAGCTGACCCTGACGCAGGATGTGGAGGCGAAAGTCTTCAAGCTCAAGAAGTTCCTGGAAAAGCCCAACCGCATCGTCATCGACCTGCAGTTCCCCGAGGTCGAGGAGAAGGAGAGCCTCAGCCGGCAGGAGGTCAAGAAGCTCCAGAAGGCGAGGATCATCGTCGTCGACGCGGGCCACGGCGGCGAAGACCCAGGCGCCATCGGGAAGATGGGTACCCGCGAAAAGGACGTCGTCCTCAAGATTGCCAAGCGACTCCATGACAATCTCAACAAGCGCGAAGGCTACCGGGCGTTCCTGACCCGCACGGGGGATTACTACGTGCCCTTCAAGAAGCGTCTCAAGATCGCACGGGATTACGGCGCCGACGCCTTCGTCAGCATCCATGCCGACGCCGTCCGCAACCGGACGGTACGTGGCGGCTCGGCCTACATCCTCTCCACGGGAGGTGCGACAAACGAGGCGGCGAGGCTGCTGGCCCGCAAGGAGAACCTCGCCGATGTCATCGGCGGCTGGGCCAGCGACGACACGATCGACGAATCCGACATCATCACCCTCGACATGGTGATGACCAATACCGTCAACCGCTCCCGCGAGCTTGCGCAACTTTCGCTGCGGAACATCTCCGACATCAACTACCTGAAATTCACCCAGGTCCAGGGGGCGCCCTTCCGCGTCCTCAAGATGCCCGAGATCCCCTCGGTGCTCATCGAGACGGCCTACATCTCGAACCCGACGGAGGAGAAGCTGCTCCGGACGCCGGCCTTCCAGGACGAAATGGCCGGGGCCATCGCAAAGGCCATCGTGAAGTTCGTCCCCTCGGGCCAGGCGCCCGCAGTGGTTCACACCGCCGGGGCCGGCGAGAAAGCGTCGTCCGCGGCCGCGAAAAAAGAGGACAGGGCGGAGAAGCCCCGCCAGAGGGAAGGCCGGGCCATCGAGAAGTCAAGGGAGGACGATGCCGATCAGGCGCCCAGGCAGTCTCCCAAGAAGGCCGCGGCGAAAACCGAACAGGCCGAGGAGCGCAAGCCCTCCGCGGCCGACCCGGCGAAGGCAAAGAAAAACGGCACGGTCACCTATCGGGTTAAAAAGGGAGACACCCTGGAGAAGGTCGCAGTCCGCCATGAAACGACCGTGGCCGAGCTCCTCAAGCTCAACAACATGAAGCTCAGGGATCCCCTCTGGGTCGACCGGAAGCTGAAAGTGCCCGCGCCGGCCGTCAGGGAGGAGGAGAAGGCTGCCCCGGAGGTCATCACGTACAAGGTGAAAAAGGGCGATACGCTGGAGCAGATCGCCCTGCAGCATCACACGACGGTGCGCTCCATCCGGACGCTCAACAACCTCAAGCCCAACGAGCCGATGGTTGCGGGGCGCAAGCTCAAGGTGCCCGTCGAGAAGCCTGACGAGGATCTCCCGGCGGAGCCTGCGGCGTCGGCGAAAGGGCAAAAAACGGACGTTAAGAAAGCCTCGGCGGCCGAGCCGGCGCAGAAGCTCACGACATACCGGGTCAAGAAAGGCGACACACTGGAAAAAATCGCTGCCCGCCATGACACCACCGTGGCCGAGCTTGCCAGGCTCAACAACATAAAGCCCAAAGACCCCCTCTGGGTCGACAGGAAACTCAAGGTGCCCGCGGCGGAAAAAGAAAAGGGAAGGGAGGCGCCGGCCGAGAAGAAAACGGCGGCAAAGCCCCAGAAGAAAGCCGCGACCTATGTGGTCAAAAAGGGCGACACCCTGGAGAAGATCGCGTCGAAACATAACACCTCCATCGCTGCCCTCATGAAGGTCAACAAGATCAAGCTCAGCGACCCGCTGTATGTAAATCGGAAGTTGATTATACCCGCAGAAGAAGATATTTAGTTCAAGGCTAATGGCGTAAGGGGACAGAAGGAGGGATCTGTCATGATGCGTTCTCACGTTCGGTCTGCAGGAGTTCTGTGCCTTCTCGCCCTGCTGTGCTTTGTCGCCTGTTCTCCCGGTCTCACCCCCGACGAGAAGAAGTATGTCCAGTCCGAGCACAAGCCGGGTGTCGTGGGGTTCGTCAAGACGCTCCTCTCGCGTTACTTCTTTGCCTCGTCCCTGAGCAGCCGCCCCGACCGGGTTTTTTCGGGGCACACGTCGATCGTCTGGACCGTGGATTTCAGCCCCGACGGGAAAACCCTCGCCTCGGGAAGCGCCGACATGAACATCATCATCTGGAACATGGGCACGGGTGTTCCCGTCCACACCCTGCGCGCCCACCAGGAGGCGATCATGCGGGTCGCCTTCAGCCCCGACGGCAAGACCCTTGCCTCCGGCGGGAAGGACAAGATCGTCCACCTGTGGAACACGGCGACGGGAGAGCTTGCGGGCACCCTCACGGGCCACAACGGCTGGATCGTTTCCCTTGCCTTCAGCCCCGACGGGAAGCGGCTGGCCTCGGCAAGCGACGACCGCCGCGTCATCGTCTGGGATGTGGAGAAGCGGCGTGTCGAAAAGGTCCTCGAGGGGCACAGCGACGTCGTCGACGCCGTGGCCTTCAGCCCCGACGGGAAACGGCTGGCCTCCGGAAGCGACGACCGCACCGTCATGATCTGGGATGTGAACAAAGGGGAGGCCCTGATGAGCCTCCAGGGTCACGCAAGCTTCATCAAGGCCGTCTCCTATTCCCCCGACGGCAGGACCCTCGCCTCGGCGGGCCTCGACCAGAAGATCATCCTCTGGGATGCGGCAACGGGCAAGCTGCTGCGGACCCTGACAGGGCAGGACGGCATGATCTTCTGCCTGGACTGGAATCATGACGGCAGCCGGATCGCCACGGGCGGGAATTCCATCTTCATTTGGGATTCCGTTTCCGGCGAGCCCCTGCGCACGGTGCGAAGCTTCTACGGGCTTGTCAACGGCGTCTCCTTCAGCCCCGACGGGAAGCATCTGGCCACTGCGCAGTTCGACAAGTCCGTCCTGCTGTTCGACAGGATTCCCTGATGTCCACCCCAACCCTCCCATGAGGGCCTTTTTCTTAGATTCACTCTCCACTTGAGGGGAGTGAAAGGCTGGAAAACAGGGTTTTTACAAGGGGGGATTTCGTTTGATTTTCTCATTCGCCTTTGGTATATTCCAGTGCCCAATCCCTTGATCTCTTAAAAAGTGCAATAAAAACAATGATAATCCGATCTTCGTGACGCCAGAAGGTCGTTGTTTGCAGGGGGCCTGACATGTTTGTCGGCAGGCGCATGACGCGAAACGTCATCTCGGTGACAAAGGACGCCAGTGTCCTCCACGTCCGCAACCTCCTGCGCGAAAAGGACATCAACCAGGTCCCGGTGGTTGACGGGAAGAAGGTCATCGGCGTCATCACCGACGGGGACATCCGGGAAAACTCGGCCTCGCCGGCGAGCACCCTGTCCGTCCACGAGCTGAATTACCTGCTCTCGGAGATGAAGGCCGGGGACATCATGACGCGCAACCCCGCCACGGTGAGCCCTGAAACACCCGTCGAGGAGGCGGCCAGGACCCTCAACGAGAAGGGGATCGGCTGCCTGCCCGTTGTCAGGAACGATGAGCTGGTGGGGATCATCACCACCTGCGACATGCTCAATGTCCTGCTCGAGGTGATGGGCGTGGGGACGCCGAGCTCGCGCATCGAGCTCTCCATCCCGAGTGACATGGGCGAGATCTGCAACATCGCGGGCATCGTGAAGGGACTCGGGCTTTCGATCATTTCCATGGTGTCCACCGTGAACGAGAGCGACCCGGCGACGCGCTTTTCCGTGTTGCGGGTGAACACCGACGACATCCGCGAGCTCTGCAAGGCGCTGCGCGGTGCGGGATACAAGGTCACCACAAAGTATGAAGAATGATCATCTGGCAGAGGCGAATACGGGGCTGAAGGCAACCACAAGGGGCTTTTAGCCCTTTTTTTATGATGAGAGAAAAGGTGAAGAGAGGAGGAGGAATTATTTTATGAGCAATGAAAATCTGGAAAGCAAACGTTGGATTATTGCAGGGGCTGCCATCGTCATGCAGCTCTGTCTGGGGACGGTCTATGCATGGTCCGTCTTCAAAATCCCCCTGATGAAGGCCCACGGGTGGAGCGATTTCGAGGTGTCGTCCACCATGATGATCCTCATGGCCGTCATCGGCGTTTCGGCCGCATTCGGCGGGACCCTCGTCGACAAAAAGGGCCCCCGCTTCGTGGCCACCATCGGCGGTATCCTCTTCGGTTCCGGCGTTCTGCTTGCCGGCTTTGCCGATCAGGTCGGAAGTCTTTTCCTGCTTTATCTCGGCTTCGGCATCATCGGCGGCCTCGGAAACGGCTTCGGTTACGTGACACCCATTGCCACCCTGATCCGGTGGTTCCCAGACAAGCGGGGCCTCATTACGGGGCTTGCCGTCATGGGCTTCGGCGCCGGCGCCTTCTTCATGGGCAAGATCGCCCCCGGGATGGTCAATGACATGGGCGTGGCCCAGACCTTCTACATCTGGGGCGTGATCTTCCTGATCGTCGTCACGGGATGCGCACAGTTCTACAAGAATCCCCCCAAGGGCTGGACCCCCGCGGGCTGGACGGCCCCGACGAGCGCCGTGTCGGCCGCAGACTCCTTCACCTTCGACGAGGCCGTGAAGCGGCCCCAGTGGTGGATGCTCTGGGCCATGCTGTTCCTGAACGTCTCGGCGGGCCTGGGTCTCATCTCCCAGCTCTCTCCGCTGGCTCAGGTCGTTGTCAAGAATGCAACCCCCGGCATTACCCCCGCCGATCTGGCCATCGCAGGCGGCACCATCCTCGCCATCGCCTCCATCTTTAACGGGCTGGGGCGGCTCTTCTGGGCGTCGCTCTCCGACAAGATCGGGCGCAAGATGGTCTTCATGGTCATGTTCGCCAGCCAGGCCGTTCTGTACATCTATCTGCCCCAGATCAGCAACGTGATGCTGTTCACCGTCGTTGCCTGCTACCTGCTGGCCTGCTACGGCGGCGGGTTCGCCACGATGCCCCCCTTCACGGCCGACTCTTTCGGGCCGGGCTACATCGGGAAGGTCTACGGCATGATGCTCACGGCCTGGGCCTGCGCCGGCGTCGTGGGTCCCTTCGTCTTTGCGAAGATTCCCGGCGTGGCTCTTTACGTGGCGGCGGGTCTTCTCGCAGCGGGCTTTGTCGTTGCCCTGAGCTTCACCCGTCCGGCCCCGAAGGCGAAAGCCTGAAGAGGGGTACAGGGTAGAGGGTAAAGCGTATAGGTAAGGAATAATTGGGAGGCAGACCTTTTGGGGTCTGCCTCCTTTTTTTTCGCCCTGAACCCTTGACCCTTGACCCTGCCCCCTTTTTTTTCATTGCATCTTGCCCATTTATGATTTAGGCATCTCGGATACAATTGATCCGTGTTCGATCGGACAGGATTCGAGATTCGGCAAGGAGAGAGGCGGAATCATGGCACTGGGCAATCTCCAGAAAAGGAATGTGGTCTTCGCGATCCTTACCGTGGTGCTGGTCGCCGGCGCTGTGGCGCTGTTCTTTTTCCTCGAGTACCGGCGCACCCACGTGACGACCGATGACGCCTTTGTGGACGGCCACATCCACATTGTCGCCTCCAAGGTTTCGGGAACGGTCCTAGCCCTCCATGTCAAGGACAATCAGTTTGTGAAAAAGGACGATCCGATTCTCGAGATCGATCCCGTCGATTATCGTGTCGCCCTCCAGGAGGCGCAGGCCAATCTCGAGATGGAGAGGGCGCGGCTCACAGAGGTGCAGAGCCGCGTCGAGACGGCCCGCAAGCAGCTGCTGGAAATCCGGGCGGCCCTCGATGCCTCCCGTTCCGCCCTGAAGGCGCAGGAGGCGCTTGCCTGGAAGGCCGACGCGGATTTCAAGCGGGCCGAGCCGCTCATCAAGGAGCAGATCGTCACCCAGGAATACTACGACCAGAGAAAAACAAATCACGATGTCGCCGTTGCCCAGGTGATATCGGCAAGGGAGAACATAAACCGGCTGGAAGGCTCCGTGGAATCCCAGAAGTCCCTCATCCGTCAGATGGAGGCGGCCGTGGCCCCTCAACAGGCCCTGATCCAGCACAGGGAAGCCCTTGTCGAGAAGGCGAAACTGAATATGGGCTATGCGAAGATCCTGGCCCCGGCAGACGGCTATGTGACGAAACGCAGCGCCGAGGTGGGCAATCAGATCCAGGCGGGGCAGCCGCTGCTGGCTGTCGTGCCGCTGGCGCAGGAACAGATCTGGATCACCGCGAACTACAAGGAGACGGAACTCAGGGATGTGAAACCGGGGCAGAAGGTCGAGATCAAGGTGGATACCTACCCCGGCAAGACGTTCCGCGGCCGGGTGAACAGCATCATGGCCGGAACGGGGGCCGCGTTTTCCCTGTTTCCGCCCGAGAACGCCACCGGGAACTATGTCAAGATCGTCCAGCGGATCCCCGTCCGGGTCAGCCTCGACGAGGGGAGCGACCCCGACCACCTGCTGAGGGTGGGGATGTCCGTTGTCCCCACCATCCTCATCGAGCGCTGAGAGCCCCGGGGGCGTCATGAACAAATGGCTCGTGGCCGTCACGGTGATGCTGCCCACGCTGGTCGTGATCATCGACACCTCGGTCGTCAACGTATCGCTGGGCCACATCCGGGGCAGCCTCTCCGCGGGGATCGACGAGTCGACCTGGGCCATCACCTCCTACCTGGCCGCCAATGCCATCGTTATCCCCATGACGGGCTGGCTCAGCCGGTTCTTCGGGCGCAAGCGCTTCCTGCTCGTCTCCATTGCCCTGTTCACTGTCAGTTCCTTTCTCTGCGGGGCCTCCTGGAATCTCAGGGCCCTCATCTTTTTCCGCATCCTCCAGGGGCTTGCCGGCGGCTCGCTGCAGCCGATGTCGCAGGCCATCCTGCTCGAGACCTTCCCGCGCCATCAGCACGGCACGGCCATGGCGATCTTCGGGATCGGCATCATGATCGGGCCCGTCATCGGGCCCCTGCTGGGGGGCTGGATCACCGACAACTGGTCGTGGCACTGGGTATTCTTCATCAATATCCCCATCGGGATCGTCGCGATCCTCATGGCGATGGCCTTCATCGTCGATCCCGATTACGCCGGGGCCCGGAAGATGAAGATCGATTACATGGGGCTTGCCTTTCTGGCCGTCGGGATCGGGTGCCTCCAGATTGTCCTGGACCAGGGCCAGCGCGAGGACTGGTTCGCCTCCCAGTTCATCCTGTGGCTCTCCGTGATCTCTATCGCGGGACTTGTCTTTTTCGTCGTGAACGAGCACTACGCGGGAGACCCCATCGTCGATCTGCATATCTTCAAGAACCTGACCTTTGCCTCCGGGAACATCATCGGCTTTGCCCTGTTTTTCACGCTCTTCGGCAGCCTGATCATGCTCCCCATCTGCCTGCAGACCCTGATGGGCTACACGGCGTTTCTGGCCGGCTGGGTCCTCGGCCCCGGGGGCCTCATGGCGATGATCTCCATGCCCATCGCCGGACGGCTCATCACCCGGGTGAACCCGAAGGCGGTCCTCTTTGTCGGCGCGATGATCACGGCCTGGTCCATGCTGATGATGTCGTGGTTCAACCTCTCCACCGATTTCTACACCGTGGCCTTGCCGAGGGTCGTCATGGGCTTCGGCATGGGGCTTGTCTTCGTGCCGCTGACCACCCTGACCATGTCCTGGATCCACAAGGAGGAAATGGGGAACGCCTCCTCGGTGTTCAACCTGCTGAGAATGCTCGGCGGGAGCTTCGGGGTCGCCTTTGCGAGCACGCTCGTGTCCCGGAGGGCCCAGTTTCACCACGGGCGCTTGGCCGAGGGGATGAGCATCCTGGACCGGAATTTCCAGGAGGCCCTGCCTCAGGTTTCCGGGATCCTGAAAGGTCAGGGCTTCGCGCCATCCCAGCTCGACGCGGGGACGCTGGGGCTCCTCTACAAAAAGCTCGTAAAGGAGTCCACCATGATGGCCTTCAACGACACCTTCTTCGTGCTTGCCGTGCTGATGGCCATCGCAGGGCTGATGGTTCTGTTCATGAAAAGGAGCCAGGAGACGGCGGGATCGGGCCGGACGGGCCCGGCCGTGGCGGAGTGAATAAAAACAGTTCGTCAGTTAGTTGGTTAGTTGGTTCAATCGGTCCGGGGAGAAAAGGCGGTGTGTTTGTTCCTGAACCAGGGAACTAACGAACTAAGGAACAAACGAACCAGCAAACTGCTGTCATCTCGTGAAATAAATGAAGAGCGCAAACAGGACGGCGAAGATCAGAAATGCATATGCCGAGAATACGGATGGCATTTTCATTGATTATTTCTTGGCGAAATACCTGTGAAGGGCATTGATGATGGACGCTTCCGCTGCCCCCTCCGGGGACTTCGCCTTGGAAGGCGCTGTCTCGAAGTACCGGACGACGGCACGTACGATGGCCTTATCTTCCTGCAGCTCTTCCTGCCTGGCCGGTGTGGCGAATAGATCTTGAATGGGCATGTCTTCCCCCTGTCCTGAATTGGAATGACCCCATCTCCCTCGGGCCGTAGAATGCACCTTCCCTGCAGGGAAAGCAATTCGACGAAAGTATGATTTTTTCCTACGAAGCAAGTATGAGGGGGGACTAATCCTTTTGTCGTGCCCGGGAGTGCAGCCTCGCTCTGAATGGCTGAGATCAATCGGCAATGGATGACCCTGCAGGAAGGGTTGAAAATTAAAAAAAAGTGAAAAAATACAGGATGGCGGTTTTCAATCAGGTGAAGATCTCAAGAAATACAAGCTGAAACACACACAATTGTCGGGACTGTTTACGGCCTTTTGATTTCCGTTATAATTCAATGATTGCAGATGCTTGTATGCGATTCCCCCCGGCTGTCCGGCTCGAACTGTCGTGATTGCTTACAGTTTTGCGACACGAAAGCCACCCTGTTTTTAAATTTACCAATATATTTCAAATAGTTATGAGTATGGCACATAATTTGTCTGTCTTGATCATCGGTGCTACCCGGAATTGCGCCCACCAGAAATCCTCGTACACAAGAAGTCATGCGCCTATGCTGATTCGCTGCGACGAGAGAAATAAAGTCATCTACGTCACGCCGGGCGGGGATCTCGTGGCCGAAGAGACCGAGACCATGCACAGGCAGATTCGGGAATATCTGCAGCATGACATGGAAACGATTGTCCTCGACCTGGCCAGGGTTCGGACGATTGACTCGATCGGCCTCAGCACGATCATCGTGCTCTGCAAATTGATATGCAAGGGCGATGGCGAGCTGATCATCGAGAATGCCTCCCGTGAGCTGAAAAAGTATTTTCAGCTCACGAGGATCGCCGGGCGTCTCACGATCAGCGGGACGGGATGGCCCAGCTAGGTGGCCCCTCCTTTCACGGATCGGAAATTGTAAGCCCTCCACAGCAGGAAAACAAACGTTGGACGCCAGGACAAAAAAAAGGCGGGCATCAAGCCCGCCTTTTTTATACTTAACACTTAATCACTTGAAACTTAAAACTCACGCATTTAGCGTGCCGAACCAACGAACTAACGAACCGTCTTTATGCCGCCTCGATCTTGACGGCGCAGACCTTGTACTCCGGGATCTTGCAGACCGGGTCGAGGGCCGGGTTCGTGATCAGGTTGACGCGCGCCTCACTGAAGTGGAAGCTCATGAAGACGGTCCCCTCGGGGGAGCGCTCCGTCACGGAAGCCTTTGCCTCGACGGCGCCGCGCCGCGAGGCGACGCGCACGCTCCTGCCGTCCGTGATGCCGTATTTCTGCGCATCTTTCGGATGGATCTCCACCAGGCTCTCGGGGTATCGCTCGTTGCAGCCCTTGGCCCTGCGGGTCATGGTGCCCGTGTGGTACTGGTAGAGCACGCGCCCCGTCGTGAGGTAGAGCGGGTAGTCCTTGTCGGGCACCTCGGCGGGCGGGATGAAGTCGATGGGGGCAAAGAGCCCCAGACCCCGCGTGAAGCGGTCCTTGTGGAGGTACTTTGTGCCCGGGTGGTCCGTGTTGGGGCAGGGCCACTGGATACCCTGGCGGCCGATCCGCTCGTAGGTGATCCCGGCGTAGCTCGGTGTCACCTGGCGGATCTCGGTCCAGAGCTCCCGGGGCTTGGCGTACTTCATGGGGTATCCCATCCGCGTCGAGAGATCGGCAATGATCTCCCAGTCGGTGCGGGCCTCTCCGGGCGGCTCGACGGCCTTGCGGACGCGCTGCACACGGCGCTCCGTGTTGGTGAAGGTGCCGCCCTTTTCGGCAAAGCAGGCCGCGGGA
>Ga0208980_10002131_pt1 | contig 12014 bp, 12 predicted proteins | sample WetSurMetagenome_3_FD_187993 | JGI IMG/M metagenome (GOLD analysis project Ga0208980, IMG submission 187993) | Wetland microbial communities from Twitchell Island in the Sacramento Delta, sample from surface sediment Aug2011 Site A1 Bulk (version 2) | ecosystem: Environmental > Aquatic > Marine...
CGGAGGCGGAAAGGCATGGGAAGGGTGATCCGGTAGAGGTCGGGCAGGATGTGGTCGATCAATTCATGGCTCCGGATGTGATGGCTATGAATGGGGTCACGATACAGTTTACACTCGGCCATTTTCAAATATGGATTGTCATTCCGGACTTGATCCGGAATCCATCTGCCTTATGGATTCCCGCTTTCGCGGGAATGACATGGCGGGTAAGGCCTTGATCCTGTGTAAACAAATAACCGCTCACGTTAGTCACTTGCCAGTTCGTACCCCAGTTTTCGCGCCTTGTCCAGGATCGCCAGCGGCAGCTCCTGCTTCTCGTGCAGGGCGGCCTTCCCGATGAAAAGGGTGCCCGCCGGTTTTGCGCCCAGGGTCTGCGCGGCGCGCTTCAGGCCGCCCAGCGACCGGGTGAAAATCCGCCCGAGGGCGGCGGGCATGGCGCTCGATGTGACGAGTACGGCCCTGAGGCCCCTGTCTTTCACCCTCGTGACGGGCCCCGCTTTCCCCCAGGGCCAGAAGGCGTAGCACACGAGCCGTTCCATGAAGCGCTGCGTCACCGCCGTGACGCCGAAGAAATTAACGGGCGATGCCAGGACAAGACCGTCGGCCGCCTCGATTTTCCGGAGAATATCATCCATGTCGTCGGGCTGCGCGCACACTCCTCTTTGATGTCCTTCCTGCTGGGTGCACTTCCGGCAGTTCCTGCAGAACTCGATGTGGCGGTCGATGAGACGGATCAATTCCGTCTCGGCCCCCCTTTCGGCCGCTGCCTGCAGGATCGCGTCGACGGCGCGTTCGATGGTGCCCTCGCGCCGGTAACTGCCTGTGACTGCGATGATCTTTCTGGCCATGGCGTTACGCGCCGTCCTGCTCCCCGATCGGTGTAAACCACGTGAGGCAGGTGTAGCACAACGGGAGCATTAAATAAACCGCCGTCTGCGCCGTCTGCCAGACGTCAGGGCTGATACTCCCGCGGCGTTTCCTCGCCCCGGAGGATTCGCAGGGCCCCTGAGGCCATGGCCTCCATCTCGTCTTCGCCCGGGAATACGAAGACGGGCGCGATGAATTTCACCCGCTGCCGGACCCACCCCGTCAGCATCTCCGAATGGGCAAGCCCGCCCGTCAGGACGACGCCGTCGACGTCTCCCGCCAGGACGGCCGCCATGGCGCCGATGTCCTTGGCGATCTGGTAGGCCATGGCCCGGTAGATTACCTCGGCCTTCGCGTCGCTCTTCTTTACGGCCGCCTCCACGTCGACGGCATTGGTCGTCCCGAGGTAGGCTGCAAGGCCCCCCTGGCCGACGAGCTTTCTTGCGAGATCCTTCGGGCTCATCCGGCCGGCCAGGTCGAGCAGATCCTGCGTCGGCAGGACCCCTGCCCGCTCCGGCGAGAAGGGCCCCTCGGTCAGGCCGTGCGTGCAGTCGATCACTTGCCCCTTGCAGTGGGCGCCGATGGTGATCCCGCCGCCGAGGTGGGCAACGACGAAGTTGACGTCCTCGTAGCGCCGGCTCAGCTGCCCTGCCGCCTTTCGCGCGGCGGCCTTCTGGTTGAGGGCGTGGAAGGCGCTTTTTCGCTCGATCTCGGGCAGGCCTGACACGCGTGCCAGGGGCTGGAACTCGTCGGTGCTCGGCGGGTCGATCACAACGGCGGGCATGTGGTATTGCCGCGCCAGCCCCAGGGCCATTGCAGGCCCAAGGGCCGAGGGGTGTTTTCCGTACCGGCCCTGCAGGAGATCGTCGCACATGGCCTGAACGATGCTGTATGCGCCGGCGGGCCCCGGACGGCCCAGGCCCCCGCGGCTGATGACGAGATCGACCTTGCTCATGTCGATTGCGTTTTTCTCGATGAACTTCCGGAGGCCCTCCTCGCGAAGCGGCAGCTGCTCCCCGAGGCCCTCGTACCGGGAAAGCTCGGCGGCGCTGTACGAGATCGATTCCTGTACGAGCCGCTCCGAGTCCCGGTAGAAGGCGACTTTGGTGGACGTGGAGCCGACGTTGATGGCCAGGATGTGGCGTAATTTTTCCATGATCTAGAACCTCCCGCAGAGTAGGACGGCAAGCTCGATTTCCGTCAGCCGGTTTTCCGCCGGAACGAAGGGCAGGTTCAGCACGACGGGGTGGCTTGTCCCCATGAGGGCGCAGGCCATGGGGGTCTTGCCGATGAAGACCGAGAGCTCGGCCATGAGGAATCCTGCCTCGACATTCGGCACGAGGTAGATGTCGCCCTGCCCCGTGACGGCGCTGTGGACGCCTTTGCGGGTGGCTGCCCTGCGGCTCACGGCGCAGTCGATGTCGAGGGGCCCCTCGAGGGTGACATCTCCGAACTGCCCCCTTTCGGCCATCTTCGAGAGGATCGCCGCATCCAGGGTCGACGGGATGGCGGGGTTGACCTGCTCGATGGCCGACAGCGCCGCGATCTTCGGGGAGTCAAATCCCAGCACGCGGGCCAGGCGGATGACGTTTTCCGTGATGGTGACCTTTTCGACAATCGAGGGGAAACTGTTGATATAGGTGTCCGTCACCAGGGTCACGCGCTCGACACCGGGCGGGTCGAAGACGGAGACGAGGCTTGCGACCCTTTCCTTCAGCAGGCCCTTCTCCTTGTCCAGGACCGCACCGAGAAAGAGCTTCGGGTCCATGGCCCCCCGTATGAGGATCTCCGCCCCGCCCTTCTTCACAAGATCGATGGCCAGGCCGAGGGCCCGCGCGGCGTCGGGCTCCTCGATGATTTCGAGATGCGCTGCCCGGGTCCCTTCCCGGTTGGCCCACGGCGCGATGACCTGTTTTGCGCCGATGACAATCGGGAAAACGAGGCCTGATTCCATGGCGGCGGAAAGAACGCTGAAGTCCATGTGTTCCGTGACGGGCGCAATGGCAATTCTCTTTTTGCCCTTTGCCTTTGCCTCTTTACGGATCTGACCGAAGCTTGTCATCATGATGCCGTCCCTCCCTTGATCTGCTCGGCCACGGTGACCCCGAGCGCGATCTCGCCGAGGATGGAGTCCTGGAAGTCCGATCGCGAGGGGATGATGACGGGTCCTCGCGAGCTCATCACGAGGGAGCGCCTCCGGACGTTCTTGAGGGCAAAGTCGAGCTTGACGAGGATATTGCCCGTCGCGAGGTTGGGGACGAGCATGATGTGGGGGAAGTCCGTTTTTCCGATATCGGTGTCGCCCAGCCGGAAGCCCTTCTGCTCCGGGGAAAAGATGTCGAGAAGGGAGGTCGCCTCCATCACCTCGCAGGAGTCGAGATCGCCCGCAGCGGCGGCTTTTTTCAGCTCGTGAAAGTCCTGGTAGGAGGGGATGTCGCCGCCGATCTCCCGCTTGCCCGAGAGGACGCAGATTTTCGGCTTCGGGTAGCCCAGCAGGTGAAAGAGGAAGACGGCGTTGCGAACGATCTCCGCCTTGGCCCGGTAATCGGGGGTGATGTTGACGCCCGTGTCGGTGAAGCAGGTCAGATGGTCGAGCCCCTCGATGTCCCAGAGGGAAACGACGCTGACAACCATCCCCTTGCCGACCTTCGACTCTTCCCGGATGATGGCCCGGTAGATGTAGGCCGTCGGGATCTGCCCCTTGCCCGCGATGTCGACCTCGCCGGAGAAGAGCATGGAGATGCCCAGATCGGCGATGGCCTGGCGGCTCTTCTCGTAGATCTTCTCCGTGCCGCTGATGTCGTAGTGCACCTGGTCGGCCAGCCGCTCCATCTTCTCCCGGTCGCCGATGAGGATAGGCCGGGTGTAGCCCTCCTCGGCGCTCTTTTTGACGGCCATCATGAACTCCTCGTCCTCGGGGGCCAGCACCACCAGCCTCTTCGGCCCCTTCTCGGATGCCAACCTGTCCATGTCAGCAAAGGATCGGATCATCTCTTCCCCTCCCCGTCTTTTTTCTCCGTCTTCTCTGGGCCTCAATCCTTTCCCGGTTTGCCGCAAAATAAAAAACCCCGCCTCTTTTCGGGAAGCGGGGTTTTGAACGTCGTCACTCCATGGGTTCCCGGATCATCCCACCTGGGTGGAAAGGAAGATCTGCAGGCTCATCTGCTGGATCTGATCCTGCAGTTCCTCGATCTGGTCGATGTGCCGGTCTTCATCCTTGAGGATCTTCTCGAGGATTTCGCGGGTGGCGTAGTCCTTGACCTCTCCGGCGAGGATAATGGCCTCGTTGTAGGACTTGATGGCGCCCATCTCCATGCCGCGGTCGCCGGCAAGCTGCTTGGGCACATCGGCTCCGATCATCATCTTGTTGTACTTGCTCACCGTGGGGGACCCCTCGAGGAAGAGGATGCGTCCGATGAGCGTCTCGGCGTGCTTCATCTCGTCGATGGCGCGTTTCTCAAAGGCCTCATGCAGCTTCTTGTAGCCCCAGTTGTTGGCCATCTCGGAGTGGACCATGTACTGATTGATGGCCGTCAGCTCGTCGGCGAGAAGGTCATTCAGTGTCGCGATCAGCTTGGGATTTCCTTTCATATTTCTCCTCCTTCATGAAGATAGTTTTATGGGTTACTTGTTAATTATATACGAAAAAATGAAAGTGTTGGGAAATTATTGATGGGTCCTTTTTGCCCTCCCTTAATGCGTCCACATGGCATGATGTTTGCTCAATCACTTAATGATTACTTCCCGAAAGCGTGGGCAAATGCCATGGAAAATTTGAAGCTCCTGATCGCGGAAGACAACAGTTTCAGCCGGAAATTCTACGACAATTACATTTCGGGCAAAGTCTTCGACAAGCGGTTTGCCGAAAACGGGAAAGTTGCGCTCGAGATTTATACGGAGTGGCGTCCCGATATCATCCTGCTCGATCTCATGATGCCCGTCATGAGCGGCCAGGAAGTCCTGCAGCACGTCCGCGAGACCCTCAAAGATCTGGCGACCACCATCATCATCTCGTCTTTGTCCTCGCACCGGGATGACGTGGCGGTTTGCGCCCGATACGGGGTACAGGGATACCTGGTGAAGCCGCTCAACCCCAAAGAGATCAGCAAGGTCCTCCTCCAGCTCTACAAGCAGGCAAACCCAAGGAAGGCCGCCGACATCGTGGCCCTCATGCAGTACCTGTAACTGCCCTACACGCTACCCAGGGCCGCTTCGATCTCTTCCCGCACAACCCCGTTGCTGCCGTTAAGAACCCTCTCGAGCGCCCCCTTCGCTTTCCTGCCCCCGATACGGCCCAGCGCCCAGGCGATCATGCCCCGGAGCCGATCGTCGTCGTTCTCGTCGCAGGCACGGATGAGATCGGGCACATAGGAGTCGTCGCGGCTGTTCCCCATGGCACGGGCAACGTTCATCTTCCATTTCCAGAGGTTGTTCGGGGACATGTAGAACATGTGCGGCCAGACCCGGCTTTTGAATCGGGCACCGTCCATGTGAAGAAGGACCCTTAGATCGAAGTCCTTCGCTTTCGCCTCCACACGCGGGTTCATCGGGCGCTCCCGGCAGAGCCAGGGAAGGTTGCGCGGGCAGACGTTCTGGCAGCGGTCGCACCCGTAGACGTACAGGCCCATGGGCTCGCGAAGTTCCCTCGGCGTGAGCTCCTTCCCGAAGTAGGTCATGAAGGAGATGCACCTGCGCGGATCGATCGCCCCGTTTCCCTTGATCGCCTTCGTGGGGCAGGCGGCAACGCAGACGTTCCGGCACCATTCGGGGCAGCCCAGGCCGCCGGTGGGTGAATCGGGGGCAAATTCGCGGTCCACCACCACGGTGAGGGGGAGCACCCAGGAACTCATGAGTGCCGCCCTGGCTGAATAGAGCAGAGCGTTCTTGCCAAGGGTCCCCATGCCTGCCCGCATCGCAGCCGCGCGGTGGGGAAGGTTGAAGGGTACCTTCGAGTCGACCCCGTTCTCGCGGAGGAAGCTGCGGAAGGCCTTGATGCGAACCGCCAGGCCGTCCTTCGTCACCCGGTCGTCGTCAAGATAACATCGGCCGAAGTAGCCTTCGAGTGCTGACGGGAATGCCTCCCGGAAATAGTCCTCCATGAGCACGATGATGGACTGCGCCGAGGGCATGACGGCCTTCGGGTCCGTCCCGGTCATCAGGCCGAGCCCCACCTTCTCCGTCCAGCCATACTCCTGCTGGTGATCCCGAAGGTACTCGAGCTGAGCACCGAAGGGCTCCGCCGTCGTAACCCCCACGTCCTCGAAGCCGAGCTCCAGGGCTTTCTCGATGATATCGCTTCGGGTCAGCATCGCAATGTCCTTGTACTTCCGGTATCTCCGCTCGCAGGCGTTCACTTCACCAGCGTCATCATCGTCGTCTGCATGACGGCAACGAGCGTTCTTTTCCCGTTATCGACGGCCCAGACCTCCCCCGAGCAGACCGCCAGCGTCCGCCCCGCCTTGATCACCTTCCCGATCGCAACAAACCGCTCCCCCTTGGCCGGTGCCAGGAAATTGATCTTGTTTTCCACCCCCAGCACCTCCGAGTCCGCCGGCATGAGGGTGTAGGCGGCATACCCGCAGGCGTTGTCGGCAATCGTGCTCAGGATTCCCGCGTGGACGAACCCGTGCTGCTGGGTGATGGCCTTGCTCCAGGGAAGCTCGATGTGGACCTCCCCGGGGCTGACCTGCGCCAGGTGCGCACCGATGGTCTTCATGATCCCCTGCAGAGCGAAGCTGGCGCGGATGCGGGATTCAAATTCGGGGTCAGGCGGGCCTGTCTTCTTCATGTACACATCTTCCTGCGCCGTGGAGTTTCCTGTCTATCTGACGTCCCTTTTTACCACAAATGGTCCTCCGGTCAAGCCTCTCCCCGCTGCTCTCCCGGCGGTCCTACCGGATGTGGCGCTCCCAGAGGGCCCTCGAGTCGACGGGCTGCATCTGTTCGTTGTACTTGGGATTCTTCCCCTCGAAGTTGACGTAGTCGTAGGGCTTGCCGCCCCAGTGCTCGCCCGTGGCCGTGTTCTTCGTGCCCCAGCTGTCGCTCCGGTAGACGGCGCCTCCCTCCATGGAGGAGATCCAGTCCTGCTGGCCCCGGATATAGCTCGTGCGCTGGTAGTCGATGTAGTCCATGCTTTTCTGCCGCTCGTCGTAGGCGGCCTGCATCATCTGGCGGATCTCCTGGGCGTTGCGGGTCACCATGGCCGAGGTCTGCTGCTGCATCTCGCGAAGCCTGCGGGCCCCCTGGGCGGCGTAGTCCGACGCCCAGCGCTCGTTGATTTTGTAGGAGCCGAGCATGTCGGCGAAACTGCCGGCCCAGGGGCCGAAGCGCTCCACCGGGGCCGTCACGGTCAAGTGCCGGAAGCTCCAGTTGGTCCCGAGACGCGAGCCGAAGGAGATCCCGAAGGTGTAGCCTTTACAGGGCTGCCCCTCCTTGTTCGTGAAGGTGTAGATGAGCTCCTCGACGGTGACAGGCCCCACCGTGTAGACCTGCCCCATCTGCCGGGCCATGTCGGAGCGCGGGATCACCTTCTCGAAGCGCATGTTCGAGGCAAGCCCGTAGCGCGCCGTGATGAACTGCCAGGCCTGCCCGGGGGCGAGGTACGGCGAGACGAGGATGCCGGGCTGGTTGACCCTCATCTGCGGGGTGAGAAGGTCGACGTTTCCAGAGATGAACGAGTAGCCGCCGGGGTCCCCGGCGACAAAGGTCCCCTTGCCGTGGTCCTGGCACTGCCAGCCTTGCGGTATCACGAAGGTGGCCGAGCCGTCTTTCAGGCGGTAGGGGACCAGCTGCACCCGGACGGGGGCTGCAGCGGCCGCCGGGGCAACGGCGCCCTTCATGACGCGGATGTTGGACAGCACGGTGAGAAGCGTGGGCCTCATCGCGTTGAGCTGCCCTGCCGGCGCCTCGATGCGGGCAGCGGTGGATTGGCCCCCCTGCAGGGACACCCACGAGCGGAACTCGGTCTTGCCCCGCTTCGGGGGCGAGTAGGTCCCGTCGAAGGTGAGCGACGATCCGTCACGGGACGTGAATGCGCTTCGGATCTCCAGGTCCCGCGCCGCCCGTCCCAGTTTGGCCGCTTCGCGTTTCGCCAGAGCCGTCACGTTTTCGCCCTGCGAGGCCGCCCCGGTGGACAGGGAAACGAAGGAGCGCCCCGAGGGGTCCGAGGCGGTGACCTGGAGGGCCTGCCCGTCCGCTGCCTCCTGGGCTTTCCACCCCTTGGGGACGTAGAGAACGAAAGAGGCCTGCTGCGTGACGACCTTCTGCATCCCCGGGCCGGCAGGAGTTGCGGCCCGGGCTCCCTTGCCCGACTGGGCGAAAGAGATACCGTGCAAAAGCGCTAACACGAGCGTGGCGATGGCGATGACAAACAGCGTGCGGTTTGGGTTGGCACGGATACTCATGGCTGACCTCCTCGCGATACCGATCTCGATGGACTATTCCAAATCAATTCACCCCTCCTAACTGCGGGAAAGAAAAGCGAATCGGAACCACTGTGCCATTGTGGCACAATCCGGGACCATTCGATGATGGCCCCCGGGGGCTCTCATGGCGAGCCAACCATCGGGAACAAAAGCAGTTTTGTCAACCCCGGCCCTGCGGCACGGCGGATGCTCATTCCGGAGATCAAAGACGATCGAGGTCAAACCAAGGGGTCTTTGAACTCGCAAAAAAAGGGAGGGTTGCAAAATGAAAATGCTTAAGATTCTCTTCGTCCTGTTTTGCCTCCTGGCTTACGCGTGGACCTTCAGCAGGCCTGTGCAGTCGCAGGTATTCCAACCCCTGTACGCTTCACTCCCGACGGGCGCAGCCGCCGAGGACATGCGACCTTTCAAGGCGCTGGTCGAGAGGACCAGTCCGCTCTTCGCCGACAGGCAGATGACGTTGAAGATCGCCGATGTCCCCGCGGGCCAGCAGGTCACGGTCCTGGAGACATACAACACGAATCGAAGCGATCGACTCCTCATCCTCCTGGTGGCCTACGCCGACAAGGACGGAAGGGATCGCACGGGCTGGTTCTGCGGCACCCTGCACGTCCATTATCCCCATTAAGGGGTTTGTCGCCGCCGCCGTGCCTATTTGCCGCTTCCCGGTGCAACCTGCTCCCGGGCCTTTCGGGTCGCCTCTATGGCGTCGAGCTGGAGCCTGTAGGCGACATAGTACTTGTAGATGTTTCGCACATAGGTGGTGGTCTCCATCCCGATCTTCTGGGCCGTCACGATCTCCACGTTGTTGAACCACTTGTCCGGGTCAAGTCCGCGCTTGGCGGTCTCTTTGCGCATCTTCGAGACGTTTCCCGGGCCGCAATTGTAGCTCGCGAAGGCGAAAAGCGGGCGGTTGGCCTCGCTGAAGTTCGCATCGGGGAAGTACTTGGTCATGAGCTGGTCCATGTACTTCGCGCCGGCGTGGATATTGGGCTCCGTGATGCGGATGTCGCCCACATTCAATTCCTTGCCGGTGGCCGGCATCACCTGCATGACCCCGATGGCGCCCACCTGGCTCTTCGCGTTCTGGTTGAGCTGCGACTCCTGGTAGCCCTGCGCGGCAAGCATGAGCGGGTCGAAGTTGTACTTCTCCCCATACTTCCGGAAGAGAACAAGCGTCTCCTCGAACCGCTTCCACTCCGACGTGCCCGTCGGGTTCTTCATCTGCTTGACTCGCGACATGTACTGCTTCAGGCGGTAGGCTGCAACGCCCTGCTTCTTGAGGTAGCTTTGGTAGAAATCGAGTATCTCTGTCTCCAGTTTCAGGCTTCCCTTCCGGATCGCCCAGCCGACTTTTCCGCCCTCCCTCACGGCAACCTGCTCGTTGACCTTGATCCCAGGCAGGATCTGCGCCCACATCTTCGCCTTCCAGTCGTCCACGACGATAACCTCCAGGAGACCGGTGTTGAGCATCTCCATCATGTCCTCGTCTTCCAGCGCGTCGGGCACGAGCACCAGTTTTGCGACGGGCTTTCCCTCCTTCTTGAATCGCCCGTTGAGCGCCTCGAGGCTTTCGTAATAGCTCGAGGCCTTGCGGACGTGAACGGTCTTGCCGGCGAGCTCATCCACCGAGGCAATCGCCGGCGACTTCGGTCCGGTGACGACCAGCTCCTTCACGCCGTGCTGGTCCGTCGGCGAGGCGAAATCCACGGTCTTCAGCCGCTCCTCGGTGACCGTCAGGTTTCCGATGGCGATATCCCCCCTCCCTTCGACAATCTCCGGGAGCAGCTTGTCGCGGGTCGTGGGGATGATGTAGACTGTGAGCGGGCGCTTGCCGAGTCTCTTCGCATATTTCTTGTTGATCCAGCGTTCGAAGTCACGCACGTTGTCGGCGGTGAGGCCGCGCTCGCGTCCCTTGTCGTTGAAGTACAGGGATCGGCTGTAGGGCACCAGCGCGCGGATGATGCGGCGCTCGAGCATCTTGTCAAAGTCGCCGGACCAGGGCTTGACGGAGATGTCCAGCTGGCGCGCCCCCGGCCTGGATTTCGGATTGTCCTGAGTTTGTCCGGATGGCTGGCCGAAGGCGTTTGCAGCCAGAAAAAGTGACAGCGCGACGCCCATCATCAATCTGCCGACCGTCATAAGAGACCTCCTGTTTGCAGCCCGTTGGTTGATTTCGTCGTCATCTCCGGTCCGTGAACCGGGACTCGAGGGTCGGGTTCGGCTGCCCGAGTCTCTTGCCTGCAGCCTCAGCACAATTCACAGCGCATGAAGGTCACAAGGAACGGCAGGTGGGAAAATTCCCTGCTTTCCGTCTCGACAAACCCGAGTCCCCGGTACCAGTCCTTCAGGTCGGCCTGATCCGCGATGACCCCGATGCCGACGCGGTGGCAGCCAAGCGCCCTGGCCTCCGACAGCACTCGTGAAACCAGGGCTTTGCCAAATCCGCGCTTTCTTTGATCCGGGAGCACCGCGAGGCGCTCCAGGTAGCAGACCTCGGGTTTTGCCCGCTCGAGAGCCACGCTTCCGACAGCACGGCCCTCGCTTTCCAGAACGAAATAGGTGACGCCGCGGTCCATGTCCTTCTTGATCCAGTCGGCCGTGCAGTTGGACGCGTGCCGGGGGCAATTCTGCTCGGTCAGGCCGAAGCGCTCGGCCACGCCCCTGAAAGAGCCGCGGATCGTCTCGGCCAGGATACCCACGTCCTCGCGGGTGCATTTTCGGATCGTATACTCCATGATGGAATAAAGCCCCCTTCCCGCTGTCATTTCGCGAGAAGACTGGGAAGCACGGTAATAAACCACGGGAAAATGGTCAGGATAACCAGCACCACCAGCAGGGCCCAGAGGTACGGCAGGCACGCCTTCACAACGCGCTCGATGGGCACCTTGGATATGGCGCTCGCCACGAAAAGATCCAGGCCCACGGGCGGGGTGATGCACCCGATGGCCAGGTTGACGACCATGAGCACGCCGAAGAAAAGGGGGTCGATTCCCAGGGTCTTGGCCACGGGCAGGAAGATCGGGGTCAGGATGACAACCGCCGCCGACGCCGTGACCAGGGTGCCTGCGATGAGCAGCAGGATGTTCATCGCAAACAGGAACAGGATCGGCGAGGAGGTGACGGAAACGACAAACGCGGCGACTTGATGCGGGATCTGCAGATTGGTGATGAGCCAGCCGAAAACGGTGGCTGCGCCGACCAGGAACATGATGACCGTCGTGCCGATCACGGCCTGGAAAATGATCTGGGGGAAGTCCTTGAGCTTGAGCTCCTTGTAAACAAACAGGCCGACGAGGATTCCGTAGACCGCCGCGACGGCTGCCGCTTCCGTGGGGGGGAAGATGCCGCCGTAAATGCCGCCGATGATGATCACCGGCGTCATCAGGGCAAAGAAGGAGTCTATGAACGACTTCACGGCAGCCCTGAAAGAGAACGTGCCCTCGGCCGCGAGCCCTCTCTTTTTGGCGAGATACACGCTCACCATCATCATCGACACACCCATCATGATTCCGGGAATGAAGCCGCCCACGAACAGATCGCCGATGGAGGTGTCCGCGATGGCGCCGTAAACAACCATGGTGATGGAGGGCGGAATGACGATGCCGACGGTGCCGCTCGATGCCACAATCCCGGTGGCCCATTCGCGGTCGTATCCTTTCTTCTCCAGCTCTGCGATCATGGTGCTGCCCAGGGCAGCCGTCGTGGCGGCCGAAGAGCCGG